>OBLW0100001056.1_pt1 | contig 23855 bp, 16 predicted proteins | sample 1520161 | NCBI WGS metagenome assembly OBLW01 (sample SAMEA3539309, study PRJEB22396) | soil metagenome | biome: tundra; feature: field; material: soil | place: USA | collected 2010-05 | depth 0.15 m | reverse complement strand
GAGACAATTGCCCCTGTTCCGCCCGGCAGGGCCTCGTCTCAAGCGCAGGCTTAAATCATCTGTTCTATGCGGCGATGCCATCGTTACCCGTAACCGCCGCATCGTTTACAGAATAGGCGCGATGGCCTTCTCTGTTTGATTTAGGTACGCTAGAAACCCTGCTGCTTACGGAAGGACTGCCGCTCCGGCCATTGCGATGAAGGCGTCGCGAACGTCCTGGCGGTTGCCGGACCACTGAATAAGAAAGACGCCGACCATGTCCTTTTTCGGGTCGATCCAGCCGAATGTGCCGAAGGCGCCGCCGTGATGGAAAGTTCCTGGGGAGAGGAGGGTGAGTTGGCCAATGGGGTCCTTGGTGACTTCCCAGGTAAGGCCGAAACCTGAGCCAATGACCCAGCCGGCCTTGAGTTCACCGGTTTGTACCGTGGTCATGACTTCAACAGAAGCTGGAGAGAGTAAACGTCTGCCGTTGTAGTAGCCTCTGTTGAGCATCATCTGATAAAAGGCGGCGAGATCCTGGGCCGTAGAATAGACGGCAAGTTCGGGGCCAGAATATTTGGCGCCATGTCGATAGTTAAGGGGATTGCCCGCGAGGAGGTCATCGCCCGCTTTGACCATCTTTCCTTCCTTTAGAGTATAGACAGCGGCGAGGCGGGAATGTTTTTCAGCGGGAAGAAATATGTAGCTGTTCTTCATTTCGAGAGGCTGGAAGATTCGTGTCCGGACGAATTCCTCATATGGCATCCCAGAAGCGACTTCTACGATACGGCCAAGGGTTGCGATACCCGGACTAGAGTACAGCCATCTGGAGCCGGGTTCGAACTCAAGAGGTTGCTGGGCATAAATAGCGACGGCCTCGGCCAGCGTGCGGTCCATCTTGATTAGCACTTCGGCAATACCGGGCGGAGGATCGCTGATCATACCCGAAGTATGGGTCATGAGGTCACGGATCGTGATAGGATGCGAAGGTTTCTTTAGCACACGCCGGTCGTCGGATTTTGAGTCGATCATCCATTGGCCGCGAAACTCTGGAAGATGCTTTTCAACGGGATCGTTGAGACGGATTTTTCCTTCCTCTACCATCATCATGGCGGCGACTCCGGCAATGGGCTTGCTCATCGACATGATCTGAAAGATGGAGTCGGGGCGCATGGGCTTTGCTGCTTCGACGTCCTGCCAGCCGATAGCTTCAAATTGAGCCACGATTCCTTTGCGTTGCACGAGGGTGACTACGCCTGGAATGTAGCCTTCATCGACATAGGCTTGCATTCGTGCAGTGATGGCAGCGACCCCTTGGGGATCCATTCCGGCCTTGATCGGATCACTACCGGCGTCTTGCCCCGCGAAGGCGGTCGCCGATAGAAGAAGCAGAAACGTGAGAACACAGTTCAACTGTGCATTGGAGTAACGAAATTGACTCCGAATGAATTGCCGCTCCGGGTCAGTCTTAGTTGCAATCCCCATGAGGGTTGATTGGGTACCCGACTCTGAGGTTAGGTGCTGATGCAGAGTGGATTGGGCGCAAAGGTACAGGCGTAAGCATCTAGCCCGAACAGAGTCGGCACGAGGATTTGTTGAGGATACAATAGAAACTGGGATTCTGCAGATTGAGTGGCCGGAGCGGGGTTTCATGGTAGTGAGGAGGCATCCTAATTGTCTGAGGCGAAAAAGCTTCGTCGATTAGCTGCTCGATGGGTAATCTGATGGCGGAGAACGAAGTGCCGTACTTGATAGGAAATGGACCCAGCATTCACGTCAGTCGGCGCACAAAATGGGCCTAAATAATACCGTAGTCTACAAGCTATCATTAGGCATCTATAACGCGGGTGATCCGGGCTGCCTACCCGGGGGAAAGGAGCTCATCTTTGTCTATGCATAGCATGTTCTCTCGAAATCCATGCAGCCGCAGCACCTCATGGATGATGGCAATACAGCCAGAGAAGCTATTTGCCGTATCGAACAGCGCGGCGTTGTTGTCAATGAGCATGGCATTCTTTGTCGCCCAGGACGCGTCGAGACGGGATCGTTGCCTGACCTTCTTGATATCGCCATGCAGCGCCGCGGCTCACCCGGTCTTCAGTCCGGCCGGCCAATTCTTCCCCCCCTAGTTGGTGCGGGGCCCTCCGGCTCCGCCTCTCAATATTGATCTTCTCAAAGCCAAAGGTCCGGTACGAAACTTCGTTCACCCACATCCTTAATAGGTGGCAGCAAGTGGCTTGCTCGCTCCGCTTTCGCACATGCGCTATCGGCCAATTCATTTTGCGAGAATTGTAGCAAATTTGTATGTTCCCGATTGCAGTTCCAGAATGGCCTGGCCGCCCTCGAAATGATCGATCTTTACCCCCGAACTAAGCGCCAAATCCCGGCCGCTTTCAGTGACAGACTCGAGTTCCGAGGCGGGCAGGTAGAGTCGGGCGCTGGTGTTGGGCGGAATCTCAACGTTGAGCTGAAACCTATCGGCAGTTCGCTTCCATGAGATGGCAATCCGCCCATGAATGGAATCATAGTGTCCCTTAGCTGCAGAAAGATCCGGGCGATCGCTCGGGCCGGGGCGAATTACGAAGCGCTTATAACCCGGACCTGCCGGATCCGGCTGGATGCCGAGCACATCGCGAATGAACCAAGCACCTACATAAAGATACGAACTGTGGAGCTTTGAGAGGCCGTCGTTATCTTCCCACGACTCCCAAAAGGTCGTGGCACCGGCGCGCAGCATGTTGCCCCAGCCCGGGTAGTCGCGCTGGTTTACCATCGCGTAGATCAGGTCGTCGCGGTGCGCCTCCATGAGCGCCTTGAACAGAAACGCGCCGCCAGTGATGCCCGCATGGATGTGGCCGCCGCGCACTTCGAGGATTTCCTTTTCAAGGCGCTGCCAGACTGCGGCGCGTTCGCCTTCGGGCGGCACGCCGGCAACGAGCGCGATGGCAAGATAGGCCTGATCAGCGTTCACGTAACTGTGGTCCGCGGAGTTGAAAAACTCAGCATGCACAGCGCGGCGTGCGACCGCAGCGCGCGCGCTCCAGCGTGTGGCAAGATCATCCCGTCCGAGAACGGCGGCCATCTGCGCCGCGGTCTGCAAATTATAAATCCAGTAGCAGTTGTTGAAGAATAGTGTCTCACGCGTGTCGCCGTTCACGCCCTTTGCGCCCGGCCAGAGCCAGTCGCCGAGGAAATCCCATTCGCCGCCCCAGCGGCGGAGCAAGCCCGCTTCGACCTTTGTTTCCAAGAACCCGAGCCAGCGCTCGGCGGTCGGCATCATTGCTTCCAGCACTCGCTTGTCGCCGTATGTCCGATAAAGCTCCCATGGAAGATGCACGCAGAACCCGCTCCATCCCGGACCGCCACCGCCCCAATACGTCGGCGCTGTGTAGGGCAGGTTTCCGTATTCGAGCCGCGTGCCGGAGCCGAGATCTTCGCCCGTCTTGTTCACGCCCCACGCTGCGCTGTGTCCCTGCACCGCGCGCCAGTCCTGCGCCCACTTGGTGTAGAACGCGCCGAGTTGGTAATTGCTAAGCGCCGTCGTGGTGGTCGCGTGGCCGTCGCCGCCGTAACCCATGCGCTCGCGCTGCGGACAATCGACCACGTAGCCGCCCAGACTGAGATTTTCGAAGGTCCATAGCGCTGTGGCATAGATCTCGTTAAACAGGGGATTCGAGCACTCAAAGCTGCTTGCTCGGGCGTAGTCGCTTCTTACCAGCCAGCCGCGAATATCGTCCAGGACTGGTACATTCCGAAGCCCGCGGATCGTGATCCAACGGCCTGAACTGTAATTGAAATGGTTACGAAAAGTGCTTCGCCCACTTGCTCCGATCACCAACACATTCCTTAGTCCGTGTGTGATTGGTTTGTCTTGCTCCTCGGAGAATAGAAATTCGACTCGATCACCCTGGACGCCTCGGACTGACATTTCGGTCCAGCCCGCGAAATTCTTACCCATGTCCACGCGATAGACGCCGGGGGCCGTCTCCGACAGGCTTATCGGCTTCAGTTCGGCAACCAACCGGTTGGGCTCCACCTTGTCGGCTGAAATTGCCAGCGAAGGGGTATACACAACCGCCGGCTTCCAATTGGATTCATCAAGCCCCACCTCGGCCCAGTCTGGGATTTCACGGTTCGCATCATAAAGCTCGCCACCGAAGTTATGGAAATTCCAGATACCAAGCAATGTGTTGGGACTGGGATGGGTTTTCCACGACCCGTCAGTAACGATCCGCTGCTGACTCCCATCATCAAAATCTACGTCTATTTGTCCGATGGCTATCGGCGCGCGCGGTTTGTCTGCGGTTGCAAAAGCCGAAAAAATAGACCAACCGGTCCCAAGCCACAGGCCAATCACATTCTTCCCCGGATGGAGCAGATCGCCGATTTCATAAGCTACGTAGCGCGCGGCGGTCGAGTTGTCCGTGACGCTCGGAGCTAATACGGCATCACCCACCCTGCGGCCATTCACATAGAGTTCGTGGTAGCCGACCGACGCTACAAATGCCGTGGCCCGTTTCGGTCGCAGTGTAATATTCACGGTCCGGCGAAACCACGGATCTGGCAGTGTGTTATCGGGAGACGGCTGGTCGGATGGAGGAACAACTGGGATATTCGACTCGCCCGTGCCGATCCACTTGGCCGTCCAGTCAGCCTGGCTAAGCAGCCCCATAGTCCAGCGCCCGGGAGCACTCCAATCCGACCAGTGCCCATCCTGGTCACGGGTTCTCACGGTCCAGAAGCAGACCGCGCGCGACGTCAGCGCGTTCCCGTGATAGTCGATGAGCACCGTCTCGTCTGATACGACCTCCCCGGAATCCCAGAGATCCGCTAGTTTCGGGATCAGCATTGCGGGAGTGCTCGCAACGAGGATCTGGTAGGCGGTCTGGCGTAATCCACGCGCGCGCTCCGAGCGGGCCCTCAGTTCCCAACTCAGGCGCGGATTGGGCATGTCCAGGCCAAGTGGGTTGGTCAGGTATTCCGTGTGGAGCGCCACCGGAGTAAGGTCGCTCGCAGCGAGCGGAGAAAGGCAGGATAGCAGGCAGCTGAGCAAACCGAGCGACACAGCCTTGCACGATGAGGCGGGAGAAACAAAACATGTCGATGCCCCTCCGGAAGGAAATGGCACACTTCCATCAGGGAAAAGGCACATGGTCATGGGCGACTGCTATTGCGCGCCAGCTCACGTGACAGATGCTCTATCATGGCCCGACCGGATAGCTCGGTGTAGACACCAAGGTTATGCGTCACTTTCGAGTGAATTACATAGGTGTATTTGATTCCAAGTTCCTTGAGGTGCTTGAGAAACGGTTTGTGTCGCGAAAGCAGATAATCATCCTCGCCGATGACTAAATACAAATAGAGGTGGTTGCGATCATTTTGGCTTAGCGCAGACGCATGCCTATAGCAGTTGTCTCCTCCGAAATCTTCCGCGGTCTGTTCAAGCGCGGCCGCGAGGGAGGCCGCTGCGCCAAAAAGATTGGGATATTTCAATGCCAGGCGCATCGCGCCACCGCCTCCCATCGAGAACCCACAGATACCCCGAGCACCAGGCTGGGCGATCGTGCGATATTCCCGATCGATGTAAGGAAGCAATTCACGCACGATGAGCGTTTCCGATTTCACATAGCTATCCGGCCAATCGCGGTAGCCACTCTCCGCTCCTCCGTTAGGGAAGATGTAGATGACCGGATCGATGCTTCCCGCGACTATTTCCGCATGCACGTATCGAGCGAGTCCTGCATCCGAACTCTCCGTTCCCGTCGAACCATGCAGAAAATAGACCACGGGAAATCGGCGCGCTGGCTCCTTCTCATACTGAGGGGGCAAATAGATGTTGAATCCAACTGTGCGCTTCATTGATGCGCTCTCAATAATGCAATGATGCATTCCCGAGATCTTCAGATCCTGGGGGTCATTCCATTTCCAGGTATTCGGGTCTGTCATCTCCGGCGCGCCGTCCGCTTCCTTCGCAATAGAGAAAAAGAGAACCCAAAGCAGAGGCATAAAGACCGCTGGCTTGATGAAGCACGCACAAGATTGAATGGCGCTCGATTGCATAGGGTTCGATTCCGGAGGGCGTCCGCAGGAAGACGCCGGCAAGGACGGTGAGTGAGGTTTTAGTCGAGCTCTTGCCTGGATTGAGCGGCCACGTAGTGTTGGCGCACCCGCTGCGTTACCCGGTTGGGTGTGTCGTTGTAGGAGGTCGCAGCGATTATAGAACGACCGTCCAGCCACGAGGTTACGGAGCAGCTGGAGGCAACGAAAACGGATGTGCTCTTGCCCGCACGATTGCCGAGGAACAACGTGAAACTCAAACCGATCAGCATTGAGAAGAGAATAATGGACCAACTGATGGGGAGTAATTTCATGGTTTGAGCCGTAGCAGAATAGCCATCAAAGTGATTGGTGCGTCCTTACGGGCTTAGCCGCCGCAGTAACGAGTTGCCGCAGGGATGGCAAAAATGGAAACTCCACCGCAGCTGCATTCGGCAGTTCTGCGTGATCAAGTATTGCGACCGCGGTGAGGCGCCAGTCATCAGCCACCGTGCGCCCTGACATAAGTGTCTGAATGGCCTCACGGCCAATGCGGCAGATCGCCGCGAGCGAACGCGCCATCTCGGTACGGCCTTGCGCCACCGGCGTCGCAGAGGCAGGCGCTTGAGCCGCGAGTTCGCCGGCATTGCCCCACCCTTCTAGTTGCGCAGCGAGCGCCGTTGCCATCTTGGCGTCAAGCTCACCAGGGGCGGAGAGCCATTGGGCAACCGAGGCGTTGAACTCGCGTGCAGCGCGACTGTCGAAACGCGACCAGTCCGCGAGCTCATTGAGTGGCGTCGATTGGGTGCAATCGGGTTGAAGATCAAGGCGGCGATAATCCTTCACCGGCTCAACAACGGAGGCGAGAGTACACAGCGCATCTGCAATCGGTCTCTCCGTGTCAAGACCGGGCAACTCGATCCGGGGCCACTGGTGTTGCTGCAAGCCGGCTTCCTGTAGGCGCGCATCAATGACAGCGAGCCTTCGATACATGTCGGGGACATCGCGCACCTCGCGGGGCGACCAGAGACGCTCGGCGATGGCGGCTGTACGGGGCCAGATCCGAGTGTCGATGAATTCAGGTGTAACCCACTCGCTCCACATAGTGGCCTCGCCTCCTAGGATGTGTTGCTGCTGTTCGAAATTAAGCGCCGTATTGGCAGGCAACGGATCGGAAAGGTAATTCTCGGCTGCTGTGTAGTTAAGGTCGATATAGTAGCCGTGGGAAAGTATGACAGAATGGCCGCTCGCAGCGACCTTGGCGAGCCCCCCCGGGTCGCTCGCCTGGACAATGCTGTCTGCTGGCAGGTCAGGATGCAAAATCGCGTCCCAACCGACGATTCTCTTGCCATGGCGATGAAGGATTTCTGAGACGCGGTTGTTGAAATACGCGTGAAGGCTTTCGTTGCTCTTCAGACCGTGCACGCGGATGAAAGCCTGAATCCGCGCATTTGCGTTCCACTGCACGCCGTTGTTTTCGTCGCCACCAATATGCACGTATTCATCGGGAAACAATGCGGCCATTTCGCCAAAAAAATCTTCGAGCAGCGCGTAGACTTTCCCGTTGGTCGGATCTAGAACGGGATCGAATATCCCCCACTTGCGCACGAGAGCGTAGCGGCCGGGCGCACTCGCCAGCTCCGGATGAGAAACAATCCAACTCGTCGCATGGGCGGGCATGTCAAATTCCGGCATGACACGGATGCCTCGCTCGGCCGCATAGGCGATGATCTCGCGGATCTGCGCTTGCGTGAAATAGTGGCCATCCGAGCCCTGTTCGCACAGCTCAGGATGGGTGCGACTCTCGATGCGAAAACCCTGATCCTCAGTCAGGTGGAGGTGGAGGACGTTGAGTTTCACCAGGGCCATGCCATCGAGGTTGCGCTTTATGACTTCGAGCGGCTGCCAATGACGGCAGACATCAATCAGCAATCCGCGCCACGGAAACCGTGGCCGGTCGCTCACGGTTACAACCGGCAAATAGAAGCCAGTGGAGTCCTGCTGCAGCAATTGGAGCACCGTCTCCAAACCACGCAACCCGCCCACGACAGTTGGTGCCCGCAGCACTGCGTGCAACGGCGTGACCTCGAGCGTATAGGACTCATCGTCGCCGAGTCTCGGGACCGCACTGCCCGCGGCCAAGCATTCGACGATGAGGGTCGGTGCGGCTGGCAATGGCTCCAGTCTAGCGAATTCTAATCCCGTACGCTTTTCCCAGCGCTTAAGTGCCCGCTTGAGACCAGCCTGCAGCCGCGCATCATCGCAGCCGCGCACGGCGATCTGGAAATCCGCGGTCACCGGCAGCCGACCACTCCCGAAACTCAGCTCCGCCGGCACCGGCATGAGAAAATGAGCGGGGATCGGAACGAGTTCGCTCGCTTCGACGACCGAGAGCAAGAACGACAGTGTCAAGATGGCGGGTACAGATCTAGCGGCAAGTGGCATGGGCCGAAATAGAAGAATTTTTATCGTGTGAGACCGCTCGAAGGCGGCGCGCGTGAATCCCTCGATGGCCTCGTACAGCAATCCCCACGACTCACCGACTCGCGCCAAGCGCCGCGGCAGACTTCGGACACTCTCCGGCGGAAGGTGTTTCTGCACAGCCATTCTCGTCTTCACATTGACCGGAACCATTCGAAGGCGTGGCCACCGGCCCGAAAGTAGTCGCTAGTGTTCTTGCTGAAGCGGCTGGTCATTTGCGTCGAGACTTCTTCTCCATTCATGGCCAGGTAATCTCGTAGAGATATGCTTGGTCACGGACTCCATCGAGTCTTATGGTTCCATCTGATCCGACTGTTAACGTGCGATCGCTTCGTAATCCATCATGATCGAGTATGTGTACCGTTGCGCCCACCAGCCGCCGCCAAGCTAATTCAACAGTAACGCCTTCAAGTAGGATCGGCTTGGTGCCAAGCGCATCAAGCTGATCCCCTGCCGCGTTGTACCTCTGGCCCGAATTCCGCGCGCGGGCCATTAGGCCCACCAGAACTCGTTTCGTCGAACTCAGATCACCACTGCGTTCCGCATCGGTGACGATTACCACGGCAAACCTGTTCGCGATCTTGATTCCAATGTCGCCCAGTTGGTGAAGCCCGCCGCCTGCCGCCCCGACCACGGCTTTAGTCGCACGCGTAGAAACGGTAAACAGCCCGGCCCTTGCGTCGTGTGCGAGCTCACCGGTATTGGAACGGGTTACATACCCAACATGCCAGCGCGATAAATCGATGGGAGTTTCGATACGTTGCGGCTGATCGGTGAACTCCAGTTCCACCTTGCCCACGGCGAGCGCGTCGAGCGGGACGCTGACGCTGTGTTCCACCTCGGCATCGTGTGCCTCATCGGTGTTTTCTAGAAATCCAATCTTGCCGCGATGCAAATCGTCCAAACTCAGTTGCCGTCGTGGCAGGACCGGCGAACCTTTGCGTACATCCCCACGGTAAACAGCCCGCGCCAATAGCGGGAAAAGCCCGGCCTGCGTCGGGCTGTTTGTGTTATAGACGTTGGGTGACTCAAGGTTGTTCGCAAAGCCAGAGTGATTGCTGGCAAAGTGGAAGGACGCGTCCCAGCCCTGCAGTCCGAGTCCGTAAAAGGCTATAACCGGAGGCCCCTCGGCGACCCATTCGTTGGGCACCACGCTCGTCCACTCTGAGATCGAAAATGGCCGGTTCATGACTTGATCCATGCCAACACGCAGCAATCCAAGGTCGGATCGACACAACATGCTCGCGACTGTTCCGAAGGGCTTTCCTACCGGCATGCGATAGGCATCAGCGCCAAAGTAGTTGTGTCGATCAATCAATCCCACGTCATTGTCGGCAAGCAGATTATAATAATGCGGCACTCCATTGTTGGCCCGCCAGTTGCTGCCGATCAGCGCCCCCTTGTATCCCGTGGCGCGAATGGCCGCAGCATAGCGTCGATAAAAGGTTTCTTGCCGTTCGTGAAGGAATTGCGCGCAATCGAGTAACCGTTGCCGCGACGGAGAACGAGCCAAAGCTTCCGGCTGGTAGTATTGTCTGTCCGGGGGCGGATAGATGTTATTCGTCTCCAGTCGCTCGCCGGTTTGTTCATCGGGCCACAAGTCCAGGCCACGCTGGCCCCAGGCTGCGAGCAGTCTGTCTTCGGTCCCATACTTGGCCCTTAGCCAATCGCAGAACATAGCGGCCAGCTTCGCCCTGTAAGTAGGCATGCGGCGTAGTGTCTCGCCCGCCGACCACCATGCATTGTCCTCATTTTGCAGCTCGATCATCGCGAGTGCGGCCTCATCGGCATACCGTACTCCCGTGTATTGGTTCCGATGCCCAAGCAGATTTGTTGTCAACTCGATATTCAAGTCCTGCAAATCCTCGAAGAGGTTCACTACGCCATAGGTCGAACCGGCGAGGAAATAGGATTTGTCGGGCCATGCCTCCAAGACTTCGCCATAAGCCAGCAGGCGGGAGCGATCCCCGGGCTGAACCCGCATCCCGAAAATATGAGACCAAGTAATGTAGATCCCACGGCTCTTGAGTTCCGCCACGTAGTAATCCATGCGATCGAGAAGCGCCGGCACCAATTGAGTGCCGGTTTCAGCGCTTCCAAGTGCGTCTTCATTCATTCCATTCGTCTTCCATCCGAACTTATGTAGGCGGACAATGTTCACTCCGTATTTCGCGTACCAAGCAGCGCGAAACCCCGCCTCCTGCCGGTCGGGGGCGACTCCTAAGTTGAAATTGTTGACCCCCCAAAACTTTATCCCTGTGCCATCGGCAAACATCAAACGGCCCTTCTGCATTCCCACCGGTCCATGCCGGCCCGCCGGCGCGTCCAGCCAGTCGGCGAGCCCGACGGCCCCGGGTTCACTGGTACTGCTCGGAGCGAACACAAACCAGCCCGGCGGAATCGCGGGCGCGGCGTCCGTCGCTCGGCCAGCAGCCACGAGGCTCAGGGCAGCCATCAACGCACATGAAATCCTCAAGCTCATAAGCGTGTTTTCAATCGTGGCACGGCGCTAAAGATCTTGTAAAGTAATGAGGGGAGTCCCATGACTCCCCTCAAGGTCCTATATCCCTTGCCCGGGTGCCTAGGTCCGGTCAAAAATCGAATCGAGCCGAGATGTTATAGGATCTCGGTGGGAGATAATAGGTGAACTCAGCAAGGTATGGCGCGGCGCCAGGGATCGCGGTGCCGGCAGGAGTGACTGTGGGAGTAAGGCCGCCCGCAAGTATCTGCTTGTTCTGATTATTTAGCAGATTGTTAACGTTCAATTGTAGCTTAACGTCCGTCTTAAACATCTTAAACTTATAACCAAGCATTCCTTCCATTAGGTAATACGGGCTTCCCATAACATTGGCATGGGTCGTCGGATCGTTATATATCACCTCATCACCGCGGTAATTCACACCGCCACCTATCGTAAGGCGCTTTAATATACCATCGTTGAAGGTGTAAGTTGTGAAAAGATTGGCATTCCAAGGACGTATATCGGGTTGAATGGCTCCGTTCTGCGCCCTGTCAACCGCTAACAGGTCCTGGACCTCTGCGATCGCGTCTGCGACCGTCGGAGTAGTGCCGCCTGTTGGCAACAAGCCATACGTGTCGGTATTGATAAGCAAGGAGGAATGGGCATTCCATTCCGCCAAGTGATTGTTGACATACCCTGTAATCGCAGTGTCGACTTTCGCAACGACGTTCTTTGCGTCGCTGACATTCAACGTTAAGCGCCATCCCTTCGTAAGATTTGCCGTAATGTCGAGTGCAGCGCCTGTCGACTTCGCGCTTACAGTGTCACCACCGCTTGGATTATGCCCGTTGGCCTGTTGGCTATCCGACAAAAGACCGTTTGGATTGCCGTTGTTAAGAATCGCATCCCAAATCGACTCAATGTAAAATGGGAGTTGGCCATTAAAGCCCGCTGCAGCGTTATTCTGCTGCACTTGGAAGAAGTCGAGGGTCACAATAACGCGGCTCTGCAACAGATCGAACTTCAATCCGGCATCCTCACCTATGCCTTGCAGCGGGCCGAGTTCCACTTGGTCGCGTTGATCGTTGAAAAGTGTCGCGCCAAACTGGCCCTCGAAATTTGTCGACTTGTTAGCGTAAACGCTAAGCCACTTGGCAAATGGAAACCGATAAACAGCGCCCAAAGTATAAGTATTCCCGGATTGATTAACATCGGGCGTGGGGGCCAGATATGGCCGAATTGCAGTCCCTTGGGAATCGACGGATTGCACGCCTGCCCACTCTTCTATCTGATCACGGCGCCCACCGATCGTCGTAAAAAGACTCTTATCGAAGAAGGAGCTTTGCATAGCAAACGAAACCGAATTGATAAGGCTCTTGCTCAGGTCCCAATATGTCAGATTCCAACCATCGATAAACCCATATTGCGGGTCGCCATACATCGGACCGCTGGGCAGCGGATGTGTCCAAGGATCGGGCACGCCGTGCAAGGCTAAGTCGGAGCTGAAAGGATAAATGTAAGTGGAGCGACCATTAAAATTGAGGCTGTCTAATAGGGAACCGGGGTCAGGACGATTCGGGGCCACATTGGTTTCTCTGGTATCTGTGACGTCGACATTCTGCTGGGAGCGACTGACGAAAAAGAGCATCTTGTGATCGCCCGCCCAACCCAAATCCAAATGGTAAAATAAATTCACCCGTATGTCGTCTTCAATGGTATCGGTCCAATTGTTGTCCGGAACATAATCACCGATCATCAGCTGACCCATGTTTGGATTGGCGGGCGACTGGGCAAAGATAAGTGTACCGGGGGCGCTCCCAGCAGGGCCTGGTGTGGCGGCCCAACTCCTATCGTTGTTATAGACAGGCAGGGTGGAGGTCACATCATACTCGAGCGCATTCTGGGCGAATCCCATCGAGTTATGGTCATCCGCGACTACCTTCTCCTGATTGGCTATCGCCTCGATATAAAAATCTTTACCGATCCGCTGCTCAAGCGTGACGCCATTGGTGTAGTATTTTGTATTAGCATATGCACCGGGTCCGGTTACGTTGCCATTGACAGGAAAGACTGATGGGTTGTCGTAATTAACATTGGTGTTAAAATTGGCGATAATGACGCCCATTGATGTGCGAAAATATCGCTGGCCAAGGGGTCTCGTTCCCATCCACATAGGCTCGTTCGCAAGCGGACCATTGGTGAACACGGTGACGTTTCCGTCATTGCCTTCCCTGCGTTCACCGAAGATACCCGAATATGGACTGGACTGGGAATAGTCGTTGTCCCCGGGAGTGATCGCATACTGACCCGTGCCATAAGCAGAATACCATTTGCCAGCTTGGATCCAGGGAGTAATGTTATCGAAGGGTCCCCAAGGCCGCACCTTGTTCTGGTGCAACAAGCCAGCTTCGCCGTCGTACCGAATGGTCAATGAATCGGTCGGCCTCCATGCGACCTCTAGCGCGATCCTTTGTTCATTGTCGGTTTGAAAATCGAAATAGCCATTCTCCTTCTGATCCATCAGATTAAGACGCACGGCCAGTTTGTCTTTAAACAGAGAGCGGTTTATATCCAAAGCCCCGCGAACGAGTTGATAACTACCAACATTCATGGTGAGCCCGGCGAAATTCTGTCCCAATTGAGCAACTTTGGTCGTGTAGTTGATTTCGCCAGCCGCATTGCCCACGCCGAACAAGGTGGAATTTGGCCCGCTGGAAATATCGATGCGCTCCATATTGAAGACATCACCGTCTAGAATGGTGGGGAGATAATCACGCGTTGCTTGCGCCTCGCGATACCCACGGATCATGAAGTTATAATTGTTTTGTATGAGACCATTGCCCGTCGTGGCACCAACCTGGTAACTACCGCCGCCGATATCGTTACCGGCGCCCATCGCATATTCGATCGCATCGCTGACTTTCAATGCACCGATATCGTCGATGAAGTCCTTCGTTAAGACCTGAATTGGCAGCGGCGTGTCGGCCAGCTGGGTATCCAGATAGCTCCCAGCCAAGGTATTGCTAGCGACATACCCGTTGTCCTGATTGGTTGAAACGATGAATGGCGACAACACAACCGCTTCATCCTTAATGTTTGTTGTTTTCTCGGGAAGTGTTTGCTGAGGAGGAGGGGCGACAGGCGTCACCTCCTGCGCATTTACGGAAGGCGAACTGGTGGCCACGAATAGTGCCGCTAGCCAGCCGAGCAGAGTTTTTTGGGTTTGCCTGTAGGATTTCACATTGGCCTCATTTTGGGGTGTTGGGGAGTTCTGCGGAATCGCCTGGGAGCGATTCCGGTCCACCGTGAGTGCACCCGTGCCGCTGTCCTGCACGACGAATAATTCCGTGCCGGAGACAAGGCGGTCGAGCGCCTCTCGTGGCGCATAGTTGCCTCTCAGCGCATTCGTGCGTACCCCTTTCACCTTGTCCGCAGAAAAGACAAACTGCGTATCGGCTTGCTCCGCAAAGGTGCGGAGGGCCGTTTCGGCATTTTCGGCGGGGATATCGAAGGCGTAGTTGGCGCTCTCGACAGCCGCCGTTGTCGGCGCCCCAAATGCGGTTCCGGTCAGGACGATGAAGACGCCGAGCAAACGGCGATATCGTAGCGACCGGGGGCCGCAAGATTTGGGGAACATTCTCAGGCATTCTTGGGTGTCAGGCGTCGCATGGAACGCGCCTTACAACCACAAGACTTGGATTTTAGGAATTTCCGTTACGGGTTTCTCTGAAAATCTTTTGCGGAGGTCCTAGCCTATTGGCAAGCCCGGACCCTTCCCGCACATCTTCCAGCGGCCGAAACGCAGTCAAGGCGCCGCTCGCAGGAGGATGCGGCCATCGTCTTGGGGTTCGGCGACCACATCCACGCTGGCACGCAAAAGATGGACAAACGCGTCAAGATTGTCGGCGCGAAATACACCGGACAATGTGAGCCTGCGCAAATTGGGGTCTGCCAGCACCAATTGGCGCGAATTGAAATGGTTAAATATTGCCACCACTTGGTCGAACGGCGTGCGGTCGAATGCGAGCTGTGTGCCTTCCCAAGCCAACGTTCGGTCGATCTCACTCTGGGACGCCAAATCGACGGAGACTGTGACCCTGCCGGCGACCGCCGCCTGTACCACGGCACGTTCGCCTGCGCTCAGAGCCCGCCCGGAGGACACAGAGTCGATAGGTTTTTCCGGAAGCGGCTGCTGCCCTGAAGCATGCGCCGATTCCTGCAGGTGCACCTTACCCTCGGTCACGAGTACCTCAACAGAGTCTGCCGCGATTCGCACGTCGAAGGCAGTGCCAACAGCGCGCACCGCGATAGACCCGGCTGAAACGATGAATGGGCGAGCAGGATTTTTAGCCACGCTAAAGTGAGCCTCACCGTGCACGAGTTTGACCCGGCGCTCCGTAGGATTGAAGTCCATTACGATGCGGCTGTCACCGTTTAACTCCGCCACGGAGCCGTCCGGCATCGCCATGTGCCGCGCGGTGCTAGCGAGCACGATGTAATCCCCTTTCTTGGGTTCTGCCGGACCGGAGGAACGAACCGATCTCCACAACCCGAAAGCCGCCACAATCGACGCAGCCACAGCGACGCCCGCTGCGGCAGCCCATGTTCGCTGGCGCTGCCGCCGGGCTCTGGCGCGCATTTCGATCGCATCTGCCATGGCGACCAATCCCGGCACGGCACCGATAACATCGAGTCTCTGCCAGCTGTTGGCAATCCTCGCGAATTCCACGGAATGACGCGGATCCGCGTCAAGCCATTCCGCCAAGGTTCTTACCTCTTCTGCGGTCAAGCCACGATCCCGTCGGACCACCCATTCTGCTGCAGCTTGTGCGACAGGGTCCGCAGACTGAAGCCGTCCGGAATCGTCGAATTCAGGGTTCCGGATCATGGCTTTTGGCAATCGGTATTTGCGCGCAGGTAATCAGCACAGCGGCGTACCCCTTTTGCAGCGAGTGCCTCGACCGTATGCTCCGCAATGCCGAGTAATTCGGCGATGTCCCTCTGGGAGAGGCCTTTGATCTTTCGGAGGATGACCACCTCGCGGCAGCGTTTAGGAAGAGAATTGAATGCATCGGTCAGAAGCACCAATTCCTCTCGACGACAAACGCCTTCGACCAATCCTTCGTCATTACCTAAGAAGACGGGAACCACGTCATTTTCCGTTATAGGAACAACGTTAACTTCATTTTTTTGGCGAAAAAAATCATGTACCAAGTTGCGCGCAATGGCAAAAAACAGGCCCCTAATATGCCGGATCGAACCCTTTCCCTTCGCTTTCAGTAGACGAACATAGGTATCCTGAACCAAATCATCCACGTCAGCCTGAGAAGGTAGTGACCGACTCAAGTAGGCACGCAGCGGTAGATCGAACGGTTGGACCTCTTCGGTTAACCAACGGGCAGACTCGGCGTCGGGTAATTGTTTAAGGGGATCCATACGAATAACTTATTCATGCCCCACTGGGCGGCTCATTAATATTATGAATTGCCGCACCTCGAGCAATGTCAATTTCAGGCCTCCTGACATAGGCGAGGTTGTTTTTTGTGTTTTCCAGAGGAGAAGCCCATTTGAGCGAGGGACAGAGGGTGCGAACCAAACCTGTCCGCATTTTTGATTCGGCGAGGGTATACCGGGGTTCATGCCGGACCCAGAAGGACGAGCCGAGTTGCTCCCAATTCCGGGCCGGCCGCCGGGCCCGCAAGTCATCAATGACCAATCGTTGTTGCGCACCGAAAACGGTCGCCGGTTGGTGATCGTCTCCGGGATCGTGCTGGCGCAGTACGCTGTGGACGATCGCATCGCCGAGGCCCATGCGCGTCTGAGTTTAGTCGAGCTAGGTTTGGTCGATCAAAACGGCGTTGCCGCGGCCTTCGCTTGCTCGGCGCGCACGGTGCGCCGCGATCAGAGGCGTTTTGACGACGGCGGCATGGGCGCGCAGGGACAAGCTTCCGGCTATCCACAAGGACGCCCGCGGTTGACGCTCCCACGCCGCGTGGAACGGCTCACCCGCGACGGGCACTCCAATTGTGAGATCGCGCGCCGCCCAGGAAGGCCGCACCCTCATACAGTCCGCCGTGGCGGCCACGGCCGATCTGGCAGTGACCGATCACCAACCCCGCGTCTGTTTGCATACGCTCAGTTACCCTCATCGAACGCGAGCCATCGCCGCCCTATGCGATAAACTGAACCGCTCGCCCGCCTTCTTCCCTAGATCCCGCCTGCGCCTCCACTTCTCGGTCGCCACCCCGGCCAATTAACCAAAAGCGACGTTTTGACGTGGGCTATGTCAGGAGGCCTGAAATTCAGCGCCCGTCCGGGCAAGCCAGCATATTAGTTGGGGACAAGCGTGCCAATCACAATTCCCGAAGGAGAGGCTTCGCATCGATACACCCTTTGGACAGCTTTCTGAAACTGATCGGGCGTAGCGTTGGGAATATCCGTGAAGGTCTGGGGATTGCGGTCGGTAACAGGAAACCAGCTACTCTGCACTTGAACCATTATACGATGTCCACGGCGAAACGTGTGATTGACATCGGGCATGGAGAAATCGACCCCTTCCACTTTGCCGGGAATAAAAGCTTCCGGGCGTTCAAAGCTGTGGCGAAACTTTCCACGCATCGGCTCCCCACGGACGAGTTGCTCATAGCCGCCCATTTCTACAGTCGGCCCCGGAACATCGAAGATCGCCTTCTCCGGATTGGAAACCTTGCCGGTATAGTCTGCCGGGTACACGTCGATCAGCTTGACCACCCAGTCAGCGTCGGTTCCTGAAGTGCTGACAAAGAGCTTCGGCTTCACCGGCCCTGCAATCGTAATATCCTTCTCGAGTGGTGTGGTCTCGTAGACGAGGACATCGGGACGCTTGGCGGCAAACCGTTGGTCGGCGACCATGTACTCCTGTGGGACTTGCCCGCCATAGGTATAGGCAACCGGAGGAACCGGATGCATAGGATCGCTCACGTATTCGTCAAAATCCGATCCCTCCGAATGTCTTGGTTTCTCGAATCCGAGTCCTTCGTCGCGCTGGAAGTAGAGCGTTCGCCACTGCAGTGCCGGCGGCGGCCAGCTTGGATACTTTCGCCAAACATTGGTTCCCGTCTCGAATACATAGGCCTTGGAGAGATGGGCGTCGACACTACCTTTTAGATACTGCTCAAAAAACGGAAGCTGAATGTGCACGCGAAAGAATTCCCCGGTATTAGAAGCGAAAGAGACGTTGCCGATCGCGGCACCGTTGTATTCAGCCCACGCGCCATGGGCCCAAGGCCCTTCGACAAGAACCACGGGAACCTCGGGATTAAGCTGTCCTATCGCATTGAATGTTTTCATCGGACCCGAAATATCTTCTGCGTCGAAAAGGCCGCCCACGATTAGGAAGGCGCAATGAATGTTGTGAAGGTGACGCGAAATATCCCGGGTCTGCCAATACGAGTCATAGGAGGTGTGAGTGTACCAATTGGTGAAGGTGGCCGATGAACGCTTAAGGTAGCGATCGTCCAGATTTCCGAGTGATCCGGCATGCAAGAAAAAATCATAAGCATCGGTCGTCCCGTAATCAAAAGGCACAACATACTTGGGAAGCGTGGGCCCGGTTTGTGGTTTGAAATAAGTCGCGAAGCTAAAGATGGCATCCAGCATAAACGCACCGTTGTGATAGCAGTCGTCGTTCATGTATAAATCCGCAACCGGGGCTTGGGGTGAACATGCCTTGATTGCTGGATGAGTGTCGATGACCGACGCTGCAGCGAAAAAACCAGGATAAGAGATGCCATAGATACCGACCCGCCCGTTATTATTTGGAACCTGCCGAAGCAGCCACTCCACGGTGTCATATGTGTCTGTGCTTTCGTCGGTCTGTAGCGCAGTCGGATGATCAATATGCGGAGTCATCGCATCCCATGAGCCTTCAGATTGCCAGCGGCCCCTCACGTCTTGTTTGACGAAGATGTAGCCTGCCTCGTCGAATTCCCGGGAAGGTCCGAGCTGTGCGGGATACTTGTCCTCGCCATACGGACCAACACTATAAAGCGTGCGAATCATCAAGATGGGATATGGTTTAGTCGTGTCTCTTGGAACATAGACCGTGGTAAACAATCGCACCCCATCTCGCATCGGAATGCGGTATTCATGCTTGATGTAGTGGCCTGCCACGTCGAAGGCAGGCTGTTCTTGGGCAAACAATGAAACGCCAAGGACAACGAGGCCACTCAAGCAAAAACATTTGCTCAGCAAACATCTCATTGGGTTTAGTAATTGCCTATTCACTAACGAATACGAGAATGATAGTTTCCCACACAAAGATTCAATTGCGATTCGTCTGAGCTCTGAACCGGATCGATGCAGTTGAAGAGGGCCACCGATTGGCAAGTGATTCAGATCGATTGTGCATGAGTGGCTTGCAAGCAGCCGTTCAGCTATCTGAGCTCACGCATCACGCGCCGCACCCTTCGTTTGATTCGGGAATCGCCTTTTACGGCACGAATGTATCAAAACCCAAAGAAGGATACATTCGCGGATAAGGGCATGGGCTGAGACAGCTTACCTTGGGAATCTGCTGCGAAACTTGCGTTTTGGACGTCATGTTAAGAACGTCGGCCGGGTTCTTTAGGTGTTTGTCGCTGTCACCAACGGCGTGTCGAAAAGCCGGCACCAGGCTAGAACGCAATTTTTTTGGATCCGGGGGGTAGTCGAGCCATCGGCCCACCAGTCGTTTGCAATCGCGACTACCACCGTCGGCCGATCTGCCATTGAGAACAAGACGGGCCAAACGATGACTTGCTCGTAGCAGATGAGCACGGCCGCGCGCTCGCCGGCGACGTCTACCACCGGGTTTTCGAACCAATAGGCGTGCGTCCCTTCACTCGCCCACGGCCGCCACATGGTTAGCGGCACGGGTAATCTCTGCCGATAGATGACCTTTGAACCCATCCGGTTTACGCAAAGAAGGATGTTTGCCGAACGACCGTCACCCTCCCCTATCTCAGCACCTAGGAGCACGGTTTTGCCGCCGCTCGAAGCCAGACCTTCCCTCCAGAACGCCTCTGGCACCTCAGACCACAGTCCACCAATTGATTCGGGGAGGACGATTACCCGGCCAGGGGTTGTCGCCGCAAGCTTGGGTAGTGCCGTCGCCCGCATTAGATCTCGCCCAGAATCGACTTCCCCGTGTCCAAATGGCTCTTTCGTGTCCAAACCTTGCCACCCCGGGAGAGTGTTCGCCGGCCTTGCGGCCAGGCCCGCCCACAAAACGAGCACCAGGGGGCTAATGGCCAACCACCCTTTGGGCACGATAGCCAGCCCTACGGCCACGAACACCGCCCCAGCAATGCCTAGCCAGCCCCAGCCGGGAAACAGGGCTCCAGCGGCGTTTATCGGGTGTACCCAGCCGAGGACCCCTATCGGCGGGAGGGCCGTCACAATCAAGGGAAACGGCATCCACCACGGCCGCGCCGCCTTTGTCGGCTTCCAAAACGAGGCCCAGGTAGCCGCCACGACTAGTGCCGCCAATACCCACAGGAGCACCCCGAGGGCCAGGAAGGTCCCGTAAAAGGTCATCACGCCGCCAGGCAGCCCCCACGTCGCCCCAAGTTGGTAGCCGAGGACAACCAGGCCTGCGACCCAGCGCGACTCCGCTGCCGCCCACAACGACGGCATGAGGAGTGCGAGTGCTATTGCAGGGTATGGGCCGACCCAAGCCAGGGTCCCAACGACGGCGCCCCCTAAGATTAGCAGTTTCTGGGTGCGAATCGCCGCTACCATGTGAGAACGGGTCTTAAACGGCCTTCGATAAAGGCCGTCGGCACAGCCCCAAAATACCTCGAATCGAAGCTCCGGTCGCTGAAATCCGACATCACCCACACCTCGCCGGGCCGCACCAAGCCCCCGATCGCCCCATGCGGCAGCGGCCGGCCGCCTGAATCGACCTCCCGCACCCGGCTATTGACGAGCTCGCGGCCATTGACGGAGACCTTTGCCGATACGTCTACGCGGTCACCTTCGACAGCGACGACTCGTTTGATGAGCCGGATCACAGCGTCCTTCCCGTCCACCTCGCGGACATAGCCTCGCCTTTCCGCCAGCCTGAAAGCTTCGCGATCAGCAACGACGTCGATCAGCACTAGGTCGCCCCGCCTCCATTGGCCTTTCGATAGGCGGTACAAACCGATCGGGTACGACGCCGTTCTATTCCACCGCAGTCCCACCGCCCAGGCCAGGGCCACCAGGGCGCCGGCGCAGCCGAGGGTCGCCAGCACCAAACAGAGCCCTTTGCGGTCAATTCGCGGCATACGCTGGCGTCCCCCTTACAGACGATCGCTCGCGAGCGGCGCGCTAATCTTCGAGCGAGCCGAAAACGTCGGATCCTTGAAGTAGAGAATCTGCCGGCCGTAGATCGGGGCCCGGCCCGCTGCGAAAACGAGCATGTCCCCAGCCTTGGTCACCATGCCGCCCTCGTCCTTTTCTGGCCCCGGCAACCTCATACACTCATCCGGAGTCAGTAGCGGGCGTGAGAATTCCTGAATCGTCTCGTTCACCTGGCTTAAAACGAAGCTGAAGCGTTTGCCCGACGTTCCGACTACCCTTTTTACTACAGTCGCCGTCCCTGTCATCTTCGAGAGCAATTCCGCCGTCTCGATGCGGTTCGGCGCATACGCCACTTTTATGTGGCAGTTCGAGACGATCGCTTCGTGTTGCCCGTACGCCGCAGTCAATTGCGACAAATCTTGCGCGATCAAATAGGCCTTGAGCCCGTACCCAGCGAAATGCGCCAACGCCTCCTCAAAGATGGGCAGCTTTCCAAGCGCCGGAAATTCATCGAGGAGGAGAAGGAGCCGATGCTTGTACGACGCCACCGCTATACCGTCCTTAAATTCCATCCTGGGGGTTAGGCCCCGGACAATCTGGGTAATCAGGAGCCTCACGAGCGGCTTTAGCCGGTCCTTGTTCGACGGGTCCACCACAATGTAAAGAGTCACCGGGTCCTCGTGCCTCATCAGATCCGCGATCCGGAAATCGCTCTCGGCCACATTCGCCGACACCACCGGATCCGCGTAGAGCATGAAGAAGGTTTTTGCCGTCGAAAGGACGCTTCCACGCTCCCTCTCCTCTTTCTCCATCATGTCGATCGCCGAGCTCGCGACCACAACGTGGCGCTTTCCGCTGTCGATCATGTTATTTTTCATGTCGGTATAGAGGCGATCGATGCCGCCCTCGCTCGTCAGCGTCGGCGCAATATCCCGCAACGACCCGACCCTGCCCTCCCCTTTTGCCCGGTACATGACGTAGATGACGACGCCCACCAGGAACATGAGGCTTGTCTTGTCCCAATGCTCCCTGATCCCCTTCCCGTCGGGGTCGATTATCATTTGAACGATGTTTTGCACGTCGGCCACCTCATGCGCGGTCCCAAGCCTTACTTCGGCGAGCGGGTTGTACCTCGCGCTATTGTTATCCGCGTCCAGGGGGTCGAATTTTAAGACTCTCTGACCAGCCTTCTTGCGCCACCCGGCCGTAAGCGCCCAATTCTCAGCCTTCAAATCGTACACGACCGCGCTGTGCTCCCATGTCAGAAGCGTGGGTAGCACCAGGCCGATCCCCTTGCCGGAGCGGGTCGGCGCAAACGCGAAGACATGCTCCGGGCCGTTGTGCCGCAGGTAGCGCGTCGTCCCTTTCGCGTCCGCCCAACCACCGACGTATACCCCTGCCCCTTTTTGCCCCTCGCGCGGCAAAAGCCCGCTCACACGGATCTCCTCGGGTGTGGCCCAATGCGCCGAGCCGTGCAATCTGCTCACGGGTTTGGCCCGGCGGATGATGAACGATATGATGTAAAACCCCACGAGCGCGGCTCCGATGGCGCTGCCGCCGACAAGCAGGAAAGCCCCTGCAAAACGCGCCTTGTGCTCCCAAAACAGAGCATCCTTCCACTGACGCCACGCCCACGGCAAATAAACATGCCCGAGTAACGGGGGTCCTAAGCTCTCGTCATAATTGAAGGCGCCCGCGAGGTACTGCGTCAAAGCGACATTCGCTGCGCAAAAAAGGGCTAAACCATATCCCACGACCCACGCCACAAAACGGCTTTGCCCCCGGGATGTTTGCTCCTCCTCAGGAAGCCCCACAAAGCCTGTTGCCGCTTTACGATTCAAGAGCGCGCGCCCTGCGGTTCGCGGTCCTTGACGTGGTCGACCTCCTTCGGTTCCTCCTCTTCCCTCAGCGCCTTCACCTCGATCCTCGCAATGATTGCCTCGCCTTTCTTCCCGAGGGCGACGTAACGCTCCCCGGCTTCCGTCAGAACGCACCCCTGGCCTTCCGCAAGCCCCTTGTGAATGGGCACCAGGTTAAACCCGTAGACTATCGCCAGCTCCTCCCCTAACGCCATCCGGAGGCACTCCCACCTCCGATCGGTGGTCCCCTCGTCATCGAAATTCTTTGGGCGGTATTCAACAAGCCCCAGGAGGTAAATCGGCCACATCATCCGCCGCTGGGTTTTGAAGATAACGGTAATGCTCGGTGCGGTAGAGTTCGTGTAGGATACGATCTCATTCTCGCCTCCGACCAATTCAGCTCTTGTGGGTGTTAGCATAGTTTTATCTTTCGATGTACGGCTCCAGAATGACATCCTTTGCGACCATCACGTTGAACTGGTAACCGGGACGGATTTCTAGGGTCGGTTGAATCTGCATGTTGCGCTTGGTAATCTCAGCGCCAGTCGCCGCGAATTGCTGACCCATGCTTGCGGCCACCGTTTGGCCCGCCGTGGGAACGCCGGTCGCCGATGTTGTTTGCGGCTGGGATAGCTGCGCGCCGGCAGAAAGAAGGCTCAACATGAGGGTATCGCCGAAGATTTTCCAAAAATGGTTGTTCACTTGATCGTGAAACCCACCGTACCCGGCTTGATCGG
>OBLW0100001055.1_pt1 | contig 23861 bp, 22 predicted proteins | sample 1520161 | NCBI WGS metagenome assembly OBLW01 (sample SAMEA3539309, study PRJEB22396) | soil metagenome | biome: tundra; feature: field; material: soil | place: USA | collected 2010-05 | depth 0.15 m | reverse complement strand
AAAAAACGCAGATCTGCAGCCAAAAACCTATCCTTCGCCTAAAGGCGAGGGGTTTACGGATCCCCTATCGGGGACTCTAAAATTGTTCCACGTGGAACAATTCTGGGACCTACTTCCAGGAATTGGCGGTCCAGACAGTGGCTTTGCGTCGCTGATTGGCCCCATCGGACGCGAAAATTGTTCCACGTGGAACAATTGTGTTGGCCAGCACAGGTGTTGGTCCATCTTTGCGAAGAATAACTGCGATCTGAGCAGTGGGGCACGAGTGAAACGATGCATTTGACGGTTGCGATCACGGGAGCTTCGGGGGCAGTGTTCGGCAGGGAACTGCTGCGGACGCTCGAATCCGATGCGCGCGTCGAGCGGGTGCATTTTGTGACCTCGGACAACTCGCTGCGCGTCATCGCCGAGGAGTTGGGCGTCTCCGGGCGGAACGACCTTGTCGAGAAACTGCTCGGGGCGAAGCCGGCGAAGACCGTGACGTTTTCTGACTCCGACATTGGGGCGGCGATTGCGAGCGGAAGCCATCCGTCCGACGGAATGATCATTCTGCCGTGTTCGATGGGTACGCTGGCGCATATCGCCCATGGACTGGCGGACTCGTTGATCGCGCGCGCGGCCGATGTGACCCTCAAAGAGCGGCGGCCGTTGATTCTCTGCGTGCGCGAGACACCGTTCAATCGCATTCATCTTCGAAATATGACGCTCGCTGCGGAGGCGGGCGCGACCATTTTTCCCGTCATTCCGGCGTTTTATAACAAGCCCGTCGATTCAGATGAAATGGCGCGGCAGTTTGTGTTTCGGGTGCTGGCACATGTCGGGCTTCCGCAGCCGGGAGCCTATGTGTGGAAGGCGGAACAGTAAGACTGAGAGATGCAAAAACCCTGATGCTTTCTCGCTTTCACAGGTCACGGTAGCAGGGACCTGGGGCACCCAGGGTCGTGGGGATGACGCGGCCCGAAAGGCCATCGTTGACTTTTCTGCGCCTGAACCCCGATACTGCCTTCAATGCTGAATCTGGAAGAGTACGGAATTGAGGCCATGGCCATGTGCATGTGTTGTGCAGGCGGACTTGTCCGTGCGGTTCTGGAACGGCGAATGCGTTAAGCGCAACCGATCTTGAAACAAACGGCCCGGCTCCCGAATAGGATCCGGGTCTCTTCATTTTTGGCGAGGGCTCTTCACCCCTCAAGCCTCCGCCGCACAAATCAGCCAATCTGACCGAAGGAGCTATCCATGCCAGACGAAAAGCAGTTGCAGTTTGCCACCCTTGCCGTGCATGCCGGCCAATCGCCCGATCCGGCGACTGGCGCGCGCGCGGTGCCTATTTACCAGACTACTTCCTACCTTTTTCAGGATGCTGACCATGCCGGGCGGCTGTTTGCGCTGAAGGAATTCGGCAACATCTACACGCGGATCATGAATCCGACCACCGATGTATTTGAAAAGCGCGTTGCCGCCCTTGAAGGCGGTGTGGCGGGGCTGGCCACTGCGTCGGGCCAGGCGGCGGAGACGCTGACGTTGACGACGCTGGCGTCGGCTGGAGACGAGATCATCTCAACAACTTCGCTTTATGGCGGGACGTACAACCTGTTCCACTACACGCTGCCGCGGCTGGGGATCACGGTGAAGTTTGTGGATGCAGACGATTTCGATGGTCTACGCGCAGCAATTACGCCGAAGACGCGCGCCATTTATACAGAGACGATCGGAAATCCGAAGCTCGACGTGGTGGACATTGAGAAATTCGCAACCATTGCGCATGAGAATGGGTTGCCGCTGGTGATCGACAATACGTCGGCGTCGCCGGCGCTGGTGCGGCCGATCGAGTGGGGCGCGGACATCGTGGTCAACTCCGCAACCAAGTTTCTGGGCGGTCATGGAACAACGATTGGCGGCGTGATTGTGGATGCGGGCAAGTTCGACTGGGCAAAGTCGGGGCGCTTCAAGGATTTCACGGAGCCCGATCCTTCGTATCACGGCTTGTCGTACTGGGATACGTTCGGCGCGATTTCCTTCATCCTGAAGGCGCGCATTCAAGGTTTGCGCGACACGGGCGCGGCGATGTCGCCATTCAGCGCGTTTCTGCTGTTGCAGGGAATCGAAACGCTGCATCTGCGTCTGGAGCGGCACTCACAGAACGCACTGGCGGTGGCAAAGCATCTGGAGGCGCACCCTGGAGTGGAGTGGGTGAACTATCCAGGTCTGGAGTCGAGCCAGTATTACAAACGCGCGCAGAAGTATTTGCCCAACGGGCATGGGGCGTTGATCACGTTCGGGATTAAAGGCGGCTACGAGGCAGGGAAGAAGCTGATCGACTCGCTGGAGCTGTTCTCGCTAGTGGCGAATATTGGCGATGCGAAGTCACTGGTGATTCACCCGGCGTCGACGACGCACCAGCAGTTGTCGGTTGAGGAACAGGCCGGGACGGGCGTGACGCCGGAGATGGTTCGGCTGTCTGTGGGGATCGAAGATATTCGCGATATTCTTGCGGATCTCGACCAGGCGATTGAAACAGCCAACGGGCATACCTTTACAGGTGCTCCGGAAAAGGTGGGCGCTGGCGCACAATGAGTCTTATGACCGACGCACAAACCGAAGCGCGCACTCGAAAGCCGGGATCGTGCGCGTTGGAGCCGACCTACGAAGGCGATTTTGTGCTCCACGATCACCTGCCGTTAGAAAGCGGGCGAATTCTGGCGAAGCCGACACTGCATTACGCAGTGTACGGGCGCTTGAATGCCGCCCGCGACAACGCTGTGCTTGTGTGCCACGCGCTCTCGGGGTCGGCTTTGGTGGGCTACTGGTGGCCTGAAATCTTTGCGCCGGGTGCAGTGCTGTCGCTGGAGCACGATTTCGTCATCTGCATCAACATGCTGGGGTCTTGCTACGGGTCGACGGGGCCGGGCTCGGTGGATCCGGAGACGGGGCTGGTTTACGGACCGGATTTTCCGCTGGTTTCGATCCGAGATAATGTGCGGGCGCAGGCCCAGTTGCTGGATTCGCTTGGAATCCGGCGGCTGCGGCTGGTCCTGGGCGGGTCGATCGGAGGAATGCAGGCCCTGGATTGGACGATGTATGAATCCGACCGGGTTGAGAGTGCGGCCATTATCGCGGTTGCGCCTCTGTCCGCGATGGGATTGGCCCTGAACCATCTGCAGCGGCAGGCAATTCAGAACGACCCGGAGTGGGACGGAGGTTATTATCTGCCCCAGCGGCAGCCAAAACAGGGTTTGGCGCTGGCCCGCCAGATCGGCATGATCAGTTACAAGTCCGCACAGCTGCTCGAAGAGCGTTTCGGGCGGAATCCAAATCGGAATGGTGAGGACCCCTGGGCGTTGGACGATCAAGGAGGCGGCCTGGTGGGCGGCCGCTTCGACATTGCCGGCTATCTCGACCATCAAGGCCAGGTGTTCATCGATCGGTTTGACGCCAACGCGTACCTGGCCATCCTGCGGACGATGGACAACTGGGACCCGCTGCGCGGGGGCGGGACTTTGGAGCAGGTCTTTGGCAGGATCAGAGCCAAGCTCAACTTTGTGGGGATCAGTTCGGACTGGCTCTTTCCTCCATCGTCGGTCCGTCAATTTGCCGAGACCATCCGATCAACCGGGGTCGACGCAGACTATCGAGAAATGATCAGCTCTCATGGGCACGATGCCTTCCTGGCGGAGCAGGCGGAACTGGTTCGCCTCCTTCAGTGACAACGCGGAACTTGGGTTCATGTCCAGTTGAGTATTCTGCGAAACCCCAGGTTGGCAGCGTCGACTCGGATGCTGCAGTTTGGGAAACAGTGTTTCTGAAACTGCATTAGCCTGTTAATCAAGTCCACAAACCGGCCTGGAACAGTTTTCCCTCATGCGGTGTCTAAGGCGGTATGCTCTGCTCGCCGGCGGCGCATCCAGCTGTTGCGAAGGTGCGCCGGGAGGGGGAATTGCCTGGGATTCTTGAACCAGTGCCTTGTGACCGCCCGATGCCGTGCCTGAAGCGCACCCGCCGAAACTGTCGACGGCTTTCTGTTGGCGAGCAAGAACTTTGCTTGTCACATGGGCCTCCGGTTTCTATAATCCTTCCAACGTCGCAGTGTGCAACCGCCAAGAAGAAGGGTTGTGCATTTCGAGAAAGAGTGCTTGAATATTCATTCCACTTTACGTATCTCCCAGGAGCAATGAATGAAGAAGATAGTCTTTGCAACTGTGATGGCATTGGCAAGCATTAGCCTTGTTGCCCCAATGCTGCACGCACAGGACCAACCGGGCGGCACGATCCAGATTAAGGATCCGGCCGAGTTCAATGCCTATCAAATGGCAACCACCCAAAGCGATCCCAAGGCCAAGGCAGCGGCCCTCGAACAATTCCTCACCCAGTATCCTCAAAGTGTCGTCAAGAGCGCGGTACTCGATATGTTGATCGAGACCTATCAACAGGTCCAGGATCCGGATAAGACTTTGAGCGCCGCGAGCCGTTTACTGCAGCTCGATGGCAAAAATATGAAGGCCACCTTCATCTCGGTCTTTATCAAGAAGGGCCAGTGTGCAAAGACATCGGATAAGCAGACCTGCGACGATGCCGCCACCTTGGCGAACACCGGACTCCAGATCCAGAAGCCCGCTGCGGTTTCCGCCGACGACTGGACGAAGCAGACCGGAGCGACCTATCCGCTCTTCGATTCCACCATCGCGCTGGACGACGCCGTCGCCAAGAAGGACTTCAAGGCTGCTCAAGCCGAATACGAGGCGGAACTGAAACTGTATACGGACGACCAGAGCAAGACTGCCGGCTTGAGCGACACGCTGCTGCTGGCCCAGGCGTACAGCCAGCCCGGCGCCGCCCAGGACCTGGTAAAGGCTGTTTGGTTCTATGCGCGCGTTTGGGATTTTGCGCCGGCGAACTACAAGGCACAGATTGAACCGAAACTCGAGTATTACTACAAGAAGTACCACGGGGCCCTTGACGGGCTGGACGCCATCAAGAGCCAGGCTCAGGCGTCGGTTTTTCCGCCGGCAAACCTCCATATCGACCCGGCAAAGAGCCCGCAGGAGCAGATTCACGACCTGATTGTGTCGACGCCTGACTTGACGACGCTGGCGCTGGCCGATAAGGAAACGATCCTGGCGTTTGGCTCCAAGGAAGACGCGGACAAGCTGTGGGGCTTGCTTCAGGGCAAACAGACGCCGGTTCCGGGAATCGTGATTGCGGCGACAGCTTCGCAGATCAAGGTCGCTGTAACTCAAGACGCGAAGGATGCGAAGATCGCCGACTTCATCGTCAATCTGAAGGAGCCGTTGAAGGATAGCGAGATCCCTGCACCCGGGTTCGAATTCAAAACGCAGCCTGCGGCCGAGCTGGACGGCACCTACGACACCTACACGCAGATTCCGGCCGCGGATGCCCAGCCAGCTACAGCCACCACACCTGCTGTCGCTGCTACTGCACAGAGAGCGGAAATCGTGCTGAAAGATGCATTCGTCCAGCCGGAGAAAAAGAAGGCGCCGGTGCATCATGCGCCTGTGCACAAGAAGGCGGGTTAGCACGCTCGCAGTGAGAGACAACTGAGCGCCCGATAAGAGCGGCGCTCAGTCTCGCACATCCTGGGAATCACGAAGGGCGACCTGGATAAGGTTGCCCTTTTTTTGTGCGGTGAATGTGCTTGCGGCAGGCACACTTGAGAGGTGAATCTTGCCTATTCGCCCAGCATGATTCTTTGGATCTTTGTAGCCCGCCCCGATGTTGGATCGCAGGTCACCAGGGCAGCGCAGATTTTTGGATTACCCTTGGCAGCTTCGAACTTGCCAGGCATTCCAGTAAGGAACCTGTGGAGCACCAAGTCCTTGTCCACGCCGATGACGCTGTCGTACGGGCCGCTCATTCCCACGTCTGTTTGGAACGCTGTTCCGCCAGGAAGTACGCGTTCATCTGCGGTGGGGATGTGGGTGTGGGTGCCGAGGACTGCGGTGACTTTGCCGTCGAGGTGCCAGCCCATGGCAACTTTTTCGCTGGTGGCTTCGGCGTGGAAATCGACGACGATGACTTTGGCCTTGATGCTGGAGAGCAGGTCGGTGGCGGCATGGAAAGGGTCGTTGGTCCCGCTCATGAAGACCTTGCCCATGAGGTTGAGCACTGCGTACGGCTGACCCTTGTTCGGGCCGTCGGCGATGGTCCCTTCGAAGACGCCGTAGCCGGGGAGTCCGGGTTGCATATTTGCCGGGCGGAGGATGCGGCGGGGACGTTCCTGGCTGTCGGCTGGCGCGGCGAGGTAGTCGAGCAGTTCGCGCTTGTCCCACACGTGGTTGCCGGTGGTCATGACGTCGGCACCGAGGTCGAAGAGCTCATCGGCGATCTGCGGGGTCACGCCAAAACCGCCCGCGGCATTCTCGACATTCATAATGGTGAGGTCGACTTTGTGGGCCTCGCGCAGATGGCCGATGTGCTCGCGCACAATTCTGCGTCCCGCGCTGCCGAAGATGTCGCCGACGAAGAGGATGTTCATTCAACTCCAGAGAACAGTGGACAGAGTTCGGGCGAGCAATTGGTCCCTATTGTTTGATTCTTCGGCCAGGCTGAGATTCAGACGGTTCGATTTTTGGCGATGGCTCTGCAGGCGCTGTGTCACCACTGATTCCTGCTCCCTGATCCTTATTCCCTGTACTTCTCATCAGCGGGAAGAGGATTACGTCGCGGATGGACTTGGAGCCGGTGAGGAGCATGGTCAGGCGGTCGACGCCGATGCCTTCGCCGCCCGTCGGAGGGAGTCCATAGGCCAGGGCGCGGACATAGTCCTCGTCCATCTGGTGAGCTTCGTCGTCGCCGCGCGTACGCTCGCCGAGTTGTTGCTCGAAGCGTTTGTGCTGTTCGACCGGGTCGTTGAGCTCGCTGAAAGCATTGCCAAGCTCGAAGCCTCCGGCGAAGAACTCGAAGCGCTCGACATGTTCGGGGTCGTCCGGTTTGGCCTTGGAAAGTGGGGAAACGACCGTTGGGTAGTCGTAGATGATCGTTGGCTGGATCAGAAACGGCTCGACGACTGCCTCGAACAAGTTGTAGATCGACTTGCCCAGCGGCCCGCCTTTCATCGATTCGTAGTAGACCGCCGTGATCGCGCCGTGGATTGTTTTCAGTTCACCCAGCCGCTCGGGACTTATGGTCGCTGTCTGGCCGGCGGCCTTCTCCAGCGAGCTCATCGCTGCGTGGAGCCGCGATTGCAAGACCTGCGCTGAGGAGAGCGCCGCATCCGCGGGCTTTGAGCCCGCCTCGTGTGGCCAGAACTCGCGGATGGCTTCGCGCATGGTCAGGCGCTGCCACTTCGCGAGATCGATGGTGTTGCCATCGAATTCGACGATGGTGGTTCCATTCACTTCGCGCGCCACAAACTCCATGAGGTCCTCGGTGATTTGCATCATGTCGTGGTAGTTCGCATAGGCCTGGTAGAACTCCAGCATCGTGAATTCGGGATTGTGCTGGGTGCTCACACCCTCGTTGCGGAAGTTGCGATTGATCTCGTAGACGCGGTCGAGGCCGCCGACGACGAGGCGCTTGAGATAGAGCTCCGGTGCGATGCGGAGAAACAAATCCATGTCGAGGGCGTTGTGATGCGTCCGGAAGGGACGCGCTGCTGCGCCGCCGGCGATTTGCTGCATCATCGGCGTTTCTACTTCGAGGTAGCCGCGGTCGTCGAAGAATTGGCGCAGGGCCTTGAGCACCTTCGCACGCTTCACGAAGACTTCCCGGCTGTCGAGATTGGTGAACAGGTCGACGTAGCGCTGGCGATAGCGCAGTTCGACGTCGGCCAGGCCATGAAACTTTTCCGGCAGCGAGAGCATTGCCTTGGAGAGGAACGTCAGTCGCTCCACATGCACCGTGAGCTCGCCGGTGCGGGTGCGGAAGAGATAGCCGGTCACACCGATGTGATCGCCGAGATCGAGCAGCTTATACAACGCGAAGGCTTTGTCGCCGACCGCATCAAGACGGACATAAATCTGGAGACGTTCGCCACCCTGTTGCAGCGTGGCAAATCCAGCCTTGCCCTGGGCGCGCACGGCCATGAGGCGTCCCGCGACAGCGATGGTTAGGCGATGGGCCTCGAGCTCTTCGCTTGTCGCATTGCCCCACTTTGCTCGCACCTCGGGAATGGTGTGCGAGGCGGGGAATTGATTGGGATATGCCGACTGTCCCAGCTTTTCAATTTCGACTAGCTTTGCCTTGCGTAGCTCGAAAAGACTACGCTCGAATTCTGAATCGAACACAGAGTATCCTTCCACTCCAACAGCAACAGCTCAAAAGGGAAGTATACCCGCTGATCCAATGACACTGTATGCTTGTGGGTAGCTTCGATGCCGTTCCAAAATCCAGTTCCCGACAACAAGACGCGCAGTAAGACGGCCAGCGGATTTCAGAGTCTCGTCCAGGCTGAAAAGCTCTTGCAGGTCGCTTTCGTTCTTCCTTCGGCAATGATCATCGGATGGTTGGCCGGAGCGTGGGCCGACAGTAAATTGCATCAGTCGTGGATGACAATTGCCGGCGTGATCATTGGTTGCGTCGCGGGCCTGTATTACGTGATTCGGTTGGCGATGGATGCAGAAAAGAGCGCGGGCGCGTCGGACGCATCAAGCAAGAAAGAAAACGGTTCTAGCGTTCCCAAATGACGACTCAGGAAACTCATTCCATAGGTAATCTGACCGATGAAGCGCTGCAAGGGATGTTGAAGCGGGCGCTTTGGATCACCGTTGTGCTTGGTGCGCTCGCGTCGGCTGCCGTTGCGATTGGATCGAACTGGCGCAACGGCGCCATGCTGCTTACCGGCGCGGCGATCTCGGCAGCCAGCATTCTGGAGTGGCGGCACCTTGTTCGCCTCTTCAATGCGCGGATGGACAAGCAGCGGACACCGACCAGCGCCGCTGCGGTGGTGATCTTCTTTGTGATACGGCTCGCCGTCTTCGCAGGGGTCATTTATGGTAGCCTGAAGTGTTTCCAGGGATCGGTTGTCGCGCTTCTTTGCGGCCTCGCTTTGGCGGTTATGTCGATAGGCTGGGAAGTGATCCGTTTGTTGCGGGAGTAAGAGTCCAGCACCCGGAATGCGTGGCTGCACGAAATCCCTAGCGGAAGCAGAAAGAACTCACGATTCATGCAGGATTCCTTTGCGATTACCCGCCTGTTGAATGCCCTTTTTGGCGGACCTGTCTCGTCGTTGCAGCATGCAGTTGGGATTCAATCGACACCGGCGACAGCAATCGATAACCCGTTTACGCTGGAGCTGCTGGTGGTGCTCGGTCTGATCGTTTTCTTCATCATCGTGCGTGCCAGCCTATCGGTAGAAAATCCAAACGCAGTGCAGCAAGTGTCGGAGATGATTCATGAGGCGATTGGCGGCCAGTCGGAACAGATCATCGGGCACGGGTATGAGCGTTTCCAGTCGTTTGTCGTCTGCATTTTTTTATTTGTTTTGATCAACAATCTGCTGGGTGCGATTCCAGGAATTCCGGCTCCAACGACGCATCCCGTTGTGCCGCTGGGCTTGGCGGTTCTGACGTTTCTTTACTACAACTTTCACGGAATTCGCGAGCAGGGATTGGTGGGCTACATCAAGCATTTTGCCGGGCCTGTGTGGTGGATGGCGTGGCTGATCTTCCCCATTGAAATCATCTCGCATCTTGCGCGAGTGCTGTCGCTCACGATTCGTCTTTACGCCAATATGTTTGCCAGCGACCTGGTGACGCTGGTGTTCTTTTCGCTTATCCCGATTGCGATTCCGGCCCTCTTCATTGGACTGCACGTTGCAGTGTCGGTGATTCAGGCATTCGTCTTCATGCTGTTGACCATGATTTATCTGTCGCTGGCAGTATCGCACGAGCATTGACGAACAGTTCGCAGTTCACGGTTCTCAGTTCACAGCAAGACGAGACGAGCAGGCAACATAGTTACGCCGCTGACAACTACGAACTATGAACTACGAACTGTGAACTAACAAAAAGATTCCGCCGAAGAGTGCTTCCGCTTCGGATCAACGGAAGGCTGCAAGCGTGAGGGGGCCAGCACGGTGAGCCTCAACCACCCACTGGCAGCCAATCCAAAGGGAAGCTGGAGAACTATGCAGAAACTTCAATACGTGTTTATGGCGCTGGCGATTCTCTGTTTTGCGGTTCCGGTGTTTGCGGACGGCGGAGCAGGAGCAGCCAGCTTTGCTCCGATCGGCGCAGGCATCGGCATGGGAATCGCGGCCGGTCTGTGCGGACTCGGTCAAGGCAAAGCCGTCGGCTCTGCCGTGGAAGCACTTGCCCGCAACCCTGGCGCGCGCGCTGGGATCTTCACCTTCCTTGTGCTCGGTCTGGCGCTCATCGAGTCTCTTACCCTGTTCACCCTGGTCATCGTTTTCGTCAAGATCTAGCGAGGTCGGAGCGATTACAAAAAGGAAAGGCCCCGGCAATCGGGGCCTTTTTTATTGCCAGAACCGCAACCTTTTCATAGATGGCGCAATCTAGCGGGTCCCTGGATCGGCTTTTTCGGGATTGCTCCGCAGCATCTGAATTGCCTGGCTGTATCCCAACCCCACGGGCACCGGGACGAATTGGGTTTCGTCTTCCGTTGTGTCGAAGGACCTGGTCTTAAAGATCAGCCGTCCGCTCATCGCCATTTGAAAATGCACAATGCGCCACTGGTGATTCCCCACATCGGCCTGCTCGAGGAGTATCCATCCACCTTTATTCAGCCTGCCGAGGATGCCCCACCCGAAGTCGACGTCCTGTTGGAGATGGCCTTCGAGCTTTTCCACGCGCCCTTGCGCGGCGTCGATCCAGATTTCCCCTGTCATCGCGGTAAGAGCTTCCGTTTCCAGATCGGGCGGATCGAACTTGGGATTCGGCCTGAAGGAAAATTTCTCGATTCTTCCGTTCGGACCATCCGCAGTGCCGGCGTATTGGTAGATGAACGCGTAAGGCAGGGCTCGCATCACTTTCAGGATGCGGCTTGTGTCTTCGTCTTCGGCTTGCTTCCGGTGGCGCTGGCGGCTGGAGTCGCTCAGAAGGCTGCTCAGGCGGGTTTGTTCCTTCAGCTCGCCAGTTAAACTCAGTGGCTGGTCGTTGATCGCGACGAGGCGGGCAACGGCGCCATCCCTGGTCTCGAAAATCTCTTTGGTCGTGGTTAGGCGAGGACTGGATTTGCGCAACCGGTAGCGCATCGGATGTTGTGTGTCCTGAATACTCGTCAACTCGAGGCCAAGAGCGCGCTTTACCAACTCCGCATCTGCACCGTCCTCTTTGGCAGGAGCTATTCCGACTGCCATTGATCCGAGCACCAGCAAGGAGAGAATGCCGCGCAAATGGGTGAAACTAGCGGCCATTCCCGACCCAACCCATTTTGTGCTGATTCATAAAGTATTAGACGCTACGGTTACTTCCGGGTTTCTGGAATTGATGCAACGGGGTTTCTTGCGTATAGTTCGGGCAGGGCCTTAGGATTTTCAGGACTCGTCAAAGGATCATGATAGCTTGGCCGGGACTGCCGGCGATTTCGTCTACACACCGTCTTGATGCCCTGAAGATGCTCGAATACATGCCTCAGAAGGAAAACCACAATGGCAACGGAGAATGGTCTCGCTCGAATTGGAAAAACTGTCGTGATTCGGGGCGAGCTAAAGGGTAGTGAGGACCTGGTTGTAGACGGGCAATTGGAAGGGACAATCAATCTTTCCGAGGGGCGCCTGACGATTGGGCCCAATGCGAACGTTGCAGCCGACCTTACCGCGAGAGAGGTCCTGATTATGGGCCGGCTCCAGGGCAATATCGTAGCCAGCGGCCGCGTCGAATTGAGGGCGGGCAGTGTGGTTGAAGGAGATGTCCGCGCATTGAGGCTGGCCGTCGAGGAGAATGCAGTTTTCCGCGGCAAAGTCGACCTGACCCAGGGGGCGAAAGCCGCAGAGGGTTCATCGGGACCAAGCACGGGGAGCGGCTTCTAGCGCGGTTCAACTGTGGGAACCGCTCTAGCCGAGGCTAGTCGATTTCGATCATAGCGTCCAGGCGAGTGCTCGCTTTTGCACGCGCTCCAGCATGTTGGGTCGCACAAAATTTCCTGATTCGTCCAAGGTCCAATTTGCAGGCGAGTCAAGGCAACTTCCATTGCCCTGGCAAGGGGTCTTCGAGTGATCAAGCGTCTGTTCGAGAAGAAAACCGAAATCAATCCCTCTGTTACGGGCCCGTACGGTCCGAAGTATCCCAGGTACTCCGGGGGATGGGCAGCGCTGCGGAAGCGTCTCCAGACCGAACCGGGTCTCCGCGTTATCGACGCCGGCGCCACCTCGCCTACCAACATCAACTACCTCACCGAACTTGGGCACAGCATCTTTCTTTGCGACCCAGTGAACGAAGCTCTGACCGGAAGCTGGCAGGCAGGCAAGGATGAGGACGAGAATCCGATTTGGAACGTTGAAGCTTACCTCGAACACACGCTCCACTTCTCAGGCAGGACCTTTGATGCCGTTCTGCTTTGGACTGCCCTCGACTACCTTCCCGAAGCGCTGGTCGCGCCCGTCGTCGATCATCTGTACGCCGCGATGAACCCCGGCGGGCAGGTGCTGGCCTTTTTTCATGCTCGCTCAAAAGAAGAAGAAACGGCGTATTGCCGCTTTCATGTAACCGCCACCGACGATGTTGAGATGCAGCAGGCGCAACCGTTTCCTATTCAACGCGCCTTCACAAATCGCAGTATTCAGGCACTCTTCTCGCGCTGGTCGGGTTTCCGGCAATTCCTCGCGAAAGACGGCGTCTACGAAGTCCTGATCACGCGTTAGCACCGCTACCGCGTAAGTGTGTAGTCCAATGTGCGTCGGAATTGGCGACGGTGAATTCCCACTGAATGGTGGCTTTGCCGGCGTTGACGCGGCAGTTCCCAGCGCGAGCCTGCTTGCGCAGTAGCACTCGAATGGTTTCCTGTTCCACTCGCGGAACAAGTTTGCACCGGAACGCCTATTCGGCCAGCGGCCGAACTGCCGAGTGTGTATGGCCTTCCTGGTTACGCAATACAAGTGCGGAACGGTACAATCTGGGCGAATCGACGCTGAAAAAGGAGACTCCCATTGAAAGTCGCATTGATGTTCTTGCGCGTACGCAAATTGGCTCAAGTCATTCGATCGCGTCGACTTTCACGCGCGTTTTTCAGGTACCGGGTGCTGGCCGGCACGGAGCATCGAGGGATTCTTTCCCCGGATTTGTCGGTTGTCATCGATATTGGCGCCAACCGGGGTCAGTTTTCGTTGGCGGTTCGGGAGTGGGCGTCAGCAGCGCGCGTTATTTCGTTCGAGCCTTTGCCAGGCCCCGCATCCATCTTCGACAGCGTGTTCTCCGGTGACAAGCAGATCACATTGAATAAGGCGGCGATTGGCCCGACCTCGGAGCGAATGACGATGCATGTCTCGAAGAGGGATGACTCTTCCTCATTGTTGCCAATTTCCTCTATTCAGTCTTCGATTTTCCCCGGCACTGAAGAGGTGGCTACTATCGATGTTGGCCCGCTTCAGGAATTCGTCCACAAGGATGACCTGAAAGGGGAGTGCATGATCAAGCTTGATGTCCAGGGCTTCGAAATATGAAGCGCTGCTTGGCTGCCTATCGATGTTGGCCCTTTTCAAGTGGGTATACTGCGAGTGCTCTTTTGTTGAACTCTATGCCGGTCAAAAACTGGCTCCGGATGTCATCGCACTCCTTGCCGATCACGGGCTCTCGCTGGCGGGCATTCACAATACTTCTTACGATGATTCAGGACATTGCATTCAAGCGGACTTGCTCTTTCGGCGACCGGGTGTCTAGCCTCACGAGAAGGGGAGCCAGGGCTGCAGCTCAATTGGTTCGCTGTCATTGGTTGAATCTGAGTTGGGCCGATCCTCGGCGCGGCGCTGGCCCAGGTTGTTCTCCCGGCGGACTAAATTTACAAGTTCCTCGATCCGTTTCTTGTACTCGGTAGAGACAAAAGCGCTGCTCGAGTACCGCCGCTTGTAAGCCTCCAGCTGGTTCGGGAAATGCTGACCCACGAAAGTGAGGAAAGTCGGCAACGAGCATGGTTTCAGGAAGAGAGCTCCCGCAAAGAAGAAACTTGCATCTGCCGCTGCGGCGGCTTTAGCTACGGCCCTGATCGAACTAGGGCTGTCGGTAATACCCGGCATGAGTGGGGAACAATTCACGCCGGTGCGGAGTCCGGCACGCCGTAAGCGTGCCACCGTGCGCATGCGGAGATCGGGCCTAGGGGCGCGCGGCTCGAGGATACGCGCCAGATTCTGGTCGGTTGTCGTCACCGTCACATGGACCGTCAATTTGTGACGACGCGCGATTTCTTTGAGGAGGTCGATGTCCCGAAGGATGAGCGTCGATTTGGTGATGATGCCCAGGCCGAAACCGCGAGTGTGCGCCAATACCTCCAAAAGTGATCGCGTGACGAGCTGTTTCCGCTCCAGGGGTTGGAAGGGATCCGTCGCGGTGCCCAACGCGATGTCGGTTCCCGGTTTCAGCTGCTTCAGTTCTTGCGTAAGAAGCCAGGCGGCGTTCTCTTTGAAATAGATTTTGTGTTCAAAGTCGTCCGGGGTGAGTTCAAGGAATTCGTGTGCGTAGCGGGCATAGCAGTACCGGCAGGCAAATTCGCAACCCCGGTAAGGATTGATGGCGTAGGTGAAGGGCAGTTTTCGTTTCGAGTTGACTTTGCACAAAATGGAACGCGAGGCCAGCGGGCGGTATTCGGTGAGGCAGCCGGACGAGTCGAGAGGTGCGTCTGCGGCGGTGCGGGCCAATGGAGAGATCTTTTTCGTATCGAGGATGGGGAAGAGGGGAGCTATATTCGCCATTTGTTCGCCTTTTGGGAGAGTACCCCGACTTTTTCGCATCGTCAATGGCGTTGTTTTTGGAGAATCTGGATTGTTGATTTGAGTTTGATCGGTCGATGGGGACCTTGTCGGGCTTCGCGAGGACGATATCGCGGGTCGAGCGGAGACCTTCCGGCGTTTCGCATCCAATCTGGCGTGAAACATTTTCTGATCGCGAAAGGCGAATATCGGAGGGCCCGAACCGGTCTTGCCGCGGATGTTAACTCGCTACATAGAATGGCGTCATGGAGAGGGAGAACTTATGAGTGTGTTCAAGGGAACTCGGATTACCTGGCTAGGCCATGCGACAGTTTTGATCCAAACCCCAAAAGGCAACAATATCCTGATTGATCCTTTCATCGCGCAGAATCCGAAATATCCGAAAGACTATGTTTTGCCGGAAAAGATCGACTACGTACTCCTCACGCACGGACACGGTGACCATATCTCCGATGCCGTACCGGTTGCCACCAAACATGGGTCGACGGTCGTCGCGATCTATGAACTCTCCGCATACATCGCGAAGAAGGGCGTGAAGAACACGATGGGCATGAACCTTGGCGGAACCGTGCAACTGAATGATGTGGCGGCGACCATGGTCGAGGCGACGCACTCCGCCGCTGCTGAAGACGAGCAGGGAACACATTATGTCGGAGTGGCCGTGGGCTACGTTCTCACGATCGAAGATGGGCCGATCCTCTATCACTCAGGAGATACGAACGTTTTCGCAGACATGAAACTGATTGCCGATCTCTACCATCCCGAGATTGCTATGCTGCCGATTGGTGGTTATTACACGATGGGGCCGAAGGAAGCAGCACTCGCGGTTGAGTTTCTTAGGCCAAAGATCGTTTTACCTATTCACTTCGGCACATTTCCACCATTGAAAGGCACGCCAAGGGAGTTGGCTTCGCTCATCGATCCCAGCATCAAGGTGCTGTTCTGCGCGCCTGGAGAGTCGATCGAGTAACACGTGCCTGAGGGTACATGCAAAAGACAAGGGCTGGCTTGCGCCAGCCTTTGTTGTTCTTTATGCGAGTTATTTGCCGGCTGCGGCTCTTTTCTTCTGTTCGGCCCAGCGCCTCTTCACGGCCTCGGCGATGCGCCTGCGACCTTCAGGTGTAAGGTTGCGCTTCTTTCGAGCGACTCGTTTACCAGGCCGAGCAACTCGAAACTTCCCGTTGGATGCTCCATTGAGCATGGCGCGCGCCTGTTGCAACTGGGCAATCTCGCGATCAATTTGCACTAGAATCTCTGAAACTCCCACTGCTTCCTCCTAACATGTGCTCATAAGTGGCCCACTGAGCGTGGCGTGTACTTCACCAAGTATTCGCGATTGGCAATTAGTGTTCTGAATCACAATACGCAAATACTCTCCGATTGACAATCAAAAAAGCAATGTCTTCACTGAGGGTCAGTCGGCATTGTTGTGGGATAGGTAACCAAACCAAATAGTGTGAAATAAGTGAGTTCCGGCACGAAAAGATACCTTCGAAAAGCACCAAAGGCACTATGTAACTAAAGTCACTTAATGATGTGAAATGACACTTCATTTCGAAGATGAGCAATATCCGAGATGGGTGATCCTCATAAGTCTTTAACTTATGGGGCACTTTTGTCTTCTGTCTGGATTCTTGCTGCCGAATGGGTTTCTAACTTCGATCTCAACTAAGAACTAAAGCTCGCGCGTATATTTCACCGGCTGCGAACTCTGACTGTGCTGGGCAGAGGGGGATCCGGAGATCTCCTGACTGCCAATGCGCAGGCTCGGCGCCTCGGCGGCACGATAGTTGCGAAGTTCGCGCAGGATCTCGGCTTTTTCACGCGCGTACTGGCCCGCCAACCGCGTCAATGCATAGGTGATGATGTCGCTGTGGTGCAAATCCTGGACCGAAGGATCGCGCTTCATATTCAGCCACAACCTGTGCACCAATTGAACATCATCGGGGCTGAGCGTCGGAGCGTGAGGCCCGATGTAAAACACGCTGGTCTCGCCAGTGGCGCCGATGACGAAGAAGTTGAACTGCCGTTTCGGTTCAGGCAGTGCTTCCCAGGCCTGTCCAAGGTGAAATGCCTGGTCCTCTGGAGTCATGGAACTGGAAATCCCTGAGACAACTGAGTCAACCTCGAGCGAGTTGGCGCCCTGTGCCAAGGCGGCAAAAATGTCGCCGGCGGGAACCACGAGCAGGGAAACCTTTTTGCCAAAGCTTTCGGCAACGGAAACAGCCTTGGTGAAGAGCATTTGCTCGTGCTCGCTGAAGCTCTGTTGCTCTGCACTGAGATACTCAGGACCACCGACGCCCATCATGCGCACGCTCAATACAACGACGTCCCGATCTTCGGTCTTGGTCCGCGACAACACCCACTTGAGCGCAACTGGGTTGGCCGCATCGTGCATCGTGACCATGATTGCACCGGGGCGAATCGCTACCGATTCTCTGCTGATGTTGTCCTGATGCTCCAGTTGAAAGTGGTCTCTCATCTGGCGCGCAGTCAGGGCGTGTTTGCGGAGGTTCTGCCGTTCCGATACGGTGAAAATAATGAAGAATGCGGCGGAAAACAGCACTCCGCTGACCGTAGCTACCGACTTAGTGAAGAGGTTCGTGATTGCGGTTGAAAGCAAGACAAGGAAGACGCAAAAAAGTCCAACGGGGACTTCCGTCTTGCCGATTTTGATATTCGGGGGAACCTTCCATCCGCGCTCCCCATGATACTTCCAGCGCAGCACGAGCATGGCGAGGCTGTTGAATGTAAATGACCAGATGACGCCAAAGGCATAAGCCTCGCCCAATGTGATGACGTTGCCGCGGGTCACGATAATCGTGAACATCTGGAGCCCGAAGACGAGGTTGACGATCCGGTGGCTGGTTCCAAATCTTGGATGTGGCTTGCGGAACCAGTCGGTCAGAACTCCATCTTCCGCTACGCGCATCAAGACGCCAGTCGAACCGATCATCGACGTGTTAATGGCACCTGACAGGATGAGAAAACCTACGAACACAACAAAGATGCGAAACGCAATGCGCCAGAAATCCGGCCCGACCATGTACATTGCGAGGCCCGCAATCAGATTGTCCTGATAAATATGGGTTCGCTCGAATGTCGGAATGAGCATGGAGGCTAATAGTGTCGCGCCGCCGGTAAAGATCAGACTATAGATGGCGATGACAATTGCCGCGCGCTTGAGATTTTTCAGCTTCGGATGCTCTATCTCGCGATTAACCTGGGCCAAGCTCTCTTCGCCGGACATGGCGAGAATGGAGTGGCCGAATGCCATCAGGATCCCGAATAAGCCCAGGATCGGGACATATCGCGTTCCCTTAAGAAATCCCAGCGCATCGTCACTGAACTTGAGATTCGATGAAATGGGCGCAGGCGGAAGATGTGCGCCCCGCATAAGTACCGAATAGCTTCCCCAGATCAGCAAAATGACCACCATTACGGTGGTGATTTGCATAACCCGCAGTGCCTTGTCGCTTGATTCTTCAATACCCTTGATGTTTTGCCACCAGTAATAGATGGTGACTGCGGCTGCAAACACAGCCGATGTTGAATTCATGGCGAACTGGAAGGGGTTGCCGTGCGCATCCATTAATGCGGGAGGCAGCCAGTGACTCTGCGCTGCGACCGTCATTAACTCGTTCATTAACCCGGTAATGTATTGGCCTGCGGAAACGCCGGAGATCGGGCCCGTCAGGATGTAATCAAACATCAAAGCCGACACGCTCAACTTGGCGAATGTGCCGCCGAGAGCTTCTTTGACCACGCGATAGACGCCGCCGCGGGTGAACATCGAACAACTCTCGACGTAGACCGCGCGCACCGCGAAACTGAACAGCATGATGCCGAGGATGAACCAGGGAGCGGCGGCTCCGACCGCCTGTTCGGCGATGCCACCCGCGTAAAACGCCGATGATCCAAGGTCATTGAGAACGATGGCGGCGGCACGCCAGAAGGAGATAAACGTGAGCATCACGGAGGATGCCACGATGAGCCGCACGCGGTCCGAAGGAGGGGCTACGGTCGTTCGAGAAGATGCCATCAGCAAGTACCGACACTACTGTCGGTCTTTCAGAGTCCTGAAGGAGCGAAAAATCCCGCCGCCCTCGGCTGAGTGTATTTCTGAATTAATACTTAGTCAATGAAAATGGCTAGATTGTCCTGAATAACTCCATGCATGTTCCCAGAGTCACGATGCGCCGGTTACTCATCTCCGAATAGTTCCTTCGCATCTTCAACAAAGCTAATCAAGACGACGATGGTCGACCCCGCGAGCCCCACGAAAAACATCACTTCGAGAAGCCGCATGCCAAGGATTGCGAATTGCATGCCTTCGATTGTAGCGGCTTTTCGCCTCAATTCCACAAACAAACCGGCAGATTTACGGCCCGATTTTGGAGCGGCTCAATAGCGTCAATATCCCGGTGGCCGTGCGCAACGCAACGTGTTTAAACGCGATGCAGTAAACTCGCCCCAGAATGCATCTTGGTTCGTGGAAATTTTGGGCGGCTGCCGGTCTTTCTGCCGGCTTGCTTGAATTACCGTTTCCGTTGGCGGGGCCGATGTCCCCGTGGCGAAGTATCTTTGCCTGGTTAGGCCTTGTTCCACTTCTCTGGGCAATTCTGTCTCCTGCAATGATCGAGAGCTCGCGGCCCTTGCGTCGGGCATTCCTGTTGTCCTACGTCTGCGGGATCCTGTGGTATTGCGGCAACTGCTATTGGATTCGCGACACCATGATGCGCTATGGCGATATGCCGATTCTGGCGCCTACGTTGCTGCTCATCGGGTTCAGTCTGGTTTTGGGTCTTTATTTCGGCCTGTTCGGGCTGAGCGTGATGCTGGTGCGCCGCGCCACGGGTAGCACACGTCTCGCGTTGGCGGCTGCACCCGTCCTTTGGACGGCCCTGGAACTTGCCGCAGCCCGCATCACCTCTGTGCCGTGGGACCAACTGGGTTACTCGCAGGTCGACAACGGACTCGTCAATCAACTCGCGCCGTGGACAGGGGTTTACGGGATCAGTTTTGTGCTTGTTGCGGTGAATGCACTCGTTGCCGGTTCGCTGGTCTTAAGAGGCCGAAAAGAGCGCCTCTTTTTCGGTGCAGTGGGGGTACTCTTGCTCATCGGCGGGTGGGCAGGAGTTTTTCTGCCTGGGCCCAACGCGCCGGGTTCCGCTACTGCCGTACTGATCCAACCGGATCTCGATGTCGGCTCCGAGGATGCATGGCCCGGCGCCGAATGGAATCGCCACATGGATCAGTTTGTGAAACTCGCGGAAGAGCAATGCAAGACCTACATTGCAGGCATTCCGCAGACTGGTGCGCCGGCTGGGGAGATTGTTTGCCCACCGTATCCCACGCACCCCGATCTCGTCGCGTGGCCCGAATCCCCGGCGCCATTTGCGGAGCAGGATTCTCGGTTTCAGCAGGGAATGGCGTCTATCGCGCGGACAGTTCAGGCGCCGCTGGTGGTCGGGTCAGTCGGGATGGATGTTGCTCCGGGAGATCAAAACTGGCGGGATTACAACTCCGCGATGATCGTCGGCGCGGACGGGGTTCGGATCGGGCGCTACGACAAGATCCACCTCGTGCCGTTCGGCGAGTACATTCCCTTCAAAGACCTATTGTTTTTTGCGCATAAACTCACCGGACGAGTCGCTGAGTTTACACGCGGCAACGAGCGCGAAGTCTTCCACCTCAATGGACATCGCTACGGCGTCTTTATTTGCTATGAGGCCGTCTTCGCCGATGAGGTGCGGCAGTTCGCTCGCCTCGGAGCCGAGGTGCTTGTGAACGTGAGCGACGACGGATGGTACGGCGACACGAGTGCGCCATGGCAGCATCTGAACATGGCGCGCATGAGGGCTGTCGAGAACCGGCGATGGGTTCTGCGGGACACCAACAACGGGGTCACGGCGGCGATTGATCCCTACGGCCGGGTGCGCCAGAGTATTCCGCGTCATCGGACGGATGCCTTACCTGCGGAATATGGGTTCCGCGACGACATCACGTTCTACTCCGCGCACGGAGACGTTTTCGCGTGGGTATGTGCCATACTGGCAATGGGCATTCTGGTCTGGGCCTTCCGCGCCAGTCTCGATCCCAAACTTCAAATCAAAGTCAGGTCATAAGAGCAAACAGTGTCATTTAACGATCTCGAATTCGCCTATGCTCCCGTGCGCGACCAAGTCCGCGACCTGCGGGAGTATCTTTGACCCGGCTCGCATCCGCAGAGAACTTTCCGAAATAGAAACCAAACTTGCCGATCCGGCCATGTGGTCTACCACCGGGGCGAACCAGCCCCTCATGCGCGATCGCAAACGTCTTGAAGCGTTGGTGGCCGATGACGAGGAACTGCTGCGCCGCACCAGCGACATCGAAGCCTATTTTGAGTTGGCGCGTGAGGGCGAAGACGTGCTCGCCGACCTTGAACGCGACATCAAAGCTCTCGCTACATTTGCCGAGGAGCTCGAGGCTCGGACCATGTTGTCCGGAGAAGCCGATCCCCTGAATGCGATCGTCACCGTGCATCCCGGCGCAGGTGGTACGGAAAGCCAGGACTGGGCGGAGATGCTGTTGCGCATGTATCTGCGCTGGGCAGAGCAGCAAGGCTTCAAAACAGAAATGAACGATTATCAGGATGGCGACGAGGCGGGGATCAAGTCTGCGACCTTTACCATCACAGGCGAGTATGCCTTTGGACTGCTTGCAGGCGAGAGCGGAGTCCATCGCCTGGTGCGCATCTCGCCGTTCGACTCGGCCAAGCGGCGGCACACTTCGTTCGCGTCGGTGTACGTTTCGCCGGAGATCGACGATTCGATCCAAATCGATATCAAGCAGGAAGACCTGCGCATCGACACGTACCGATCCGGCGGCAAGGGCGGCCAGCACGTGAACACCACGGACTCCGCCGTGCGCATGACGCATTTACCAACGGGCATTGTTGTGCAATGCCAGAATGAGCGCTCGCAGCACAAGAACCGCGAAAAAGCGATGAAGATGCTCCGGTCGCGGCTCTATGAGTACGAGCTCGAAAAGAAGCGCGCTTTAAGCAAGAAGCTCGAAGACTCGAAGCTCGAGATCAATTTTGGCTCACAGATCCGGTCCTACGTCCTGCAGCCATACCGGATGGCGAAGGACCATCGCACCAAGGTTGAAGTGGGCGACGTGGACAAGGTGCTGAATGGCTATTTGGAGCCATTTCTGCGCGGCTATCTGTTAGCCAAACGGCGGGGGACAGAAGTCTCCGCGGGGCCTGAAGATGATTTGGATGTGTAGGGCACGGATCCCATTCGTGCAGGGAGGTCACCGGTCATGTCAACTGCAGCGACGCCACAGAAAACTGCCGTCGAGCTGGGCGGGGTGATCCCGATCCTTCGCGTGAACGATGTCGCCGCAAGCGTTGACTACTACGTTCACGAGCTTGGATTCAGGGTCAACTGGGAATTCCCGGAAGGCCAAAAATCGTTTTTCGCATCGATCTCGCGCGGCAAATCCAGTTTGTTTCTGAGCGCCGGCGACCAAGGACATCCAGGGAGTTGGGTGTGGATTGATGGAAGAGATGTGGAGGCGCTGCATCAGGAGTTTGTTGCCTCCGGCGCGAAGATTCGCAACCCGCCCACCAATTACGAATGGGCGCTTGAGATGCAGGTGGAAGACCTGGACGGGAACATTCTGCGCTTCGGGTCGGACAGCAAAAAGGACGAGCCCATTGGATCGTGGCTGGATATGTACGGCGACCGCTGGATTCGCCTGCAGGATGGCAGCCACAGAAAACTTGCACGTTGAAGCCTTAGGCCCCATCCAACCGACCATGAATGATCCTAAAGTCATCGCGGAAATACTGCAGAAGGCGCGAACGATTGCCGTTGTTGGCATGAGCGACAAGACGTGGCGCGCCAGCCATCATATCGGCACTTATCTTGCTTCCAACGGGTATCGCGTGTTGCCCGTGAATCCTGCTCTTAAAGAGGTCATTGGTCTACCTTGCTATCCGGATCTCGAGTCGGCGCAAGCGGCCGCGCGCGACCAGACCGGCGCGGGCATCGATTTGGTGGATGTTTTTCGCGCCTCTGAACATGTCCCCGGCCTTGTGGACGATGTGATTCGACTCTCCATTCCTTATTTGTGGCTACAGGACGATGTGATCCACAACGAGGCAGTCGCTCGCGCCCGCGCCGCCGGAGTCAAGTGTGTGCAGAACGACTGCATCTTCAGGGAACATGCGCGGTTCGCGTCGGCGGGAGCTGATCAGACATGAATTTGCCTGCGCCCGAGATTCAACTTTCAGCGACCAATGTATCCCGTGAATCGTCCAAGAGAGGAGTCCCTTTTGCTGGAATGCGCCGCTCTTACCTTCATCTCGCGCTTGTAGCTTTTTTTGCGGCCGCGCTGCCGGCGGCAGCCGTCAGTCGCGTCTCATCTGGCGAGGCGAAGGATCCGCATGCTGCGGCCGATGGCACCCATTTACACGTCGAATTGCTTGTGCCCGGGATTTCTCTCGGCAAAGGGGCCAAGCCGAATCCCGCTGGACTGTATTTCAAGCTTGAGCCGGGGTGGCATATCTATTGGAAGGATGCGGGTGATTCGGGTGAACCGCCGCATATCAAGTGGACACTTCCGGATGGAATCAGTGCAAGCGCGCTTCAGTTTCCGGCTCCCACGCGTCTCCCACTCGGCCCTTTGATGGATTTCGGGTATGAGAACGAGGTGGTGTTTCCGTTCTCGATCCAAGTTGCCAAGACGGCAAAGACGGGTCCGGCCGATCTGCATGCCAAGGTGGATTGGCTTGTGTGCCGTGAGGTCTGCATTCCCGGCAAAGCAGAACTGGACCTGACTAAGAACGTTTCCGACCATCCGGCGAGTTCGCTTTCGTCGGACCCTGATGCGGCGCTTATCAAGCGGTTCGCGGCGGAACTTCCGAAACCGTCTCCCGCGGGAGTCAAAGCCGTTTTTCAGCCGGTAGGATCGGGATTCCGCCTCGCGGTCAGATCGGAAGAGCACACGTCTGAACTCCAGTCACTTAGGCATC
>OBLW0100001054.1_pt1 | contig 23862 bp, 20 predicted proteins | sample 1520161 | NCBI WGS metagenome assembly OBLW01 (sample SAMEA3539309, study PRJEB22396) | soil metagenome | biome: tundra; feature: field; material: soil | place: USA | collected 2010-05 | depth 0.15 m | reverse complement strand
GTGATGAAATATCTAGGCGCCAGCTACGGCGTGTTGCGCAAAGAAAAGTGCACAGGCGACCCGGTTCGACGGCTCGGCAATGATCTTGTCTACCAGCAATTGGCCGAATCGAATCTCGAAACGATGGCTCAGGCTAAAGTGAAAAAAGTGGTTTCGATCTGCCCGCATTGCGTGCGCACGATCCAGGAAGATTGGAAGGAATACGGTACGCCGCCTGAAATCGAACATCACAGCGAATTCATCGCTCGGCATATCAACCAACTGCCGCCAGTCGAAAGCCGGGGAAAGATCGTCTATCACGATCCGTGTTACCTGGGGCGCTATCGCAATATCTATGACGAACCGCGCGCGGTGATCACGAAGGCGGGGCAGCTCGTTGAAGCGCCGCGTTCGCACGAGAGGAGCTTTTGTTGCGGAGCCGGTGGCGGGCTGGCCTTTCTCGGTGAAGAGAAGGGCGAGCGCGTGAGCCAAATCCGGGCCGAGGAACTGGTTGCGACCGGTGCCTCGACCATTGGCACTGCTTGCCCATTTTGCAACACCATGTTTCGCGATGCGCTGGCTACAAAGGGTGGAAGCGTGCCGCAATTGCTCGATATCGCCCAGTTGACCGCGCGCAATTTGCCCGCCGCAAAGCCCAACGACGCCACCGTAAGATAAATTGAGAGCGTTACTCTATGAAGATCATCGTTGCAATCAAACAAGTCCCCGAACGCGATGCACAAGTGCACATCGACTCAACCGGCAAATGGATCGAAGAAGGCGATATGCAATGGGCTCTGAATGAGTCCGACGCCTACGCGCTTGAAGAGGCACTGCAATTGAAGGAAAAGCACGGCGGCGAAGTCGTTGTGGTCAGCGCAGGACCGGAGCGCGTGGGTTCAACGATTCGTGAGGCATTGGCCAAGGGCGCCGACCGGGCCATTCACATTGATTGCGACGATCTTGGTCACCTTGACGCGCTCGGCGTAGCTCGTTTGCTGTCGGCCGCAATCGCTCCCGAGAGTCCTGACCTCACTTTGACCGGGTTGCAATCGGACGACCTCGGCTACGGGCAAACTGGAGTGGTCTTGGCGGAGCTGCTTGGGTTGCCGCACGCCTCGCTCATTCTGCATGTCGAGAAAACCGAAGCCGGTCTCACGGTGAAACGTGAACTCGAGGAGGGTTGGTTCCAGACGATCGAGTTACCGCTGCCCGCTGTTCTCACCATCCAGTCAGGCGGCAACAAGCTTCGCTATGCCACGCTCATGGGAATCAAGAAGGCCAAGACCAAAGAGATTCGACGCGTAACTTCACAAGAGCTTGGATCGGCCGCAGCGCCTGTTGTCTTTCTTGACAGGGTTTTCGCGCCTCAGAAGCAAAAGTCCACGCAGATCTTGGGTGGCACGCCCAAAGAGGCCGCAGCAGCGCTTGTGGAAAAGTTGAAGTTTGAAGCGAGGATCCTATGAGTGGCATATGGGTGGCGGCAGAGGAGCGGAATGGACGAATCGCTCGCATGAGCTTTGAGGCTTTGGCGGCCGGCCACGTGCTTGGCGAGGAATTGGGTTTGCCGGTAAATGCAGTTCTTCCCGGATCGCAAACGGAAGCCCTGACCGCAACAATCGCAACTAAGAAGGTTGCGAGGGTCGTGCGGATCGAGAACGCCTCGCTGGCCACATATACCTCTGACGCTTTCACTCTTGCGCTGGAGCAATTCATCCGCGCCGAACATCCCGATTATGTGGTCTTTCCGCACACCTATCAGGTGCGAGATTACGCCCCGGCACTGGCCGCGAGGTTCGGCCAGGTTCTCATCGGCGATGTGACTGGAATCGGCGCCGGCCCCGTCTTTGTGCGTCAGCTGATGCAGGGCCGGCTCAGTGGTGAATATCGACCTGCCGGTGGTGGAATTTGCTTTGTCTCTGTCCAGTCTGGAGCATTTCGTACGGACCAGACGGAATCAGTTCCGGCGACTGTTGAGGTATTTACACCCAAAATCGAGGCGGCACAAATTCGCACCAAGCCCAGCCAGCCATTCCGTAGCTCGGCGCAGACCGTCGATCTTGGTTCGGCACAATTCATTGTGAGCGTAGGCCGCGGCATTAAAGAAGCTGAGAATCTTCCCATTGTGCAGGAGCTCGCAGCCGCACTCGGTGCCGAGTTGGCTGCCTCAAGGCCAATTTGCGATAGTGGATGGTTGCCCATCGAACGCCAGGTCGGCAGTTCAGGCCAGACCGTTTCCCCCAAGCTCTATCTGGCTGTCGGCATCTCTGGAGCCATTCAACACCTGGTCGGGATGAAAGGATCGCACTGCGTCGTAGCGATCAACAAGGATCCCGATGCGCCGATCTTCGAAATCGCCGATTTCGGAATTGTTGGTGACCTCTTCGAGGTGGTTCCCGCGTTGACTGAGGCAGTGAAAGCCGCGAAGCGATAGATTCGACTTTTCTGCCGCGGAGCCAGCCAGACGGAAAGTACGCTTTTATCATTTGCGCTCAAGCGGGGGAAAACGCTATGGTTCCCTCGTTACCACTTAGCATCCGCGTACACGGGGGCAACAGGGATGTTCCTTCCTGCAACGTATCAGGCTGCACTCCTCTTGATGCTGCTGAGCATGATCTGCTGGGGGTCGTGGGCCAACACACTCAAGCTGTGCCAGGGATATCGTTTTCAGCTCTTCTACTGGGACTACGCTCTCGGCGTCGTGCTTGGCGCTTTGGTGCTTGGCCTGACAGCCGGCAGTCACGGATCAGCGGGACCACCCTTCTTGAGCGACATCGTTGAGACTCCGCTGGAATCGATGAAAATGGCGGTCCTTGGAGGAGTGGTCTTCAACATTGCTAATCTCTTGTTAGTGGCCGCGATCGACGTGGCCGGTCTCGCTGTGGCCTTTCCGGTGGGGATCGGGCTTGCGCTCGTTGTTGGATCTATCTGGAGTTACCTGGTCAATCCAAAGGCGAATCCTATTCTGCTCTTCGGCGGAGTGGCTCTCGTGACCGTTGCCATCATTCTGGATGCGGCGGCTTATCGTGCCCGTGAGAAAAGCTCCAAGTCCACACCGACACGTGGGATCATATTGAGCCTCGTGGCGGGAGTCTTGATGGGAAGTTTTTATCCGCTTGTGGCTCAGGCCATGCACGGGCAGCGCGGAAATCCGGGCCCAGGCCCTTACGCGACCGCTATGTTCTTTTCGGTCGGCGTCCTTCTCTCCACCATACCGGCGAACTTGTTTCTGATGTGGAAGCCGCTCGATGGCAAGCCACGCGTGCACGGATCGGACTACTGGAGCGCCCTGTGGCGATGGCATTTTGCAGGAATACTTGGCGGAATGATCTGGTGCACTGGCGCAGTCGCAAACTTTCTGGGATCCGGAGCGCACAAAGTGGGGCCAGCCGTTTCTTATTCCATCGGGCAAGGCGCGACGATGGTTTCGGCAGGCTGGGGCGTTTTTGTGTGGCACGAGTTTGCTGGCGCTCCACCTATCGCCAGACGGTTCCTTGTGTTGATGTTTGTCTTCTTCCTTTTCGGGCTGGGAGCCATTGCCCTAGCGCCGCTTTACTAGAAACGGGACCTGTGCAATGACGTCCGCCCAAAAGCCCATCGTCGTCGTAGGCAGCATCAACATGGATCTTGTTGCGAGCACGCCCAGCATTCCGCTGGCTGGCCAGACCCTCATCGGCACAGACTTTATGACAACGTCGGGCGGGAAAGGCGCAAACCAGGCGGTGGCGGTTGCTCGCCTTGGTTATCCGGTGCATATGATTGGGGCTGTCGGAGAGGATGTTTTTGGTCAAGCGCTGCTCGACAATCTAAAGGCCGCCGGAGTCGGGATCGACGCCGTCAACCGTGTTGCCGGGCCCTCCGGTGTGGCGCCGATATTCGTGGCATCGAACGGAGAGAACTGCATCGTTGTAGTCCCCGGCGCCAATGGCAAAGTGACTCCCTCGATCGTGGATAAGCAAGTGGACCTCATCCGTTCTGCCGGGATGGTTTTGTGCCAACTGGAACTCCCGCCTGAAACAGTCAGCCACACGCTTGCGATGTGTGCGGAAGCAGGCGTTCCCGTGATGCTCGATCCTGCACCTGCTGCAGATCTGCCAGAGAAGGTTTGGACGCAGGTTACTTGGTTTACACCGAATGAAAGCGAGACAGATATCTATGTTTGGAATAGCCCCTCGCCCGAGGACGCGGCCAAACGCCTTTTGCGAACTGGCTTGCATGGCGTGGTCCTGAAGCGCGCATCGAAGGGCGCCTATGTGGCCGTGGCAGGCGGAGAAGCGAAATGGGTGCGGTCCTTCCGCGTCGATGCGGTCGACACGGTGGCCGCAGGCGATTGCTTCAACGGCGCCCTCGCCGTCGCGTTGCTCGAAGGCAATGATCCTTGGACGGCGGCACGGTTTGCATCTGCGGCGGCAGCCATCTCCGTCACTCGGCGCGGGGCGCAGGCCTCCATGCCAACGAGAGGGGAGGTGGAGAGGTTTCTAGCTCAACGAGCGTAAGTCTTCCATTCCGGCCGTCTCGCTCAGCTCAACCAAGGAGAACCGTCGAAATGTTTCGGAAAGTCTGCATCGGGATCGCTGTCGGGTCAATGGCTGTGCTTGGAGTTGCGCAGGACACACAGTACCCTGCCCGCGGCCAACAGATCCCTGCCCCCGCATGCATGAGCCTGCGCAATGCCTGGGAAGGCAATCAACTCATCTGTCCGGCGTTCACGCACGAGCGATGGCTTTCGGATTTACAGCATTGGCGGAATGAGCGCCGCATTCGAATCGCTTACGATCCATCACGTTATGACTTCCCCGTCCTGCGCTGGACGCAATCGAGCTTTATCCAACCGCAAATGATGGTACAGGATCGATACTTCTACGATCCCGTCGCGGGTGAGTACACCGTCGACCGTTACCTGGACGATCTAAACCAGCGCTACGGCGGGATTGACGCCGTTCTGGTCTGGGCCACTTATCCGAACATGGGCATTGACGACCGCAATCAGCTAGAAATGGTCGAGTCGATGCCGGGTGGCATCGAGGGTATCCGTCAAATGGTCGCGGATTTTGATCGCCGCGGCGTGCGCGTGCTCTTCCCGATGATGATGTGGGACGAAGGAACCCAGGAACCCGGCAAGCCATGGCCCGAAGCGATCGCCGAATTGATGAAGGAGGTCGATGCGGACGGGATCAACGGCGACACGCAGGACGGCGTTCCCTTGGGATTCTCCCTGGCAGCGGAGAAAATTGGTCATCCACTGGCATTTGAGCCCGAGGGTAGTCCGAGCGACGAAGCAATGAGCTGGAATGTGATGACGTGGGGTCAATACTCCTTCCCGTTCATTCCCATGGTCGACCGTTTCAAATGGCTCGAGACGCGCCATATGGTCAACATCAGCGATCGGTGGGCTAAGGACAAAACCAACGACTTGCAATTCGCTTTCTTCAACGGGGTGGGGTGGGAAAGCTGGGAGAACATCTGGGGCATCTGGAATGGGATCACTCTGCGTGATGCGGAAGCAACTCGGCGCGTTGCCGCCATTGAGCGCGGGATTGCGCCCTTCCTGGTCAGCAAGGACTGGGAGCCCCTCTATCCCATGCACAACTATGGCGTATACGCAAGTCGCTGGCCGCTCGAATGTGAGACAGTCTGGACGATCGTGAACCGGACCGAATACGACATCGAAGGTCGGCAGATGGATGTGCCGCTCACGCCTGGGATGCGTTACTTCGATCTCTATCACGGAACCGAACTCAAGCCCGACACCGACGGGGGCATTACGGTGCTCAGTTTCTCAATTGAAGCCAATGGCTACGGAGCAGTCTTGGCAACGCCCAAAGAGCCCAGTGATGCGGTGAAGGACCTTATGGAGCGCATGTCTGCAATGACCGGCAAACCGCTCGCAAGTTTTTCGCACCAATGGACGGTTCTCACGCAGAAACTCGTCGACAGTCCGGCGACCGCGCCGACGGCTCAGGCTCCGTCCGGCATGCTACGCATTCCCGGCGGGACATTCATTTTCAGAGTCCATGGCACCGAAATCGAAGGGGGCGCGGATCCTGGCGTAGACGTGCAATACCCGTGGGAAGATTCGCCACGTCGGTTCCACGAACATGCGATGCAGATCAAGCCGTTCTACATCGACACATACCCCGTCACAAATGCGCAGTTCAAGCAGTTTCTCGATGCCGCACACTATATGCCACGTGACAAGCTGAATTTCTTGCGTGACTGGAAGAATGGAACCTTTCCACAAGGCTGGGAAAACCGGCCTGTGACCTGGGTTTCACTTGAAGATGCACGAGCCTATGCACAATGGTCGGGCAAACGTCTGCCCCACGAGTGGGAGTGGCAAATGGCCGCTCAAGGAGCGGATAGTCGTACCTTTCCATGGGGAGATATGTGGGACGCGGCTGCTGTGCCCGTTGCGGATGTGTCTCGTTCGATGCGTGGACCGGATCCGGTGGGGGCGCATCCCCGCGGAGCGAGCCCCTATGGCGTGATGGATATGGTGGGCAATGTCTGGCAATGGACCGATGAATTCATCGACGAACACACGCGTGCGGCCATCGTCCGCGGAGGCGAGTACTACCAACCCCAAGGCTCCATTTGGTACTTTCCTCAGGCTTATCGCAATGACGAACACAGCAAGGTGCTCTTAATGGCACCCTCGTACGATCGATCAGGCGGGATTGGCTTCCGGTGCGCACGCGATGCAAATTAGCTCGTCAAAACCCTAAGTCAGGACGTCTATTTTCGGCAGAGGGAGAATCATGGGCAAATCGGTAACGATCCAAGCGGCCGACGGGCACGACTTGAGCGCGTATGTGGCGAAACCGGCAGGAGAGCCTCTTGCGGGATTGGTGGTAATCCAGGAAATCTTTGGCGTTAACCGGCACATCCGGTCAGTGGCCGACAGCTACGCGAAAGACGGGTTCTTTGCCGTGGCGCCAGCCCTTTTCGATCGAGCTGAAAGAGGCGTAGAGCTTTCCTACGAAGGTGAGGATGCCAAGAAAGGCATGGCCCTGCTGCAAAAGACAGACATCAAGAAAGCGCTCGCCGACGTCGATGCCGCCCTCGCGTTTGCCCGAAAAGAAACCGAAAAGAGGGTCGGCGTCATTGGCTATTGCTTCGGTGGCCTGCTGGCCTGGCTCAGCGCAGCACGCCTACATCCCGATGCAGCGGTCGGCTACTATGCCGGGCGCATCGGAAGCTTCGCGGGCGAAACGCCTAGGGTGCCGGTTCAATTACATTTTGGCAAACTGGACACCCACATTCCCGCCGAGCAGGTCGAAGCTGTCCATGCTGCGCATCCTGAAATTGAGATTCACTGGTATGAAGGCGCCGGACACGGCTTCAACTGCGATATGCGCGCCAGTTACAACCCGCAGGCCGCCGCGCTCGCGCGCGGCCGAGCCTTAGCTTTCTTGAAAAAGCATCTACTGTAGAGGGTCACTAGCTTCTTCAGGCAACCTCATTCTCAAGCGTACCGATCGGCTCGATCTTGATGCGGATCCGGTCGCCGCTCGCCAAAGTAAACGAGCTAGGCGGCACGATACCCGTTCCTGTCATCAAAAAACAACCGCTTGGGAATGAGTTGTCGCGGAGCAGATACTCGACGAGTATTTTGGGATCGCGCTTCAACTCCGCCAGTGCCACCGAGCCCGAGAATTCCACTCGGCCCTGTCGATCGATCTCCAGTTGGATCTCGGTTGAATGCGGCAACGGGCTTTCACTCACCAATATGCCCGGTCCAAGCGCGCAACTGCCGTTGTAAACCTTTGCCTGTGGCAGGTAGAGCGGATTCTCGCCTTCAATATCACGCGAGCTCATATCGTTGCCAATCGTGTAGCCGGTGATTCTTCCCTTCGGGCTCACAACGAGCGTCAATTCCGGCTCGGGGACAGACCAACTTGCATCGGCGCGAATTCGCACTTTGCCGCCAGCGCCTGCCGTGCGGCTCGCCGTCGATTTGAAAAAGAGTTCCGGTCGCTCCGCTGAGTACACACGATCGTAAAAGTCGCCTCCGCCCGCGTTTTTCGCTTCTTCCATGCGCGCGCCACGGCTGCGGAAATAGGTCACGCCGGCCGCCCAGACTTCCTGATGCCCGATCGGCGCCAGAATCTCCGCCTGCCCGAGTTCGCTGGACGGAGTGATCGTCTGAATGAATTCCGAAAGGTATTCCGGCAGGTCCTCGCGCGCCAGAAGGAAGTCGATGGGTATCCCCCCGAGCCGGTAATACTCGTTATCTTCCTCGATTACGCATCCCTCAGCCGTGCGAAAGAGTTTCACTTTTTGCTCCCTGTGCTCGCCCTTCATCCTAAATGCAGTGCGTGCATTCACAACCTGATACACCGGATCGGCGTATTAGATTCGTCACCTTCAGGCGCACCACGCATCGAGTTGGCCGGCCCTGATGGCTGCGGCCAACGCATCGATGTCGGCAGCAAGGACTCGGTCTTTTTCCAGACGTGGAACCACAGCGCGTACTGCCGCGTGCGCGCGCCCAATCTCCCGGCTCGGCTGCAGCGGTCTGCGATACTCCAGCCCCTGCGCGGCGCACATCAATTCAATGGCCAGAATGCGCTCTGCGTTCTCTACAATCTGGCGCAGCTTGAGAGCGCCCGTCATGCCCATCGACACGTGATCTTCCTTGCCGCCATCGGTAGGAATGCTGCCAGTCGAAGATGGATGCGCCAACACCTGGCACTCGTTAATGAGTGCCGCGGCCACGATCTGCGCAATCATAAACCCAGACGACAAGCCTGGATCACCTGAAAGAAACGCAGGCAGTCCTTCATTGATGTCGGGATTCAATAAGCGGTCGATGCGCCGTTCCGTGATGCCACAGAGATCGGTCAATGCCACCGCTGCGTAATCGAATCCATAAGCCAAAGGTGCGCCGTGGAAGTTGCCTCCGGAGAGCACTACTCCGCGGTTTCCGGATTCGTCGGAAGTATCCGGGAAGATCAACGGATTATCCGTGGCTGATCCAGCTTCGATCTCAAGCACCTCCGCCACGTGCGCCAACACGTCGCGCACGGCTCCGTGAACTTGAGGCATACAGCGCAGACAGTAAGCATCCTGCACGCGGGGATCGTGCTCGCGATGCGATTCACGAATCTCCGAGTCCTCAAGCAGCTTAAGCAGGTGCGCGGCGGAGGCCACTTGCCCTGCATGTGCACGAGCCAGGTGAATCCGTTTGTCGAAGGCCGCCGGAGTGCCCATCAAGGCTTCCAGCGACATGGCCCCCGCCAGATCGGCGAGCCGTACTACGCGCTGCCCGCGGGCCACAACGAGGGCGCCTACGGCCGTCATTGCCTGCGTTCCATTCAGCAATGCGAGACCTTCTTTGGCTTTCAGTTGCAAGGGCTGCAACCCAGCCCGACTCAAAGCCTCTCTGCCCTTGAGGCGCTCCCCGCGAAAGAACGCTTCGCCTTCCCCAATCAGGACGAGCGCTAAATGCGCGAGCGGAGCAAGATCTCCACTTGCTCCGACGGAGCCCTTCTCCGGAATCACGGGGTGCACCCCTGCATTGAGCAGTTCGATCAGCAATTCCAGCAGAACCGGGCGAACCCCGCTGAATCCTTTGGCCAGCACGTTGGCACGCAGCAACAGCATGGCACGCGATTCCGCCTCACTCAACGGGTTCCCGACGCCTCCTGCGTGACTGCGCACAAGGTTGACTTGCAACTCAGCCAGTTTGTCCGGCGGAATACGAACATCGGATAGTTTTCCAAAGCCCGTATTCACGCCATAGACCGTTTCGCCCGCCGCCAGAATCTCCTCAATGCAGGCCCGGCTCTGCCTTACGCGGGAAAGTGCGGCCTCTGCAATCCCTACCGGGAAGGCCGCGAGTGCAACAGCCTCAATCTGCGCAAGCGTGAGCGGCTGGCCATCAAGAATCAATGCTTCCATGAACTCGATGGTAGAGCCGCCATGGAAGGAAGGTAAAGGTTGATTGGATCGTCTGACTTGGAGCAAGCACTTAGATCAGCTATACTTCCGCACCATGACAATGGATTCAACGGCCTTGATGGACTTTTACGGAAGAAAGCTTCTTGAAGAATTGCAGGCTAACGCACGGCTTAGCCTCGCGGAGCTGGGTCGCCGCATTGGCTTGTCTCCAACCGCCACTGCGGAACGGCTCAAGCAAATGGAAGAAGTTGGGATTGTTCATGGCTATACGGTCGAGATTGACCGCGAGGCGCTGGGTCTTGACGTGCTAGCCTTTATCCGTATGAGCTGCGGTGGCCAGCAGTATCATCGCCTCCTCGACTATGTGCAGACGCTCGAGGAAGTCCGCGAGTGCCACCACCTCACCGGAGGCGATGATTTGCTTTTGAAAGTGACCACGACGAGCATGGCCGACCTTGAGGCATTGATCGAAGCCCTATTGCCCTACGGCAATCCGGTCACGAGCCTGGTCCTTTCATCGCCGGTCGAGCGCAGAAAGTACGCCTTCAATGGAAAGCTGGTCACGGTCACGAAGAAGCGCCCCCATCGACGCTGAATCGACGCGCCGTTTCTTCCCAACTTGCACGGCCACTGGAAAGATGAATTAAATTGAGAGGGCTTCTCCAATCCTGTATTTGGATCGAACATGAATCTGAATCGAAGAGATTTTGCCAAACTTGGAGCCTTGGGACTTGCATCCCGACTGGCTCCTAAGCTGAATGCGCAGACGAGCGAAAAGAAGACCGGCTACGCCGTCATCGGTCTGGGCCGCATTGCGGGCCATTTTATGGCTGGAGTGCGCAACAGCATCAACTCGCAAATTACAGCGCTGGTGAGCGGGCATCGGGATAAGGCAGAACGGATCGCCACTGAATACGGCATCTCGACGAATTCAATTTACAGCTATGAGGACTTCGATCGAATTGCTGAGAACAAAGCCGTCGATGCTGTCTACGTCGCGTTGCCCAATTCCATGCACTGCGAGTACACGATTCGCGCGGCGAAGGCTGGCAAGCACGTGCTGTGCGAGAAGCCAATGGCCACGAATGTCGCAGACTGCGAGTCGATGATCGCTGCATGCAAGGCAGCCAACGTTAAACTGATGATCGCCTACCGCTGCCACTACGAACCAACCAACCTGAAAGCAGTGAAGCTGATTCGCGACGGCGCTTTGGGCCAAGTGCAAGCCGTGGAGAGCTCATTTGGCTTCAATATTCGTCCCGGAGAGTGGCGGCTTAGCAAAAAACTCGCTGGTGGCGGCCCTCTCTTCGACGTGGGCATCTATTCATTGAATGCCTGCCGCTATCTCACTGGCGAGGAGCCTGAGGACATCACCGCCTACGCTTCGGTCCTCGACCACGATGGGCGATTTAACGAAGTAGAGGAGAATGTCTCATGGACGATGCGCTTCCCTTCCGGCATCGTCGCTAGCTGCTGCACTACCTACGGCGCACCTATGGAAGGATTCTTCCGCGTACACGGATCGAAAGGCTGGCTGGAGGTGAGTCCGGCGTTCATCTACGAAGGACTTCGTTTGCGAGGCGAACTCTCTGGAACGGCGCTTGACGAGCCTAACGCGGCTCGCGACCCTTCGCACTTCCAGGCCGAAGCTGAGCATTTTTCTCATTGCGTGCAGAATGGCATCGAACCGCAGTCGCCTGGAGTAGAGGGCATGCGCGACATGCAATACATCACCCGCATCTATCGATCAGCCGGAATCGCGATCTAGAGCAAAACCAGAGTGACTGTGTCCTTTTGAGTTTCGTGCAGGATCGCCGCTCCCTGGTGGTCGCGTCGACTTGAACGCTGTGGCTTCGGGATACATCGACTCTGGTTTCGCTATAACGTCCGTTCGGGCCCGAAAACCAAGATTTGGTTTTCACTATTCGCGTTATCCGTTTCCACCGCCGCGGGACCAGTCTGTCCGGATCTCCGGAAGGGGCTCAAGACCCAAAATCCTTCTATTTTTCTCTTGATCCGCGCGAACACCGGCAAAGTCGTCGAATGCACGGTCGGTTACATGAATGATGCGTTCGCGAATGAAAGTCGCACCCTCGGCAGCGCCTGCCTTGGGATGCTTTAGACAACACTCCCACTCCAAAACTGCCCATCCCGGAAAGTCGTACTGCGCCATCTTGCTGAAGATCGATCGAAAATCAACCTGGCCATCACCCAATGACCGGAAGCGCCCTGGGCGGTCGATCCAATCCTGATATCCGCCATAGACGCCGCTTTTGCCATTGGGCCGGAATTCGGCGTCCTTTACGTGGAATGCGCGGACGCGGTCATGATAAATGTCCAGGAACTCAAGATAGTCCAATTGCTGAAGGACCATGTGACTGGGATCGTAAAGGATGTTGGCACGTTTATGATCATTCACTTGTGCGAGGAAACGCTCATAGGTCACACCGTCATGCAGGTCTTCGCCAGGGTGCAACTCGAAGCATACGTCCACTCCGACGTCGTCGAAGTCATTCAGGATCGGAAGCCACCGCCGTCCCAATTCTTGAAAGGCCTCTTCAATGAGTCCGGCAGGACGCTGCGGCCACGGGTAGAAAAAAGGCCACGCCAGTGCGCCGGAAAACGTGGCGTGCGCGTTCAGGCCCAGGTTCCGGCTCGCCTTTGCTGCCCATTCCAGTTGCTGCACAGCCCACGCTTGGCTCTCCTTGGGATTCCCGGCCAGTTCGCGTGGAGCAAACCCCTCCAGCAAGACGTCATAGGCTGAATGGCTGGCTACAAGCTGACCCTGCAGGTGCGTTGACAATTCTGTCAGGGAGACGCCCGCGTCATTGAGCACTCCAAGAATCTCGTCGCAATAGTCCTGGCTCTCCGCTGCGGCTTTCAAATCAAACAGCCGTTTATCCCACGTGGGAATCTGTACACCGACGAATCCCAGCTTCGCCGCCCAAACCGCCAACCCCTCCAGCGAATTGAATGGTGCATTGTTGTCCGCAAACTGCGCCAAAAAGATTCCCGGTCCCTTAATCGTTTTCATTTCATTTCCCCTGGGCATCTAAATCCGAAGTTAAAATTCAATCCAGCTTTTTCGTTGGCTACTTTCAATTGCTCGGTCGATGAACCGCATCCCGCGCACCCCCGCAACAATGCCCGGCAGTGTCGGAGGCAACGGGACAGCCTGCCCGGACTTCCACGCTTCAAGACCATCAGCAAATTCACGATAGAGGACGGCAAAGGCCTCGAGGTACCCCTCCGGATGCCCCCCCGGCAACCGAGTCGCGGCACGCGCGTCCTTCCCGAGATAGCTTCCCGAAGCGTGGCGAATCTCTTCCAAACCATTTTGCCGCTTCAGGCGCAGCCGGTTCGGGTCCTCCTGCTTCCAGTCCAATGAACCCGCCTCGCCATAGACGCGCAGACGCAAGCCGTTGCCCTCTCCCGCAGCGATCTGCGATGTAATAAGGATTCCGTTCGCTCCATTATCGAGGCGCAGCAAAGCCGTGCAATCGTCGTCGACACGCCTTCCCGCGACCACCGAAAGCAGGGTCGCGTTCAGCTCGGTGACCTTAAGCCCCGTGACATATTCAACAAGGTGGAAAGCATGAACGCCAATGTCGCCTATGCAGCCCCCTGGCCCACTCAGCGCTGGATCGGCGCGCCAGGCAGCCTGCTTCTGTCCCGTGGTCTCAATCGGTTGACTGAGCCATCCCTGCAAATACTCCGCGGCAACTTTGCGGATTTTGCCGAGCGCTCCGCTCGCGCAAAGTGCACGTGCCTCGCGAACCAGCGGATAGCCCGCATAGGTGTGCGTCAATCCGTACGGTAATCCCGACGCGGCAACCGCTTTTTCCAGTGCCAGCGCTTCCTTGTAGGTGGCTGTCGCGGGCTTGTCGCTTATCACGGGAAAACCCGCCTGCAGTGCTGTTTCCGCAACTGGTAGGTGTAGGTGATTCGGGGTAACGATCGCTACGAAGTCGATCGGATCGGGCCGGCGTCGCTCCGCGTCCAACATCTCCTTGTAATTCGCATACGCTCTGCTGGGGTCGATCTTGTAGGACTCGCCGGCCGCCCGGGATCTCTCAGGCGATTGCGAAAAGGCGCCAGCGACAAGCTCGATCTTTCCGTCCAGCTCTGCAGCGATCCGATGCACAGGGCCGATGAACGCTCCCGGGCCACCACCTACCATTCCCATGCGCATTTTTCGCGTTACAGTCATATCTTTACCTTCCCTGGTCCCATGTCTCAGTCGTCCGGCAAAGCTTCCTTCAGTCCAGGAGCCAATGCTCTTAGCAGCAACAGCGCGAGGAGATAGGCAATCCCGGAATAGAGAAACAGCGGGACGAAGCTGTGCGTGAGTTGGAGAATATGCCCGCAAACCGGTTGGAAGATCGCGCCGCCCAGCGATCCGGCGACCTGGCCGAAGCTCACAACTGTCCCCACAAACCGTGCAGGAAACATATCGGAAGCCGTCGTAAAAATATTGGCGGACCATCCCTGGTGGGCGGCTGCCGCAAGACTCAAGAGCCCCACAGCGAGCCAAACCGAATGCAATCCGCCTGCTACTGCGATAGGGACCACCAAGCACGCGCAGGTCAGCATCGCCGCCAGTCGTGCAGACTTGAGCGACATCCCAAGGCGCATAAAGCCACGGGGCAACCATCCCCCAAATACGCTTCCGACTGTCGAAAACACATAAATCACCACCAACGGAAGCCCCAGGTGTGAAAGATCGAGCTTGAAACGCGAGTTGAAATACTGTGGCAGCCAGAACAAAAAAAACCACCACACGGGGTCGGTAAGGAATTTACCAAGCATGAAACCCCAGGCTTGTTTATAACGCAGGAGTTTCCACCAGGGGACGGACGTCGCGGACGTTTCGGCAACGGAAACTGCAATCGGCGTCAACCCTGTCGCATGTGGCGTTCGATATCGAATCGACCACCACACGATCCATGCCGCGCTGAACAATCCGGTAACGAGAAATGATGCCCGCCAGCCGAAGTGCAACGCCACCCAGGGCACGGCCAGCGGAGCTAGGATGGCGCCTACGCTAGCGCCCGAGTTAAATAGCCCGGTTGCCAGTGCGCGTTCTTTTGGCGGAAACCACTCGGCAGTTGCTTTGACGGCAGCGGGAAAGTTGCCGCTCTCTCCAAGTCCCAACAAGAATCGCGCCACTGCAAATCCGGTGACAGAATTCACCAGTGCGTGACCCATCGCTGCCAAACTCCACAGCCCGGTCACAATCGGATATCCCTTGCGGCAACCCAATCGATCGACGAGCCGGCCTGCAAAGACCACGCCGAGCGCGTAGGCAATCTGGAATGCAGCAAGAATGTTGCCGTACTGAACGTCGGTGAGGTTGATAGACGCCTCGACCGTTGGCCAGCCCGGCAGCAGCGGTTGAAGATGGAGCACATTCCCCGCAAGCACAGGCTTCAAGATCGACAGCACCTGGCGATCCACGTAGTTGATCGTCGTCGCTACAAAGAGCATGGAGCAAATTGTCCATCGCCCTGAAAGCGCCGCCGCCTCGACCCGACGTTCCATGTCTGCCGCCGATTTACCCATACGCTACCAGTCAGTCAGAGTTCCATCGAGCTTGCGGTTCACCGGCAGATACGCCCGCTGATACGGGTACTTTGCCGCCAACGACTCGTCGAGATCGACACCCAATCCCGGCCCATCGCCCGGAAACATCATGCCATTTTCGAACGTGTACCGGTGCGGGAAGACCGCGTCTGTCTCCTCTGTATGGGGCATGTGTTCCTGAATTCCGAAGTTATGAATGGCCGAATTGAAATGGAGTGCAGCTGCCATACACACGGGAGAAAGATCCGTCGCACCGTGGCATCCGGTCCGCACGTGATAAAGGTCTGCGAAATCGGCGACCTTTTTCAGATGTGTGATACCGCCGCCGTGCACTAGCGTCATACGGATGTAATCGATCCATTGGTTGCGCAGCAGGTCGTGCGCATCCCATATTGAGTTGAAAACTTCTCCAACAGCAATTGGCGTCGTGGTGTGTTCACGAATGACTCGGAAACCTTCCTGAAACTCTGCCGGCGTGGGGTCTTCGATCCAGAACAGGTGAAATGGCTCGAGCTCCTTCCCTAAGCGGCTAGCCTCGATTGGCGTCAGACGATGATGGCAATCATGAAGAAGCTGTAACTCTTCACCGAAGGTCTCGCGCACTTTGGCAAACAGAATGGGCACGTGGCGAAGGTACGGTTCCGTGGCCCATTCGTACTCCTGCGGCAGCCCGCGTTCTGCCGGCTCATAACGCCCGGGGGTTTTAGTCACGCCATAAGTGCTGGCTAGGCCCGGAATGCCGCTCTGCACGCGAATTGCCTTGTAGCCCATTTCCTGGTGCCGGGCAACGTCTTCAATCGCGTGATCGATGTCCTTTCCGTTGGCATGGGCATACACCATGACTCCTTCACGGCTTTTGCCGCCGAGAAGGTTATAGACGGGAGTTTGCAACGCTTTGCCCTTGATATCCCACAACGCGATGTCTATGGCGCCGATCGCGGCCATGGTTACGGGACCGCGCCGCCAATACGGCCCACGGTAAAGGTACTGCCAGATGTCCTCGGTTTGGAATGGGTCGCGTCCAAGAATGCAGGGGATCACATGGTCTGTCAGATAAGTCGCGACGGCCAGCTCCCGTCCATTGAGTGTTCCGTCGCCCAAACCGTAAATGCCCTCATCAGTTTCAACTTTGAGGGTGACGAAGTTTCGACTTGGCGACGTGATGTTGACGTAGGCCTTTGTGATTTTCATTGCGTCCGGCTCTCTCGTGCTAAGAACTCGTATGCAGCATGAGATTCATCGACTGTTGCAACTTTTCCTACTGATTTACTCCGCTGGCCAGGAATCCGCCATCAACCGCGATGATTTCTCCAGTCACGAACGAGGCAGCTTCCGATGCCAGAAAAATCGCCGCGCCAGCAACCTCTTTTGCTTCTCCGAATCGCCGCATCGGGGTGCGTAAAAGTAACTCTTCGCCACGCGGGGTGCCCTGAATCAGCGACGCGTTCAGGGGGGTGGGGAAAACTCCAGGCGCGATCGCATTGACACAAACTCCGGATTGTGCGAGCTCCACGGCAAGCGATTTGGTGAGCGATGCCACTCCCGCTTTGCTCGCCGCGTAGGCGGCCACACGATAAAACGCCACAAAAGATGTCAAAGAGGCTACGTTCACAATTCGCCCGTAGCCTGCGCGCACCATCGTCGCACCAAAGATCTGGCAAGCGCGCAGGGTGCCAGTTAAATTGGTGTCGATCACTCGAGCCCACTCTGCTTCATCTGCCTCGAGCGTTGCGGCCTTCGCTGTAACGCCAGCCGCATTGACAAGAATGTCAACCTTGCCAAATTCCCTCAGCACGGCATCGTGCAGCGCCTGCAAAGAATCCCGACTCTGCACATCGCTCGTGATCCGCATGGAACGTCGGCCTAGCGCCTCGATCTCACCTGCAACCTTCTTAACCTGCTCCAGCCGTCGAGAACTCGGCACTACATCCGCGCCAGCGTCGGCAAGGCCGATTGCAATCGCGTATCCAAGTCCGGTTGTCCCCCCGGTTACCACCGCGACCTTTCCCTGCAGATCGAAGAGATCCTTGGTCATGAAATCTTCCTTTTCGTTTGTTCACGGCAATCTTACCGGGTTTACACCCAAATCGTCTCTGTCCTTGCGCCTGCCCCAAAACTCTATCATCCGGGGCCAGGTTTCGCGTCCCTCGCTGCGGTGCTCCTATACCATTCCGAGAAATTCGTCGGACGTGTGATGCGGTACAGTGGATTGGAAGATTTTAGCCGCATCTATGGACGCGATTCTGATTCCTGATTCGACGCGACGCTGGGATTGCCTGAGTCTGGGCGAGGTTATGCTGCGCCTCGACCCCGGAGAAGGCCGGACCCACACAACTCGCCAGTTTCAGGTATGGGAGGGTGGCGGAGAGTACAACGTGGCTCGCGGTCTTCGCCGATGCTTCGGTCTCCGCACAGCCGTTGCTACAGCACTTGCAGATAATCCGGTCGGAAGGCTTGTCGAAGATTGCATACTTCAAGGCGGAGTCGATGCTTCCCTGCTCCAATGGGCTGATTTTGACGGCGTCGGACGTACTGTGCGCAACGGGCTCAACTTTACTGAACGGGGATTTGGCATCCGTGCCGCGTCGGGCTGCTCCGACCGCGGTCACACTGCGATCAGCCAGGTCAAATCGGGAGACTTTGATTGGGAAGCGATTTTCGCCAGTCAGAACGGATCGCGCTGGTTTCACACTGGCGGAATCTTCGCCGCACTTTCTGAGACGACAGCGATCGTCGCCGACGAGGCGATGGATGCAGCTCGTCGCCAAGGCACTACGGTGTCCTTCGATCTGAACTATCGCGACTCGCTTTGGAAGTCCATCGGAGGCAAAGCCAAAGCGCAGAAAGTAAACCGGGAACTTGTGCGCAATGTTGACCTACTCTTGGGAAACGAAGAGGACTTCACCGCGATGCTTGGGGTTGAAATCAAAGGCACGGGTGAAGATTTCGACAATCTGCCCGTTGCCGGATATGAAGGGATGCTTCGCGAAGTTGCGTCGACCTATCCGAACTTGAAACTCATTGCGAGCACCTTGCGCACCGCGCATTCGGCCTCGCGCAACGGCTGGGGCGCCATTGCACTTTATCAGGACAAGATTATCCATGTTCCGCAACGCGACATCGATATTCTTGACCGCGTCGGAGGAGGCGATAGCTTTGCCTCCGGCTTGATCTATGGCCTGCTTGCAGGCAAGTCGATTGATTGGGCTGTTCGCTGTGGCGTTGCCCACGGTGCGCTTGCCATGACTACGCCGGGCGATACCAGCATGGTTACACTCGCTGAAGTGGAACGCGCCATGAAGGGCGGCTCGGCCCGGATCGCTCGATAATGGAAGCTATGTCTGAATCCACACAAGAGATTCTCGAACGCGTTGGACTGATCCCGGTGCTGCGTGCCAAATCCTCAGCCCAGGCGCATGCCGTCGTAGAGGCCATGCTCGTTGGAGGCATCACGGTGGTCGAAGTCACAATGACCGTCCCCGGCGCAGTTGATTTGCTTAAGGAGTTAAAGAAGGAGCATGGTGCAAAGCTTTTACTCGGGGCCGGGACGGTAACCAATGCCGCGCAGGCAGATGAGACGATTGAAGCAGGCGCGGAGTTTATTGTAAGTCCGAGCCTCCACCTCGACGTCATCTCAGCAACCAAAAGCAAGGGGAAGGTCTCGATTCCTGGTGCGCTCACACCCACCGAAGTTATCACCGCATGGGAAGCGGGCGCCGATTATGTGAAGATTTTTCCCTGTTCCGCCGTTGGTGGCGCCAGCTACCTCAGGGCTCTCTTGGCGCCCTTTCCGCACCTGAAGCTCATCCCTACCGGCGGAGTCACACTGAAGACCGCAGAAGGCTTTTTGGAAGCTGGAGCTCGTGCGCTCGGTATTGGAAGTGATCTGGTTAACCTTGCCGCTGTCGATGCAGGTCATCCCGAAACCATTACGGAAGCGGCACGTGCATATTTGAAGGTATTTGCGGATTTTCGCAGCCAAGCAGGTTCTAGCGTGTAGCTTTCGGTTTGTTCGCCTGCGGATTTTCCAGCTCCTCCCAAATCTCTGACGGATATTTTCCTTTGGCTCTGGCGCTTCAGGTCGATATGAACCCAGAAAACAGAAGCGCGAGCTCCGCCCAATTACAGTCTGTATGCCTTGCGCACGAGTCCGACAGTCAACTCCTCTGCCAACTCTTCCGCCTCATCCTCATCAATGCGATGCTCCGCAACCAGCTTGGCAAGGAATCCCGCATCCATGCGCCGCGCAACGTCGTGTCGCGCTGGAATCGATAAAAGCGCACGCGTGTCATCGTTGAACCCGACTGTGTTATAGAATCCGGCCGTTTCAGTTGCCTGCTCGCGAAAACGCCGCATTCCTTCGGGACTGTCGTGGAACCACCAGGGAGGCCCGAGCCGCAGACACGGATAGTGGCCAGCTAACGGCGCCAATTCCCTGCTATAGGTCGTCTCGTCCAGCGTGAAAAGAATAATCATCAGCTTTGATTCGTTTCCAAAGCGGTTCAGTAAACTCCGCAGCCCGTTGACATAGTCGGTCGGTCTTGGGATGTCGGCCCCCATGTCGCGTCCGTAACGTTCGGATAACTGCACATTGTGATTGCGGACAGACCCAGGATGGATTTGCATTACGAGCCCGTCCTCAAGGCTCATGCGTGCCATCTCCGTCAACATCTGCGCCCGAAAAAGTTCCTGCTGTTCGTCGCTTGGATCATCGCCGAGCACGGTGTCAAACACACCCTCGGAATCGCGTTCACTGAGGTCGGCAGTTTGCGTAGTAGGGTGCCCATGGTCCGTTGCAGTAGCTCCAAGCGATTTGAAGAATCGGCGCCGCGATGCCAGCGCCCGCAGATAACCGCGCCAGGACGTCGTGTCTTCTCCCGTCAAAACGCCCAACGTCTCAATACCATTTCTAAAACCCGGAAAACTCGGATCCACGACCGGGTCGGGCCGAAATGTCGGAAGGATCCTTCCTTCCCAGCCCGAATCGAGGATCGCCCGGTGTTCGCTCAGGGAATCAAGAGGAGAATCGGTCGTTGATAGCACTTCAATTCCGAAGCGGCCATAAAGCGACCGGGGCAGAAACTCCGGTTTCGCTAGTTTCGCTTCGATCGCATCGTAGTATTCATCGGCAGTCGACGACGATAGCCGTTTCGTTAAACCAAACGATTCCTGAAAAGCAATATCCAGCCACAACCGCGTCGGCGTTCCGCGAAACAGGTGATAGTTGCTCGCAAAGATTCGCCAAACCTTGCGCGGCTCGGCGATCTGCGCTTTGCCAATCTCGAGTTGCTCAAGGGAAATCCCCTGGCTGTAAAGCATCCGGAAAATGTAATGGTCCGGCTGCACCAAAAGCGCCATGGGATCGGCAAAAGGCTCGTTGCTCGCGAACCATGAAGCCTGCGTATGCCCATGGGGACTCACGATTGGCAATCCGCGGATACGGTCGTAAAGCCGTCGCGCAATCGCGCGTGTCCCTTTGTCCGGTGGGAAAAGCCTGTCTTCGTGCAACAGTGCCAATCGAGTCTCCCCTTGCCTCTTTCTCTCAAGTATTACTTATTGCGGCGGCTCGCGATATACTTCGGCTGCCCAATGAAACGGTTTACATGCATCGAAATGCAGGCGGACGTTGAATGACGATACTCCGCATCGCACTCCGCAACTATAAGGATTTTGAAGACGCGCTGGCAGAAGAGGCGCGGCTCTTTGAGGAAATGCATTCCGACGTCCGCGTCGAACTTGCTTCGGTCAGTATCCACGAATTGTATCGGTCAACGCTCACCGAAGGCGGTCTGCGCGAAGGCCGTTTCGACATCGCTCTCCTCGTCACAGATTGGCTTTCGGAGGGTCTCGCCGCGGGGGCCCTTGAGAATCTGCAGCCGTGGCAAAGCCGGTCTCCGATTCTCGATTGGCCCAATGGCTGGGCACGTTCGCTGGTTCGGCCGCTCACCTTCGGCGAAAATCTTTCTTCATTGCCATGGCACGACGGCCCGGAGTGCCTCGTCTATCGCAGCGATCTCTTCGCCGATCCTGACCGCCAGACTGCCCATCGAGCACAATTTGGCCGGGACCTCGCGCCGCCCGTGACCTGGCAGCATTTCGAAGAAATTGCGCGCTTCCTTACCGATTCGGCCCGCGGGCTCTACGGAACGGTCTTTGCTGCATTCCCTGACGGACACAACACACTCTATGATTTTGCCTTGCAGCTCTGGAGTCGTGGTGGCGAACTCGTGGATTCGTCCGGCAGACCGCAGGTTTGCACTCCCGAAGCAGTAGCAGCTCTCGATTTCTACCGCCGCATCATTTCTGACATTTCAGTCTGTCACCCCGCTTCGGCGCAACTCGACTCCACGCAGTCGGGCGATCGTTTCCTGGCCGGCGAAGTCGCCATGATGGTCAACTGGTTCGGATTTGCCGCCCGCTCGGACCGCGAGGGTTCTCCCCTTGCGGGAAAGGTCGCGCTCGCGCCGATCCCTTCGCATGCGGGCCGCGCGCCAGTTTCACTTTCTGTCTTCTGGGCACTTGCCATGGGCTCTGGCTCAAACGAAAAAGAGACTGCTTGGGAATTCCTCCGATTCGTCGCCAGGCCCGAGTGCGACCTCGCAATGATAAAGCACGGTACGGTCGGTGTTCGGCTTTCCACATGGCGCAACGCAGCACTCCAAGCCAGGATTCCAGCCTACAGTAAGATCGAATCCATTTCTCTCGGAGCGCGCCAATTGCCTGCGGGGCCGCACATGGCCGCATTCGCCCGCATCATTGATGGTGTCGTGACCCGTGCTCTCACCACCACCGACGCTTCTCTCGCTATTCTTGAAGCTGGACAACTCGAAATCGAAAGCAAAGGAATCGGATTTTCATGAGCACTCCGCAAGACTCGGTGCCATTTCGCCTCGACGGGCTTCATGCACTTGTGACGGGTGGTGCGAGCGGCATCGGCGAAGCCACCGTGAAAGAGCTGACGCGCGCAGGCGCTTTTGTCTGGATCGCCGACATTAATTCTTCTGCTGCTGAGGTACTCGCCGCGTGTGTTGGCTCAGCAAAAGCGCTGCCTCTTGACGTGACTAATCCCAATTCCATCGCCGCGGCAGTGGCCCAGATGCATCGACTCGACATTCTGGTCAATAACGCCGGAATCGGGCACGTGGGCTCGATTGAAGCGACTGAGCCCGCGGACTTCGACCGCCTGCTCAACGTCAACGTGCGCGCAGTCTATCTCATCACACGCGCTTTTTTGCCACTTCTGCTTGCTGCCGGAGCTGAAGGCGGCCGCACCGGAGTTATCGTGAACATTGGGTCGGTCGCAGGTCTGGTCGGCATCAAACAGCGGTTCGCTTATTGCACCACCAAGGGAGCGGTCATCGCCATGACGCGGCAACTCGCTGTCGAGTACCCAAAGACGCTACGCGTCAATGCCATCTGTCCCGGCACTGTCGAAACGCCTTTCGTTGAAGGCTATCTTGAGAAATTCCACAAGGAGAATAAAGACGAGGTTCGCGCCGAATTGCGTGCCCGTCAGCCCATCGGCCGTCTTGGCCGGCCGGAGGAGATCGCATCAATGGTGCGGTACCTCGCCTCAGACGAAGCCGCTTTCATCACCGGCGCGCTGTTCAACATCGATGGTGGTTGGACTGCTGCGTAAACTGAGAATGCTCTCTCAAGAAGCGGAAGACTGAAATCTATGAAACTAGTTTCCTTTTCCACGTCAGGCCACATTCGCCCAGGCGCATTGCTTGAAGACGGCGCCGTCGTCGATCTCTCTACATCCGAGTACACCAACACCCTGTCGGTGATTGCGTCCGGTCTGAACCGCGCCTCTGACGGCCCATCTCAGCATGTCAACAATGTCCGCCTCCATGCTCCGATTTCGAATCCCCCGCGCGTCTTCGCGATTGGCCTCAATTATAGGGATCACGCAAAGGAATCGGGCATGGCGATTCCGACTACGCCGGTCGTTTTTTTCAAGCTTGCCACCGCGATCATCGGACCTGGCGATGCCATTGTGCTACCCAAAAACTCAAACCAGCCCGACTTCGAAGCGGAGTTTGCTTTCGTGATCGGCAAAGGCGGCTATCGCATTCCAGCTTCGGCTTGGCGTGAACACGTCTATGGCTACACCATCGTCAACGATGTAAGTGCGCGCGATGTGCAGTTTGCAACTTCGCAGTGGTCGTTGAGCAAGAGCTTTCCGACCTTTTGCCCCCTCGGCCCTGCGATCGTTACGGCCGACGAGGTCGAGGACCCTCACCAACTCGCCATCAGCCTAAACATTGACGGCGAATTGCTCCAAAACTCGAATACGCGCGAGCTCATCTTTGGAATTCCCGCGCTCGTCGAGTACCTGTCGTCTATCACGCCATTGCTTCCAGATCGGAAGAGCACACGTCTGAACTCCAGTCA
>OBLW0100001052.1_pt1 | contig 23869 bp, 20 predicted proteins | sample 1520161 | NCBI WGS metagenome assembly OBLW01 (sample SAMEA3539309, study PRJEB22396) | soil metagenome | biome: tundra; feature: field; material: soil | place: USA | collected 2010-05 | depth 0.15 m | reverse complement strand
CTTCGTGCACGGCGTCATGAACACCGACAACACGTCGATCTCGGGCGAGACCCTCGACTACGGACCGTGCGCGTTCCTCGATGAGTACGATCCCAAGAAGAAATTCAGCTCGATCGATCACGGCGGGCGCTACGCCTTCGCCAATCAACCCCGGATCGCCCAGTGGAACCTCGTGAAACTGGCGGAGGCGCTCTTGCCCGCCTTCGGCGAGGACCAGGACGAAGCCGTTCGCCTCGCAACCGCGCAGCTCAATCGCTTCCCCGCGATCTTCGAGACCACGCACGCGGACGTCCTGCGCGCAAAGCTCGGCCTCGCGCGCAAGGACGAAGACGATCTGGCGCTCGCCGCCGATCTGCTGGAGCGCCTCGCGGCGAACGAGGTGGACTACACGCTCTTCTTTCGCCGCCTCTGCGCGTCCGCGCTCGACCCGTCGGCGGACGCCGAGGTGGCGTCGCTCTTCGCCAACGCCGGGGCGTTCCACGATTGGGCGGTGGTTTGGCGGCGACGGCTCGCGGCGGAAGACACCACGGCGCAAGTACGTGCAAGCGCGATGCGTCGCGCGAACCCGGCCCTCATTCCGCGCAATCACCGCATCGAAGAGGTCATCGCCGCGGCCACCCTTCGCGACGATTTCGAGCCCTTCGAGAAGCTCGTGAAGGCCCTCGAGTCTCCATACGCAGACCAGCCGGCGTTCGCCTACCTGAGCCAACCGCCAAAGCGTGAGGAGCGCGTGCACGCCACCTTCTGCGGCACCTGATACACCGTCAGCCCCGCCACGTGCGCGCGTGCGCGCGAGCCATGGAGTCGCTCGCCGGGCCCGCGGCTCGCACCACGACCGCCGTCGTCGGAGACGTAGGCATTTCGCCCGGTACCGCCCTCGTCAACCTGAACGCGAGCGTCACGCTTCTCACGAGCGCAAAAGTATCGCCTGGGAGGGTGCGGAGCGGGCGCGGGAAGATCAGTCGCCGTGACCATCGCTGACCGCGCCTGCGTCGGAGGGCCCGACGTCGTAGGCGTCGGGGGCGGCATCGGATGGCCCCGTATCGCGGGAGCTCACCGCGCCGTGCACTTGTATGTCGCGTTGCTCTGCAGTCCACAGAGCGTCAGGTTGGCCGGGAGGACAGCGCCGACGTTGCAGGATTGCGGGATGCACTCCACCTGTCCGCCGGTACACTCGCCGTTGGTCTGGCAAAGCTGGGCGGACGTCTGGCTGGGGCACGCCGAGACGGCCTCGCACTTCGAGCCGCCGTGCATCGAATCCGTCTGGTAGCCGCAGCAGAGCTGGTTGCTCGGGCACTCGCTCTTCTCGATGCACTGGAACGAGCCTCCGACGCCGCAGGAGGCGCTGTGGCCCGTCTGGCAGGTGCCTTGGCCGATCGCGTTGACGCAGCACGTGTTGTTCGTGAGGTCGCAGGGCGCAGTCGCGCTGCAGTATGGAACGCCGGCGTCCGTGAAGGGGATGCCGCTATCGACCCGCTCGTTCGCCGGAGAGCCGGCATCGGCTGCCGGGCTGCCGCTCGACCCGGAGCTCCGGCCTCCCGAGCTGCCGCTCGACCCGGAGCTCCGGCCTCCCGAGTCACCGCTCGACCCCGAGCCGCTCGCGCCGGAGCTCGACCCCGAGCCGCCCCCAGACGCATCGCCGATCCCGTCGCTGGCATCGTCGGAGGTGCCGAGGCCGCCGCTCGTCGGTGAGCTGCATGCGACGAAGACAAGCGCCGCGAGCGATGCGGCCAGGCACCCCGTACGGCATGGACTATGACCAAGAGTCGAACGCGCCTTCATTGAGCCTCTCTTCACGATCAGGGAAGGAGGTTCAGGTTACCACGTGGTTTCACGGGGATACCGCCGCGCTAGACGATTTTCGCGCACATCTTTCGCGCACATCGGTTCGTGCGAGCCCAGGCCACCCCCGACATTCGATGCCATGGGCCATTGTAGTGAGCCCGGGTCCTTCGTACCCGGCCTCGATGGCGGTCGCGTCGATTCGTTCGGGCTCCAGCGAGCCCCTTCCTTTCGCCGCCCGCTCACATGCCGGGCATCTGGATCACCTCGACGACTTCGATGAAGCCGTCCGGCATCATGAAATGAGGGTGCCCCTTGAGGGTCTCGGCGAGGGCTTCCTTCGACTCGGCCTGCAGGATCGAGAACCCGCCCAGGTCGTTCGTGGCGGGTGCTGCGCCTCCCGTGGTGACGCGCAGGCTCTTTCCGAGCGGCGCCCCCATGTCCACGATCGATGACGCGGCCTTCTTGGCCCAGGCCATCCACGCGTCCATGCCAGCCTTCTGCTGCTCGGGCGTGGCCTTTTGCATCTGCTCGAAACCGGACGCCGAGCCCTTGTAGAGGACGAGGAACTTTTTCATGGGGAAACCTTTCTGAGGAGCGGTTGTCGCGACGTCGCGACGTTGCCTTCGGGACCTCGGGGTCCCCCGCGGGCCGGCATTCGAGTACGCCCATCGGCCGCGCTCCGCAACCGTCACTCCCCGCGCCGTCTCGACCTGGACGTGCACCTTCGCATCCGAGCTGGACTAGAACCTCAGCGTCAGCTCGGCTCTCGCGCCCTCGAACGCCGGAAAGAAGCGGCAGATCCCGCTCGCGCACCGGAACGCGCCGCGCTGTTCGCCGACGAAGAGCCGGACATTTGAGCTGCTCGTGAACTTGTAGAGCACCGAACTGTTGAAATACGTCCGCGGCTGTCCGATGAGCGTCGTGTACTCGAAGCCCTCGGTGAAGACCCACTTCGGGGCCATCCGTAGCGCGACGTAGTCTTCGCCTTCGTGCCACCATCCCTGCGTGTCCGTCTGCGGATCGATGTCAAAGCCCTGCTCCTTGCGGCGCCGGTGCCGGCCTTGAATCTCGAGAGACCACGGGCCGCCCAGGTACTTGGCGATCGAGTACTCGAGGTGCTGCTCGCGGTACTGGAAGACGCCGTCTTCCCGCGTGTCGTCGCGCACGCCGGCCGACGCGAAGGCGTGACTCAGCTTGTCGTCGAAGGAATACTCGAACCCCGCGACGCCGTCCCACGCGACGTCTTGAACGCTCGCCGCGGCGATGCCCTCGGAGGTCCTGGTGCGACCGAGCTGGTCGCACTGGCCGTTCGGTTGTTCGGTGAGCGAGTACGCGTAGACGCCCTGCCCGTAGACGAGAAGGTCGCGGCTCACGTTCACGTCCTCGCGGAGGCGACCTCCTTCGACGCAGGCGTTGAAGTCGCCGGTCCCCTCGGCGTCGAGCATGTTGAACGACTCCGCCGGCGGCAAGAAGGAATAGGCGACGATCGCGAACTCGGGCGCCTGCTGCCCCACGGAGGCAGCCACCGTGTAGAAGTTGCGGTTGCTCTTCACCTCGAGCGTCGTGGACGCCGGGCCCTCGTCGAGCGAGAGCGCAGCGTAGAGCGCGTTCCCGTTCGAGTTCGTGCTTTGCCCGGGGACATCGCTCTGGCGTTGCTGGACGGCCGCCTCGACGTAGAACCTGCCTCGGCCCCAGAGGCTCGGCACCTCGATCGACTGCCCGGCCATCGTGATGTCTCGAGCCTGCAACCCGCGGGGGACCGAGTTGAGCGAAGCGAGCCACTGGTCGGTGTCGCTCGCGTTGCACGTGCCGAAGGTCACCGTCGACGGGTCGTTGCCGAAATCGGTCTCGATGTTTCCGCTCGCGTCGTAGTGATAAGGAGCGCAGCGCGAGAAATGCACGATATGCGTCGACAGCGTCACGGGCAGCCCTCGCCCCGCTTGCAGATCGAGCCCGGCGATGCGGTCGCTGCCGTAGAGGGGCGTACTCACGTCGCCCTGCACCAGATCGCGCGTGACCCATAGCGCGCGGCCCGTGGCCTCGTCGACCCGCGAAGGGTTGGCGAACCCGGCCACGACGGTGAGCGAGAACGGGTCCTTGGTGATCTGCACCTTGCCGCCGCGGATCGTGGTGTCGATTCCGAGCTCGTCGACCTTGCGCATCGAGAGCGTCAGGCCGCGCCCGAACTGCGCGTAGGCGTCGCCGGCGGTCACCTCGACGCCCGACGCCGAATACGTCGCCCAGAGCTTGGCCGGATAGATTGAATTCTTGTAACGCGACTCGTTGTCGAAATTGAGCTGCTGCCGGACTGCCGGCTGCTGGTCTGCCGGATATTCGGCGAGGCCGCGATCGACCGGCCGCAAACCGTACACGGCCGAGTCGAGCCGGAGGCCCATCGTCCAGTGGTCCCAGCGAAGAGACGTGTTCAGGCGGTTGATCCAGGCCACCCACCCGCTGTCTTCGAAGGTGATGGGTGGGGGCACCGTCTGCCCCGGAGGCGTGCGCGCGTTGAAATGCTGTGCGGCGATGCTCGTCTCCGTCACGTCGAGCTGCACGCGGTCGCCGCCGACGGTCCCCACGTCTACGGCGCTGGCAGGAAGCGCCCAAAGAGCGACCGAAATCGCGAGACAGCCTCCGACGCGTCGCACGGCTGGGAAGGCGCTGCTCTATGGCGAGGGAGCCGGGGTTTCGGGAGCGGCGAGCTCCTTCGCCACGTCCGCCGCGACGAGCTTCTCCTCGCCGGGGTTGTATCCCTCGCGCACGACGACGATGTGGCCGTTGCGCGCGATGAGGACGCTGAGCGGCATCGACTTCTTGGGATCGTAGAGGCTCGCGATGCGCGAGTCGTCGTCGGTGACGACCGGGAAGTCGAGCTCGAATCGCTTAACGAACGCATGGACGTCGGCGATGGTCTCGGGGCCGTCCATGGCGACGCCTACGATGAGGAGCCCCTTGCTCTTGTCGTCGTCGTAGAGAGCCCGAAGATGAGGGAACTCGGCCTTGCACGGCTCGCAGAACGTCGACCAGAAATCGAGCAAGACGACGCTCTTGCCCAGGTGATCGCTCAACCGAAAGGTCTTCCCGTCGATGTCGCTCGCGGTGAAGTCCGGCGCGATCGTGCCGGCCCCCGACGCGCTTTGCGCGGGGGTCTGCGCACCGGGCGCCCCACCGCACCCGAGGCCCGCACCGATGAACCCGAGCGCCACGAGCACCTCGAGCACCTCGACCAAGCGAGCCGGCATCATGGGTCGCCGCATACGGCGGGGATCGGGTAGCCGGGGCCGGCTGGGAGAGCGGCCAGGCCGGGCTGCAGGTCGGTGTCGAGGTCGCCCGGCCAGCCCGTGCTTTCGTGGAGAATCTCCATGGTCCTCGGATCGATATCGCAGTTCCGGGGGATTGTCGCCGCGCTGCGAGGTGGCGCTAGTTCGGTGGCGCGATGGCGCCGGCGTCCTGCGGGAGCGGATCGTCCCGCGGCGGCCGGAGCCAGAGGACGAGGATGACGCCGGCGACGCCGGAGAGCAGGAGAAGGAGGAGCGCGCGGTTCCGGTCGCGCTTCGTGGACGAGCTTCCTCGTCTCCTTGCGTTGCGCGCGATGAAGGCGTGGAGCTCCGCGTGCTGGATAGGAGGAGCTTCCGCGCGCGCAGCGCCGCAGGCGGAGGTGGCGGGGGACTTCGCTTCGCTGCGGGGGCGGTTGGCTTCGCCGGCAGGACGATCGGCTTCGCTTGTGGACGAATCTTCCTGGCTCGTCGATGCGCTTCCTTCGCTGGTGGAGGACTCTTCCTGGCTCGTCGATGCGTTTCCTTCGCTGATGGATGGCTCTTCTTGCGAAGGAGATGGGGTTCCTTCGCTGATGGATGGCTCTTCTTGCGAAGGAGATGGGGTTCCTTCGCTGATGGATGGCTCTTCTTGCGAAGGAGATGGGGTTCCTTCGCTGATGGATGGCTCTTCTTGCGAAGGAGATGGGGTTCCTTCGCTGACGGACGGCTCTTCTCGGAGCGCCGATCGGGCTTCTCCGCTGGTGGATGCCGCTTCTCGCCTTGCCGACCGGGTTTCTTCGCTGGTGCGGGAAGGCTTCAAGCGAGCCGACGCGTCGGCTTCGCCGGCTGATGCCCCGTTCCGGAAGGTCGCTGAGCCTCCGTGGCTTGCTCACTCGGCTCCCGGCGATGCCGATGCCGTCGCCTTCCCGACCGGCGTCTCCGCCGCGCGAGCGTTCGAGGGAACGCCGCTCGTCGGATCGGCCGCCGGGCGAGGCGAGGAGCCTCCGTCGCGGGGCCAGCACGTCCCCTTCGCTCGCGGGCGGGCCTCGGTCGTCCGACGATTCCCCGACATCCTAGCCCCCCGCTCCGCGAAACGCATCCGGTCGCCAGGCGGCGAACGCGGTCGTCCGCCGGGCCGGGTCAGGCGACATCGCGAAGAATCGACCGACCCCGCTGTCGATTTTTCCAAGATCCGGGATCCATCTTCGGACCTTCCAGTTAAGGGCGCAGGAAAACCGGGCGTGGTGCCCGGTCAGGCGTCCTCGATCCGCAACCAAAACGGCAACAGAAAGAAGGAAACCATCATGGCAAACACCAAAAGCAATCTGGCAGCCCAGGTGAGGCAGTTTCTCACCGGGGCAAGGAAGCACTTCCCGAACGGGAGCCAGACGCTCCAGATCGGGGGTGTGACCTCCACGGTCACTGGCTTGACGGCGATCCTGCAAAGCTTCGTCGACAACCGGGACGCCGTGGAGGCGTCGAAGGCTGCCACGACGGCGAAGCTCCAGGCCGAACAGGCTCAGGCGCCGGCTCAACTCGCGGTGTTCCGCGCGTTCGAGGCGGTCGTCCGGGGCACGTTCGGACCCTCGGCCGACGTCCTGGCCGACTTCGGGTTCGAGCCCCCCAAGGCGCGCGCCACGAGGACGGCTGAAGAGAAGGCGGTCTCCGCGGCGAAGAGCGCGGCGACGCGGGTGGCACGGGGCACGAGGGGCAAGAACCAGAAGAAGTCGATCAAGGGGTCCATCGAGGCGAAGCTCGTGGTGACGTCCGTGACGACTTCGCCTGTTTCGCCGCCCGTCGCGGCTCCCGCGCCGGCCACGAGCGCCGCCGCGCCGCCGCCGCACACCGCGTAAGCGGCGATCACGGCGGCTGACAACCAGGGAAGCGGGGAGAGCCGTCGGGACGGACGTCTCTCCCCGCTCCCGCCCCGCGTCGGCCAGCGCGGCATCGTTGCACTTTGCACACGGAGAGCGCGTCATCCGCTGTCCGCGAGCGAACGAAAATTCCACCGCGGTGCGCAAACGCCCCTCAGAGCCCGCCCGAGCGCCTCGGCGTTCGAGACGTGGTGGCGCGCGCCGAGCACACGAGAGGCCGGATGGGATTGGAATCAGGCTGATTCGGACACAAGCGCGGCCCGGGTCGCCCTGCTACTGTCCCGGGGCCGCTCGACGCCTGACGGACGCTATGCACCTCGATTCAACGAAGAGACTCGTCCGCCTCGTCGCCGGCATGGTCGCGCCAGCGCTGGCGCTGATCGTGATGCTCTCGTCTTCGACTGCGGAGGCGCACTTCCGGCTGCTCTATCCGCCGCAGTGGATCCAGGAGAGCGACACCCTCGGAGACCCGCAAAAGGCCGGGCCGTGCGGCACGGATTCGACCACGCCCGGCACGCCGACGAACGACGTGACGACCTTCGCGCCGGGGCAGAAAATAACGCTCCACTTCATCGAGACGATCTCGCACGACGGCTGGTATCGCATCTCGCTCTCGTACGCGAACCGGACCGATCTCACCGACCCGCCTTATGAAACGAACCCGCCGAACTGCATCGCGAAACCTGGTCTCAACTGCTTATCGGTCGACGCGGGCATCGAGAGCCCGGTCGTCCCGCCTGTCCTTGCCGACGGGGTCTTGAAGCACTCCGCGAGCATGACCGTGACCCCGAAGGACTGGACGTACGATCTCACGCTACCGACGCAGCCGTGCGCCAAGTGCACGCTGCAGGTGGAAGAGATCATGCTCAATCACGGCGTGAACCAGGCTGATGGGCCGTTCACCTACCACCACTGCGCCGACATCGCGATCGTCGCCGGCGGCGACGGCGGAACGACCACGAAGGGCGCCGACGGCGGCGCGGTCGTCGTGGAGATCGACAGCGGCGTTAGCAGCAGCGGCACCGGCGGAGCGGGTACGTCCAGCGGAACCAGCAGCGCCGGCTCGTCGGGCGCCGGCAACGACGCGTCCGAGGGTGCCGGGACCGGCGGAGACGACGGGGGGACCGGGACGTCCTCCGGCGACAACTCGAGCGGCCCGTCGGGCGGTGGGTCGGGCGGGTGCGACGCGTCGGGACGCGGGACGACGGCCGCGGCGGGCTTCGCGCTCCTCTTTGGCGGGATCGCGGCGGGCCTCCGGCGTCGTCGCCGCAGCCGCTCCTGACGGGCTTGCTCGGGGCGGACCCTCGTGGCGGCCAGCTCGACCGCAAGGGCAGGGGGGCTGGCGCAACGGCCCCGGCGTCCGCACAGATCGCGGATGAATCGCGGCCCGGGCGCGAAGCGCCCATGACTCCATGTCTTCGCCCCGGAGCTTGCGCGGCCTCGACGGCCTGAACTTCTTCCTGGCCGACGTGCAGACCGGCGTCGGCCCGTTCGTCGCGATCGTCCTGGCGTCGCAAGGGTGGGGCGCCCGAGCCATTGGGCTCGCGCTCACCTTCGGCGGGCTGGCCGGTGTGTTGAGTCAGATCCCCATCGGCGCCTGGGTGGACGCGACGCGCCACAAGCGCGCCCTCCTCGCCGGCGCCATCCTGGCCACGGCGGCCGCGGCGATCGTGCTCGCGCTCGGGCCGGGGCTGCCGCTCCTCTTCGCGGCGCAGGTCCTTCATGGCGTCTCGACCGGCGTGATGGGCCCCGCCGTGGTGGCGCTGTCGCTCGGGATGGTCAGCCGCAGCGAGCTCGGGCGGCGCCTCGGGAGAAATCGCCGGTTCGACTCCGCCGGCAACCTCGCGTCCGCGGCCCTCATGGGGGTGGTGGGCTACGCGATGTCGCCGATCGCGATCTTCTGGGTCACCGCGGCGCTGGCCGTTCCCTCGCTGGGGGCGGTCGCGATGATCGACCCCCGCGACATCGACGACGCCGCCGCCCGGGGCAGCGCCCCGGTCGGTCCGCCGGCGCGCTTCGCCGACCTGGGAACGAACCGCAGGTTCCTCGTCTTCATGGCGTGCGCCGTGCTCTTTCACTTCGCGAACGCGTCGATGCTGCCGCTGCTCGGGATGGTGCTCGCGTCCACCAACGCGCGGCGGTCGTCGTTGCTCCTGTCGTCTTGCATCATGATGACCCAGGTCGTCGTGATGATCTGCGCCCCGTGGTGCGGGCGGCAGGCGGAGCGGTGGGGCCGGCGACCGCTCCTCCTCGCCGGCTTCGCCTTGCAGCCGCTTCGTGGCTTGCTGTTCTCGATGACGACCCGCCCCGAGCTGCTCGTCGCCATCCAGATCCTCGACGGGCTCGCGGCCACGATCTTCATGATCGTGGCGCCGCTCGTCGTCGCCGACGTCACCCGCGGCACCGGGCGCTTCAACGTGGCACAGGGCGCGATCGGCACGGCCACCGCCGCCGGGGCCGCGCTGAGCACGACCGTGACCGGGTACGTGGTCGATCGCTTCGGCGAGGCGGCGGGCTTCCGCGGGCTCGCCGCCGTCGCGCTGGCCGGGCTGGTCCTGCTCGTCGTGGCGATGCCGGAGACGCAAGCCACGACGAGCGCGAACGAGGGGCTTGCCCCCGGCGCCCGCCGTCTCCACGGCATGCCGGAGATCGGCGTTCCGCCGTCCGTTGCCCGCGAGGTGGAAGATGCGGGATAGCCCGAACCCCGAGTCCGCGCGCACGAGCGGCGTCGGGCTCGCCGTGCTGACGGCGATCGGCGTCGCCCTGGTCGCGGCGGCGGCGCTGGGGACGTACGAGGCGTCGCTCGCCCGAGCGCGCGCCGTCCACGACGCGTTGCCCTCCTCCCGCTCCTCGTCGACAGATCGTGCGTCGAAGGTCTTTCAGTACCTCCCCGGCGCGTCGAGCCAGCTCGGGACCTTGCGCGAACCGCTGATGGTGGCGCGGCGAGCCGCGCTGCGCGCCGGGTTGGACAGGGACGACGCGCCGATCGACGCCTTCGACAGGCTCCGGAGCGTGCCCGGTCACGAGGACGAAGCGCGGAGTCTCCTGGCGCAGTTCTGGGAGCGCAAGGCCATGCTGGCGGACAACCCCGTGCACCGGGTGCTCTACGCGCTGCAAGCGGTCGTCGTCGACGATGACGACAGCCGCCGCCGCACCGCCGCGTCGGCGATGGCCGCGCTGGGACCGCTGCGACGAGCGCGGCACGTGGCCGAAGGGACGATCCTCTCGGCCGACGATCGGACGCTGGTGCTCCGGGGGTCGGGCTGGTTGCATGTCTTGAACCTGGACACCGAGACCTCGTTCGACCTCTCCGACGTCGACGCCGGCTCGGCGCTCGTCGACGGTCGCCGCATGGTCACGTGGGGCGACGACACGGCTCGGATCTGGGAGCTCGACCCGGCGCCGACGGCGCCCACGGCCACGTTCAAGCTGCTCGCCGGCGAGACGCCGCTGTCCGTCGTTGGCTCTGACTCCGGAAGCTGCGTCGTCACGAGCGCGGGTCGGGTCTGGCGCGCGGACGACGGCGCCGGACTGGTGACCGTCGCCCGCGGACGATGGACCGCGGCCAGCGTCAACCCGAACTGCGATCGCCTCGCTCTCAGGGGCGACGGGTTCGTGTCCTACCGACGGCGCGGCAGGAGCTGGACGCCCGAGCCACTTTGGGCGGCGGGCCTCGGGAAGGCGAGCGGCGTCGACGTCGAGGTCTGCGCCCCGCGAGCGCCGCGGTGCGCCTTGGAGGACGCCGCGGGCGCTCGTTCGCTGTGGGACTTCGGTTCGTCGCCGCCGCGGCGGCTCTCGGAAATCGACTGCGCCCCGAAGCGTCTCAGTCCGAACGGGACGCGACTCATGTGCCGCGAATCCCAGGACGGGACCACGATGTACAGCCAGGACCAGGCCGGAAACTGGGCTCGAGCCGCCGCGCTGCTGCCCGGCGTGACGGGCGCTTTTCTCCAGGACGACGGCACGATCTGCGGCACGCTCCCGTGGAAGGACCCGACGGCGAGCGACCGCTCGGACGTTCTGTTCCTGGCCGGGCAAGCGTGCCCCGCTCCCCCCGCGGTGGAGCGCGCGTGGGGTTCCATCCGCATGCTGCCGAATGGCAGCGGCGCGGTCTTCACGTACCCCCCGACGGGAGACGGCGCGTCGGGGCACACCGAAGTCTTCGGATTCGATTCGAAGGGAGAGTCTCTGGCGGCGGCCTCGAACGCCTGGTTCGGCGAACGGCCCGGCGAGAGGCTGCTCGAGCACGACGCGACGAACTCGGCCGGGGAGAAGAGCTACGAGCTCGCCGGGGCCCCCTTCAATCCGGCGCTGGTGCTCGGGGACGCGGCTCCGATCTCCTCGGCGCAGATCGACGAAGCGTACTTCGTCGAGTCTCCCGAGCCCTCGTTGATCTTCGAGCTCGGCTACGCGAGCGGCTCCTCGCCGGCGCCGAGCCCGCTGCTGCGGCGGGTCGCGCGCTGGGATCTTCGTGGGAAGCACTTCTGCGGGCCCACGCTTCCCGGCGCGCTCACCGGGGTGGCGCCGACCGGGGACGCCGCCGTCATCGACGGCCGCATCTACGAGATCGGGCTCTGCACGTCCGACCGCGGCTTCGAGCCGACCGACGTGACCGGCGTGGCGGCGGTCGGGCCGGGCGCGGCGCGCTGGATCGACGAGGGGTTCGCGAAGAGCGCCGCCAAGGGAAGTCCGGCGCAAATCGCCTTCAGTCCGAATGGCGATCGGTTCCTCGTGCGCACCGCAGCGAGCCTCTGCACGTGGACATTCCGCGACGACGGGAGCCAGGATCTCGACGGTTGCCGCTGGTCCACCGGCGGGTGGGCATCGAACGCCGCCTGGGCGGCCGCCGACGAGGCCGGCGAGACGGCCGTTGTCTTCGATCGAACCGCAGAGGGTGCCGCGGTGCGGGCGCTCTTCGGGAGCCGCGAGAGCCGCGCAACCGAAGGCCGGCCCGAGCCCGGCGGAGACCTGGCGTGCACCGCGCTCCCCAGGTCGAACGCCCCGCCCCTCGCCGTCCTGCAGGAGTGGGAAGAGCGGCTAGGACACCGCTTCAAAGAACAGATGGCACCCCTGCAGGACACGCGCGAGATGACGTCGTCGGAGCTCGTCCCGGCGGACCCTCCGGCGCGGTAGACCCAAGGCTCTAGGTCACAACGCCGCTCATTTGGGCGAGAGAGAGATCGGCCGCAGAGGCGCAGAGAGCGCAGAGGACAGAGGGTTTTGCGCGCGCCGGAGCGCAATAACGCAGATCGGATCCGCCGCGCCGGTCGCCAGCCTTCGACCCAATCTCTGCTCTGCGACCGCGCAGTTCCGGGCTCACGGCTCCGGCGGCTGCGGCGCGAGCGACGCCGCCTGCAGGCCTTGCGCGATCTCCGGCAGGATCCCCATCTGCACGTAGATCGGCCGTACGACGCGCCGCAGCTCGGGGAGGGCCCGGAGGAAGACGGCCGCCGCGACGATGGTCGCCAGTCCGCCCGCGAGAATGGTGTTCTGAGCGCCCATCCGGCTTGCGAGCGCGCCCGCGAGCAAGCTGCCGAGAGGCGCCATACCGAAGAACGCCATGGCGAAGAGGCTCATCACCCGACCCCGCTTGTCCTCGTCGACGATGGTCTGGAGCACGGTGTTGCTCGACGCCATCTGGAGCATCATGCCGGCGCCGGTGACGAGCATCACCGGGAGCGCGGCCCAGAGCGAGTCGACGCGCGAGAGGCCCACGAGTCCGACCCCGAAGAGCATCGCCGATGCCACGATCACGCGTCCCAGCCCGACCACGGTCCTGCGGGAGGCGAGGTAGAGGGCGCCGATCAGCGCGCCCAGCCCCGACGAGGCCGTGAGGGCGCCGAGGGTGCCGGCCCCGCCGAGGAGCACCTCGCGGGCGATCACCGGCATGAGCACGGTGTAGGGCATGCCCATGAGGCTCACGACTGCGAGGAGGAGCAGGACGGCTCGAATCGGCGCGAAGCCGCTGGCGTACCGGAATCCCTCCGCCATCTCGTGGAGGACGCGCGTGGAGCGCACCGCTCGCGGCCGGCGCTGGATGCGCATGAACAGGAGCGAAGCGATCACGGCGAGGTAGCTCAGCGCGTCGACGAAGAAGCACCAGCCCTCGCCCACGGCGGCGATGAGCATCCCTGCGGCGGCGGGGCCGAGCAGGCGCGCGGCGTTGACCATGGAGGAGTTGAGCGCGATCGCGTTGGGCAGATCCGCGCGGTCTTCCACCATCTGGACGACCAGCGATTGCCGTGCGGGCATGTCGAAGGCGTTGATGAATCCCTGAAAGACGCTGAGCACGAGTACATGCCAGACGTTGATCACGCCGGTGAGGGCCAGCGCCGCGAGGAGACCCGACTGGATCATCGCAAGGACCTGCGTGACGACCAGCACGCGGTAGCGGTCCCACCGGTCGACGAGGACGCCGGCCAGCGGCGCGAGGATGAACGTGGGAATCTGCCCCGCGAAGCCGAGGACCCCGAGGAGCAGCGCGGAGCCCGTCAGCCGGTAGATGAGCCACGACGTGGCGACCCGGGTCAGCCAGGTGCCGATCAGCGAGATGCTCTGACCGCTGAAGAAGAGGCGGTAGTTGCGGTGGCGAAGGGCCCGGCCGATCGATCGCAGGCCGGTCGTCGCCTCGCGCGGAGCGTTCATCTTCCTGACCGTAGCCCGCGCCCCGGGGTCGAGCCCCAGCCCTCACGCCGACCCGAACCGCCCGGACACGAGGACCGGATCCCGCGGGCTCGGCCCGCGGGCCCATCGGGTTCGGGCAAATTTCCTGCTTTGATTCGATTCGGCGACGCGCTAGCAATCGGACCCATGAGCCGCGCCCATCGTTTTCCCATCGCCTCCCTCTTTCTCATCGCGGCGGTCCCGCTGGCCTGGCTCGCGTGCGGAGGCGGTGAATCCAAGCCCGCCGAGAGCCCGGCGAGCGAGAGCTCCGGGTCCGCCAGCTCTGACGCGCCTGCCGACTCCGAGACCCCGAGCCCGGCCGCGTCGGCGTCCTCGGCGTCCTCGGCAGCCGCAGCCGACACGTCGGCGCCCAGCCCGAGCTCCGACGCACCCGCGGCGACGACCCCGCCCCCCCCGACGTTCGGGAGCACCGACTGCGGCAAATGCGTCGACAAGACCTGCGCGAAGCAAGAGGCGGCCTGCGGCAAGAACAGCGATTGCCAGTCGACCCTCGACTCGATCCACGGCTGTTCGGGGAGCGCGGCGTCGTGTTTCGACGGAGCGACTGCGCCCTCGAGCGCGAAGCCGAAGAAGCTCGCCGCGGCTTACGAGACGTGCGCCAAGAAGGCGGTCGCATCGAAGGCCTGCAAGACGAAGTGCCAGTAGGGCAAGCGCGCTAGCGGGCGGGTGAGCGTGCCACGCGCGGGACGTATTTCGTCTATGCGTTGCGCATTCGACGGCGCTCTTGAACGAGTATTTCGCCGAAGAGCGAAAGCTGCTGGTCGCTCTTCTTCGATCTCGACGGCTTCGCTGGCGAGGACCCGGCCCAGGAGGCAGCCGCTTCAGGCACCCTGGCCACGAGCGACGCCAGCGTGTCCGTCTCGGCCGCCGATTTGTCCTCGCGATAGCGCACCACGCGCGCGAAGCGCAGCGCGACACCGCCGGCGTAGCGACGACTGCGCTGCACGTCGTTGAAGCGAACCTCGACGACGAGCTCCGGCCGCACGTGGACCACGTGGCGCTCCGTGTCGGTCGCGAGCGCCTGGAGGCGCTCGGTCTGCCAGCGCAGGAGCTCGTCGGTCAACCCTTTGAAGGTCTTGCCCACCATGCAGAAGGTTCCGTCGTCGCGCCGCGCTCCGAGGTGCAGGTTCGAGAGGTAGCCCGTGCGCCGGCCGCTCCCCCATTCCGCTGCCAGCACGACGAGCTCCACGGTCGTGAACTCCTTGACCTTCTGCCACGCTCGGCCCCGAGCGCCGAAGCGGTAGTGCGACGCGGCGTCCTTGACCATCACGCCTTCGTGGCCGGCCGCTAGGGCCGCGCGCTGGAACTCCCTCGCCTCGTCGAGGGTCGTGGCCAGCAGCGACGGCATACGGAGCAACTCGGGCGCAAACGCCTGGAGCGCGTCGCGGCGGACGGAGAGCGGCTCGTCGAGGAGATCGCGACCCTCGCAGTTGATGCAGTCGAAGAGATAGACCCGGAGCTGGTCGCCTTCGCGCGGGGCCCCCTTCGAGGCGACGGCCGAGAACGTGTCCTGGAACGGCCGCGCGACGCCGCCTGGACCGACGAGGACGACCTCTCCGTCGACGACCGCGGAGCCGACGTCCATCGCCGCCAGCGCCGCCATTGCGGGCGCGCAGCCGGCCGTGATGTCGTTTCCCTGTCGCGAGAAGACGGCGACGCGCTCGCCCTTCTTGTGAATCTGCGCGCGCAGCCCGTCGACCTTCCATTCGAGGAGCCGGGGTCCCGCGTCTTGGCCCGCCGTGGCGAACGCGTCTTCGAGGGAAGCGGCGGCCGACGCCAGCATGGGCGCGAGCGGGCGAAAGAGCTCGAGCGCGCTCGGAGGCGCGTCGGTGCCTCCGCGCCCCAGGAGAGCGTCGGCCGCCCGGGGAATCGAGCCGGTCACCATGACGGTCCGGCGCACGGCTTCCTCGTCGAGGCCTGACAGCTCGACCAGCGCGAGGAGCATCACGCCCCCGAGGCTCCCCTGGCGGAGCGAGCCGGTGAGAGCCCCGGTGAAGAGCGCGCGCTCGGGGCGCGTGAGCTTCGCGAAGAGCGCCGAGACCCTCGCGAGCAAGACCTCTCGCGGAGCGCTTTTGGCCTCCGCGAGCGTGGCCTCGACCTCACGCAGCGTGACCGTGGCCTCGTCCGGCGCTCGCGTTTGCGCTTGCGACAGAGCCCAGAGCTGCGCAGGCCCGACGCCGAGCGGGCCGCAGAGCGGCTCTTCGACGAGCCAGCCGACCGCCGCGGCGATCTCGTCGTCAGGCACCTTTGCCAGAGCGTCGACGAGAAAGCGCTTCTTCTGGAGACGGGCGCGCACGCGAGCGACCCGCTCCGACGCCCACGCGAGATCCACGAAGAGCGCCGGCGCCGACGGACGAGGTCGGGGGAGGGGCGTTGCCCCCAGCAAGCTCGCTTCGGCCGAGTCGGCGGGTCGTGGTTCGCGCATCGAGAGATATCCTTGATACGCGCGGCGCCGAAATCCAGGGGTCGCGACGCGCGCTGGCGGACCGGTCAATCCCCGTCACGACGAAAAGCGTGGCCGATTCGGCGACTACGAGACCACACTCATGTGGCCACCGGCGATCTGCCAGCGACCGCCCTCGGAAATCCATATCCTAGTGTAGCGCAGGGTGGCGGAGGTGAGTTTGCCCGCCACCAGAGCCGCAGCATCCATCTTGACGCTGGTGATGGCACCTCCGGGGATGACGCGCACCCGGAACTCCAGTGGATCGAGCTTCGTGATCTTCAATGCCCCTGACTGGTGTTGCTGCAGGTCCGCGGCCGTTGTCTCCAACGAGCCGCTCAACCCAGTGAACAGAAGGTCGTCTGCAATCAGATCATCGAGCGTCTCCACGTCAGCCGAAAGCTGCGCTCTCCAGAGCCGTTCCTCCAGCACCCGAATTGTCGACTCAACATCCGGCATCCCTCGAAACTAACTGCGTCGACGAGACATTTCAACCCCTCGGCCGTCTTCACGACCAACCCCCCAACCCCGCATTCGCGCCCGGCCCGGGCTGCCCCGATTTCTCCGCTTCCTCGCGCTCGTCAACACGTCCGATCCAGGGGTGCGAGCGTTCCGCGCGCGGTCTACTGGCCCCAGTGGCGCAGGCGGTCGAGAAACTCCTGCCCGTAGCGGGCGGCGATGTCGGCTTCCTCGTCCATCGAGACCACTCCAGTAGAGTATGTTGAGCGTCATGGGCCACACGCCGTCGGGCCTACGCAGCGAAGAGGAGCTGCTGGAAGCCAACCTGGCCTTCTACGACCCTCTCTGGCAACGATGTCGACTGGAATCTGCGGAGCAGTTCAACACCTGGCCCCTGGTGCGCTCCCTTCTCACGCAGCCCCAGTCACGACTGGAGGTGGGGCCGGGCCTCCGACCGCGGCTGCCCCTCGAGGGGACGTGCTTCGTCGACGCGAGTCTCCCGGCTGTGACCAGGCTTCGAGAGTATGGCGCGTGCGCGGAGATCGGGCTCGTGTCGCGTCTTCCCTTCGGCGACAGGACGTTCGATCTCGTCGCGGCGTTCGACATCGTCGAGCACGTGGACGACGACGAGGCCGCGCTCGCGGAGCTCGCGCGCGTCACCGCACCGATGTCGTCGGTCCTGCTCTCCGCACCGTTGCATCCGTCGCGATGGACCAAGTTCGACGACCTGGTCGGCCACCGTCGCCGCTACGAGCCGGGGGATCTTCTGTCCAAGCTCGCTCGACGAGGGCTGTCGGTGGCGGGCTCCGCCGTCTACGGAATGCAGCCGCGGTCGTCGCTGCTGCTCGACTTCAGTGTCTGGGCCCTCACCCACCGACGGGAACGCGCCATCTGGTGGTACGACCGCGTCTTCCTGCGGCTCGGCGCCCGGTTCCAGAAGAAGCTCGAGCTCACTCCGGGAATGATGGACGTCGCCGATGTCGACGAGGTTCTTCTGGTGTGCCGGAAGACCGGTGGAGGGCCGTGACGTACGCGAGCGAGCCCCCCACGAGGCCCAGCAGCGCGCCGAGCACGCTCGACCCGAGCACCAGCGCGCCGAGGAGCGGGCCGGGAGCGCGAATGAGCGCACGCATGCCCTCCTTGGTCAGCGGCGCGAAGCGCCCGGTGAGGATGCGCTCGCCAGTCTGCAGGGCGGCAAGCCAAAGGAACGGAGCCACGGGGGGAATCGAGATGTTGGTCGCGAGGTAGCCCAACGCGCCGTCGAGGCGCAGCGGAACACATACGGCGAGTACCATGGGGAGGTGGAGGCCGGGCGTCGGCTGCACACCTACGAACAGCCCAAGCGCGACCGACCAGAAGGCGCGCGCCGGGGTGAGCTCTCCGCCGCGGAGGCGCTTCCAGGCGCGCCGGAACAGCACGCGGAGCGGCGTCTTGTTCGGCAATTCCTTCACTCATTCACCTGTGGTGGCGAAAAACTCGCTTTGGAGGGCTTACTGGGGCGCGGGGGGCCAGCGCCGGCCGACGGCCAGGATACCGCGCGATCCGGGCGAAGCTTTACTTCGATCACGAAGAACACCATGTAGCGGACCGTCCCGAACACGCCGAGGACCTCGACGCTGAAGAAGTCCTGGCCGGCCCACCTTGCGGCCCTTGGAGCTGTCGTACTTCTTTGCGGCCAGCTGGCGAAACCAGGCGAGGATCGTCTCCGGGCGCACGATCTGGCAGCAGGCCCGGCGTTCATCGGCCGTCAGCTCCTTGCCCTTGATGAACTGGAGCGGCGCCGGGAGCGTCAAGTCGGGCCCATGCTGCCCGCACCCGCCGCGCTTCAAGCCTGCGATTTGCACGCGAATCATGCGACAATCGGCGACGATGGCTTTCCGGACGCCACGGGCCGCCGACGGCATACTTGAACGATCCGCGAGAGATGGTGCTATCAGTGGATTTTTTTGACTCGGGGGTCATCGTGTCCCTCACGTGAGCGAGTGTGAAGATCCGGGCCAGCGGCGCTTGCAGGTACCGTTCAGTTCTTCGAGCTGCCTGCACTCCAACAAGTGCCATCGGGCCTCTCATGACTCTGCTGCTCGGTGCCGCGCGCAAGTGCTTTCTGAAGAGAGCCATTGGCGCCCGAGTTCTAGTGCGGGCTCTATATTCCGCTACCAGGACAGCGCCGAGGCCCGCGATGGTATTCAGCGCGTGCGAAATCGCATCGCACGCGGCCACGCGCGTGGCGATGCAGCTTGACCGTGCGCGCTGGGTTGGCACAGTGCTTCTGCTCGCGGGAGAGGCAAAGATGAGAATCCTACATTTCATGGGGCTGGTCGCCATCTTGGCCGTGGCTTCGATCGCGGCCTCGATCGCCGGTTGCAGCGCCGCCCCTCCACCCTCCACCTTTGGATCTACCGATCCGGGATCGAGCGGCGGAAGCAGCGGCGCCGGCGGTAGTGGCGGTTCGAGCAGCGGGGCCGACGCGTCGAGCGGCACGGGATCGAGCGGCGGCAACGACCAGAGCGGCGGATCCTCGTCGTCGACGAGCAGCGGCGGATCGAACGGCAGCTCGTCAGGGAGCTCGAGCGGAGACGCCGGCCCCGCACTCCCGACTCGGGGATGCGGACAGGCGACCTCGTGCACGCCGGCCGACGATCTTGCGCCCCCCGCCGCGGCCGACGGTTTTCAGATCGCCACGCCCGACAACGCGTTCACGATTCGACCCAACACGGAAGCCTACTACTGCTACTTCAAGCTCATCCCGGGGAACGCGGCGATCAACGTCGGGGCGTTCCAGTCGTGGATGACCCCGGGCGCCAGCCACCATTTCATCTTGTTCACGGGCAACAACGGGGCCGATAACACCGTTTCGGGTGGAGTGGTCTCGGGTGGGGCGGGAGTGGGCTGCGTTCCACAAGGGAGCTGGGTCTACGCCACCTCCACCGCGGGAGAGATCATCGAGTTGAAGATGCCTGACGGCGTAGGGCTGCCGATGCCCGCGGGCCAGATGTTCATCTTCAACATCCACCTCATCAATACCGGCACGACGGCCATCTCGCCGAAGATCAAGCTGAACGTTCTCTATGCGAAGAACGCGACGGCTACCGCCGGCGCCATGGTGTCGTTCAACGCAGGAATCGCCGTTCAACCGGGCGCCACGCAAGACGTGACGGGGAGCTGCTCTCCGCCGGCTGGCTCCAAGTTCTTCGCGTTTACCACGCACGTGCACCGGCACGGGGGCTCGACCGCGACGGGCGCCTTCACCGACGTCAACTTGATGAGGGGCGGAACCAAGACCAACCTCGTTCACTCGACCGATTGGGAGAGTCCAGACGTAGCGTTGTGGAGCGCGCCGAACTATCTGACCGTGCAGTCCGGAGATCAGTTCCAGTACGACTGCCACTTCGTGAACAAGGACGCGACGCTGGTCACATTTGGTGAGACGGCGGCGACGGGCGAGATGTGCATGTCGATCGGTTACTACTTCCCTGCCACCGTCCAGACGCAGGGCACGCTCAATCCGTACTGCAATTAGTCCCTCGGGGCTTCGCGCCGAACCCCCTTGGCATATCGAGTTTGCCGGGGCGAGAGGTTGCCGTAACGCTAGCCCGCGGTGTTTGCAGGACGGCGATGGGTCACATAGTGTGCGGCATACCGAGGATCGACGCGATGAGGTTTGGCGCTTGGTTGTCTTTTGGCTTTGCTGTCACGACGGTGGCTGCGCAGGGGTGCAGCTCGTCGTCGGGAGGTTCTCCAGGATCCTCCGACGCCGGGCCGGAGTCGCCCGACTCCGGGACGGAGTCGCCCGACTCCGGCGCGGCCATGGCTTGCGACGGTTCCCTTCCGACCATGGGCGCCGGAGCCGGCGCGGCCTGCACGGCTTGCAGGGTGAAGAACTGCGCGTCCGAATCCGCGCTGTGCGCGGACGACTGTGCCTGCGGCCCGATCGAGGTTTGCCTCGAGACTTCGCCGAACCATAACTTCACGCAGTGTCCGGATGCCATCGCGGCCGTCATGGGTGGAAACCCTGCGCTGACGATGCTGACGATGTGTCTCGACGCGCATTGTCTTTCGGCGTGCTTCCAGGGCGGCAGCGGGGACGATGCCGGTGGGGGGGAACAGTAGTCGGGTAGGCGCGGGACCGTATCGAGGTCGCGCTCTACGGACTCAGGTGACTCGCGGTGGGGGCAACGGAGCGGTCGCGCTCGCGAGGCCATCGTTCGCGCATTGCTCGCAGCGCTGCGGCCTCGGACACGTCCGCCCCATCAAGGTTAGTTCTGACCGGGAATTCCTGGGACCGGCATGCTGTCGACCTTGTAGAGGAAACCGTTGCCCATAGCGGGCGTGCCGGTGAGGGTGGATTGGGCCCGGGCCGTGATAAACAGCGTCTTTTGGTCTGCGCCGCCGAACGCGCAGTTGGTCACGATCTGACCCCCAGCGGCGACCGTGCCAAGAGCCTGGCCTGCTGGATTGAAGACCGCCAGGCCGCTGTACGTGCCGACATATACGTTTCCGCCGTGGTCCACACACATGCTGTCCGCAAGCGTGGTTCCGGTGGCGAAGGTCTGCTTGTTTTTCAGCGACCCGTCGGGCTGCACATCGAACTTTGCGACCGAGCCGCCCAGAGTATACGCAACGTACAGCGTCGTCTGGTCGGGAGAGAGGTTGACCCCATTGGGCCCTTGGGTTGACGTGTCTTCTACATGCAAGGCGCCATCCTGCGTGAGGCGGTAAACGCCTTGGGCGCTCCCGAGGACGAAGGTCTGGTTCGGTAAGCCCAGACCGCTTCCGAACGTCGGATCCGTAAAGTAGATGATCCCGTCGGCACGGGACGTGATGTCGTCGGGGGTGTTCACCTCCTGCCCATTGTAACAAGTCGTGCTCGCTGAGGACGAGCAAGTCGCAAGGGGTTGCATGATGCCGTTCGACAAGCGCCAGACCTCGCGCGACGCGAACCCCGCCGCAATGATGTTCCCCTGGGGATCGAGCCCAATGCCATCAGTGTTGCCGTCGGGCTCAAGCAGCGCATCAATCTGGTTGGGCAACGTGAGCCGGTAAATGGCGCCCACATTCTGTGTCCCTTGGTGAGCCTGAATATCGGTGAAGTAGAGGACGTTCTTCTTAGGATCCCAAACGGGGCCTTCAGTAAAGTAGAATTGACCAGGGACCAGAACGGCCTGGAGGGCCGAGACGGCCGAGGACGTCAACGGCGGATACGTTTGAAGCCCGCCGTCACCGCCGCGGTTCGCAGACCCCGAGCTTCCCCCGGATCCCCCGCTTGCGGAGCCGCTGCCACTGCTGCCGTTGCCCCCGCTCGCGGAGCCGCTACCGGACGCGCTACCACCGCTGGAGCCCGCGTTGCCGGAAGAACCTGTCGCCCCGCCGGATCCGCCGCCGCTGGATGCGACCGAGCCGGCGCCGCCCCCCGGCAGGGTCGTTGACTGACTGCTGCAGCCGCAGATCACGGCAACGAGAAACGCGCCGACGAGCGTGTGGTTGCCTGCGCAATGCATGATTGTCTCCGGGGCTCGGCCACAAGGCCTACGGCCACCGTGACGAGGGGAATCGGTCGTGTCAAGGCAATGTCGAATGCGCGTCTGCTGCGAGTGTAGAAGTGCAGAGCGGGTGGAGTCGGGCCTGCGGCAGCCTCGCCTGGCAGGGGACCGGACCACCGCGAGAGTCGCCCCGAGATGTCGGCGGAGCCGGCCGGTCCAGGCGTCGGCGCCATCGCCGTGGGCGAGGAGGCCGCGCCGCACGCGCTGGCGCAGCCGATCGCAAGCCACGCAGCCACACGTTCCTGGGTATGCTTGGCAAGAGCCTCCAGGACGCGTTCCGTGGCGCCGCGCAAGAAGCCGACGTGCACTTCGTCGACGTCTACAGCGCGAGTCAGGGCCACGACGCTTGCGCTCCAGACGGCCAACGCTGGGTCGAGGGGCAGACGCCTCCTGCGGTCGTCCCGTATCATCCCAACGCGATGGGGATGCGCGCCCCGGGGCTCTTCTCCGTGACGTTACCCGTGGGTAACGGAGAAGAGCTCACGTACAAGCTATGAACGACGCTCGACGCGAACGTCGCGTCAGTCTCGTTGGTGACCACCCATGGAAATCATAGGCCTCGACCACGTCTACCTCGCTGTCTCGGACTTCGCTCGGTCCGAGAACTTCTACGATGGCGTCATGCGCGCACTCGGTTTCTTCAAGGGGGACCGCGCCATCGCCGGTGAACGGCACGCGCACTATTTCAATCGCGCGCTCCAGATCTCGATCCGACCCACGCGCGCGCCGGGGCCACACAATCCGTACGCGCCCGGGCTGCACCACCTTTGCCTGCAAGCGCCCGATCGCCAGGCCGTCGATGACGGGCACGCCGCCCTGGTCGCGCTTGGCGTCGAGCCCACCCCGCCGCAGTTTTATTCCGAGTATGTCGAGGACTACTACGCCACGTTCTTCGCAGACCCCGACGGGATACGCTTCGAAATCGTGGCTCGCCGCCCGGCACGCGACGAGATCGTCCGCGAGTGGAGCGAACTCCGGTCCTTCGTGAACCCGATCCAGGAGCTGCGCGATCGGCGGCGCAAGGATGGGACGTAACGCCACGCCCGGGCAGAGCGTGATCAGCCGTCGCCGCCCCCCGGCACCAGGCCGTAGTATCCCAGAAGTCGATCGCACGCAGGTTCGGCCGTGCGTCCCTCGCTACCGACGGTGGGCTATCGTCCGCCGACCGTGACGTCCACCGCTCCGCTTCACTTCCTCATTCTGCTGGTCGCCAGCTGGATCGGTCGCCGGCAGGGCGAAGCGATCGCCTACTTGCGCGCCGAGAACCGCGTGCTGCGCGCCCGGCTCGGGCACAAGCGTCTTCGCTTCGCCGATGCCGAGCGACGGCTGCTGGCCGAGAGGGGAAAGCCGCTCGGCCGAAAGCTTCTGGCCGAGATGGCGTCGCTCGCGGCGCCGGAGACCATCCTTCGGTGGTACCGCGAGCAGGTTGTTGCGAAGTACGACGGGAGTCGTACCCGCGGCCGTCTGGGCCGTCCAGCCGTCCGAGGTGACAAGGTCCAGCAATTGCTCACGATGGCGCGCGAGAATCCGTCGTGGGGGTACACGCGGCTTCGCGGCGCACTCGAGAACCTGGGCTTCGACCTCGGCCGGTCCACCATCCAGCGCATCCTCACCGAGCATGGCATCGAACCCGCTCCGCTCCGGGGAAGGACGATGCCCTGGAAGACATTTCCTCCGTCGGCCGCATCGAGCGACGCGAAAGGCTCGGTGGCATCCTCTCCTTCTACGAGCGAAACGCCGCGTGAGCCGTCGCGGTCGAGAATTGGGAGACTACGAGGTGCATGCGTCGATCTCGGTCTCGGCTTCGACCGAACGTCATGTGGCCCA
>OBLW0100001050.1_pt1 | contig 23877 bp, 22 predicted proteins | sample 1520161 | NCBI WGS metagenome assembly OBLW01 (sample SAMEA3539309, study PRJEB22396) | soil metagenome | biome: tundra; feature: field; material: soil | place: USA | collected 2010-05 | depth 0.15 m | reverse complement strand
GCCGGCGGCGTCGCCGCCGCCGTGCCGCTGCTGCAGCCGCTCGCTCTGTCGGCCGGCACCCGGCGCGCGGTCAAGGGCCAGGACGGGCTGCTGAAGGACACGCGAGCGGCCGCGATCGCGGCTTCCGGCGACGAGGGAGACCAGGACCTTGCCCAGCTGCAGCGGGTGCGGCCGCGCACGCTGCTGGCGATTGCCGCGCTGTCGGGCGCCTTTTACTTCCTGCTGCCGCAGATCGCCCGGGTCAGCAGCAGCTGGCACGCGCTGCAAAGCGCCAACTGGGCCTGGCTGCCTGTGATCATCGCGCTGTCTGCCCTGACCTACGTGGCCAGCGCGATAGCCCTCATCGGCTCGGTGCCCGGCCATGTCCCGTTCGGCCCGGCTGTGCTGGCGCAGGGCGCGTCGTCGTTCATCAACCGGGTGTCGCCAGCCAACGTTGGCGGGATGGCGCTGAACGCCCGGTTCCTGCAGAAGAGCGGAACCGGCACCCCGGCCAGCGTCGCTGCGGTCGGGGTGAACAGCCTCGCGGGCGCCCTTATGCACGTCGTGATGATCGTGGTTTTCTTCGCGCTGGCCGGCCACGACCTCACGAAAGCGTTCAAGCTGCCGTCGGCCAGCAAGATCCTGCTCATCCTGGCGGTGATCCTCGCGGTCATCGGCGTGGTCCTGGCGACCCGGCCCGGCCGCCGCTGGACGCGCAAGCAGCTGATCCCCGGAGCCCGGTCCGCGGCCGGCAGCCTGCGGCAGGCCGCTGCCAGCCCGGTCAAGCTGGGCCTGCTGTTCGGCGGTTCGGCCCTTATCACCCTCGCCTACATCGCCGGGCTAGCCGCCTCGGTCCAGGCGTTCGGCGCGGGCCCTGGCCTGGTCGTGATCGGCGCCGTGTACCTGGGCGCCGCAGCGCTGGCGGCGGTAGCGCCGACGCCGGGCGGCCTCGGCGCCATCGAGGCGGCGCTGGTCGCCGGGCTGACCGGCGTCGGCATGCAGCCCGGACCCGCGGTCTCGGCTGTCCTGCTGTACCGGCTGGCGACTTACTGGCTGCCGGTGCTGCCGGGCTGGCTGTCTTGGCGGTTCCTGCAGCACCGGGGGTATGTGTGAGCGCTGGCCCGCCGCGGCCGGCCCGGGGCGCACCCGCGCGGGTGCCGGTTTTGCCGGCTGGCCGCCAGCGCCGTCCGTCGGGCGCGCCGCCGCCGCTGCCGCGGCATATCGAGCGCAGCGGGCTGATCTGGCTGGCCGTCGCGGTCGTGGCGACCGGCGCGGCGATCGCGGTGTTCGCCGACGGCCTGAGCCGCTGGGCGGTCGATGTCGCGGTGATCGACGACGCCATGACCCGGCGAGTGGCCGGGCTGCCGGTACCTGGATTTACCGCGGCCGCCCGAGTGATCGCTGAGGCAGGCGCGGCACCGGCGACGGTCATCGCGGGATACGCGCTGCTGCTGGCGCTGATCGCGGCGCGCCGGTTCCGGCACCTGCTGGTGCTGGTCGTCAGCTACGAGGTGCTCACCCTGCTGACGACGATCTTCCTGCTTGTCGTGCACCGGCCGCTGCCTTTCGGCGTGCCGATCCAATTTCGCTGGGCTGGCTTCACGATGCCGTCGGTCGAGATCGAGAAGGTGTGCGCTGTGCTGACCGGCGCGCTGTACACGCTGGCGCCCGCCGGCCGGTGGCGGCGTCGCGGCGCATGGGCCGCAGCTGTGATCGTCGTCGTGATCGGCCTGTCCCGGATGCGCCTGGGCGTGGACGCGCCTACCGATGTGCTGCTCGGCGCGATCCTCGGCGTGACGGTGCCGCTGCTGGGGATGCGGCTGTTCGCGCCGGAGGAGTCGTTCCCAGTGGTCTACGGCGGCGCGCACGGTGCGCATCTTGACCTCGGCGGCGCACGCGGTGTGGCGATCAGGCGCGCGCTGAAGGAGCAGATGGGCATCGAGGTGTCCAGTGTCGAGCCGTTCGGGCTGGCCGGTTCTGGCGGGTCTAGCCCGATGCGGCTGCGCCGGGCAGGCGAGCCGGGTGGATACCTGTTCGGCAAGGGGTATGCGCGCTCGCATGTGCGCGCGGACCGCTGGTACAAGCTTGGCCGGCAACTGCTGTACGGCCGGCTGGAGGATGAGCAGTCGTTCAAGGGCGTCCGCCGCCTCGTGCAGCAGGAGGACTATGCACTGCGGCTCTGCCGCGATGCCGGGCTGCCGAGCCCGGAGCCGTACGGCTTTGTCGAGCTCACACCGGACCGGGAGTACTTGCTGCTCACTGAGTTCTTTGCTGGTTCGACGGAGCTGGGTGACGCCACCGTGGACGACCAGGTCATTGATGACGGGCTACTGATCGTCCGGAAGATGTGGGATGCCGGCCTGGCCCACCGTGACGTCAAGCCGGCGAACCTGCTGGTCCGCGACGGCCGCCTGCTGCTGATCGACGTCGCGTTCGCGGAGGTACGCCCCACACCGTGGCGGCAGGCGGTCGACTTGGCCAACATGATGCTGTGCCTGGCGCTGCGAAGCAGTGCCGAGCGCGTCTACCAGCACGCGCTGCAGTTCTTCACCGCGGCGGAGATCTCAGAGGCATTCGCCGCGGCCCGCGGGCTCGCGCTGCCATCCCAACTCCGGCACGCGATCCGGGCCAACGGCCGCGACCTGCACGAGGAGTTCCTCCAGCTGCTGCCGCACCGGCCTGCGCCCGTCCGGGTTCAGCGCTGGAGCACGCGGCGGGCGGGCTCCTGGGCTGTCGCCCTGGCGGCGGTATTCCTGGTGCTCATCACCCTGGCGAATGTCCTGATCAACACCGCCACCCAGCCGACGGCACTGCTTGTCACCACTATGGACTGCCACACCCTTGAGCCGCTGCTGACCGAGGCCCAGTCGGTGCCGACAGCTACCGAAGTAGCGTGCATCAGGTCGCTGCCCGTTGGCTGGACCCTAAGCAGGGTCCAGGCGCTCCGCGGTACATCGGTCATCACGTTGGACAACGACCGGGCTGGCGGTGCCCTGCAGCTAACTCTGACCGGGCACTGTGCGGTCGGCCGGGCCGTGGAGGTCCGGGCAACCGAGCCAGGAATCAGGCGGCTGCGCGCCCTGGGCAGCGGTGCCCGGTTCGCCGCCACCTGGTACGACGTTTTCCCTGGCGGCTGCGTCCGGATTGCGCTCCGGCTGGCGACCCAGCAGGCAGCGGTAGACCAGGGTCTGGCCGGGCAGGTCCCGGCCATCGTCGGGTACGTCTCCCGTGCCGCGCTGCGGCACGACCTGGCGCAACGCTCCGGCGGACGGCTGCGGCTGAACTAGCCCCGCCAGCAGCCGCAGAGACCGAACGTCTGCCGGCCTGCCCCGGCTGCGTGCGGGCCGAACCAAGCGCGACGTGCTCCCGCTCTGGCTCCCTGCCGGGAGTCCGCAGCTGAACGTGCGCGCCAGAGGCCCGATTCAGACACCGTCTGAACTGCGCAAACGCGAAGAAGCGCTATCGAGCGGAACACAGAGCGGCAAATCCAGCTTCGGGACCTACGGCCTGCTCACATAGCCCTCCGTCACCGGGCTTTTTCTCGGGCGGGTCTTTGGGACGCCTTGGAGCATGGACCCGGTCTGAGCGGCGGCGTTCCGTAGGCCGTTCCGCTTGCGAGACGCGTAACCGATGACACCGCTTCCCGGGCCGCGGTCGAGGTGAGGTGAGGTGAGGTGAGGTGAGGCTGTCTGGAGGTTTTCGGTCAGAGGCCTTGACATTGACCTCGCGTCAACCTTGGACGATGGGGCTATGAGCAATCTGAACCCGGCTGAGCAGCCGGCGGGCGCGCCCGCCGGCGTCGACCCACTCGACCCGCACGCTGGGACGGCCGGCCGCCGGCGCCCAGAGCATCCACCGGCGACTTCGGCGACCGCCGGCCGTACCGCCTTGGCCGTCGAGGCCCGAGGCGTCCGCAAATCCTTCGGCGACCAGGTGGTGCTCGACGGCATCGACCTGGACGTCATCGAGGGGACCGTCTTCGCCTTGCTGGGCCCCAACGGGTCGGGCAAGACCACCACCGTGCGAATCCTCTCCACCCTCCTGGCGGCGGACGCCGGCGTGGTCCGGGTCGCCGGCCACGACATAGGCCGGGAGCCCGACTCGGTGCGCGCCGCGATCGGTGTCACCGGGCAGTTCTCGGCGGTGGACAAGCTGCTCACCGGCCGGGAGAACCTGATGATGATGGCGGACCTGGCCCACCTGAGCCGGGCCGATGGCCGTCGTCGGGCTGCCGACCTGCTCGACCGGTTCGATCTGTTCGAGGCGGCCGGCAAGATGGCAGCCACCTACTCGGGAGGGATGCGCCGCCGTCTCGACCTGGCCATGACCCTGGTCGGGGCTCCACGGATCGTCTTCCTCGACGAACCCACCACCGGGCTCGACCCGCGAGGCCGCCACACCATGTGGCAGATCATCCGAGGCCTGGCCGCCGACGGGGTCACGATCTTGTTGACCACGCAGTATCTCGACGAAGCCGACCAGCTCGCCGACCGCGTCGCCGTGCTGGACCACGGCACCCTCGTCGCCGAAGGCAGCCCCGAGCAGCTCAAGGCCCGCGTCCCCGGCGGGCACATCCGCCTGCAATTCGCTAGCCCGGAGCGTCTGGAGACGGCCGCCCGCCTCCTCACCAACGCCGGGCGCGACGAGGAGACGCTCAGCTTGCAGGTTCCGGGCGACGGCACCGTGGCCACCCTGCGGGCCCTGCTCGGCCAGCTCGACCAGCACACCATCGACATCGAAAGCCTGTCGATCCACACCCCCGACCTCGACGACGTGTTCTTCGCCGTCACCGGCCACCCCACCACCGGCGAGGACAACCAGCGATGACCGCCACCTACGCCGCCCGCGACACCGCGACCATGCTGCGCCGCAACCTGCGCCACATGCAGCGCTACCCGGGCGTGCCCTCCATGCTCGTCTTGCTGCCCGTCATGTTCCTGCTGCTATTCGTATACGTGTTCGGTGCCACCTGGGCAACGGGCTAGGACACGGACTTGGCCGGCTGGGCGGCGGGCGCGGCGTCTACGTCAACTATGTCTCCCCGGCGATCATCCTGCTCACCGTGGCCTCCAGCTCGACGGCCACCGCCATCGGGGTCGCCACCGACATGACCGAAGGCATCATCGACCGGTTCCGCACCATGGCCATCTGGCGGCCCTCAGTCCTCGCCGGCCACGTCCTGGGCAGCATGATCCAGACCCTGCTGGCCGTGGCCGTCGTCATCGGCGTCGCGCTGCTGGTGGGGTTCCGCCCGACCGCCGGGGCGGCCGGATGGCTCGCGACCGCCGGCTTCCTGGCCATGATCACCCTGGCGCTCACCTGGCTGGGCGTCGCTCTCGGCGTGGTCGCCAAGACCGTCGGGACGGCCAGCAACACCCCCATGTTCCTGATCCTGCTGGTATTCCTCGGCAGCGGGTTCGTTCCCACCGCCTCCATGCCCGCCGGGTTGCGCCAGTTCGCCACCTACCAGCCGTTCACCGCCTTCACCGACACCGTGCGCGGCCTGCTCACCAGCGGCCCGATCGGCGATCACGCCCTCGTCAGCGCCGCCTGGTGCGCCGGGATCGCCGTCGCTGGCTACCTTTGGGCGGTGGCGCGGTACAACCGGGGCCCGGCAGCGGCGCCAGCGCAGTGACCCGGCCACCGCCGCGGACCCGATCCGAGGGCGCGATGCTGACCATCGGTCAGCTCGCCGCTCACGTCGGTGTCACGGTCCGGGCCATCCGCCACTACCACCAGCGGGGCCTGCTCGCTGAGCCAGTCCGTGACCGCTCGGGCTACCGCCGCTACGACGCCCAAGCCGTGGTCGACCTGATCCGGATCAAGGCCCTCGCCGACGCCGGCGTGCCTCTCAACCGGGTCCGTCAGCTCCTCGATTTCGACCCCGCCCAGTTCGCCAGCGCCGTCGCCGAGATCGACCAATCGCTCCAAGGCCGGATCAGGGACCTCGAACAGCTCCGCGGGCAGCTCGCCGGGCTGATTGCCGGCGAACGACTCGTCCTGCCGGCCGAGGTAACCGATCTCCTCGACCAGATACGCTCCGTTGGTGTCAGCGAGCGGGCCGTGACCCTCGAACGCGACGGCTGGACGCTGCTTATGGCTCGCGTACCCGAGCAGGTGGCGGAGTGGGCGGCGGCCAAGAGCGCCGCCCTCGCCGACCCCGACTTCCGGCGGTTGTACGTGGCCTGGGACCAAGCCTACGACTGGGAGCCCGACGACCCCCGCCTGGTCGGCCTGGCCGGCCAAGCAGCCACCTGGCTAGCCAAGCAACCCCCCAGCCCGCCACCACAGTCCTACGCCGAAATCTCGACCGTCAACAGCTTGCTGTCGGCTCAGGTAGACACAGCGTCGCCCGCATGGCGCCGCCTCGGCGAGCTGTCCTCCGCCCAGCTCAAGTCGTCCCGGCCAGCGGAAGCAACCAGACCCTCCAAGCGACGCCAGGAATGATGCCCCCTCCATGGACGCTGCCCGGTCAGGGATCCCTGACCGGGCAGCTTTGTCGGGCAAGGAGGCAAGCGGCCCGCGTTCCCCCGGTAGTCGTGCTCAGGTTGCCCCGAGCCGTCCGCTCTGTGCTCGGTGCGGACATCAAGGCCGGATACCGAGAGGCGCCCCGAGTCGGCAGGGACGGCTGTCTGCTTCGATTCGCTCGGTGATCTGATACACAGCGTGATAGCGGAGCTGGCCATGCAGCGGTCCGGCTGGCCGACCTGCCCCCCGCCCGCGGGCGCACTATCGCTGTCATCGGCATGAGCCGGGACTATTCAGCCGCTCGCTCTTGGCTTACCCCGGGGTGTTATCTGGGCATGTTGCCGGGCCGTGTCAGGCCGGTCTCGTAGGCGAGGACTATGGCCTGAACGCGATCGCGCAAGCCAAGCGCTGCTCGACCTCCGATGCTCGATGGCACGCTCACGGACCGGCGCGACGACAAAATCCTCAGCAGCACAGCCCGAGCGGGGACTAACGGCGCGGGTGGAAACCACCAATCCGGCTGAGTATCCCGATTACTACGCGGAAGGCCGCCGACGGATACCGGCATCATCAGGATGATCTTCCTCATCGGAGGTTCCGCCCGACGGGATCCGGGCGGCCCTGAGGCCGGGCTCAGCCCTCGGCTAGATAGCCATACCGGTCGCGGAAGGCCTTGGGCGTGAGTCCTGAGGCCTCCGCGATCGGGCGGAGCCTCTCCGGATCCTCGAGGTCCTCGCGGTCCAGCCGGATCATGTACTCGCGGGCCACCCGGTACGAGCTCGACTCGACGTTCACCAGCCGGATCCGCACCCGCCCCGTCTCGGGGTCGCTGAACGACCCGAAGGGCAGCGGCACCATGTGCCCCTCCTGGAGGGTGACCATGCCGCCGGGCTCGTCGCTCTCCAGCGCCCGCTTCAGGTAGTCGACGGCGCCGTAGCCGAGGTCGCGGGTGTACTCGATGTCGAACGGGATGGGGGGCGCGCACCGGAGCTCGTAGCCGATGTTCTTGCCCTCGACCGTGACGTTCTGCCCTCGCTCCTTGAAGCGGTCCTTGACCTGCTTGGCCAGCAGGCGGTCCAGCTCGAGCTCGGCCAGCCGGACGTGGCCGTGCTCGTCTCGCTCGGCCTCCGGCATGGCCTTCTGGAGCTCGTCCGGGGGGAGGCGCAGGCCGATGCCCTCGGCGAGCACCGCCACGCCGAAGGGGCGGCCGTGGGCGATCCGCTTGAGCATCGAGGTCTCGAGGACGTCCACCAGGCGCGACAGCCGGATGGGCTCGTCGCGGGGGAACTCCTCGGCGATCACCGTGAGGGTCGCCCCGGCCGACTTCCCGATGCCCAGGGCCAGGTGGCCGGCCGAGCGGCCCATGGCCACCACCAGGTACCACCGCTGGGTGGTGATGGCGTCGGTCATCAGGTTGTTGACGAGCTGGACCCCCACGCTCCTCGCGGTCTCGAAGCCGAAGGTCGGCGTGCCGCCCGGTAGCGGCAGGTCGTTGTCGATGGTCTTCGGCACGTGCGCCACGCGCAGGCCCCCTCCGGCCGCCTCGGCCAGCCGCGACGCCGAGAACGCGGTGTCATCCCCGCCGATCGTCACGAGCGCGCCGATCCCCAGCTTCTGCAGCGACTCAAGACAGGCGTGCAGCCTCCAGTCCGGGTCGGCGGCGTCCTCGTCTCGCACCGTCGGGTTGGCCCGCGAGGTCCGGATGATCGACCCGCCCCGGACGTGGATCCTCGACACGTCCGTGATGGACAGGGGCCGCGCCTCCCCGGTCCGGCCCTCGATGAGGTGCTGAAAGCCGTCCATGATCCCCAGGACATCCCACCCGGAGTTCCGGGCCTCGATCGTGGCTGCAGAGATGACCGAGTTCATCCCCGGGGCGGGGCCGCCGCCGCACAAGATCCCCAGCCTCACGCCCCCATCATTCCAGCAACGAGGCGATCCTCACAAGCGGCCCGGCCCCGCGCCTGCGCCGATCTGGACCCGATCATGCCAGCGCTGTTGCGTGGCCTGATTTGCTGGCGCAGGGTGAGACCGGGCCGCCGGCCGCTCCGGTCAGCCAGCCCGGGAGCGCGCGGGGATCTGGCAGCGGGACGTAGCCCTGCTCAGCTCCGGCATAGGTCCAGGCCGGGCCGTGGCTGGCCAGCGCCGCCAGGGCGGCGGCGAGCCGTTCGACGTCGTCTGCGCGGCTGCCGAGTCCCAGGCTGGCACGGACCGCGGTCCCGGCCGGGCTGAGCCTGGCCAGCAGCGGGTGAGCGCAGAACCGGCCGTCCCGCACGCCGATGCCATGCTCAGCGGACAGGTATTGCGCGACCAGCGCTGCGGGCCAGCCGTCGACGGTGAAGCTCACGACGCCGATCCGGTCTGCCTCGTCCGGCCACAGCCGCAGCGTGCGCACGCCGCCGATCCGCTCCAGGCCGTCGCTGAGGCGCCGCAGCAGCGCACCCTCGTGTGCCGCCACCGCGCCGGCGGGCAGCGAAGCCACATGCCGGCAGGCGGCGGCCAGCGCGACAGCGCCGACCACGTTCGGCGTGCCAGCCTCGTGCCGGGCAGGCGAGCTGGCCCAGTCCGTGCCGGCGAGCCGCACCTGGCGCACAGCCCCGCCTCCGGCCAGGTAGGGCGGTGCGGCGTCCAGCCAGTCCCGGCGGCCGACCAGCGCGCCGACCCCGAACGGGGCGTAGATCTTGTGCCCGGAGAACGCGAGATAGTCCACGCCGGCCGCGGCCATGTCGATGCGCCGGTGCGGCACCAGCTGAGCGCCGTCCACCGCGATCCGGGCGCCGTGCCGGTGCGCGATCTGCGCGAGTTCCGCCAGGGGCAGGCACTCGCCGGTGACGTTGGACGCGCCCGTCACCGCCAGTACCGCGGCAGGCCGGCGGGCGAGCTCTACCCGGACCGCGGCGATCGTCTCGCTGAGGCTGGCCCTGGCCGGGACGACGCGGCCCTGCCGCGCCTGCCAGGGCAGCAGGTTGGCATGGTGCTCGATGTCCAGGTACACGACCGGCCCGTCGACGGCAGTGGCGAGCAGGTTGAGCGCGTCGGTGGTGTTGCGGGTGATGACGACGACGTCGCCGTCACGGGCGCCGACGAACGACGCGATCTCACCGCGGGCCTGCTCGTAGGCACTGGTACACACCGCGGAGGCATATCCCGCGCCACGGTGCACGCTGGAATACAGCGGCAGCAGCTCTGCAGCCCGGTCGGCCGCCGCGCGCAGCGCGGGCGCGCTGGCCGCGTAGTCCAGGTTCACATACCGGGTAGTGCCGCCCGCGACAAGAGGGACCTGCAGGCCGGCTCCGACGAGTTCGGCCAGCGGCAGGCTGCCGGCAGCCAAGGAGTGCTGCGCCGCCAGGCCGGCCAGACGGGCCTGCGGCGCGGTGAGGGTGGTCATCGAGGTCTCCAGCGCAACCCGGGGACCCGGGTCAGCGGGTCCGCGCTTGCCCGTCCCAGCTGGGAGCGGGCCACGTCATCACCCGGGGCACCCCACCGCGGAGGAGGGTTGCCGGCCAGCAAGCCGGGGCTTAGCGCTAGCACTCATAACGCAGGAAGCCACGCTACCAGACCGCCACCGCGCCCCGTGAGGACGGCCGCCAGGTCGGCGACCACGCGCAGGTCCCGCGCCTCGGCTTCGCGCTTGCGGTCGCTGATCGCCGTCCGGGTGATCGGCCAGGTCGAATCGCTCCCGCCGATCCAGGCGGTCGCGGGCGGCGGATCCGTCCAGCACGACGTCGACCGCCATCCCCTCCCGGCGGGCGTCGACTGCGCCTCCAGCCACGGCCACGGCCAGCCCGGCCCAGTACGCCCGATCGGGCAGGTCGGTGTACTGGGATGCCCTGGGCGCTGGCATGTCCAAAGCCGCGGCGGTGAAGATGACCCTGGCGATGGGAGACCGCCTTCCGGCCGCTGCGCATGTGTCGGCCGTCCCGAAAACCACCATGACGGCCAATATTTTCAACTCGGTGTGCACCACTACGTACGGCGGAGCGCATCACCGGGCAGATGCGTAAATAACGGCTTCTGCCCGGATTTGCCCTCAAATCCGCCGGTGGCACCACCGAGTCATGACCGGATCTAGATCAAGGTCGTCCTCTTTTTACCAGCGACAGGCGAGCGGCCTGTTCAAGGCTGTGTCCGAGGCGATGGACCAGGACGGCGACGCGGAAATCGCCGCCGCATCCGCGCAGGCAGGGATGACCTACAGCTCATGGCTCGCGGCCCGCGCACTGTCATGCCGCAATGATGCTCCTTCGACCCTGCCTATCCGCGGTATCCGGTGCCTGGTATCCGGCACTGGTATTCGCTGCACAGGTAGGTCTCTGGCACCTCTTCGGTGACGGCACGCTCCAGTAGTCGGCCTTCTTCCTGACGGCCAGGTACTGCTCCTTGGCGCCACGATGACAACGGATGCCCGTGAGCCCGTGGCCGCCCGGCGAGTAGTCCGAGTACAGGCACGTCACGCAGCACGCCAGCAGCTCGGCGTAGGCCAGCAGGATCATCAGCGTCTGCGACGCTTCAAGGCCGTCGAACTGGGGCTGCGCCTCCGGAAGATCCCCACGCCAGCGGGGACGACGCCATGATCCCCAACCTGGGAACCCGTCCCCCGCCCAGCGGTGCCTGCCAGCAACGGCCTAGACGGCCGGGTTACTGCTGAGGCGGTTTGGGGTCGCCGGCCCAGGGGCAGGAGATCGGAGGCCGTCGAACATGAGCGAAAGCAACCGGTCGGCCTGGTCTGCGTGCGGGGACGCGTATTCACAGGCCACGGCGAGCGCCTCGCCGGGCGAAGGTGAGTTGAGCAACTCGAGCGCCCCGGCGTGCAGTGCCTCGGCCTGGTCTCGGTAAACCGCCTCAAGCAGCGCCTGCCGGGTCGGAAAGTGCCGGTAGAGCGTGCCCATCCCGACGCCCGCGCGCCGCGCGATCTCTTCAAGGGACGCGTCATCGGCCGCGTGCTCAGCAAAGGTCGCGGCTGCGGCCGCGAGCAGTCGCTCGTGGTTGCGGCGTGCGTCGGCCCGCATGGCGCAGGCCTGCTCCGGGCTGGACGTCCCTGTCGCGCTCATCGTCATCAACTGTAATAGGTTGCCAAACGGAGGGTTCCTCCGTATATTAATCGGAGTACGCCTCCGGATATTACCTCAAGCCTCAGGGGAAATCCTTGTCTGCTCCATCACTGTCAGAAACCGTCGCGCCACCTCAGCGACGCACGCTGCGGCGCCGGCACTATGACCGTCCGGGCATCGCCCTGCTGGTGGTGCTCGGTGCTCAGCTCATGATCATCCTCGATATGACCGTCGTGAACATCGCGCTGCCGCACATCCAGCAGGGACTGCACTTCTCTGCGACCGGCCTGTCCTGGGTGCTGAACGCCTACACTCTGGCGTTCGGCGGGCTGTTGCTGCTCGGCGGGCGGGCGGGTGACGTCCTCGGCCGACTGCGGGTCTTCCTGGCCGGCATCAGCCTGTTCACCGTTGCCTCGCTGGCCGGCGGGCTCGCGACGTCGGCCGGGATGCTGCTGGCGGCGCGCGCGGCCCAGGGCGTCGGCGGTGCGATGGCCTCGCCCGCCGTGCTCGCGATGATCGTGGGCAGCTTCGCGGAAGGCCGGGAGCGAACCCGTGCGCTCGGCATATACACCGCGGTGGTCACCGCCGGCGCGTCGCTGGGACTGGTGCTCGGCGGCGTGATCACCGAGTGGCTGTCCTGGCGCTGGGTGCTGTTCATCAACGTGCCGATCGGGATCGCCGTCGTGGCGATCGCGCCCGTGTTCATCGCGGAGTCGCGGCGGCAACCCGGCCGTTTCGACCTTACCGGGGCACTTACCTCAACAGCCGGCATGACCTCGCTGGTCTATGCGTTCATCAGGGCTGCCGCCAGCGGCTGGGGCAACCGCCTGACCCTTGCGGCCTTCGCCGCCGCGGTCGTGCTGCTCGGAATTTTCCTGGTCACCGAGACCCGGGCCCGGCAGCCCATCACCCCGTTGCGGCTCTTCTCCAGCGTCGGCCGCTCCGGCTCCTTCGTCGCCCGGCTCCTGCTTGTCGCGGGCATGTTCGGCATGTTCTTCTTCCTCACCCAGTTCGTGCAGGACATCCTCGGCTTCAGCCCGCTCCGGGCGGGGATCGCGTTTTTGCCCATGACGGTCGGGTTGTTCGCCGTGTCGCGCGCCGCGCCCAGGCTGCTGGCCAGGTTCGCGCCGAAGGCCCTGATGCTCGCGGGCATGTTGCCGGTCATCGGCGGTATGGGGTGGCTGTCCATGGTCTCCCAGTCCACTAGTTACCTGTCCGGTGTCCTTGGCCCGATGCTGCTCTTCGGCATCGGAATGGGCGTGGTGTTCGTGCCGCTGACCATGGCTTCCCTGGCTGGGGTCCGGCCCGAGGACTCCGGCGCCGCGTCCAGCATGGTCAACGTGATGCAGCAGCTCGGCGGGTCACTCGGCCTGGCCGCCCTGGTCACCGTGTTCGGCAGCGCGAGCAGGAACGCCGCCGCGCACCCCCTGGCGGGTGCGACCCCGCTCGCGCAGGCACATCATGTGCTCACGCACGGCATGGCCACCTCGTTCCTGGTCGCGGCGATCTTCGACGTGTGCGCGCTGCTCGTGATCCTCATCACGATCCGCGGTCCCCAGGCGACGCCCGCCAGCGCCCCGGTCCGGGCATTGCCGGCCGAAGACTGAGGGTGCTTGACCCGCAGCAACGGGGCCGGGCGTGCACTCGCCCGGCCCCATGCTGTACCCGCGCAGGTGACGATCAGACCGCGTTCGCGCAGCGCAGTCGCGCTGCGGATGGCGTCATACCCCACGCGGTATTCCGCCGCGAGGTCCCGCCCGGAACCGCTCAGGCTCGTCATCGGCGATCACTCGCGTTCAGCCTGATTGGCAGCTCCCCTGTCCTGGCGAGGATGTGGGGTTGCCAGATGTGCGAAGCTGCTTAGTATTGGTGTCTGGCCGGGACTTGCCAAGGGGACTGTGATGACGGGGCCACCAGAGGAGCGTTCGCGCAGGTTAGTGATCGCGCCAGCCCGACCGGGCGCAGATGGACGCAAGGAATTGGCGTTCGAGTTGCGGCGGCTGGCCGACGGCAGGGTGGCGTTGCCGGTGTTCTCGACCGTTGCGGAACTCGTCCGCGTGCTTGGCCGCTACCAGCCGTGGGTGTGCGTGCCGCTGGGCACGGCGGAAGAGGCGATCAGCCGCGCCGGGGCCAGCCTCATGGTGCTGGATCCCGGCGTCGACTCGCGTGCGTGGCGCTGGAGCCCAGCGAGCCTGGAGAGGTTAAGCCTGCCCACGGCGGGACGGGGAGGCGATACACGGTGAGCGACGGTTTCCAGGTGGTGATGAGCGACCTGGAGAAGATGTCCGGGACATTCCACGCAGAGTCGGCGACGTTCAAGGCGATCATGCCGGCGAACGGGCCTGCCAGGCCCGATGGCGGCAGCGCGGAGTTCAATGCTGCGCTCTCGCTGATGCTTGAGGCAGTGGCGGGGCTGCACCTGCAGCTGTCGGCGGTTATCGGGCAGCACGGCGAGAAGTTACAGGCGGCGCACAGCAACTACGCCCACGCCGAGGTCACGCTCACCCAGCTTGCCCACGACATCGGCAACGCCGCGCAGAACGGCTGAGGGGGCGCCGTGGCACCGGCACTGACTTCGTCGCGGCTGGCGCCGTTCGCCTATGACTGGGTGGGCGGCGACATCCACGGACTTCACGCGCTCGCCGGGACGCTCTTCGGCTACGTCCCGAAGGTCACCGACGTGACCACGGCACTGGACAAGCAGGTTGGGCGGGTGGTCGGCGACGCCGGGTGGACGGGCTCAGCGGCGTCGGCGTTCGACAGCGCCTGGCAGCGGGACTCGCTGACCGGGCAGGCGCTGGGCGTGGTGATCGCTGAGACCGGGAACATCGTTGATGGGCTGGCCGTCGTGCTTTCTCAGATCGAGAATGCGCTGGAGCAGGGGGCCGACGACGCGGCCCGCCGTGGCGTGCAGATCGGGCCGGATGGCGCGCCTGGCGCGGGATTCACCGGGCCACCGTCTAATACGGCGGAAGCCAGCCAGCGGCAGTGGGCTGCGGCCTACCAGCAGGTCCATGACCAGGCCATGGCCGAGGCGCAGCGGGCACGGCAGCAGGCTGCCAGCGAGCTTGCCGCGCTATACCAGAAGCTCGCGCCACGCGCGGACGGCATGAACACCGCCGACGCCACCACCGTGGGCGGCCTGCTCGCCGACCTGTGGGCCGCGCCGTCCGCGCAGCGGCGCCTGATCGACGGGATCGTCGAGAAACTCAGGGGACAGGCGAGAACCGTGCTGGCCGAAGCCGCCGCGGCCAGGGCGGAAAACCCGGGGAAACTGCTGCCGAAGAACATCCTGGACGAATCGGTCAAGGTCCGGACCGAACTGTGGTCGGCGGACACCCGGCTGGCCAGCGCAAGCCAGTACACCAACAGGCTCAGCCAGCTGCTCGACACCCGCGTAGTGGATGTCAGAGAGCGCATCAGCAGCAGCATCGATCCCAGAGGCGCTGAGACCACAGGCGCCGATGCGGCTGGTGGCGACGCTGGCCTGCTGAGCAAGCTCAGCAAATTCGGTGATGACATCCCTGTGGTCGACGTGGTGGCCGGGGTCGCGGGGACCGGGATTGGCGCCTACAGCGACATCAAATCGGGTCAGCCCTGGTATGAGGCGGTGCCTGAGGAAGCTGCCTTGAACGCCGGTGGACTGGCGGCGGGCGCGCTGGTCGGGGGTGCGGTGGCCGGGGCGGCGGTGTTCGCTGGCGCGCCGCTGCTGGCCGGCGCGGCGGGAGTCGCCGCGGGGACCGTGGTCGCCTACGGGGTCGGCGACCTGGCCCATAACCTGTTCCACGAGAGCTGGGGCTCGGATGTGCACGACCACGGCGTGGCCGGCGGGGTGCTGTACGGGATCGGCCACAGTGAGGTCGAGACGGCCACCGATGCGGGCCATCTGGCGGAGCACGTGTGGGACAGCATTTTCTGAACGGCCGCCGGGGGGTGACCGCGTTCCGGCGGCGTGGGCGAGATCTGTGGCCTCACCTGATGATCAGGTCGTCGGGGTGCTCGAACCGGAACCCGAAGATGTCGACACAGCTGCCCCCGGTCGCGGCGGCCACCGCGAGCGCGGCGCCGGCCACCACGCGGGCGGTGCCCGGATCCGCGTCCGCCGCCGGGTGTGCTGACCGGATCACCGTGACGTTGAGCTGCTGGCGCTGATCGCGCAGCCCGCCGAGGGCGGCGGGCGGGTCCATGGTCATCAGCGGGATGCCCAGCGGCCAGTACTCGATATCGAGCTGGCCGCGGTCGCTGTGCAGCGTGGTGACGCCGTCTGCTGTCCAGGGCCCCTCAGCCGGGGCCAGCCCGGGCGCGTACGGCTCCAGCAGGGCGGACAGCTCGCCGGTCGTGACCGCCCGCGGGCTGTACACATCGGCGTGCAGCGGCTCGCGGAGCCGGGCCGATTCGGGAAAGGCCTTGCCGCCCAGGCGGGCCGCGAGCCCGCCGATCAGCAGCGTCGCGGTTTCCCGCAGCTCCTTTAGGCCCTGCGCTACCGCGGACGGGGTTAACCTCGGTGATGCCACGGTGATCTGCACGAAGTAGACGGTGGACAGGCCCGGCGGAGTCTGCGCCCGGCTGGCGGTTTCCGCGTCTATCCGGAGCGGCCTGGTGAGGGTGATGTGCCTGTCATCGGAGGAGATCCGCCCCGCGCTGGCGGCCCGGGCAGCAGGATTGAACAGCCGCATGAGCTCGATCATGCGCTCCTGGCCGGGATCCGACGGGAGCAGGACGCACCTGCCCCGGCCGAGATCTCGCACCAGGGAGCGCCGGGGCATAAACAGCTGCATGACTCACTCCCGTCCATCCATCCCCCGGGCCGACCCGATCCCACCGCCAATCCCATCACATCCCGCATCGGGCGCGGCCCGCCCTGACAATGTGCTCCCCGCGTCTCCGCAGCTGACACGAGCGGCACGGAGCCCAGAATCACCCGGGAGCCGATGACAGCGACCGGACCCGGGCATACGGTGATCGACGTCCGCCCAGCAGTTGCGGTTGGAGAAGTCGGAGAAGCATGCACCCGCTCAAGCTCGCCGTCGGTTGTGCCTGGCTCGTCTTCTGGATCTACTGGATCGCGTCAGCCTCCAGCAGCAAGGAGAGCGTCAGGAGCGGGTGGCGAACACGGCTGACTGGCGTCAGCGCGGTTGGGGTCTTCCTGATCGCTGGCGTCCTCCGCGGCGGCAGCCTGGCTGTGCACAGCTTGATCCTCGTGGCGATAGGGGCGCTGCTGTTCGCCTGCGGGATCGCGCTCGCGGTCTGGGCCCGCCTGCACCTCGGCCGCAACTGGGGGATGCCGATGACTCAGCGGGCCGAGCCGGAGCTTGTCACCTCAGGCCCCTACCGGTTCGTCCGCCACCCGATCTACTCGGGACTCCTGACAGCGATGCTGGGGACCGCGCTCGTCAACAACCTGCTCGGCCTGATCGTCGTCGCGGCGCTGGTCGCGTACTTCTATTACTGCGGGATCGTCGAGGAGCGGAACCTCGCGGCCACCTTCCCCAAGGCGTACCCGGCGTACAGAAGCAGGACGAAGATGCTCATCCCGTTCCTCCTGTAGGACAGCGGATGGGTGGCGCACACATTCTTGTAGCGCATGCGAGGGGCGTTGTTCTCGAAGTAGCCCAGGGCCGTGTCGGTAAGAAGGCCCGCTCACCGAGGTCCATCAGGAGGTTACGGGCCTGCTGGGCGGTCCAGGCACCAGTCGGATGGGCGGTGACGCCCAGGATGTGCACGGCCCGGGCCTAAGAGGGGCGCCTCCAGTCCTTCTATGAGCGTTTCCATCTGCGCGGCCTCGTCGGCGACCCGTCGCAGCATGCGGTCAAAGCGGGCCGCCGACGGTTCCGGCTGCTGCCGGTAGTACTCCGCGAACCCGCGGACGACGTTGACTGACCTCAGCAGTTCCCGGGCCGTCTCACCCAGGTGCCGCGACATCTCATCCGCTGACCGGCGCGCCGCAGCCTCAGCCGCGCGACTCGCGCATAGCTGCTCCGGCATTCTCGTGAGCGTCATGCCGAGCGGCCAGCGGCTCCCGTCGGTGCCCGCCCGCAGGCCCCGGCCTGGCATCCCATGCGAGGGTTCCCCGCCTGCGGCTTGTCCGGCGCTTTCCGCGAACTCGGCAGCCTTGCGAAGTGGCTGCAAGATGGCCCGGGTCAGGGCGAGCGCCGCGCAGGCCAGCAGCACGAGCACGGCGCCCGCCGCGGCAGCGTAGCCCGCCGCGAGCCGGCCGGTACCGGCCAGTCCCGTCATGACGACGAGCACGCCGCCGGAACCGGGTCCGGGCCACCGGCTGATTATGTACCGCACGTCGTCCGGCCCGTACACGTACAAGATGCGCTGTGGCTGGTAACGGACGGCTTCGATGACCACACGCCAGCGCCCGCTGGTCCCGGCACCCGGCACGGTGACCGGTCGCGCCAGGTGCGCCGCGAGCCACGCGCCGCCGGCGGGGATAGCCGGGCCGTAAGCGGTGCCGGGGGCCGCGACGGTCAGCACCTGCCCGCTCGCGCTCAGCAACTTCATGCCGCAGGGCACGAGCGGGACCTGGCTGGAGTCAGGCGGGGCTGCGAAACCGTGGCTCAGCATGCTGCTCGCGCAAGCCAGCAGGTTATTGTCCGCCTGCCGCAGCACGTAACCGCTGGCTCCCGACACGCCGGCCAGGCCGGCGGCGACCGCCCCGAACGCCACGAAGCTCACGGCAAGGCACGGCAGCAGTACCCACAGCGGCATCCGGATGAGCGCGCCCATTCATCCAGTCTCGCCAGTCCCCGTCACCCTGGCGAGCCCTGGATCCCAGTCCGCAGACTCCGTGGTCCGGACAGCGGCACAGATGCCCGGTGCTGGCACGCCCCGGGATCGGTGGCGCGCTGCAGGCCCGGTGACGGCCGGCCTGGATAGCGCACGGACGGAGGGAAGCCGAGGGGCGATCAGGCACCGCCGACTGCACCAGGTCAGGGAACGGCTGGGCCACGCAGTGGCCAGCTTCCTGCCGCTGCTCCGGCTGGGATAACTTCAATGACGGCGAAACCAATGACGGTCCCAGGTGCAGACAGCAGAGCCCGCCCACCGGACTTGAGGAGCGAGACGATGGACGGTGACGCCCAGGCCAGGGCAAGGATCATCGAGCATTGGCGGGCCTCCGAGCAGGGGGACAGCGCGGCCGAGCACGCCATCTACGCGGCGGACGCGATCTTGGATTACCCGCAATCGGGGGAACGGTTCCGCGGCCGCGCGACCATTGCGGCGCAACGCGGTGGCCATCCGGCGGACCGGCACTTTACCGTGCTCCGGATCAGCGGCAACGGGGACATATGGGTGAGCGAGTGCGTGATCAGCTACGACGGCGTGCCCTCCCACTCGGTGAGCATCATGGAGTTCTCCGGCGGCCTCGTCGCCCATGAGACCCAGTACTTTGCCGACCCCTTCGACCCGCCCCGGTGGCGGGCAGCGCTGGCAGAGCCAATGCCAGACCGTTCAGGCTGATGCCGACGATCGCGAGAGTCCAGTGTCCACTCCAGACGCGAAGCCGCCGACACTCGCGAACTGGGCAGGCCAGATCGATGCCGTCCGCGCAGCGCCTGCCGCACACGAGTCTCCAGCAAGCACTCTCATGCGGCGCATCGGGCGAGTTGTCAGAGTGGGCCGCCCCTCGCCAGTGCCCTGCGTAGCGCATCTATCTGGCCGTGGACCGAGCACGAAGAGATGAGCGGTGTGCACCCGTCGGCGACCGCCTCCGGGCTGCCGTCCACGCGCGGGTGCTGCTCGGCCACGACGGCTATGCGCGGATGCCGCCGCCGGATAGCGGCCGCGATACCCAGTCCTGAATCAAGCCCGTGAAGGACGGCGTCGGCGCCGGCGAGTACGTCACACTGCTCGCCCCGCAGGATGGGGCAGTCCCTGGGAGTGTGTCCTGGCCCGGAGCAGTAGGCAACGTCAAAGCCGGCATCCTGGAGCAAGGAGAAGTCGGAGATGGCCAGAGCTGGGTGGTCATCCTCTACCAGAACCCGGGGACGGCGGCCAGCCCGGCCGGGCGAGTACCAAGCCCTCGTGGGCACCCTTTGCCTCATGGGCCCTCCAGTGGTCTTTCACTCAGTAAGCGCGCACCCCCGCTGAGGAGACAGGGTCTTTTGTCCTGTCCCTCGGCACGATCGGTCATCAGCCCCACGATCACTCCGGCGTGTCCGGCCAGCGGACCGGCTGGGAGACTTCGGAAGGATCGGCCTGCGGGGACTAACGTCCACCCGCCCGGCTTTCTCAATCTCGGCTGCGGGACTGGGACCGGAACCGACGCCATCTACCTCGCCAGGCAGGGGTGGGGAGCGGCGAAAAGCGGTTACAGTGCCTATCCTCGGACGCACTGTCATGCCGCTCCGGGGGCGCTTGGGTCTTCGCCCTATCCCTATGGGTTGACCAGCCGTCCAATCTCGCAGACAGCGTGCCCCGTCTTCGGGCAGGTCCACACTGCCCGGCCCTCCCGCTCGACTGCCGACAGCGGGTGGGAGTGCGTGTGGTGCGGGCACTGCGGCCAGTTCGTCGGCCGTCCGATGCTGCAAAGCTCCTCAACGGCCCATTCCTGGACTTGATCGGCCACCGACGCGATCCGTAGAGGCAACGACTCGCCGGTTATCGCGAAGACCCCCTGACCCGAGCCGCCTGTGGGGTGCCAGAAGTCTGCGTGCCGGGTGAGCTGGAGAGATGGCCGGCTTCAGCCGTAGGGCATCATGATCATCCGTGTCCTTGCGCCTGCTCTATCTCATCTTCGTCCGGCTCTGCCGCTGGCTGGTCCTGCTTGGCCGGTCATCGGCGGGTGGCCTGCGCTTTCTGAGTGTCAGCTGGCGCGCCTGTCCTGGAAGGTGCGTCGGTAGGCCTGGGGGCTGGTGTGCACGGCCCGGCTGAAGTGCTTCCGCAGGTTGGCTGCCGTGGACAAGCCGCTTTTCTCCGCGACTGCATCTATCGGCAGGTCGCTTGTTTCGAGGAGTCGCTGGGCGAGCTGGACGCGCTGGCGTAGCAGCCACCGGTAGGGGGTGGTGCCGGTGCTGGCCAGGAACTGGCGGGCGAACGTGCGGGGGCTCATGGCGGAGCGAGCGGCCAGGTCTTCGACTGTGATTGGTTCATCCAGATGCTCCTGGAGCCAGCCGACTGTGTCGGCGAACAGGCTGGAGCTGTCGAGCGCGGGCATCGGGGCGTCGATGTACTGTGCCTGGCCCCCGTCGCGCTGGGGCGGGACCACGAGCTGGCGGGCGAGCTGGGTGGCGATCTCGGTGCCGTAGTCCTGGCGGACCACGTGCAGGCACAGATCGATGCTGGCGGCGCTCCCGGCTGAGGTCAGGATGTCGCCCTCGTCGACGAACAGCACCTCCGGGTCGACCGTCACCTTCGGGTGCAGGCGTGCGAGCTCGTCGCATTCTGTCCAGTGCGTGGTGGCACGGCGGCCGTCGAGCAGCCCTGCGCCTGCCAGGGCGAATGCGCCGGTGCACAGCGAGACGATGCGGCTGCCCTGCGCGTGAGCCTGTTGCAGGACTTCAGGCAGCCAGTGCGGGAAACCCGCAATGGGCACGGTTGGCAGCACGATCACGGTGCCGGCACTGCGGATTCGCTCCACTCCGTGAGGGGCCAGCAGCTGGAATCCGGCATCGACTGTCACCGGGCCTGGCGTGATTCCGCACACGAAAGAGCGGTACCAGGGAACGCCGAGCGCCGCCGACCAGTCGTTGCCGAAGATCTCGCAGGCGACCCCGAGCTCGAACACAGTGACACCGTCGGAGACGACGATGGCGACCGCATGAGCACCACGCCCCAGCCCGACGGCGCGGCCTGGCGTGGTTCCGTCTTTCCGCCCGGCCGGGCTCAAGCTGGCAGGATAGTTGCGCATAATGTCGATCCTGCCACTTACCGGAGCTCGTGTCGAGGCGCACGATGGGGACATGACCAACAACCTGCTGCTTCGATCCGCACCTCACGACAACCGGTCCTGGGATGGTTTCCTCGCCCGCGTACGGGCCCCGTCCCTGGATCGCCAGATCGCAGCGGGATGCCTGCCAGGATCCAGCCGGGCCCTGGCCATCCGCGCCCGGCGGATTCTCTCGCTAGCAGGGCGCCGGGAACTCGCCCAGGGCTGGGACCATGTCCTGGATGTGGCCCGCCGGCCGCCAGTACCGCGCACGCCGCGCGGGCCTCTGTGCCGCAGCCGCATCGCCGCCGCTGAAGGCGACGTGCGGGAGATGCTCGCCGTCCTCATGGGTGCGCCCCCGATCGCCGCTCGCGGCGCGGCGATGGCCAGCGTTCTCCTCGCCGACGGCACGGGCCCGTTGCACAGCCGTCGCTCTCCCCTTGACCTGGGCGCCGAGGTGCGGGAGGCGACGAGACAGATGACCCCGTTCGCCGGTGCCTCATCTGACGGAGCTGACTGGGACAGTGAGGGGCGCTACCGGTGAATCCCCTCATCATCGAGGTGCCGTCTCCGCTGGGCCTCCGTCCGGACGGCGTGCAGAGCGCTCCCGGCGCGCTGCGGAAGGCCGGCCTGCACGCGCGCCTCGGCTCGCCTGATGTAGCGCGCATTGACGTGCCGCCGTACTGCGATGCCCGCGATCCGCGGACAGGAGTCCTGAATCCGCACGGGATCGCGACGGTCGCCCTGGACCTTGCCGCCTCGGTGGGTGCCGCGCTCGACGGCGGCCGCTTCCCCATCGTGCTCGGCGGTGACTGCAGCATCGTGCTCGGGCCGATGCTGGCCCTGCGGCGCCGGGGCCGGTACGGCCTTGTCTTCATCGACGGCCACGCCGACTTTCAGCACCCCAGCGACGAGCCGAACGGCGAGGTCGCCTCGCTCGACCTCGCCCTCGTGACGGGACGCGGCCCGGAACTGCTCGCTGACCTGGACGGGCTGAGGCCACTCGTCCGGGACGAGGACGTGGCGCTAGTCGGGCACCGCGTGTTCGGCGACAACGACCACGTTCTCGACGAGCACGTTCGCGATACGGCCATCACGGTCCTTGACTACCCGGAAATCCGGGAACATGGCGCTGCCAGCGCCCTCGAGAGAGCACTAGCCGCGGTCACCCGTCCAGGTGTCGAGGGGTTCTGGGTGCACCTCGACGTCGACGTTCTCGACGACGACCTGATGCCAGCCGTCGACTACCGCCACCCCGGCGGCCTCACCTGGGAAGAAACCGCGGAGATCCTCCGCGGCCTCCTGGGCGCGGGCGGCGCGTGCGGGCTCGAGGTCACCATCTTCAACCCGCGCCTCGACGCCGGCGGGAGTCTCGCCCAGCATCTCTCCGGCCTCATCACCAGTGCCGTGCCCGGTGAGTGGAACACGGTGAGCCGATGATCCCCGACGACCAGCTTCGCAGGCGGGTCAGCGGATATTCAAAGCAACGTCTTGCGATGATCGGCGTGCCCACGAGCGCGGGGGCGCACGCACCAGGCCAGGAGCGCGCTCCTGCGGCGTTTCGCGCCGCCGGGATAATCCGCGCCTTCGGCGAGCACGGGATCAGCATCGATGACCGCGGGGACCTCCCGAAGGTCCGCTGGACACCCGACCGGCGCAACCCGCGCGCTCAGCATGCCGAGCAGGTCGCCGACGTGGCGGCATCGGTCGCCGACGCCGTGAAGTCCGCGGCGGCAGGCGGGCAGCCCGACGCCGTGCTCGTAATCGGAGGCGACTGCACCATCGAGGTCGGCGTGGTCTCAGGTTTCACCCGCCCCAGCGAGCGCGTCGGGCTCATCTATCTCGATGCCGGGCCCGATCTCAACGTGCCAAGTGCCGTCCGGCTCGGTTTCCTGGACTGGATGGTCACTGCCCACCTGCTCGGCCTGCCCGAGGCGACACAGCCACTCAGCCACATCGGCCCCCGCTTCCCGCTTCTCGACCCCGACCAGATCGTGTTCGTCGGCGCCGTCCCCGACGAGCTCACCGACTGGGAGAAGCACACCGTGGCTGCCAGCGCCCTGCAGATGATCTGGGTTGACGAGGTCAAAGAGAACCCGGCCGGGGCCGCGCAGAAGGCGCTGTCCTCGCTCGAAGACCGAGTCGACCGGATCCTGGTCCACTTCGACGTCGACGTCGTGGACTTCATCGATTTCCCCGCGGCTGACTTCCCGACCATCAACGCCGGGCTCACCCTCACCGAGGCCCTGGAATGCGTTCAGCAATGCGTCCAGCATCCCAAGTTCGCTGCGCTAACAGTCTGCGAGTTCAACCCCGACCACGTCGATGAGGAACACAAGCTGGTGCGCACCTTCGTCGAGCAGAGCCGGACATCGACAGTTGGCCCCTCAGTCGAGACAGAACTCGTTGCCCTCGATGTCCTGCATCACGATGCACGACTCGTCGTGGCCATCGGCAGGCAGTAGTCGCACGCGTACCGCGCCGAGCGCGACCAGTCGTGCG
>OBLW0100001048.1_pt1 | contig 23892 bp, 21 predicted proteins | sample 1520161 | NCBI WGS metagenome assembly OBLW01 (sample SAMEA3539309, study PRJEB22396) | soil metagenome | biome: tundra; feature: field; material: soil | place: USA | collected 2010-05 | depth 0.15 m | reverse complement strand
GATCAGGATACTCTCAAAGTTCTTGGAGCCGGTAACTTCCTGTCGCGCATTTATGCCCTGAATGGGCAGCCCCAGTCGATCGACCTCTTTGTCGCCTATTTCCCCTCCCAGAGGACAGGCGTCACCATTCATTCTCCGAAAAACTGCCTGCCAGGCGCCGGCTGGGACTTTGAATCGTCGCAGTATGTCGACCTGAAGGACGCGAACGGCCACGCGCATCGGGTGGGAGAATACGTCATCGCCAACGGGGAGAATAGGCAGTTCGTCATTTATTGGTATCAGGCGCACGGACGCAGCGTTGCCGGCGAATACCTGGCCAAGCTCTATATGGTGACCGACGCAATGCGGATGAATCGTACCGACGGCGCGTTGGTCAGAGTCACAACGCCGATCGATCCCAAAGAAGACACTTTGCAGGCAAAGGCTCGGGTCGAGGCATTTACAGCGCAGCTTGTGCCTTCGCTCCCCCGCTTTATCCCCGACTGAGCGGATTCGAAGGAGAAGAGAATGACAACCCGGTCTGGCAGGAAAATGCCGGTTGCGTTCGCGGGAATGCAGTCAGCAAAGTTTGATGATGATGAGAAGTTCGTTCAAAACAGTTCAGCTGGTGATAGATAACAGGTGGAAGCAAATGAATAAGCGAAAAACGCTTTCGGTGGTCATGCTCTTTATGGCGGTCGCTATGTTGGCGGGATGTCACGGCGACCGAAGTATACGGAAGCATAAATATCTTGAGAGCGGCAGACGATTCAGCGCGGATGGCAAATATAGAGAAGCCGCGATCCAGTACTTGAACGCTCTCAAGGTCGACAGTGACTTCATCGATGCTCATTATGAGCTCGCGCAGGCGTACGAGCACATGGGGCAATCAACCGAGGCGCGCGCGGAACTCGCGCGAACCATAGACTTGCAGCCTGACAACTACAAGGCACGGATCGACCTTGGGAACCTCTTGTTCGCTGACGGCAGAACCAACGAAGCGCAGAAACAGGCCAATGCAGTCTTGACCGCGCAACCTGGCAACCCGGGCGTTCACGCCTTGCTCTCCGCGATTGCGGTCAGGCGGGGAAATAAGGATCAGGCCCTGGTCGAAATTCATCGCGCTCTTGATCTCGATCCAAACCGGGCGGCATTCCATGAGGATCTCGCGCTCCTTCAGGCGGGCGATCCAGCCATGGCTTCTTCTGTCGAAGCTGAGCTCAAGGCGGCTGTAGAACTCGATCCAAGATCGGTGAACGCCAAGCTGCTGCTGGCGGCATTCTATGCCCGGAACAATCGCTTGCCGGAAGCCGAAAAAATAAGTTGGGACGCAGTCGCGGCGGATACCACCAGCCTGGCCGCCAGGGCAAATGTCGCCCAGGTCATTCTCAAACGGGGAGACCCCGCCAGGGCCGAGCAAGTGCTCCGTCAGGCGTCGAACGACTTCTCTGACGATCCCCAGGGCGTCCGCATTCTGGCGGACTACTACGCCGACTCCGGCCAGTTGGATAGGGCCGTCGCACTGTTCTCAAGTCTAGCTGCAAAATATCCGAAAAACGTCGCCGTGAAGAAGGGGTACATTCGAGTTTTGCTCCAGGTCAAGGACAACGCAACCGCACGAATCCTGGTTGCCGAGTTGGTCAAGGACAACCCCAAGGATCCTGAAGTGGCGGCGCTGAACGGAATCGTGTTGCTCAGAGGCGGAAATGCAAATGATGCCGTGAATGCCCTTCAGCAAGGTGCCGGAAACTTCCCGCGAGACGCCTTCATTCAATTCTGGCTGGGCAACGCCGCGCTGGCAAAGGGTGATCTGTCCCTGGCCGAAAATGCCTTCCGCCAGGCAGCGGAGCTGAATCCATCAGCGCGCGATGCACAGAAGGAGCTGGCGCGAATCGCATGCCAGCGCGGCGACATGGGTATGCTGGCCGATGTAGCTGACAAGACGATCGCCGCGTCTCCCCATTTTCCTGGCGGATATGTGTGGCGCGCCGTCGCGGAGATGAATCGTAACGCGCCGGATAAGGCTGAAGGTGATCTGAAAACCGCAATCAACGTGGCTCCGCAGGGCTCCCATGCCTATCTCCAATTCGGCAAGCTTCGCTTCGCGCAGAAACGCTTTCCCGAAGGAGTCGCACTGCTGCAGCAGGCATTGCAATACAACCCCAATTCCGTAGAAGCCATGCGCATGCTGGTTAGTTACGACCTATACCGGAAACAACCGGCGAAAGCCCTGGCTCGCTTGAATGCGCAAATCGCCAGAAGCCCTGAAAACAGCAGTTTTTATGACCTTCTCGCGCACTTACAGATTCAAAGCAAGAAGCTGGACCAGGCTGCTGCTGCGGCTCAAAAGGCTATCCAGCTGAATCCCAGTGATGGTGATGCGGTCATGCTGTTCGCACAGATTGCGGTTCAGCGCGGACAGACGGCCAATGCCATTCAAACCTGGGAACAGTGGTTGAATGCGCATCCCGGCGATGCCAGCGCCCTCGCAATTCTCGGAACCCTCGAGGAATCGCGTGGAGATCAGGGTAAGGCCGAGGCATACTACAGGAAATCCCTGCAGATTCAACCCCAGCAACCTATCGCAGCCAACAATCTTGCCTATCGGATGCTGGTGAATGGCAAAACGCCGGACGCCGCCTTGACACTCGCCAAAACGGCTCGGCAGGGCATGCCGAACTCGCACAACACCGCCGACACTCTGGCGTGGGCCTACTACTACAATGGAACCTACGAATTCGCCCGCGATCTTCTCGAAGACGCAATCAACACAGATCCAAACTGCGCCGAAATGCAATATCACCTGGGAATGGTGTACAGCAAACTCAGGGATAAGAAAAACGCGGCGACTCACCTGAACAAGGCAATACCCCTGGCGCACGATTCGCAGATAGCAAAGGACGCGCGAGCAGCGCTGCAAGAAATGCGTTAGAGAACAAGAGGGGCTTGATGACTGCCGGGATCATCTGAAAGCCTCCTAACAGCCCCCAAAAAACATACCCGCAAGGCCCCAGGAGGCAGAGCTGAAACCGTGACATCCAATACTAAAACAATAGCTAAGAACACAGGCTGGTACGGCCTCGAAAATGTAATTGACGCTATACTCACCCTATTTACATCGATTGCAATTGCCCGCACCCTGGGACCGACGAAGATGGGCTACATCGTCTACGTCACATGGATCGCGTCGGTCGTTAGCAACCTCGGAGGACTTGGCATTCCCGCGACGACGCGCAAGTATATGGCAGAGTTTCTGGGCAGGGGCGACCGTGGAACGGCCAGGTACATCTATTTCCGAACATTGCTGCTACAGGTCGGTCTGGCGACGCTGGCCACTGCCGGCCTTTGTTTCTGGGTGCTCAGAGATGCAGCCGCAGACTACAAACTGGCCTCGGTCCTCGTCGTACTCAGCATTTGGCCTTCGATGGTCAATAGCATTTCGGCACAGGCGAATGTCGCTGCGGAGGAGCTTTCGAAGAATCTGCCCGCCTCCGCCATTGCAATATTCACTTTTTTCATCTCGATTCTTGCGACGGTGGTGTTCCATTGGGGCGTGGTCGGAGTGGGCGCGTCGTTGCTCCTCATGCGCCTTGTCGACTTTCTTGTGCGGGTTTTCCCGACGATGAATCGCATTCGCACATGGGATTCGGCCCATGTGCAACCATTAGGGCTGCAAAAACGAATGATGACATTTGCCTGGCAGAGCGTTGCCAGCATGATTGTTGCGTTGATCGTTTGGGAGCGCTCCGAGTTTATCCTGCTGAAGCATCTGTGTGCGGATATCCGGCAATTGGCGTACTACTCTGTTGCATTCAGCTTGGCCGAACGGCTGCTGGTCAGCGCATCGATCTTCGGGTCGGCCGCAGGCGCGACAATCTTTGCCCAGTATGGGCGCGACAAGTCCAAGGTACCCTTCATCACTGCATCCACTCTTCGCTACCTTTTCCTGACGTCGGTCCCGCTGCACTTCATCTCCGCTGCTCTTGCAGCGCCGACGCTACTGCTTCTTTACGGCAACCAGTACAAGGGCGCGGTTATGGTTGTCACACTTGCTCCCCTGCTGTGCTTGCCCAAAGCGTTTATTGGACCCGTACAAAGCCTCCTGCAGACTCACGAGAAGCAGAGTTTCGTCATCGGTACGACGATCTTCGCGGGCATCATCGACATCGGCGTCGCATGGTACCTGATCCGGGCCCATGGCGCGGTAGGCGCATGCATCGGCAGTGGAGCTGCGCAGATCACGGCCGTCGGAATAATGTGGGCAATTGGCATTCATCTCTACAAGGTGAAACTCCCGTGGGTGCTGCTTGCGAAGGTTGTATTCATCAGTGTGGTGGCGTCGCTAACCGCGCACTACGTCGCTGTGCAATTCGCTCCGCTTTGGGGGATTCTGTGTGGAGGAAGCGCCGCTTTGATCGCTCTCTTTGGACTCGTCTATCTGATGCGGGTGTTGAAGCCGGAAGACCGCGATCGCTTTAATCTCATAACTCGTTCGTTGCCGAAGCGAATTGCCGCGCCCGTGAATACCGTCATATTACTGCTGATTCGAACGGAGTTTGCAGGATAGGCGATTCTGCTCGAGTCAGGAGGAGCTCACTGATCGTTCAGTCCGGAATAAGCATTCCAAACCGAAAGCGTTGGAGGTTCAAACCCTTGCGCCCACCAGTCAGACACTTCGGTGACCCACTTGGGCGCCAATCCAAACAACTGGAACCTCAGCGACTCGAACCTTGGTAACAGTCAACCCCTATTGCTTATCAACTCGCGGCCATAGGATGCGCCGTTCGAGACCACATTCGCAATCCTGGCTCGAACCGGGGCAGGTTCCAGCACCCACTCCGCACCGATCTCAACCACCTCGCGGCTGAATAACCTTTTGAACCTGGAGATACTCTCGAGGGAGGCCTCATCCTCCTCCCCTTTAAGCGTTACTCCCCCCCTAATCGAACCATTCCGCTCCTGTCGATTTTGACCAGCGGATCATTTTCCATACCAGCAGATGGCCGTACGGTACGTGTTGCCGATCTCGCTGCTTGAGCTCAAACTGAAGTCGTTTACCTCTGCCCATACCTCAGCTATAAAGTCAGAAACCGCACCACACAAGTATCAGTATTGGTTACCTATACATGCGGTCACCGCACTAGAAGCCTAGCAAGTGGATTCAATCGCTTACAGTCAATTGCTGCCATACTGTGTACCGCCGTGTGTACCACAAATGAAGGAACAGACTATTGGACGGCTTCGCTTGTTTGCGGGAATGCGGCTGCGAGTTCCTCTGCAACGTTGCGCGTCTGGTACTCCACAAACTTCTCGAATCCAGCGACAAAGTGCGTCTCTGTGACGTGGATGTAGTACCGGGCGGCCACGGACGGCGAACTGTGTCCCATGAGGCGGCCCAGCGTGAAATGGTCCATGCCGGACTGTGCGGCGCGGGTGCTGAACGTGTGCCGCCCGCAGTAAAACTCAAAGCTCGCCAAACCTGAATCCTCAATCGCCTTTTCGTGCGGATGGCGCATGGACACGATATGTCCTGAGACGCCATCCCCCGGAAAAGGTATGCAGCGGATTGTGCGATGCGACTCTCAATTCAACGGTCATCAAAATCTGCGACCATGCAACAACTGCCATCTGCGCGGAAGAACATACCCCGGCCGCCGACCTGTCGCCACCATCCCGCACCATTCGGTGTTCGACGCAGACTGACGACGCCAAATCGCCACGCCGACTTGTCGCCCTCGAAGGGCTTCTCAGAAAGAAGATCCTCGTAATGGGGAACTGGCCAGGTATGGTCAATCACCTCATACTGGCCGATTGTCCCCGCTAGCCACTGATCAAAATGGCCTTGTATGGTGGTTCCCGGAGGATTCGGAAAGAGAGCATTAATGTGAACGCTCCCACCCACATCTACCCTCGAAGGAATAGCCTCCACTATCCCGCGGAGCAACTCCGTGCCGTCAATGCCTCCGCTCCAGAAATTATCTCCGGCGCGAGCGGCACTGTCCGGTGCGTAAGGTGGGTTCGCGGTCAAGATATCACAGGTAGATTCCAACGCGCTGAACAGGTTGCTCAAGACGAATTCAACGTTTGTTACCGAATTGAGGGCGGCATTGAATCTGGAGAATTCAATTGCCCTGGGGTTGATGTCTGCACCGATCACCTCGTGACAATGGCTACTGGCGAGCAGCGCATGAACACCCGAGCCGGTCCCTATATCGAAAGCTCTCCTGCGCGGAATCCGTTTCACAAGGCCGCCAAGCAGAAAACTTTCGCCCCACAGCCACATTACCTGATTAATCGCCGTGTTCTTGTCAGGGAGATCGGTAGCAATATATAACCCGTAACATGGAAACAAGCAAAGGTTTGACTGCAGAGTTTTATCGCGCATCTCAACGAGATGCATCTCGACCGCATCGTCTATGAATGCCGCTGAAACATGAGCCTTGAGTTGATCAACCTCAATCCGGCGACCATCGATAAACAGGGCTATTAGTGTATCAACAGGATGCCCTAAATCAAGCTGTCGATCTAGGCGAAGCGCCTGCCAAAAGTTGACTCCCAAACGAGGGAACACACCGAGGCGTTTCGCGCATCCTGCGAGATCATAGCCGCAACTCCTCAGTTGCTCGACAAATCCTAGCATCCGATGTGGTTGATCCAGGAGCCTTGGCGGCCTGACATCTTCAGAAATGGTAAGGAGATTCACCTGACAAATCCTTCTGCTCCAGCAGGAGCGATTGCATTCACAGGTACTTGATCACAAGGCCGAGCCTTCGTCAAGTCCTGTTGATGACTGGTCAATCGATCAGACGACAGGGAGCTGCCGTGTCTGTTTCACCCCCGTCTACAAACTTCACGTGTCAAGGGCGGAGTGAGGAACCACTGAGGCGGAGGAAAAGGGGACCAGTAAGGGCTGTGGTGAAGCAGGGATTTTTGGTGGAGGATGGGCTCGTGCGGTGATCTTCTCGCAGGGAACGGCCAGCACGGGAGGAAAGTACGCAGAGTTCTGAAGGCCGGGGAGCGGTTCGGAATGCACTCGCTCAGGCACAGTCTGGCAACGTACTCGGTGTCCCAAGGGAAGGATCCGATGGCGGTTCAGTGTCTGTTGCGGCACAGCAATGTGCATATGGCTTTGCATCTTTACGCTCATGGGCGAAGCCAGGACCGTTTGGGCGCCCAAGGCGATATTCTGACGGCATTTTGCAGGCCGTTCGCAACGGTGCTGTAATAATTAAAGCTGGGGTAGTGGTGGAATAACTTGATGAAAAATAGCTAAACCACTGATAGTAAGGGTAAGCTAGCTGGGAATCGACCCCAGGACCCACGCCTTAAAAGGGCGTTAATGAATTGGATTTACAAGTACTCACATGACTTTGTGGATCGCTAAAACACGCCAGAACATGTGTAAGACGGGCCAATCACAGGTGGGCGAAGACGGGTAGAAGAAAGCAGGTCTACCTGCCCACCTTGCCAATGCGGGCGCAGGGAAAACACCGCTTGCAGACTAGACGTGCCTTGAGGGGACTTCCAGAGCCTTTCTCTTGCTGTCAGCTGCCTATATCTGCGTGTCGGGAGTGCGTATCTTCCCTGGGTCACTATAATCCGCCCGCATTGATTTGGTATCATCCCCTGTAATGAGCGCTGCAGTTACAGTCATCATTCCGACTTACAACCGCCCCCTCCTGGTGGCACGTGCGATTCGCTCCGTGTTAGCCGCCATTCGGGAGGGTGACGAAATCCTTGTGATTGATGATGGATCGACCGACAATACCGAAGCGGTGGTGCGGTCGTTTGGTGAGCCGGTGCGCTACCACCGGATCGCGAATGCCGGTCCCGGCGCCGCGAGAAATACTGGGATGCGACTTGCCCAGCACGATCTGGTCGCGCTCCTGGACTCTGACGACGAGTACTACCCCGACAGGCTTTTGCTTGAGCGCCAGGTGATGGAGAAATATCCGAATCTGGTCTTCAGCTTCGGTAATTTAGCCTTCCGGGGCAGCAACGGTGTGCTCATAAGCGATTTGCTCTCGGTTTACCAGACTGACGCCAATATCGGCTCCCCGTTCCCGACGAAACATGCGCGGGAGATTTTCGGTCCTGCAATAGCTTTTTCAAGTGTGTGCGAGCTGCCGGACGGAAGTGCTGACTTCGGCATCCATATCGGCAAATTTGGTCACGAAATGATGGACGTTTTCTATACGCATAGCGACACGGTGCTCCTCCGGCGCTCGAAGGCGGGCGCAGCGTGTGCGTACCCGGAAGACGTTCGCCTCATGGAGGATTGTGAGTTCATGTTAAGCCTCGCTCGTGAGGGGCCGGTTGCATACCTGGATCGTGAGTTAGCAATCCTCAATGGACATGAAGGCCCGCGCCTGGCTTCCGTTGACCAAATGAACCAAGTAAATGCCCGCCTCCGCGTCTTGGAGCGCGGATGGGGAGCTTTGCCCCGAACGTCTGATTGCGACTGGGCGCGGTATGACGCGCTGGTACGTTTTTATCGGTTGAAGCGAGCCAAGATTCTGTTGGGCACGGGAAGGCCGAAGGAGGCTCGGGCCGAATTCGATGCAGTCGGGGCGCCGTTGGTTTATCGGCTATTCACGCGTTTACCGGGTTTTCTTGCGTCCACTGTGTACCGGACTCTAGTAGGGCTAAAATACCGGATGTAGTTAATATCTCGCTGATTTCGAAGCCCGCTATACTGTCGCACCCTTTGATCTGTTACTTGACTTGCACAGGATCTGGACATTTCGTTCCGCGCTGCTTCGACAAGCTGCGACCGGAGTTATGTGATCGAATTCCAGGCGCTCTCGGGAACCGCACCGGACATACTGAGCCTTGTCCCGCCGCCACACAAAAAATCGCACGTCTACAGGAATTGGCTCACGGGCCGCGCCTCAAGCCTTTCGTAATTCTCCAGAGTCTCCACTTCACGCCGCATTTTCTCGATACTACGGTCACGGCGTAATACATACTGCTTAATTAGTAAAGCGAGTTCATTGCGAATGCTATTCAGTTCGATTGGTCCCACTCGAAGGACGACCGCTCGGTAGGCCCACCAGTCAAGTAGAGGCAGCGGCTCACTGCTTTGTCGCTCATAGTACTTCTGAGCTGATGGCTCACCTCCAGAGTTGGCGCGAGGAGAGTCCCTATGCTCAGGACACAGACTTGCGCCCCACCCAAGGCGGTGAAGAAGTCCATTGCTGCAATAGCTTCACATTGATTGCTCAGAAATGCCATCCACCCCTTAGCCGGCTCGGGACTCCTCGGCACTTCCCTCATCCCGCGCAGCACACTGCGCTCCGAGATGTCGTAACCGAGCATTTTCAGCTCACCATGGATGCGTGGCGCGCCCCAGGTACCGGCATTTTGAGTCATTCGAGAGCTTATTCGAGAGATCTAGCGCCCTATCTGATGTTATGGATTCCGGGAGCGGTTTAGAGTCCGGAGCGCGAGATTATGTTGGAAACATCTATACTCCGATGCTTCGCGGAAATCTGGCTCACACCTCAACCGCAATCGTGTCGCGAGAGCGGATCGAAAAGGTAAAGCAGTTCGATGAAAGCCTCGCTATATCAGGTGAAGACCATGATTTTCACTTCCGCACCTGTAAGTGGGGGGATGTCTGTTTCGTCGATCTCTCATTGACGTTGTATCAAGTGGAGATCGGGGATCGCCTGACACTGCGCAAGAAAGAGACTGCGCTGAATTTCCTGAAGACAGTGCAAGGTGCAATCGCACGAGAGAAAGGGAATGGAACATTTCCTCCGGCTATGATCCACGAGGTGCTTGCCGAGGCTCATTCATGGATCGCCGAGGAACTGCTCAAGGAAAAAGACTATGCAGGAGTTCGAAAACACGTCCTGCTTGGGCTTCAGTATGAAATCTGGCAACCCAGACTGATTTGCGTTTTAGGGGTTGCCTCGGTGCCTCGCGTGATTTCCGAGCCACTGCTGCGAAGCTACAGAAGTTGTAAATGCCTGATCTCCGGTAGCAAGCGGAATTGAGAGAGTGAGCCGCTGGAAAGGAATGCAATCAGGGCCAAAAACTGCCTGTGAGCCGACGGATACCCGTTTGGACCCGGAAGCGGGCAAGGCTTTGCTTGGCAGTTTGGACCCGCTTGAGGTCGTAGCGCTGCATTGTTGCCTGCTCGTTCGCTCCGCCATAGTAGGAGAATGCGGCGCGGTAACCTGCCTCCTGGGCCAGGCGCTGGGTTTGCTTCGTGAAGGCCCTTGCATTGCCGAACGGATAAGCCAAGCACATCGGCTTTAATGTCGAGATGCTCGCTTAAAATGGTGCGGGATTGAGTCATTTCCCTGTGCTGCTCCTCCGGCTCCAGTTTACTCAGCATCGGGTGGGAGTGCGTGTGGGCTCCGATCGCCATTCCGCAGACGATCATCCTTCGTGCTTCTTCTCAGTTGAGAAAGCGACGCGACCCCGCTGGCACGTCCTTTCCACCTGCCGCTTCCGTCAGCTCTTGAATGAACCGTTCGAGAGCGATGTTCTCAGGCGTCTTGTAAAGGTCGAGGACGCTCTGGAGGCTTTCCGTCAGGCCGTTCTTATCGGTATCTACGTCCAGGCTGACTGGGTAGGAAAGAGAGAACCGTCGCCGCTGCGCAGTCTTCATAACATAGGCAATGTGATCTCACCAAGGGATGTAGTCGGATCCAACAATGCCCGTACAAAGAAAGAAATCGCCGTGTGCCCCATGCGAGCAAAAAATGAGAAAAGCAATTTCGTAGTTGTCCAGGTAGCCATCGTCGAAAGTTATCACTACCCGGCAACGGCAGGCTTTTTCCTTGATCGTGCCGTCGACAAATTCCAAAGCTTCTTCAAGAGTTACCAGCGAGTGATTACGCGTCAGCGTCGGAACTCTGTTCGTCGAATTGGTCGCCCGTCGCCGAGAAAATGCCGGGATCGAAGGGATCGTTTTCGTGGTCCCCGATCCGATGGTATGTCAGGACCAACAATGAGTCTTTCGCCGGAAGGACGGAGAGCATAGATGCAGCGCCGCTCCAGAACACTCCGCGAGCCATTTACTCGCGTTTACCCGTGAAATCGGATCGACAGCCACAATCGAGTAATGTTAAGAGGACGCACTATTCCTGAGAACGTTGAATTCTGCCCGCGGACGGTACCGAAGTGGTACTTCCAGCGAACGAATGGGTGACTAGATGTTCTTGATGCAGGAGCTTTTGACACACAAAAGAACTGTACGCGATACACTGAACTGACAGCTATGAGCGAAGCCCATGCATCGCGGGCTGTCAAAACGCATAAAGGGCAAACCAACTCAATGAACCTCCCTCGACAAGCGGAAATCTGGCTTGGGTCCTATCTGAAGGATCGATTGCGGAAGAGTATGCGGCGTGCCACGCCGAAGCGTGCATGGGTTGCCATCACAGATCACTACGAGCCGCTGGGCATGGGAGCGTCCGTTGAAACCGCGCTGGGCCGTGTGGCGGGCTGGCGCGACAGGTGGCCGCGCATTGCCGATGACGCTCCCAGGGACGCTGCAGGCCAGCGGCCCCAATACAGCTTTTTCTACCCGCAGGAAGAATACCGGCGGGATATACTCGACGGCATCGCGGAGATTGTGCGCCTGGGCGTCGCTGATGTCGAGGTGCATATTCATCACGACAACGAGTTGCCCGACGCCTTCATCCAGAAGATCTCTGAATTCTGCCGCCGGCTCACCGATGACCACGGACTTCTTCGACAGCAGAACGGACGCACCGTCTTCGGCTTTATCCACGGCAACTGGGCGCTGGACAACTCGCTCCCGGGCGGCGTGTTGTGCGGCCTCAAAGGAGAGATCGCGCTGCTCCGCGATCTCGGCTGCTACGCCGACTTCACAATGCCTTCCCTTCCCTCGCCGGCACAGGGACGAGTAGTCAATCAGATATACTGGTGCACGAATAACTCCGACAATCAGCCGAGGTCCTTCGATCACGGGATCGAGGCCACGGTCGGCGGAGGCAAGCAGGGTGACCTGCTGATGATCACTGGGCCGCTCGGCCTGCGTTTCGCCAGCCGGCTGATGCCACGATTGGAGACCGGGGAGATTGCCCGTTACGACCTGCCGACAATGTCGCGGGTACGGCGGTGGTTCGATCTGGCCCCAACAATCGGCGACGATCTCTTCCTGAAGCTCTATACCCACGGCGCACCGGATAGAAATCGCGAGCCATTGCTCAATGGCGGGCTCGGCAACCTCTTCCTCTGGCTCCATGAAGAGGCGGACCGAAGAGGCATCGAGATCCACTGGGCCACGGCCTGGCAAATGTACCAGGCGGCCGACGCCCTCATTCATAACCGCGAGTCCGTTGCCTTTTCGGAGTAAACTGATCGCACAAACTTAACACCACCAACTTCACACCATTGAGGAGATCCATGCAAGGCAAGCGGTTCGACGCTCTGGTAATCGGCTCCGGCGCTGCAGGCAGCTTTGCAGCAAAAGAGCTTACCCAACGAGGGTTTGAGGTCCTTCTCTTAGAGGCCGGCCCGGCTATTACTGAAGACGACTTTAAAGTTCCTGAGCAGCCGCGACAAAAAGGCATCAACATCACGTCCCGTGCTCTCGCCGTACTTAAAGGTCAATATATTCAAGCCAGAATCGGTTTTTTCGGAGACCAGTTCAAGCATCTTTTCGTAAACGATTGGAAAAATCCTTACACAACGCCTCCAGAGGATTTCTACCTGTGGATTCGCGGAAGGCAGCTTGGAGGGCGCCTTCATCTTTACGGACGTGTCCTCCTGCGCATGACTGACTACGACTTCAAGGCAGCCAGCAGGGATGGTTATGGCGAAGATTGGCCAATCTCTTATGCCGACATCGCGCCCTATTACGATCGGGTTGAAGAGTTCATGGGCTTATACGGTACCCATGACAACATCCCCAACCTTCCAGACGGCAAATACAGTCACACGCCCAAGCTGACAGCCGTCGAGCAGGTCTTCAAGGCCAAAGTGGAAGCGAATTGGCCTGAGCGTTCCGTGATCTCCTGGAGGTACGCAGCCCCCAACCTCAAGCGTGTGCCGCTGCCCATTCTGGCCGCAAAGGAAACAGGCAGGCTCACCATTCGTACCGATGCAGTTGTGAAACGAATAACCGTCGATCCGGCCTCTGGAAAAGCAACCGGCGCTGAGTTCATCGATCGGCTGACGAAGAAGACTGAAACCGTTTCAGCCAATGTCGTCGTTCTGTGCGCATCCACAATCGAGTCGGTGCGCTTGCTCCTGAACTCCGCTTCTCCAAAACACCCGAATGGTCTGGCTAATTCCACCGGTCTCCTCGGCCGCTATTTCATGGATCAATGCCCAAGCCAGGTCTACGGCACGTTGCCGGGAACGAATGGATACGAGCATGATGACTCAGCACCGCCAGATCCTTTCTATGGCCCGGCCGGGGGCGTTTACATCCCTCGATTCCAGAATCTCGACACCGTCACAAATCCGAAATTCAAGAGAGGCTTTGCCTTTCAGGGAGCTATCGGAAGGGGCAATACTCCTGACGGTAGTCCGGCCATATTCGGAATCATGGGCTTTGGTGAGACTCTCCCCTACTACGAAAACTGCATCACTCTCAGCCGCAGACGAAAAGATGCATGGGGTATTCCAGCTCCCCACATTAGATGTGCTTTGCTCCAAAACGAGCACGAATTGCTGTGCGAGCAAGTTCGATCGATTCAGGAAATGGTTAATGCCTGCGGCTATAAGATCATCTTTTCGGGTTCAACATTGGGCCTCGAGAACGAGAAAGACGTCTTCCCGGATGCCGATTGGTTCAGCAGGTTCATGTTCCGAAAGTCATTCAAGAAGAGCCTTGCCGTTGGAGCCGCAATTCACGAATGCGGCGGCGCTCGAATGGGAGACGATCCCGCCAAGTCCGTTATTAACTCTTACAACCAGGCCTGGGATGTAAAAAATCTGTTCGTCACCGACGGAAGCTGTTTTCCTTCCAGCGGCACGGTAGGCCCGGCACTCACAATCATGGCTCTCACCGCGCGAGCATGTGACTATATTGCGAACGAGTACAAGACCGGCGGGCTCTGAGGCCGCTGAAATGTTCGGGTACCCACCCTCGCTGCGTCTTTGTTCTTGCGGCTAGTCAGAATAGAGTGACCGGTCCACTGCGCTAACCGTGGGTTAGGCTGGATAGCATCCGGGTATCAGCTCAAAACCTAGTCACTCACCTGCCATCAACGAAGACGAACTAAGCAAGCGCCGCCGAATTAACGCCAGGTCCGCGCTGCTAAAGCGGCAGCTTTCGATCGCGCGAGTATTGGCGCGCAGGTGGTCCAGGCCCATCATTGAGAACACCAGCACGTGTGTGCCAGTGCCATCCAGAATCACTCCCAGGATGACCTCCAGCACCGCCTGCCAATCAGCGCCGCGCTGCTTGTCGCGAAGTTCGGCCGGTACCGTCTCGTCGGTAGACATCGCAGCCAGAACTGCCTTGGTGCGCGCAACGCGCTGCTCGCCGCCAAATGGGTGATTGGCAATCAGAAACAGGCCGCGCGGATTTTGCTGCGTAAACCCGGCAACCGCTGGATCAGAATAGTTGCCGCCAAACTGCATTGCAGTCAGCGTCGCCGGCCCGTTCGTCATGCCTTCGGCAATCACGTCCGCCCCGCCGTAAAGGCCTACCCGCAGTACCTTGCCCGCCTGCACCAGCGCGTCGAGCTCGGCCATCAGTTCCTGCTGGCGCATTGCGCTCGCGGTGGCCTCATGCAGAAACAGAACATCAATACGATCGGTGTGTAGTTCACGCAGGCTCGTCTCTAGCGACTCCCGCAACCCCGCCACCGTGAACCGTCCCAACGTCATCTCGCGGCTGCCGCGGCTGCGCCTTAGGCCGCGAACTCCGGGCACCTGCATGGCGGCGCGGGCCAAGGGGACAACCAGACGTTTTAGCGCACTCTGCCTCTGAGGAGTGATACCAAACTTCGTAGCCACAATGGCCTGTTCGCGCTTGCCGCGCAGAAACTCGCCCAGAACTGCTTCCGCTCCGCCGTATCCATAGCTCCGCGCTGTATCAAACAGCGTAATCCCCTCGTCCCAGGCGGTGCCCATCGCGCGCAACGAGGTTCCGCGGCCCACGCGTCCCAAAACGGATCCGCAGCCGAAGCCGAGCACAGATGTCCGGATTTCGCCGCATATGCTTTGTCGCATAGGCCATATTCTAGCGCGCGCTCACGCAAACCTCCCCTTTGTGCTTTAGCGTATTCTATTCTCTCCATTGAGTTAGAATTGCACCGAGGGTCGCACAGCACCTTCCCTATGCGGCCGACACACTAAAAGGGAACCCGCACAATGAGCGTCCTGAAGGTCTTGCTGGTCGTTTATGCATTTCCACCTGCCGGAGGCGTTGGGGTCATGCGTGCCGCAAGTCTCGCGCGCTATCTCCCCGCGGAAGGAATTCAGCTCGATGTGCTGACCACTCGCAACCCTTCCTCCGTCGGCACAGATTATTCGCTACTCCAGGAAATACCTCCGGAGGTCACGATTCATCGCACCGTCACTCTCGATCTCCCCTTTGGAATAAAGAAGCGGCTCAAGAGCCTTCTCACGGGAGCAAAGCCTCCGTCCGCTCAGGCAGGAGTGAATGCCACCGCTGCCAAACCCAACCTCCTCAAGAGAGTTTTCCAGGACGCACTTTTGCCCGACCCGCAGGTGACCTGGCTTCCCGTGCTCACGCGCGCCGCGCTGCGTATCGTCAAGCACCGCAAAATTGATCTTGTGCTCATCACCGGCGCGCCCTACTCTAACTACTTGTTAGCTGAAAGACTCCGGAAGAAGTTCCCGCGCCTGGCCATCGTTTTGGATTTCCGCGACGAATGGCTCTCGACCTCCTTTGACGTGGCCAGCTTCCAATTCAGCATGAGCGAGCGCGCTCGCAAGTTCGCAATTGAAGCTGAAGCCAACGCCGTCACAAGTGCTACCGCAGTCGTTGCAGTTACTGATGCCGCCTGCCGCGAAATTCATGGCAGGTACCCGCATGAGCCTGAGAGCAAGTTCCATCACATTCCGAATGGATTCGACGCCACCAGGCTACAATCCTCCACAAGCTCTCCAACCCCGCGGCCCGACGGCAAAATCATCGTTACCTACGTTGGCTCGATTTATACCTCAACCGAGCCAACCACGCTGGTCCAGGCCCTGCAATCTCTGCCGCCCGAGATCAAGTCCCAATTCAAACTCCGCTTCATCGGCCACATTGAGGAGCCTCGTTACCGCGAAGCCCTTCTGCAATTGGGAGATATGGTCGAATTGAAGGGCTACATGCCGCAGCACGAGGCCTTGAACCTGATGGATGAGACTGATTATGTCCTGCTCATCTCCCACGACCGTCTGAACATCTCGGCCAAGTTCTACGACTACATCGGCGCAGGCAAACCCATGCTCGCCTGCGTCCATCCCGATGGCGACATCCGCATCTTGCTCGAAAAACTCCGCGCGGGATGGTGGGCGGACAGTCACGATGTCGAAGCCATTCGCCAACTCTTCCTCGACGCCGCGGCCCGCGGTGATTCGCTGTCAACATTGTTTCAACCTGACCGTGAAGAAATCGCGCAATACGAACGCAAGCCTCTCGCACAGCGTTACGCCGCCCTGCTGCATTCCGTAGCCGGAAATCAGCGCAAGACAGGCTCACAATCGCCGGCAGCCTATCTGGCCCAGGAGGCCAGATAGCCATGCTCAAAATCGCGGTCGTCACACGCTATTTCCCCAGCTCGGCGGAGCCCTGGCAAGGCCGCTCGGCCTATCAGACCCTGCGTTTGGTTGCCCACGAAGCCGACCTGCGTGTCTTCTATCCCAACGCAAGTTATCCGTCTCTGCTCAAGCCCCGCAGCCGCAGTTACCGGCAGCTCGATGCCACCTGGACCCCGCCGGATGTGAAGACGAATTATTACGATTTCCCTTGCCTGCCGCTGATCACCAGGCCGATCAACGGCTGGTTGGCCGCCCGTGCGCTCTTGCCTCACGTCCGCGCTTTTGCCCCCGACCTCATCTTCAGTTGCATTCTCTATCCTGATGGATATTCCGCCCTCAAGATCGGCCAGGCGCTCTCCGTTCCTGTCGTTGCCATGAGCATTGGCTCCGACATCAACCGCATTGGCGATCGTGTCTCAGCGATGCATACCCGCACAGTCTTGCGCGAAGCCGATTTTCTGGTCACCGTCAGCGACGACCTGCGCAAGAAGGCCATCATGATGGGCGCCTCGCCTAAGAGAGCTCGCTCCATCATCAACGGTTGCGATCTCTCGATCTTCCACGTCAGGGACCGGATGGAGGCGCGGCAGAAGTTGTGCATCGACCCGGCCGCGGAGGCAGTCGTCTACACCGGGCGAATGGACGTGAAGAAAGGTCTGCGCGAGCTGGTCGAAGCGGCGGTTTCGCTGCACCCTGACCGTCCCAATCTACACGTCTATTTGGTTGGTGAAGGGCCGGACAGGCCAATCATTCAAAGCGCCATCAATGCTAACAACGCCGCCAGCTACATCCATGCACTGACGGCTTGCGCCTTCGACGACGTCGCCGTCTGGATGGCCGCAGCCAATCTTGTCACCCTGCCAAGTTACATGGAAGGTTGTCCTAATGTTGTCCTGGAGGCTCTGGCATGCGGCCGTCCCGTGGTGGCAACCAATGTCGGCGGCATTCCCGAAATTATGAGCGACGCCTGCGGGCGCCTCGTGCCCCCCCGCGAACCAGCGGCGCTCGCCCTGGCCATTGGCTCGGTCCTCGACAGCACTTGGGACGCGGCGGACATCTCCGCGCACCGGAGCCGCAGTTGGAACGCCGTTGCCGCAGAGCTGCACGAACTCTTCCAATCGCTCGTTTCCGCCCCTACAGCATTTTCCAGTTGAGTGTTAACACAACTTCGGGTGCCCCATCCATTCCGCACCCTTTGCGGAATGGGTGGGAGACCACTGACATCCATCGCAACTGTAAACACCCCGGCCGAAAGCGCTCTAAGGCCGTCTGAGCGCGACTCCTGCTTGCTCCAGCGCCCCCTCCCGCTTCACGCCGCTGCCACAAGCGATCAGTTCGACTCCGGATCAGCCGGCCCTGCTTGCCGCGGCCTCACTGGAATCGCCTGAACCTCCGATTCCTGCAGCTTATAGAGAAGTGATCTGTAGCTGATGTTGAGCCATTTGGCCGTTTTTCGCCGGCTCCAGCCATTCGCCTGCAGCACTTTCAGAATGATCTCCATCTCAAGGCCCCGTGTGGCAGCCTTGGTTATCTCCTTCAGTGAGATAGGATGGGCCAGATCGATCTCCGGCACCGTTCTGGACGGCGCAATCGGAAGCAGGTCCGCCGCCAGCGCCGCCTCGTCGCCGATCAGGACATAGCTGCGGATCATGTTTTCCAGTTGACGGATATTCCCCGGCCATTGGTACCGCTGCATCATGCGCATCACTTCGCGTGAAAGCGGCTTCGGATCGAGGCGGAACGCTTTCGAATGCTGATCGAGAAAGTAGTCGATCAGCACAGGCAAGTCCTCGGCTCTTTGACGCAGCGGCGGCAGGTCGATGGTCACTGCGTTGATGCGGTAGAAGAAGTCAAGCCGGAATCCTCCGTCCTCAGTCTGCTGCCGAAGGTTTCCATTGGCCGCGCAAACCAGCCGCATATCCACGCGCCGCGACTCCTGTGCCCCCACCCGCATAAAGCTGCCGTCCTGCAGCACTTGCAAAAGCTTCGACTGAATAGACATATCCAGCCCGCTCACTTCATCCAGGAAAAGGGTTCCCCCATGCGCTAGTTCCAGGCGGCCACGCTTGGTTGCATACGCCCCGGTGAATGCTCCCTTTTCATACCCAAAAAGTTCCGACTCGATCAGAGAGTGTGGGATTGCCGGGCACGTTACCTTCACCCAGGCGGCGTTCGACCGATTGGAGCGCGCATGTAACAACTTGGCAAATATATCTTTGCCCGTCCCGCTCTCGCCCTGCACCAGAACTGGGACGGTCGTCTCCGCAATTCGTTCCAGCTTTTCGCGAACAGCCGCCATCAGCGATGATTGTCCGAAGATCACATCCATCGGCGGAAGATCGCGGATATCGACAAACGAGTTGGCACGTGCCAGAGGCATTCATTTTCCGTTTCGGGGAAAGGTACCTTGAGTTCTACATAGCAACTTTGGGTCCATTCCACAGTCCAGATGATCGCTTGATATCACACAAAAGTAACCTATTCATAAACCCTACAGTGATCTTGTGCGACTTTTCCTCATATCGCGTACAGAGTATTAATCTAGATTGTGTAAAACCATGCACAAATGGCGAAATATTTACCACTTCCGATGGTAAGATGATCTTCACGGCTTCATGTTTTGGGCTCCTCGTTCTCTCTCGATTGAGATGATCCGCATCTGAGCGCTTTTTCGGCAGCCCGCAGCCAATCGCCATCTTATTTGTCCAAGTTATCTCTTCCCGGTATTCATGCCTCAGGAACGGAGCTTGTCACAGGTTATTTTTGGCAGCAGCTGGAGGAACTGGGATGTCTGGCACTGGCCCGAGAAATGGAGCTCCATCAAAGACCCAGGGCAAGCGTGGCCCCCATATTGTCGTTCTTGACGCCGATCCGGCAATTCTGGATTACATATTCGATATTCTCTCAGACCGCTTCAGGGTGAGCCTGCTCACCGAGCCCACCGAGCTTGGCCGGTGCCTCAAGGAATCTCCGCCGCCTGACCTCCTCCTGATGGACTGGAACATTGTCGAAGACGAAGCCGACGAGAACGCTCTCGGCCTGCTCGCAAAAACCCACACGGCCAAACCAGCTCTCCCTATCATCATGCTCGCCTGCTCAGCCGAGCTGAAGGAAGTCATCGCAGCCACCCACATGGGCGCCGCTGACGTGATCCTCAAGCCTTTCAGAAAAACCGATATCGACAATGCCGTCCACCAGTGCCTCATCAAGTCAGGCAAGCAATCGGCCGACGGCGAAATCGAAGAAATCCCCCTCAATGAGAACACTTCCTTTGTCCGGTCCTGCAAGCGCATGCGGGAGATTGAGTCCCAATGCACCCTGGTCGCGCGCGCGGACATCCCCGTCCTCATCCTCGGTGAGAGCGGCACCGGTAAGGAAGTCGCGGCCATGCTCATTCACAAGTTATCGGCCCGCAGCCAGCGCAGCTTCTTGAAGGTCAATTGCGCGGCCATGCCTGCCGATCTGCTTGAAAGCGAATTGTTCGGTTATGAGCAGGGCGCCTTTACCGGTGCTGTCAAGCCCAAGCCCGGCAAGTTCGAGATCTGTAATAGCGGCACCATCCTCCTGGACGAAATTGGCGAAATGCCGCCCGTCCTGCAGGCCAAGCTCCTCCAGGTTCTTCAGGACGGAAGCTTCTCGCGCCTCGGAAGCCGCACCAGCGTCAAGGTCGATGTCCGCGTAATCGCCGCAACCAACGTCGACATCAAGGCGGCCATTGCCGGCAAGTCGTTTCGAGAGGACCTCTACTATCGTCTGAACGGTTTTACGCTCAAGATGCCCCCGCTGCGCGAACGCACTGAGGAAATCCCGATCCTGTCACAGCACTTCATGCGCAAGGTCGCGGCCAAGTATGACTGCCAGGCGTTGCCAATCTCCCCTGCACTCCTGCATGCTCTCACCAGCTATTCATGGCCCGGCAATCTCCGTGAGTTGGAAAATACGATCAAGCGTTACCTCGTCCTGGCAGACGAGCAGGCAATCATCGACGAGCTCAATCCTCGGCCGCGATTCGCTTCGTTCGCGCCTGCCGGCGAAGGTGGCGCAGAAAACGACAGAAGCCTGAAGCATCTCGTCCGGAACCTAAAGGGGGGAGCTGAGGCCGCGGCGATCGCCCAGTCGTTGGAAATTTCTGGATGGAACCGCAAAGTCGCCGCAAACGACCTGCAGATCAGCTACAAGGCCCTGTTGTACAAGATCAAACAATACAATCTCAGCCCGCCGCCTCGAAAGCGGCAAGTCTCCATCGCGAAGGCGCCAAGTCTTGATCGGGTGCAAAGTGCGTAACTCCCCGCGCTCCAATGTTGAGCGTGCGGAAAAGAAAAGATTGTGATACAGTTCGGAGCCGGGACGGTTTAGTGTTTTCTGGGAAGGCCGGCCCGAAATTGAAACGGAACGACCGCCGGGTGACGCTCCTGGCAGCCCGCTTCAGGTAAATCGAGGCGAACTGAATATGGCGCGCCCCATTCTCTACACTTTATTGCCTTGAAATATCTGGATATTCCGATCTGCGAAAATCGTTTCGAAAGCTACACCGATCTGGTTCCAAACTGGGCTTGCCCTCATCACAACCTAATCATTAACATGAGGATACGTCTCACCTGTGCCGTCCCTCGCAGTCCCCTCACGGAGATTGGGTTGGACAGAGCATTTGGAGATTTTCCACTTCGGCTTACTACTTTTTCCGCGCCTTCGGGTCTGCATACTCAGTAATGCGCGGGTTATTACCATGGTCGCACCGATTCTAGCACGAAACTGGGATTGGCATTACTACAAACCATTCAGGATCATAAAGATACGTTGGCGCTACACTGTCGGATAGCAAGCTGGGGTGAGGCGAGAAGGATCGACGATTGATGATTGAAACAAACGCAACCAAGTCGGAAAAGGTCGTCATCCAATTCGGCACCAGGACCATCAAAGGCTACCTGGAATCCCCGGCTTGGAACACGATCGAAGAACTCTTGGGGAATGCGCCCCAAAGCTCGCTTGAAAACTTCCGCATTCGCCACCACGAATCGGATGTGGTTGAGGACGTCTCGATTAAGGACGTCAAGGCAGTCTTTTATGTAAACAGCTTTGATGGAAACTCGATTCGCAATCATCTCAATTTCCATACCCGCGCGCCCATCGTCCACGGTATATGGATGCGCTTCCAATTCCGCGATGGCGAAGTCATGGAGGGAATCGTATACAACTCCATCCGCTATCTCGTTGATCCGGGATTCTTCGTGCTGCCAACCGACCCCGGCAGCAACAACAAGCTCGTTTATGTTGTTAAGAGCTGGCTCGTCGACCACCGCGTTCTCGGCTTGCGAAAACTCTAATTGGTCGAAACCGATTCCCTCAGAATTGAATAATCTAGAATCTCAGCGGCTATTCCCGTCAAACTCATCAACGCGCTCTCCTTGCGGACCGCTCGTCCTCGGCATCGAATCCGACAACGGGTCGAGAGTGTGATCTCCGGAGGCATATCGATCAAAAATTCAAAATCCCGATCGATCATCGCGCTGTCTGCAAAGGCTAGATAGAAATAAACTCCGCGGTTGCTCAGGTCCCGCGTATAGGCGGGAATCTCGCGGTCCCCTACCAGCACCGTCAGCGGTGCACTTATCTTGAAGCGCTGGCTTCCCCGCTGATCGTTTGCTGTTGTCACTTCTTTGGTCATGCGCACCATTTCATTAAAAATTCCATCATTCGCCGCGGATCGCAATCCGTTGCATATTTGCCGAACCTGGGCAATCTGGACGGCCTTCATACCTTTTGCGCAAACAAATTGCCGTTCTTTGCCTGCAAAACTTTTGCTGATTAACACGTAGTACTATTTGCAATCTCGATGCCCAACGTATTGACAAAATCCCTTGCGTAATTCACCGCTCCGGAACATCAACACGCAATTCATTGCATTCCGCATAGGTCGAAGTGGTGAACCCGAAACTCTGTGGCTTCATCGTAATTCGCTCTCATCCCATCGGTCGATATCGGACTGTTGACCAACCTGAGTCATAAGCTCCGATTGGCTGCAATTGCATCTGCCTTTCCCCTCCCGCGTTGTCCCCTCGACGTCCGGCCGCTCTTCGCCGGCGCCGACTGGTCTCAGCCGGCTCCAGGATCTAGCACCCGAACTGTCACGGGCTGAAAATAGAAACAAGGGTCATGGAAAAATGAAAGCGACTCGCACTTTCAACTTTTCCGCAACCCTGTTGGAATCCCGAATCGGTCGCTCATCGGAGCAGTAGTATGACCACCTGATTAAGACCCCGTAGACCGCTTCGCGGCCTGTCGAAATAGAACCAATGCCATGCAAAGAAGTCCGGTACCGAGCAGGAACAAAGATCCAGGCTCTGGAGCCTCCGTCAGAGTTGCCCGTGATCCCACCAACTCGATCTTGCCTTTGGAATTTTCCTTGTTGGCGTGATAGCTGCCGTTGTCTGCAAAATAAAAATGCCCGCTGCCTTGAGCGTTACTGCCGCCCACTCCGCCAGAGAAGAGACTGAGTTGGTAGCCGCTGATATCAACAAGGACTCCGTCCCTGTCCTGCATCCCGTTCCCCGAATCTCCTGGGTAGAGGAGATTGTCGAGTAGGGATCCACCGTCCCTGGATAGAAGGAGGCTGTTGGCGTCAGAACCCGTGTTGAATACCTCGGACGCGGTTGGGCCAAACGTAACTGGTGCCCCGTTGTTCCCCTTGTACGTCGCAGGAACTCCGGTACCACTTGCAATGCCCGTATGGCCCCTGTCAAAGGCCGCACCGGCTGTGATGCTTGAATCACTGGCTTTATATCCAAAAGAGTCAGCCAAGGCAAATGGGGTTATCGCAACGGACACGGCCAATGCGAGTGAAGCAATTGCATAGTTCTTCATCTTTCCCCCTATCCAGCGGTTCTGAACGGCCCCCAGAGCCTGAACCACTGCATAATCCCACCGCAGACGGCACACTTTGACCTCGGCGGTTCACTCCTTCATAAGCATGTCGATTGCCAAACTTATGTTGTTTATATCCAATGCTTTACGGATTCATTTATTTGCCAATGCGCAATACTTTGCACACAAGATACCCCTAAAGTTGTACTTAATACCCACAATGGTTCTCTGCGTGTGACAGCCGATACAACTTAATCCAGTTTGGGAAAGAAAAGGTGAAACTGTTCAATATCCTCCGGCAGTGGGGTACCAGACCGAAGGTCTGGACAATAAGGCAAGGAA
>OBLW0100001045.1_pt1 | contig 23920 bp, 25 predicted proteins | sample 1520161 | NCBI WGS metagenome assembly OBLW01 (sample SAMEA3539309, study PRJEB22396) | soil metagenome | biome: tundra; feature: field; material: soil | place: USA | collected 2010-05 | depth 0.15 m | reverse complement strand
TACGCGCCCCCGAGGTCTCGTCTCGCTGAGGCGGCATCTATCCTGACGCAGGGGGCTCGTACGGGGTGATTCGACGCCGCAAGAGATGGCCCAGCTCGCAAAAAGGAGGCTGCGTCAAAAGTTGGCCGAGCTCGAACTCGCACTCGAAGGCAGGGTCGAGGAACATCATCGCTTCGTGCTCGAGATGCAACTCGCGCGTCTCGAGCAGCTCGACGAGCACATCGCCAAGCTCGATGAGCGCATCGACAGCAAGCTTGCGCCCTACCGCGAGCAACACGTGCGGCTGGCGAAAATCCCCGGCGTCGATCGCATCCTGGCCGCGGTCCTGATTGCCGAGCTTGGAACGGACATGAGCGTCTTCAAGAGTGGCGCTCATCTTGCCGCCTGGGCAGGCGTCTGTCCTGGCAACAACGAGAGCGCGGGCAAGCGTAAGCGCGCCGACACCCGCAAGGGCAACGTCCACCTGATGACCGCCTTGGTGGAAGCCGCTCATGGGGCCTCGCGCACCAAAGGCAGCTACTTCAAGGATAAGTTCTTTCGCATCAAGGCACGACGGGGCTACCTGCGTGCCGCCGTCGCGATCGCGCACAAGATCCTCCGCGCCGTCTACACCATGCTCTCGACCGGCGCCGAATATCGAGACCTCGGCGCAGCGTACCTGGACGTCATCGACGCCAAGCGCGTCACCGGCAACCTCGTTCGACGCCTGCAGCGCCTTGGCTACGAAGTCACCATCGCGGCTCGCCTCCCCCAAGCGCTCCCGGCCCCTCCGGAACCCGCCGGGTAATTCTCATGGCAGTGTTAACCTTGTCGATGAGTTCGCCCATGGTTCTCTCGCTGAAGAACGGTTTACATTTGGCTTGATGCGCCCGATGCGCATCCGCCTCCATCCCGATGAGAAGCAAATGTGGATCCACCGCTCGAACGGTGCGAGACCAGGAGCGTTGTCCGCGCACGCCTCGGGCGCCGCGCGTCGACGGGTCCACCGGGGAGCACTGCCGGTTCTCGTTTGCGAGAATCACTCGGCAGGCAGTCGACAGAGGGACTTCACGACCGCCGCGTTTGCAAAGCGAGAACCACCAAAACGCGCGGCGTGGAATGCAATCGTCGCTGTCGGTAAGACGAGTTTGCGCACAGGCGCAATGGTTGCGCTCGCGCTCGGAGCGTACTTTTCCACGAGGATGCAGCGGGGACGCTGCGCCGTGAGATCGCGCATGGATCTGGGTCTCCGCCGCCCTGCGATTGGCACCGAGGTTGCCTGAGGGCCGGTCATGAATCCGTTCCAGCCGGCTCTTGTCGTGGCCGCCGCCGTGCAGATGCTTACGGTCACGGCCTGCCACAACACCTGGCAGGGGGTGAAGACGGACACCCGACGCGCACTCGACAAGACCGGCCAAAAGCTCGAGAAGGAGGGCGACAAGATCGACGGACACCCGAACGATGGCCGCTGATGCGCCGATCTCCGGCCGAGCGGAGTTAGATTAGGATCGCGATCCGGCCATCTCGCATTGCCGGCGATCGACGGCATGGATCTCATCAGGCTCCTGCGGCAACGGACTTCCCGGGCGGCGATGCCCATTATCGTGCTCACGGCATCGGGAGGGCCAAAGGAATGGACGCAGCTCGCGGCCCTCGACGCCGATGGCTTCATCGTCAAGCCCGTGAAGGCTGACGACGTGGTCGCCGCTCAAGCTCCCGGCGGTCGGGCGCGAGTGCGAGGAGCTGGCGCGCAGGCCCTGGCCGACGGCCAGCACCCCGCCCCCGAACGCGACCACTCGGTCAGCCACCCCGCCTCACCCCTCCGCGGACGTCAGGCCCTCACGGATCGCGTACTTGGTCAGCTCCGCGACGGTCCGCAGGTTTAGCTTGTCCATGATCTGGCGACGATGGGTCTCGACCGTCGTAACGGCGATCTCGAGGGTTGCGGCGATCCCTTTGGAGGACTTGCCCTCCGCGATGAGCTGCAGCACCTCACGCTCCCTCGCACTGAGCTGCCTCTCGGCCTCTCGGCGCCACGATGGCGCTCTCCCCACGGCTTGCTCGACCACGCTTCCCGCGATCGCTGGACTCAGGTAAGTCTGGCCGCGAGTCACGACCGCCAGAGCGTTCAGGAGTTCGTCAGAGGCCGCATTTTTCAGCAAGTAGCCACTGGCGCCTGCCTCGAGCATCGCGATCACGTAGCGCCGATCGGAGTTCATGCTCAGCGCGATGACCTTGATGCCCGGCAGCTCGGCGGTGACACGCCGTGTGGTGTCGATGCCGTTCAGCTCGGGCATCGCGATATCGACCACGAGGACTTCCGGGCGAAGGCGTTTGACCTCTGCGATGGCCTCGTGGCCGTTCGAGGCCTCGCCGACCACCTCCACCCCGGCCCTCTCGAGCACGGCCCGGAGCCCGTCCCGCATCATCCTGTGATCGTCGGCGAGAACGACTTTCACGGCGCGCCCCCCCCGGGAGGCAGTTCAGGGACCTCGTGGTGCGGCGGGATCCCCCTCGTTAGCAGTGGAACACGGACGCTCACGCGGGTGCCCTGCTGCGGCGCGGAGTCGATCTTCAGCGTACCGCCCAGGCTAGCAATCTGCTCGCGGACGCTGAGAAGGCCGAAACCTCCACCGCCGGCTCGGTCGGTCGGAGCGGCCGGATCGAAGCCGACGCCGGAGTCCTCCACTTCGACTTCGAGGAGATCGTCCGTACGCCGAAGCGACGCCTTCGCCGGTGCCTTCCCGTGTTTGAGGACGTTCACGATGAGCTCGCGGACCGCGCGAAAGACGACCGCCTTGGAGGCGTCGTCCAGCGGCTTGTACGCTCCGTCGTCGACCACTTCGATCTGGACCCCATGGCGCTTCTCGACGTCCTCCGCGAACCAGGCGATGGCCTCCTTGAGGCCGAGATCATAAAGCACGGGTGGGCTCAGGTCGAAGATCAGCGTGCGCTGGTCGGTGATCGCCTGCTCGACGAGCTCCACCGCCCCGTCGACGGCCGCCCGGGGCGCGCCCGAAAGGTCCCCGCGAACGGCGCTCAGCTTGATCTGGGCCAGGGCGAGAGCGTGCCCGATCCGATCGTGCAGCTCGATGGCGATGCGCCGTCGCTCCCGCTCTTCGGTCAGGGCGGCGTCGAAAGCCATGCGCCGGACCCGATCCTGATACGCGCGGATTTGGCGCTCCGCTTCGCGGCGCGGGGTGACGTCCGTCACGAACGCCACGACGACCGGCCCGTCCTCTCGCTTCAACGTACTGAGCGAGACCTCGATCGGGAACTCTGCCCCGTCCTTCCGCCGGCCGAAGAGATCGCCGTCGCGCCCCATCGGACGTGGCGAGGGCGCCGCCAGGTACTCCCCGCGGTGCTCCGGGTGGAGTTCTCGAAGGGCCCAGGGCAACAGCACGTCGACCGACAGACCGGTGAGCCCCTCGCTCTCGTAGCCGAAGACCCGGGCCGCCGCCGGATTGGCGAAGAGGACCCGCCCGGCGGAGTCGACCATGAGGACCCCCTCCGCCGCACCCGTCAGCGCGTCACGAAAGCTCAGCTCCGCGCGGGCGCTCCTCGTACGTTCGGCTTCGGTGACGTCCTGGAAGGCGAGCAGCACGAGGTCCGCGCCCTCGATGTGGCGAGCGTGGAGCAGGAACACCCGCGGGCCCCCGGCCCCGTCGCTGTGCTCGAGGCGAAAGTCTTCGGTTGCGTCGCCTCGGCCGAGCCCCCCGAGAAGGCTTCCCAGCGCTGGCGTGGAAAGCTCCAGGTGCCCGAGCTCGTCGAGACGCCGTCCCTCGATGTCCTTCGGCGCCAGACGGAACGCGCGCTGAAAGGCCGTGTTCGCCGAGCTCACACGGAGATTGCGATCGAGCACCACGAGTCCGTCGCGAACGGTCTCGACGATGCCCTCCGCATATTTCCCCGCGGCCGCGAGACGTTCGGCCCCTTTCTTCTCGGCATCGACATCGCGTGCGGAGATCACCGTCCCGTCGATCCGACCGTCGAGCGTCACGTACGGACGCACCGAGACGTGATACCAGCGCCCGCCAGCGTCCTGGATGGCGCAGTCCGCAGGACCGAGGTGCTCGAGGACCTCCGGGATGAGAGGCATCAGGGCCGGCGCGATCGCGACGATCTGTCGGACGTCGGTCACTGGACGGCCGAGGTCCGTGCCGAGCAGCCCAAACACCCTCCCTGCCGCGGGCGTGAACCTCCGCAAGCGCAGGTCCCGCCCGACGATGAGGATCGGGATCTCGCTGCTGGTGAGGACGTTCGTGAGATCGTCGCTGAGCCGGATCGCCTCGGCACTCCGCTCGCTCAACTCGTCGTTGACGGTGCGGAGCTCCTCGTTGGCCGCCTGGAGCTCCTCCTTCGTGTTCTGAAGCTCGTCGTTCGTGCTTCGGAGCTCCTCGTTGCTCGAGACGATCTCCTCGTTGGCGGCTCTCAGCTCCTCGTTGGTCGCCTCGAGCTGCTCGATGACCGATTCGAGGTATTGCCGCGTCGATGCCAGCTCCTGCCCCACCGCAATGTCGGTGGGTGGCTCGGCGGCAGGGGCGCCCGTAGCCGTTAGCGCCTCCGTCTCGGCCTCCTTCGCGGTCAAGTCCTTGAAGAGCACGAGGAAGAGGCGCTGCTGCGGCGCGTGGACGATGAATGGAATGACGTCCAGCGCGATCGCGTGACGCTCCTCTTCGATGACGAGCGTCAGGCCGGCCTCTCGCGCGGGGCTCTGCGTGGATCGGGCCTTGTCGATCGCGCGGCGAAGCGGGAGCTTCAGCTCTTCGCGGGCCGTGCGGAGCAGATCGAGGCTCGCCACGCCCGCCGCGTGCTCGAGGAACGGGCCCGTGCGTCCCCGGAACTCGACGATCGCGAGGTCATTGGTAATGACGACGCCCGGGGGGGCGAAGGCTGCGAGGACGAGGCGATCCGCTTCGCGCTGGACCTCGGCCGGGCTGGATCTCGCGCCGGTGGCGCGATCCAGCGAGATCGCCGCGCCGGGGCTGGCCCGGGAAAGGTCGAACGTCGGTCGCGGCACTGTGAAGTCGAACGCGATCCGCGGTGCCGCCGAGGTGCGCGCGTAAATCTTGTTCTTGCCGTCCAATGCGGCAAAGCCCACGAAGGCGCGGACGGTCTCCGCGCTGCCCAGTACGAGGAACCCAGGTTCCTTCAAGGCGAAGTGGAGCAGCGCGAGGACCCGGTCCTGCAGCTCCGGGCCGAGGTAGATCATCAGGTTGCGGCAACTGACGAGATCCATGGCCGAAAACGGTGGGTCGCGCGTGACATCGTGCTGAGCAAAGACGCACATGTCGCGCACGTCTCGTCGAATCTGGTAGCCGGCCTCGCTCTTCGAAAAGAAGCGCTGGAGCCGCGCCTGCGAGACGTCGCGCTCGATGCTCTCGGCGAATCGGCCCTCGCGGGCCTTCTCGATCGTAACGAGGCTCAGGTCCGTTCCGAAGATCTTGATCGGCAGGTCCGTGTGCGTGTCCTCCAGAAACTCGAGCAAGCAGATGGCGATCGAGTAGACCTCCTCGCCGGTCGAGCAACCGGGAACCCACACGCGGATCGGAACGTCGCGGGTTCGGTCCTCGCAAAGCTTCGGAAAGACGAGCGTCCGGAGCGCCTCGAACCCCTCGGGCTCGCGAAAGAACCCGGTCACGTGGATCAGTACCTCCTCGCGGAGTGCGAGGACTTCGGCCGGGTCACGCTTCAGGAGTTCTACATAGGCCGTCAGGTCCGTCAGCCCACGCAGGAAAAGACGCCGCTGGATCCGCCGCCGAATGGTCGTCTCCTTGTAGCTCGCGAAGTCGACGCCGCTCGCGCTGCGCACCGCCGCCAGGATCTGGCGGTAGTCACGGTCTGCGACCCGGTTTTGCGGCGCGGCCAAGAACGATGGCCCTTGCGCGCCGATGCGCCGGAGCTCACGCGCCAATCCTTCGGGCGGCAAGATGAAGTCGACGCAACCGGTCGCAACGGCGCTCTGGGGCATGCTCGCGTACTGGGCGGTCGCGTCTTGCGCCAGCACGATCCCACCCTCGCGCTTGATGACCTTGGCGCCCTCGGTTCCGTCGAAGCCGCTTCCGCTGAGCACGACGCCCACGCCCAGGCCGTCTCGGTCCAGCGCGAGGGATTCGAAGAACCGATCGATGGGCAGGTTGAGGCCTGTCTCTTCCAGACGCGGCACGAGCTTCAAGCTTCCCTGGTTGATGAGCAGCCCTGCGTTGGGCGGCAGCACGTAAACGTGGTTCGGCTCGACGCCGGCCCCGTCGCTTGCGGCGTTGACCGGCATCGTGGTCGCCCGCGACAAGATGTCGACCAGGCTGCTCTCGTACGTCGGATCGAGATGATGGATGACCACGATCGCGATCCCCGGCTCCGCCCCGAGGTCACGCAGGAGCTCCACGGTCGGCGCCAGCCCACCTGCCGACGCACCGACCGCCGCGATCGGGAACGAACCAGGCGCGTCCACCGCCGCTGCATCGCTCACGTCACCTGGCATCACCATGGCCTCCAACCGCTCGACTGCTGGGAATGTATGCTGCTGGCTCGAGCCGCGACGGGTAATTCACAGCTCACCTGGCGAGCCATGAACACCACTGCACGAGGCGTGAAACCAAGGGCAAATCCGGGGCCGTTGGTCCTTCTCCCGGCCCGTCGACGTCGGGCCAGGTGTTCCGCGCTCGCCTCCATCCTCGAAGTCCAGGAGGAAGCCACCTGAAACCAGGTAGGTTGCGATCCCAGGCGAGAGACCCGTGGTACCCCGTGGTACCTGGCTCGAAGCACGGTGGGAAGGTCGTCAGGGCGCCCCACGCCAACGCTGCTCTCGATTGAGTGTCCGGATCGAGCCTCGATGATCGAACCTCGCCCCTCTGTCACGCGATTCGCGAATGCCGTCGCCCGCGCCGAACGCGCGCAAGCCGGGGCCGGGCACGATTCCGAGGTGGCCCAGCGCATCACGATGCGTCTCCACGAGGAGCTGGGGAAGCTCGTTGGCGACGCCGGGGTCGACGTCCTCCTGCGTCGGTCGGTCGTCCTCGCCCGCCGGGCCCACCCCGTGCTCGCCGGTGTCACCGCGGGTCCGGGCGGCACGCTCGCGGGCCTCAAAGACGCCGCGCTCGAGGGACCCGAGCTCGCCGAGCTCCAAGACGGCGCCCGGGCGATCGTCGGTCACTTCATCGAGCTCCTTGTCACCCTGATCGGGGAGGACCTCGCGATGGGTCTTGCGCGCGCAGTTTGGCCGTCGGCCGTGGAGGAAGAGGAGCGATGACGACGCGGAGTAACCCGGAAGAGAACCCGAACCGTCACCCTGATCGGGGAGGACCTTGCGTTGGGTCTGGTCGGTAACGTGTTGCGGGAGGCGGCAGCATCTCAGTCGTTGCCCGGTAATTCCCCAAGCTGCCCGGCGATCCGAGACGACTAGGCAATTGGCGGGCAAAACCATGCCACCGATCAGAATACCGAGGAGCCCGGGGGGGCCCGACGCGCGCTCCCTTCCCGCTCATGGCCTGCCCCGCCCCCGGCACCCCGGCATGGATCCATCATTGTCCCGCCACGAGCGGCCGGAGGCGTCAGCGCGTCTGGCTCTTCAAGTGTCCGTGAGAGCACGCTCCAGAGCGCGTCCCAGCTCTTCGAGCGCCGCGAGCCGCTCGCCACCATCGAGCCCTGCGCACGCCCCGATCACGACGGTCGCCGGCGCGAGCTCCTTCAAGCCGGTGACGAGGCGCTCCTGCATCTTTGCGTAGGCGACCGCGTAGCGTAGGACGCGCACGCCCTCCGGCGGGAGGCCCGGGGCGTCGCCGAGCGCCTGTACCTCGTCAACGAAGCCCGCGGGCAGCGCCCGGTTGATCACGATCGCGCGCGGCGCGAGCCGGACGTCTCGGAGGGCGTCGGCGAGCTCGCGCGTCATCCGGCCGCCGTCGTCGCGCACGGAGGTGACGACGAGGATCTCCGTCGCCGGGTCGCGCAGCCAGTGCTCGGTCGCCTTCACGCGCGTCAGCATCCGGGAGAAGACCGCCTCGACGAGCGAGAAGAACTCCGCGAGATCGAGCAGCAACTGCGTCCCACCGATCCGGACCAGGCCCCAGACGACCCGCCGCGCGCCTCCGCCGAGCGCTTCGCCGAGCGGGCCGCCGCGCTGCGACCGGGCGAACCAGCGGAGCCATCTCACCAGGCGTCCCTCGAGGAACGCCGCGAGGCGCTCCGGCCGCCGCAGGAACTCGATCGCGTTCTGTCCCGGCGCGGTGTCGACGACGAGATCGGTGAGCGCCGGATCGCGCTCGGCCCACTCGGCGACGCGGGCGGCCGCGAAGATGTCGGTCGCCGTCGCGAGACGATCGGCGAGCGCGATGAAGAACGGGTTGGCGAGCAGACGTGCGCGGGAGCCGGTGTCCGGGAGCGCTTCGGCGGTCCATCGCCGCAGGCTGTCGGCCGGGTGAAGGAGCGCGGCGTGAAGCGTCCCGACGCCCGGGACGGGGGCCTCGAGATCCGACAGCGGGACGCCGAGCGCATCTTGAAGGCGCCGCGCCGGATCGATCCCGAGGAGCCCGACGCGCCGCCCCGGCTCGCGAGCGAGCGCCAGCGCATAGCCGGCGGCAAGCGTCGTCTTGCCGACCCCGCCCGCTCCGAGCAAGAGGTGCAGGCGCGCGGTCACTCGTCCTCCGCGCAGAACGGAGCGAGCGCGGTGGCAAGCGCCGCTGCGACTGCGCGCGACGAGACCTCGGGCACGAGCCCGAGCTGCTCGTCCAGCGCGATGACGCCTCGCTCGGTCGCCCCGGCGAGCTTCGTGCGAAGGTCTCGCTCGAATCCCAGGCGGCTGCGAAGCTCGGCGCGAACGATCGCGAGCCCCGCGCGGGCGGGCGGCGAGAGGGCCGCGCCGCACGCGTCGAGCCACGGGGGCGCCGCATCGTCGCTCAGGATGCTCCCCGCGCCACGGTTCACGAGCGCCGCGACGAGCGGCCTCCCGAGGCTCCTGGTCGCGCGCGGCACGAGCTCCAGCGTCTCTTCGGTCGCGAGCTCCTCGGGCGTCGTCACAACGAGCGCGCCGGTCCACAGGCGATCGCCCATCATCTCGAGGACGCGCCCCACCTCCTTGCCGAGGAGGCCGGAGGCGTGCATCGACGCGAGCGTCGCGGGGAGCTCGAGCAGCGACACGCCGTGACCCGTCGCCGGAGCGTCGACGACGATCCGGTCGAACGCGAGCCCGACCTCCTTCTCCGCGAGCGTCGTCAGCCAGCTGAGATGCCCGAGGAACATCATCTCGGCAATTCCGGGCGCCGCCTCGACGAGCCGCCTCATCGCTCGACCGTTCACGACGTGCCGGTAGAACGCCCCGAGGCCCAGGTGCCCGACGAAGTAGGCGCGGAGCGAGTCCTCGAGGCAGAAGTTGGCGACCGCCAGGCCGGGTTCGACCTCGATCGGATCGATCCCGGCGGGCGCGAGTCCGTACCAGGGTGCGATCGCTTCCGAGAGCGTCCACTCGAAGACGAGCGTCCGGGCTCCGCGCCGCCTGAGGGCCATGGCGAGCGCCGCCGAGACGGTGCTTCGCCCGACGCCGCCCTTCCCGAGGACGAAGAGGATGCGAGGCAGGCGCGGCAGCATCAAGCGTCGAGGTCGGCGACGCGGACGACCTGGACGATGCCCCACAGCATCGCCCGATCGTGCTCGGCCCGGTTGTTCGTCAGGCCGTCCGGCGGCTCGCCGAAGCTGCGAAGCACGACGACGGCGTCTCGCGTGGCCGCACGCCGCAGGGCGAGGACGAGGCGCTGGCGGTACGCCGGAGCCGCGCCATCGAGGATATTCGACACAGTGAAGGCGTCGAAGCTCCCGGGCGGGCACGTCTCGAGGTGAGAAGCCGCGTCCGCGAACACGAGGCGGATGCGCGCGGTGGCGCCCGGCGGCGGACGGTAGGTCTCGGTCTCGCCGAGCAGCAGGGCCCGCGCGTACGGATTGCTCTCGTTGGGGTGGCGCGCGAACGAGCGCGCCATACGCCCGCGCATGACCGCGCCGAAGTGACGCGGCAGGAAGTCGAGGAACTGCGGCGCGTACACCGCCTGGAGCCCGGTGACCGACATCATCGCGTCGAAGCCCGCGCGGAAGCGCCAGGTGTCGAGCTGCTCGCGCCAGAACGCGACCTGCGCCTCGACGGACGAGAGCGCGAGAAAGGCGCGGACCACGTCCGACCTCCAGCCCGCGAGCGGCATCAGGACCCGGCCAAAGCCCATCACCTTCTCGGCCGTGCCGTGCTCGCCCGGCGCTCCCGCGATGCGTCGCTCGGCGTAAGCGAGCTGCGTGGGGTTGATGTCGCACGCGACGACCTCGTGACGGTCGCACAGACGCAGCGCCGTGCACCCGGCGGAGGCGATGCAGAACACGCGAGCCCCCTCGGGAAAGGCAGCCCGCTCGATCGCGGGATCCTCGTACATGCGCCCGAAGAGGATGCGCTTCGGACCGACCCGTGCATCGAACCTGCCGCTCTGCCAGACCGTTGCCTCGCTCACGAGGGACCGCCGCTCATCACCGCCGCGATCCAGGCGAGGAGCAGGAACGCGATGTTCTTCACGACCATGCCGCCGGGATCGTGAATGATGTGCCGCGCCCAGAGGAGGCCGTTCACGTTGAGCGCGACCAGGAGGACCACCTGCGCGATCGCGCAGAGCCCCGGGGCGATGCCCGACAGGACCCACGCCGCGAGCGTCGTCTCCACCAGGCCGAGCGCCACGAGAAATGGCCGCCCGACGAGAGGTCCGAGCCTGGGCACCGCCTCGACGACCCGGACCTGGTGAGGCTCGCGCCCGAGGACCTTGCACCACAGCCCCTCGTAGAGCCAGACGGCCGCGACGGCGCCACGGACGACGAGCAAGGGCGGGAGAGGGAGCGAGAGCGCGAGCATCGGCGCGATCTGAGCATGCGTCGTGCCCGTAAGGCAGTCGCGAGGGCCGACTTTCGCCGCACGGCCCGCCGCGCACGACTTGCCCGTCCGCGGAAAGCATCGCTCACGTTCGCTTGCGAGGCTTGCGCGATAGGTGGTTCGTGCGCACTGCTCGTGTCGGCACCGCGCGTGCAGACCGCCGCCATGGGAGACGCCATGAGACTCGCCATGATCGGTCGACTGTTTCCGCGGAACGAGACGCTCGAAGTCGTCGCAACGCGAGTTCATTTCGCGGCGTCGCCCGAGAGCGTGTGGCAGGGAATGCTGTTCTACGAAGAGGTGCCGTGCCGTCCGGCGCCGCTCCTGCGCATGTTTCTCCCGGTGCCCGTCCGCACGCGGGGCGAGAAGACCCGCGCCGGTTCGCTCATCGAGTGCACCTACGAGGGCGGCTACCTGGAGAAGCGCATCACCGCCGTCGAGGACGCGCGGTCGGTCCGGTTCGACGTCCTCGTGCAGCGCCTCGGCGTCGAGGACAGCATCTCGATGGACGGGGGCTCGTACGAGATCTCCGCCGAGGGCGGCGGCGCCGACGTCGTGCTCTCGACGCGGTACCGCGGCCACCTGCGGCCGCGCTGGCTCTGGCGGCCGCTCGAGCGCTTCCTCGCCCACGGACTGCATCGCCATATCCTCGACGGCATGCGCTCGACGGTGGAGGCGGTCGCCCCGGGCTCCGAGCTGCCCGCGTTCTCGGCGAAGGGATAGCGAGGCGCTGCGCGTCAGCGCAAGGTTTGCGCGAGCGGCTCCTTGCCGATCTCGGACGAGGCGGGTGCTCGCCGCCCTGGTGCCCATCGGAGGCGTCGCATCGACCAGAGCACCCCCAGCGCAGCGACGGCCGACAGGATCTCCGAAGAGACGGCGATCGCCCGGTGAGAAGGCGCCATGGCGAAGATGGCCCGCGAGAGCCGCACCGTGAACCACTCGTGCGGAATGGCGTCGACCCTGGACGACCCGGACGGGTGATTCCACAGCCAGCGCGCCAGCGTCGTGAAGACGCACTCGCCGAAGATGGGCCGCGACAGCTGCGATACGACGACGAACGCGGTCGCGTACACCGCGTACGCGCGCGTCAAGGCGGGCCGCCCGTGCCAGAAGAGAAGCGGCATGCCGAGCAGCCACGCGGCCATCAGCAGCGCATGCGTCACATCGACCGCAGATCCGAGGGCTTGCCACATCGCGGACGATGGAGACTGCAAGAGCGACGCCGGAAGACTCGACGCCTCGCTCGGTGCGAGCCATCCTCAAGAGGACATGGGGCCCCAGGCGATCCGTTCCGCGCTCGGTCTCCTCGCACTGACGGCCGGGCTCGTCGGCTCGGGGCGCATCGTCTCGCGCCACTACCTTTTCCCCACGGAAGAGGTGCCCGCGGTCCGGGCTCCGGATGACGTCGTGCGACGCGACTGTCGCGCGTCGGACGGCGTTCGCGTGCACGCGCTCGAGATCCCCGCCCCGGCCGGCGGTCGCACGATCGTCTACTTTCACAACAATCGCGAGACGATCGAGGAGCGCGTCGGGTTCGCGCGGCGACTGCGCGCGCGCGGCTTCGGCGTCTTGCTGGTGGAGTACCGCGGCTACGGGTTCGCCCGCGAGGCGTCTCCGTCCGAGGACGGGCTCTACGCCGACGCGGAAGCAGCGCTCGAGGCACTCGACGAGCGCGGAACCGGACCGGAGCGCGTCGTCCTCTGGGGTACCTCGCTGGGAACCGGCGTGGCCGCGGAGATGGCGCGCCGCGAACGAGGCGCACGCCTGGTCCTCGTCTCGCCCTACACATCCATTCCTGGACTCGTCACGGCCGTGGCCCGGCTCGTTCCCGCGGGTCTCCTCGTTGCCGATCACTTCGACACGCTCTCGAAGGCCGCAGGTATCCTCATCCCGACGCTCGTCATCCACGGGGACTCGGACGAGATCGTCCCGTACTGGATGGGCGAGCGCCTGACCGACGCGATCGCGCACGCGCGACTCGTCACGGTCGCCGGGGGCCACCACGGCGATCTGTTCGAACGGGAAGGCGAACGACTCCTGAGCGAGGTCGCGGCGCTGGGGGGATGAAGCCGTCGTGAACGGCCGCTACGACGAGCGCATGCCCGCCGTCGCGGCCGCTCCCTTCGTCAGGACTTCGGAGCCTGTCCTTCGACCTTCACCGCGATCTTCTTCGGCTGCACTTCCGCCTTCTTGGGCACCGTGACGGTGAGGACGCCGTGCTCGAGCGCGGCCCTCAGCTTGTCGGTCTCGGCGCCGTCGGGCAGCGTGAAGCTTCGGCTGAACGAGCCGTAGTTGCGCTCGTACGCATAGTAGCGCTCCGAGCGGTCCTCCTTCTCCTCGTCCCGCTTTCCGCTCACGGTCAGGCGGTTACCGGTCATCGTCACTTCGAGGTCCTTCTCCTGGATTCCCGGGACGTCGGCCCTGAAGAGATAGCTGTCCTTCGTTTCCTTGATATCGAACGCCGGCGCGAATGCGACGGCGCGCTCTTCGAAAGCCTGGAACGGGGAAATCTCGCGGAATGGATCCCACGACAGCAGCGCGCGCATCTGCCTCCACGGATCCCACGACGACTCGGGGGCCGTGAGGGCGGGCTTGTCTCCGTTTTGCTTGCGAATGGTGATGTTGCTCATGGTTCGTGTCTCCTTCGGTCCGTCTCACCGAGCAGGATGCGCGCCAGCCGCTGCTCGCGAGCGTTCGAGCCCGGAGGGTTCGTTTTCGCGGTCCTTCGCGCCGGGCCCCGCGTATCGTCTGCGTCACGCAGCAAGCGTTGCGCCGTGGACGGGCGGCATGCGCTCTGCATCGCGGTCCAGCGTGAAAGACCTGCCGCGCGACGAAATCCAAGGCGCTCCGCCGCGCGTGAAGGATCCACGGGCCTCGCTCGTCGGGGTCGCTCGCGACCTCATGCGCCTCGAGGAGAGCTTGCGCGGTCTCGAGAAGGAGATGCGAGCGGCGATCGAAAGGGTCCCCCCCGAGCGCCGCGAGAGCGCCCGGAACCTCGTTCACTACGTCGCCCTGAGGCAGCACGACCTGCGCGACCTGCAGCTCCGCCTCTCCCAGCGCGGGCTCTCGTCGCTCAGCCACTCCGAGAGCTGCGTCATGGGCAGCTTGCTCGCGGTGGCCGAGCGGGCGCACGAGTCGCTCGCGCTGCGCGGCGACGAGAGCGCGCGGCGGGAGCTGTCGCGCCTCGGCAGGAAACGCGCCAGCGCGATGTCGTGGGAGACGGCGAAGGCGCGCTTGCACCAGCACACGCGCGACCTCTTCGGGCCTCGGCCCGACGAGCGGCACATCTACATCATGGTCACCGCGCCTTCGGCCAAGGAGGCCGATCGCGCGTGGATGACGAAGATGTTCGGCGCGGGGATGAACGTGCTGCGCATCAACTGCGCTCACGAAGGCGAGAGCGAGTGGGCCCGGGTGGTCGAGGCGCTGGGCCAGGCGCGGAGCGAGAGCGGCAAGGAGTGCCGGGTGCTCATGGACCTCGCGGGCCCGAAGATACGGACCGGCGCCATCGCGGGGGGACGGCCCGTCGCGACGTGGAAGCCCGCGAGGGACGACATCGGCCGCGCCACCACGCCGGTGCGCGTCGTCGTCCACCGCGCTTCGGCGCTCCCTGCCGAGGGCGCGGGGCCGCGCTTGGTCGTGCGCGATCGAGACTTCGCGAAAGTGCGGACGGGCGACGAGCTCCGCTTCCGGGACGCACGCGGAAAGAAGCGGACGCTCGCCGTCGAGGCGACCGGCGGCGACGAGCTCGTCGCCCTCGCGACGGAGCGGGCCTACGTGCTCGCTCGTGCGCGCGCGCGCATCCATCGCGCCGGACGCGCCCGAGGAGCGTTGACGCTCGAGGTCAGCGACGAGGAGGGCGGAGCGATCGACGTCAAGGTCGGCGATCCGCTCGTATTGACCCGCCGGCGCGTCAAGGGCAAGCCTCCGCGGCGGGACGGCGAAGGGACCGTCGAGCGGCCCGGCGTCGTCGCGTGCACGCTCCCGGCCGCGCTCGATCATCTCGACGTCGGGCACCGGGTGCTCTTCGACGACGGCTGCATCGTGGCTGTCGTCGAGCGGATCGACGAGAAGCGAGAAGACTTCCTCGTCCGGGTGGTCCGCACGCAGAAGCGAAACGCGAAGCTCCGCGCCGAAATGGGCATCAACCTCCCGGATACGCGGATGACCGTCCCCAGCCTGACGAACGACGACCGCCGCGCGCTCGCCTTCGTGGCGAAGCACGCGAACGCCGTGAGCCTTTCGTTCGTCCGCGCGCCGGAGGACGTTCGCTCGCTACACCAGGATCTCGCCCGGCTCGGACGCCCCGACCTGGGGGTCGTCCTCAAGATCGAGACCCGCGAGGGCTTCGAGAGCCTGCCTCGCCTGCTGCTCGAGGGCCTGCGGCGGCCGGCGCTCGGCGTCATGATCGCGCGGGGTGACCTCGCCGTGGAGGTCGGCTTCGAGCGCCTCGCCGAGTTGCAGGAGGAGATCCTGTGGCTCTGCGAGGCGAGCCACGTGCCCGCGATCTGGGCCACGCAGGTGCTCGACACCCTCGCGCGCACGGGCGTGCCGTCGCGCGCGGAGGTCACGGACGCCGCCGCGAGCGTCGCCGCGGAGTGCGTGATGCTCAACAAGGGGCCTTTCGTCGACGAGGCGGTCGCCGCGCTCTCCGACATCCTGCACAGGATGGAGGAGCACCGCTACAAGAAGCGGAGCCTGTATCGAAAGCTCGAGGTCTCGACCTTCGCCCCGGCGGCGACCGCCGGCCCACGAGACCACGGCACGAGACGTGGATAGAGACCGGTGACGATGAACACCCATTCGAAGATCGGTCCCACCAGGAACGTCGCCAATCAGGAAACGAGAACGCTTTCGATGTCGCGCCAGGCGGGGCTCCGGCGGGCGCTCGAGGCCAAGAAGGCGCAGCTCCTGCGCCTGCACGAAAATCGCGAAGAGCAAGCCGGCGAGGTGGAGCTCGCGAGCGTCGACGTGGTCGATCGAGCCGAAGGCGTGATCGAAGATCGCCTCCGCGCGGCCCTCGACGAGCACGCTCGCGCGCTCCTCGGAGAGATCGAGCACGCGCTCGCGAAGATCGACGCGGGCATCTTCGGCTTCAGCGAGATGAGCGGACGTCCGATCCCGTTCGCGCGCCTGCTCGCCGTGCCCTGGGCGCGCTTCGACGCCGACGAGGCGAGGCGCATCGAGCATCCATCGCGTTCGTGAGCGCAGGCGTCGAGCGATCGTCGAGGGCACTCTTGGCTACTCATCCCGAACAGGCTGCGGCCATCATGCTACGGTTCGCCGAGCGGACCGGGATCCTCTCGTCAGGGAACGGGCGCCGGTACCTCTGGACCGACGCGTTCGCTGTGTGCACCTTCCTCGGCCTTGCCAGGGCGACGGGCGAGTCGCGCTACACAGACCTCGCCGTGGCCCTCGTCGACCGAGTGCATCGCGCGCTCGGACGCCACCGGCCCGATGACCCCCGCGTCGGCTGGGTCAGCGGGCTCGGCGAGGACGAGGGCGCGCGCCATCCCACGTGCGGCGGCTTGCGCATCGGCAAGGACCTTCCGGAGCGCGCGCCCGCCGAGCCCTTCGACGAGGCGCTCGAGTGGGAGCGCGACGGGCAGTACTTCCATTATTTGACGAAGTGGATGCACGCTCTCGATCAGACGAGCCGCTTCACGAGGCGGCCGGAGCTCAACGTCTGGGCACGGGAGCTCGCCCGAACGGCGCACGCCGCGTTCGCGTACGGGCCGCTGGGCCCGGAGCGGCGCATGGTCTGGAAGATGAGCATCGACCTGAAGCGGCCTCTCGTTCCGTCGATGGGTCAGCACGATCCGCTCGATGGCCTCATCACGTGCCTGCAGCTCGACGCCACGGCGCGCCAGCTTGCCGCGCCGGTCCGGCCCGATCTCCGCTACGAAGCTTCCGACTTCACCTCGATGCTGGTCGGCCGCGACCTCGCGACGCCCGATCCTCTCGGCATCGGCGGTCTCTTTGCGGACGCCTACCGGATTGCTCAGCTGCGTCGCGCCGGCGCCGCCGGGCAGGACACCCTCGCCGACGTCCTGCTCCGGGCGGCATCCGCGAGCCTCGAACGTTACGAGGCCGCGCTCCGCGCCGTCCGCGCGCGGCCGGCCGAACAGCGGCTCGCCTTTCGCGAGCTGGGTCTCGCCATCGGCCTTCATGCGGACGCGAAGCTGCGCGGCGGGCCCCTCCCGTCCCACGACCTGCTTCGCGATGCGATCATCGCGTTCTGGCTCGACCCCGAGAACCGGAGGGCCACGTCGTGGACGGAGCACCGCGACATCAACGAAGTCATGCTCGCGACGAGCCTGCTCCCCGACGGCTTTCTCCGGCTCGACATGGGCGGTCCGCCGCTGGCATGACGACCGCGCTCGTGGGCGAGCTCCTCGAAGCATCGCGCCGGATGAGCGGGGGATTTCGCCTGGCATCGAGAATGCTACTCGACGAACCATGAACGCTCTCGTCGTCTACTTCTCGCGCACCGGGACCACCCGCAAAGTGGCCGAAACCATCGCCAGCAGCCTCGGCGCCGACATCGAGGCGATCCACGAGTCGAAGGACAGACGTGGTCTTCGCGGTTATCTCCGCAGCGCGTTCGATGGGACCCTCGGCCGGTGGGTCCCGACCGACGCCGTCGACCGAGACCCGACTCGTTACGATCTCGTCATCGTCGGCACTCCCGTCTGGGGCTGGAGCTTGTCGGCGCCCGTTCGATCATTCTTGTCGAACCATGCGCGCAGGCTGCACAAGGTGGCATTCTTCGTGACCGAGGGAGGCGGCGGCGCCCGGCGCGTCTTCGAGCAGATGGCCCAGGTCGTCGCGGCTGATCCCGTCGCGACCCTCGCGTTGGCGCAGCGAGACGTTGAACGCGGCACGGTGTCCAGCGCCATCGAGTCGTTTCTGGCGGCGCTCCCGAAGAAGGCGACCGCTCCGTGACCTTCAGCGCATCGGGCCTCTTAAATTAAGGCGGGTGTCGTCAACCCTCTTTCGCCGTGACGTCGAGAAGCGTGTCTTGAGCTCGTCTTTCATGACCTTGCCGGTCGCGTTGCGTGGGAGCTCGTCGACGAGGTGCCACTCCTTGGGGATCTTCACGGAGGCCAGCCTGGACCGCACGAAGCGCTCGATGTCGGCGAGGTCAGGATTGCCGCGGGGAACGACGACCGCTGCCAGGCGCTCTCCCCACTCGAGGTCGGGGAGGCCCACCACGGCGACCTCCCGCACGCCCGGATGATGAAGCGCGATCGCTTCCTCGATCTCGACCGGGTAGAGGTTCACGCCGCCCGACTTGACCATGTCGCGCCCGCGTCCCGCGATGTAGAGGTAGCCGTCTCCGTCGAGCCACCCGAGGTCCTCCACCGTGACCCAAGGACCGCGACGCGTTGCTTCGGTCGAATCGATGTCACCGAGGTACCCGCTCATCGTCTGGTCGTTGCAGACGTAGACGATGCCCGTCTGGCCCACCGCGAGCCTTCGTCCTTCCCGGTCGAGGATGGCGACGGATTGCCCGGGGAGGGGCCGTCCGACGCTCCGCGGACGGGCGAGCATCTTGGTCCCGTCGATCACGGTGACCCACCCGAGCTCCGTGGCGCCATAGAAGTCGTGGACGACGCGCGCCCCGAAGGCGTCGATGGCGGCGCGCCGGAGCGATTCGGGGAACTCGGAGGCTCCAGCCATGAGCGCCCGTAACTCGGGGTTTGGCATCGTGGAGCGAAGATCGACCGGGAGATCGACCATCCGGCGAATCATCGTGGGAACGAGAAGAACACTGTGAATGCCGAGACCGGAGAGCGCGCCGAGCGTCGCCTCCGCGTCGAAGTGCGGGCGCAGATGAATCGTGGCGCCGAGCGCCGCGTGAAGGAGCGTGAAGACCTGTGCGGCCGAGTGATAGAGCGGCGCGACGACGAGGTGCCGGTCGCCGACCTGGAAGGGGAGGCGCTCGAGAACGCGGGAGCCCTCGATGACGCCGAACCGGACGAGATCGCGAACTGCCCCCTTGGGCTGCCCGGTGGTTCCCGAGGTGTAGACGATGCTCTCGCTGCGGGTATCGAGCCGCGGAACGTCGGGAAAAGAAGAGGATCGCGCGCGGGCGACGAGATCGTCGAAGCGAACGGCGGGAGCCACTGCCTTCCGATCGCCGACGACGACCACGGCCACGCCGGGCCTCGCGCGGGCAACCGCGGACGCGGTCTCGAACGAGGCCTCGGAGACGAGGACGGCGCGCAGCCGAGCTCGCGCGGCGATGCCCTCGAGCTCCGGCGGTTGGGCACGAGAGCTCACGTGCACGGCGCGTGCGCCGAGGCGCATGAGCGCGAACCACGCGATGACGTACTCGGCACAGTTCTCGGCCGCCAGCCCGACCGCGTCACCGCGGCCGACTCCGAGCTCGTCGCGGAAAGCGGCCGCCGTACGATTGATGAGGCGATCGACCTCGGAGTACGTGTACGTCCTCCGGGCATCGACGAGTGATGGGCGCTCTGGCGTGTGGAGCGCGTGCAGGGCGTGGACCGTGCGCACGGACAGCCCGGAGCGAAGCGCGAGCCGCGCGATCAAAGGCGCGGCGAGCGGATGCAGCTCACCGAACGCCTGGATGCTCCTGGCCACGCGGAAGACGCGCGCGACGCGCATCGGCGTCGGGTCCAACCGCTCACGAAAGAGGATGTCCGCGCCGCGGGTGAACGCGCGCCGAACCCGAAAGAACGCGGCGGTCACTGCGGAGCAGCGGTCGGCGGCATCATCGCCGACCTGGCTCACGACCGAGCCGATCGATCGCTCGGGGATGCGCCACCCAGTAGCCGTGCCATCCGCCCGGATGCCACGGATGCCGGAACCAAAGGCCGTAATGGTACGGGCCCCAGCCCCACGGCGAGATGTACCAGGTCCAACCGAAATCCAGCGTGTAGAGGTGGACGTACGGCATGCCTTCCACCTCCACCGTCGTCGCCCCGGCCGGTATCCAGATCCATCCGTGATCGACCGTGTAGACCCACTGGCCCGCCGGATAGGTGTAGACGAGCGGCGGCGCCTCTGCGGGTGGGGGCGTCGGCGCGGCTTGAGCCGCTGGGGGTGCCCCCTTCGTCTGGCGGCGAAGGCGGAGCGGGTGGCGGCGGCGCGTAGGGCTCTGGCAGCGGCTCCGCGACGAGGGGCTGGGGTGGGGGTGGAGGCAGCGACGGGGACTGGTACTCCACGCGGGCGGCGCAGCTCACCAGCACAGACGCGAGGAACACGATCAACGGCGACGGCTTCAGGACGACAGCACTCATGCTGGGCGGCGCACATCAAGCAACCCGCAAGCCATCGAAGCGAGCCGCTCGCTTCGCCACCGGCGGTTCATGCCTCGCGCGCAGACTATGCGCCGCCGCGCAAGGCGCGCCTGGCAGGACGGTGAGGATGACGAGGTGCGCCGAGGACCGCGCGCGGCCTTGAGCACCGGCACCGCGCAGCGCGCCGGGATTTCAGGGTGCGACAAAGCCCGGCCAGTTTCGCATGTAGGTCGCGAATCTCTCGCTCAGACCGCGCTCCCGCAGCTCGGCCAGCGTGAGCGGCGGTCGACGGGGCAGCCAGCCCGACTCGCTCTGTCGCTTCGGCCAATCGGGGTTGGCGATCGCGGCCCGTCCGACGGCCACCGCATCGGCGCCCATGCCGAGCAGCGATTCCGCGTCACTCCCGGTCCATCTGCCCCCCGCCGCGACGAGCACGGCCTCGCGGGGAATGGCCGTCCGAAACAGCGGCACGGGATGCTCATCGGGGCGCTTGCGCGTGTTGATCGACGCATCCCAGAGCGAGAGGTGAATGAAGTCGGCCCCGTCCGAACACAGCCAGCGTGCGACCTCGAGCGACTCGTCGAGGTCCAGTCCGACCGCGTTGCCGTGATCCTCCGGCGAAAGGCGCATGCCGATGACGAATCGCTCCGGGACGGCGGCGCGGACGGCTCGCATGATCTCGCGCGCGAAGCGCGCCCGGCCCTCCAGCGAACCGCCCCATCCGTCGGTGCGGGTGTTGATCGAGGCACTGAGGAACTGCCCGATGAGAAATCCGTGGGCGCCGTGCAGCTCGATGCCGGCAAAGCCGGCCATGCTGCACCGCGCGGCCGCATCTCGAAATTGTCCGATGATACGCGTGATGTCCGTCTCCGTGGCCGCGCGCGCGCGCTCCGTTCCGGGGACCTCGTAAGCCGTGGCGCTCAACGGCGCGACGCCCGTGAGAGACCTCGGCGAACGCAACCCACCATGAAAGAGCTGCACGACGCCGAGAGCGCCGTGACCGGCGAGCGCCGCGGCGAGTCGCCGAAGACCCGGGAGCAGCCGGTCGTCGTAGACCCCCAACGCCCGGGGCCAACCCTGACCATCCAGGGCGACGTGCGCGGCGCACGTCTCGACGACGCCGAAGCCGCCGCGTGCCCGCATCTCGAGCCACCGCAGATCGTCGTCGGAGAGCGAGCCATCAGGGTGGCTCTGCTGATTGGTCATGGGGGCGAGCCACGCGCGATTGCGAGCACGCGCGCCGTTGCGGAACACGAGCGGGTCGAGGATCATGAGCCTCGAGTCCAGAGCAGACGGCGTGCCAAGCGCGGCTCATGGACGGCGACGTGGGCTTTCGAAGCGTCTTCGGTGAGGGCTCGGAGTTCTGGGTGGACATGCCGGCTCACGCGTCCGGCGCACGTTCGAGCGTCCTGCCCCCTGCTCGTGAGAGGAGTTCCGAGCGACTCGCATCGGACGGGCCTCGGTTGGTGCTTTACGTGGAGGACAATCCCGCGAACGTCACCTTCATGAGCGACCTCGTGAGCACCATGGAGGAAATCGAGCTCTTGACCGCTCCGACGGCCGAGATGGGGATCGACCTCGCCCGCGCGCGCCAGCCCGACGCGATCATCATGGACATCAATTTGCCCGGCATGAGCGGAACCGACGCGCTCCGCGAGCTACGCACCCTACCGGAGACCCGGGACATTCCCGTGATCGCGCTCACCGCAGCCGCTTCCCATGCCGACAGGCGACGAGGTGCGGAGGCCGGCTTTGCGCAGTACTTGACCAAGCCCGTGAATGTAGGCGTCTTGCTCGGAGACGACCGGCGCTCCCGAGATGGAGTGATCGGTCAGAAACTCAACGAGGCGATCGACGGGCAAGTCGGGCCTGACGGTGAGCACCTCGCGGGTCATGACTTGGGAGCGGTAATCTTGTCCACGGGACACCTCCTTGATCGCATCGATCGCGGCCATCAGTCAGGCCGCGCAGACCACTCGCATCGGCGCAAGCCCTGCGTTTCTCGTGCCTGCCTACCCTTAGCCATCGGACTGGTTGGCAACGACGAGATCATCGCGCAGGATGTCTTCGCCCAGAAAGGCGGCTTCCTCGCGGTCCATGTGTTCGCCAATCAAGTCGACCAGCGCGGCGACCCCGGCGGCTGCGCATTCGGCCGGAGTGCAGGGGATCCCTAAGAGCGCCGCGTAGAGCCTCTCGTGCTCCTGATTGTGCTGCTCGAACATGATCGCCGCGCGGGCTGTTCCCCAGGCGTCGACCGCGGGAATGAGGTCCCGCAGCAGGGCCTCCTCGTGCAAGTTGTGCGCGCGCATCGCGTCAGTGAGACGAACGAGGTGCTCTCGGAGAGAGTCGCCATCGGGTGCATCGACCTGTGAGACTTCGGCAAAAGTCAGCGTCACATCCAGCATGACTCGGATCTGCGCGTGCTCTCGGAGAAGAACGCCTCGAATCTCGCTCGGCTTCATGGGACACCTTCCGCGGACGTTCCGCGGACGTCAGGAGCAAGGAGCACGCCACCGGGGGTGCAGCCCCTAGTTCGTCGCGCCGGCGGGACGCAGCGTGAAGTTCGCCGTCGCGATCCCCGTGAAGCCCACCGTCACCGACTGCGTTGCGGTCGGCAAACGCGGCGACCACGCCATGACACGGTACGTGCCGGGGGGCAGGTCCGCGATGGCGGTAGACGCCGGAGGGCGGTAGCGCCGCCAGCGCCCACCCGCCCCCGGTTACGCGATGCGGAGGTGGTTCTCGACCTTCCGCACGCCGTGCGTCCCTCTCACGGCGCCTTCGATGGCGTCGCGCTCGGCCCAGGAGGGCACGTCGCCGCTCAGCACCACCTTGCCATCCGTGACCACGACCTTGACTTTCTTTGCCGCGTGTTCGGCGTGCCGCTCGAGCGCGCTCTCGATGGCTCCGCGCACGGCGTCGGCCGACGGTCGCGGCAGCGGCGGCTCGACGGACATGAGGTTGTTGATCGCGGCCACGCCCGCCAGGTTGCGGACGGCGCGCACCACGTCCTCGTACTGGCTCCAGTAGTCGAGCGTTCCTTCGAGGATGACGACGCCGTTCGAGACCGTCGTTCGAATGCGCTCGTGCGGCACAAGGGTGTCCCATTCGAGGGCGACGCGAACGGCTTTGGCGAGGTCCGTGTCGTCCCGCTCGAACGAGCCGGGAAGCTTGACCCGCATTTCATTCGCGACGTCGAGCACACCGGCGACCCGATGGGCGGCATCCTGAGCCGCAAGGCGCGCCGCCCAGCTATCGACGGTTCCGGTGAGAGTCACCGTTCCACCTTTGACCTCCACTCCGACGTCCGTCTCGCGGACACGAGTGTCCCATTTCAGCTCCTCGAGTACGTCGTGTTTGATGTGCGAGTCCGTCTTGGCAATCGGCCGTGTCATGTCACGACTCCTTTCTGCTCGAATGCAGCAGCAGGCGCCCCTAGAGCAAGGGTCGTTCCGAGTGGGTCCAGGCCGTGAAGGCGCCCCGATCCATCGGCCATACTCGACCGCGGCTTATCGGCAGCCGCGTGGCTTGCGTCGGGGCGCATGGCTTGCGCCCGCCGCCGGTCGACCGGATGAATCAGGCGCGCTTGCACCGGGAAGCGATCGCACATCGTCGGTCACGGGGCCCGGCGGCACGACACGTGAATAGCCGATGCGCATGGCTCACAAACAAGTTCTCTTCCAGTCGGCGGCTCGTGAGAAGGTCTTGCGCGGCGCGACCGCCCTGGCCGAAGCCGTTCGAGTGACCCTTGGCCCGAAGTCCAAGAGCGTCCTCATCGGAAAGA
>OBLW0100001043.1_pt1 | contig 23974 bp, 23 predicted proteins | sample 1520161 | NCBI WGS metagenome assembly OBLW01 (sample SAMEA3539309, study PRJEB22396) | soil metagenome | biome: tundra; feature: field; material: soil | place: USA | collected 2010-05 | depth 0.15 m | reverse complement strand
TCATTGCATAGGCAAAAATTCCCGATTTCGTCAGTCTCGTGACGAACTTCGGCTAGTGGTCATGGGGACGGCGTTCTTCGGGTCATAAACGACATAGAAATTGGGAATGAAGCCGAGGACACGCTGCTGTTCCTCAATGTGCACCTGCTCCGTCGCGATCTCCTTCGGAGACCACGTGACTGTGATCGAGGTCGCCGCTGCGAGGAACTCGAGGCGCACACCCGTCACAAACTGGAACTCGTTCGCATGCAGACGCAGCTCGGCCGACTTCCAGTCGGCAAAGCCTTTCGCATGGACGGTGACGTGATACGGGACGCCGGGCTTCAGGTTGTCGAATTCGAAGCTCGCGTGTTCATCTGCGGCGATCGATCGGCGGTCGATGCCACCGGCACTGTCGAGCTCAACCGTTGCCCCCGGAACAAGATCTCCATTGGAAGCGGTCACAGTTCCGCCAATGCGCGCCGGGTTTGGATTTGTCGCAACCGAAGAAGGATCGTCGCCGGACCCATCTTCCGCCGGAGTATCAGGAGAATTTGCGCGATTTTGTTGCGGATTGCCGGCCACTGGTGCGCCAGGGGCGGAGGGCAGGTCGGAGATCATTGAGGATTCTGCCGGGGCCAGTGAGGGTTGCACCGACCCGCTGGCTTGTTGAGCAAAGACGGAAGGAGCAATCATGCAAAGCACAAGGCTGGCGCCGAGCGTCCCAGGAAAAGAACGAAGATATGAGGACATTCAATCACCAAGTCCGGGAGCGGAGCCACCGCTCATGAACGAGCCGCGCCCAGCGCATTCCAAGGCTGAGTACCAACGTTTTGGACAGACCGCTGGTGGGGGACCACCCTGTTTCGTTTGCGGTACAAGGGATTAGACGCAGGTCGGGAGGGCCTGGATTGCATAACTGTGCGGCAAAGCTATTAATCGCGGCTTAGACTGCTTATTTAGTTAGATAGAAAAGCAGAGGCATGTTCCCCCGTCTGAGAAGGCGTTCAGTTCATTCGGGAGCGCGTAGTTCCGACCTGCAGGCGAAACGTTGCGGCGGCGTGCACCGCCGCCGTTTCCGCACAAGTTCACGCGTTCGCCGAGGATTGCTTCAGCCAGGCGGGCGCGTGCCGCGAGCGTCCGCTCAGCCGTGGGCCGCGACCTTGCTCTTGAGTTCGTTGAGCAGCATCTCGACCTTGTCCTCGCTCTCAAGCGCCTTGAATTTGTCTTCCAGCGTTTCGGGCGAAAGAATCTCGCTGGCAGCCGCGTTCTCCGCAGCACGCACGTGAACCTTGCTTTTCATCCGACCGAAGGTCTGCTCCTGATCGGTGCCCACAACTTGCCGTGCTTTGGTTGCGCGACCAACTACCTTGGCGCGGCGATGTTCGGCGACCAGCATTTCGCAATGCGCACGCGTTTCGCTCAGCTTCTGTTCCAGCTTGCGAAGAGCCTGGCGTAGATTGTCGGCCTCATGCTTCTGGTCTTCGGCCTGGGCTGTGAATCCCTCCACAAGCTGTCCATGGCTCAGCGAGCGTTCCAATGCAGCGCGCGCCAAATCGTCTTGGTTCTTTGTCACTGCCAGCTCGGCCTTGCGGCGCCAATCCGCAGCCTCGTGCTCGTGCTCTGCCCGCTTCTTCTCCAGCAGATGCTGATCGGCAATGGCGATCGCGACTTGCGTCTTCACCTGCAACAACTGGTTCTCCATGTCGAGAACGATCTGCTTCAACATCCGCTCGGGATCTTCCGCCTTCTCCACCAGGTCGTTCAAATTTGCGCGCAGCAACGTGCTCACTCTATCCAGTAACGACATACGATCCTCCTTCAACCCTCAGCTGCCGCTTCTTGCCTTGCGAGGCGGGCAGCGCTCTTCAAAATGCATCCTGCTACTGCTTTGCCGGCTGGCCCGACGCCGGATTAGACGACTGCTTGAGTGCCGCCATGTCCTTCATCATTTCCGCGGTGAGAGTCTTGGTTCGCTCTGCCGCACGCTTCATCACCAGAGGCATGTACTCCTGGGCAATCTTTGGCTGCGCGTCCAGTAGATGCTGCCCCGCAGGCGAACTGTAGAACACGATCATCGCGTCGACGTCCTCGCGGGTGAGGTGTTCCTGATAAAGCAAAGTTATGTCGTCGATCATCTCTTCCACGGGATAGAGATTGACCGCCTTCTCAACATATTTGCGTATGAGCCTGTCCATCGCCGCTCGCTGGTCCGCCGTCAGCTTGGAGCCAGGGTCCATTTGAGAATTCATCGTCTTGAGTTGCTCTTGGATCTGACTTTGGACCATCATGGGCACGATCTTTCGCATCGACTGCATCTGGTCGCGGATGCGCATTACCTCAAAGAGCTTGAGCAATTGCTCTTTCGTAGGCTGGTCTTCGGGCGGAATTGCGTTCTGCACCGGTTGTGCCTGCGAGGAAGCTCCAGACGGTTCGGCCGGCGCTTGCGACCAACTTGCGAACGGCGCCAGCATCAACCCAATTCCGAGGACTGCGGCGAATGCGTGTGCTCTCTTCATAGTCTCCTTGTCTTCCAGTGAACCGCGCCCTCTTACGACGGCGCGGTTCGCGGATTTCAGATAGCCTTCGCCGCACCGTTGTCCGGCTTCTGTTTCATCGCCTGCACGTTGGACATCAACTGCTTGATGTCCATGCCGCTGAGCGCCTCAAACAGGGCCGGCACCTGCGCTGCAATCTTCGTCATATCGCCGGTGATCTTGTGCATGCCGGCGGCGCCGTCGTTGCCTGTGGAGACAATCGTGATCTTGTCCACCTTGCTGAGCGGTTCGGCCATCGCACGGACGACATCGGCCATGTTGGTCAGCAGCTTGTCGACTACGGCGGCCTGGTTCCATCCCTGATAGGCCTCGGCCTTCACGTTCATGGCCTTCGCTTCGGCCTCGCCTTTCTGGAAGATGATGCTGGCTTCGGCTTCGCCCTGCGTGCGGATTGCTGCGGCGCGCCCCTCGGCTTCGGTGGTCAGGCGATTCTTTTCCGCGGCAGCCATATTCTCAATGCGCTGACGCTCGATCTCCGCGCCCTTCAGTACTGTGGCGATCAGTTCCTTTTCGTGGCGCAGAATCTCTGCTTCCTGCACCTTGATCTGGCCTTCCTTTTCCACTTGCTGCACCTTCACCTGCTCGGCCGTTACCTGCTGCAGCATGACGTTGGTCTGCAGCTCGTAGGCCTTGTCGGCGGAGGCTTGCTGACGGCGGCTCTGTTCGGCGTATTCCGCCTTCTTGATTTCGAGATCGCGCTGTGCCTCTGCCTGGCGGGTGGCGGAGGCGGTCTCGGCAATCACCCGCTCTTGATCTGCCTGCGCCTTGGCCACTGCGGACTCGCGCATCGCGGTTGCGCGCTTGATCGCGGTGTCGCGCTCGGCATCGGCGGTCGCCATCTCGGCGTCTCTCTTGATGCGGGCAATGTCTGGCCGGCCCATGTTCGAGATGTATTCGTTCTTGTCGCGGACTTCCTTGATGGTGAACGAAATTACCTCGAGGCCCATCTTGCTCATGTCTTCCGCGCAGGTGGCGCGCATGCGTTCGCCCACCATCTCCGGCTCCTTCACGATCTGCTCCACCGTTAACTGGCCGATGATGCCGCGCAGGTGGCCTTCCATGACCAGGCGTATGAGCCCTTCACGCTGCGGCGGCGCCTTGGTCAGGAACTGTTCGGCTGCAGTCAGAATCGAAGCCTGGTCGCTTCGCACTTTGATTTGCGCGACCGCCTCAACGGTGACGGCAACGCCCTGCCTCGTATAAAGGTCCTGCTGCGGAGCCACATCGAAGCTCATCAACTCGAGCGAGAGCTCGCGGCAGTTTTCCACCATGGGAAAGATCACTGTGCCGTGGCCCTTGATGACGCGCGGCCCGCGAAAACCGTAGACAATCAGGGCCTCATTGGGTCCGGCCTTGCGATACATCCTGGCCAGAATGCCCATCAGAAAGATCAGCGCCAAAACCCCTAATCCGACAATCAGAACAATTTGGTTCGTCATTTCGTTCCCGGACCCTTCAAACCGGGAGGTAGATTGGTTGATGGTTTTACTGCTTGTGGCCGGAGTTCCGGCCGTTCTTCGGAAACAACTTGGCGAGCAAACCCAGCAGGAAAATTCCTACCAGGATGGCCATGTCCGTAATCAGCACGGTCGTGTTCGTCATATCCTCTCCCCGGTCCTTTCGCCGGGCTTCGCTGTTCCTGTTGTGTTGTTGACCTCCGGCATGTCTTCCCAGCGCCGGACGCAGGCGATTCCTTTTTCGTAGCCGACGACGTAGACCTCTTCCTGTTTTTGGATCGGTTCGCCGCTCTCTGAGCGCGCCGGTACAGAGCACCGCGCGCCCAACTGCTCATAGACGACCTCACCGATGCCGCCGGCGCGTATGGCCGACGAAACGTGTCCCACTGCGCCGATGACTTCCGTCTCATCCGCAGTCAGTTCGCGCTCGTGCGGCAGCAGTACTTTGGTGAGGAAGAGAAAAATGATCGCGCCACCGGCAAAGCCGCAGATCGCAGCCAGCACCAAAACGACTAGCGCAACAAAGCTTCCATAGCGCGTCAGCAAGTACCCCGCCGCGCCAAACCAGCAGAGAAAAATCATCAGCGAGAACGCATTCCACCATGGAACGTTTGCGCCTCCGCGCGCGCTTGCCACTGAGGGATGAGAGCCAGCTCCGTGGGGCAGATGCGGCACATGTCCTGCGTGCGGCAGATGCACGTGGCCGCCGAAATGTCCCATGCCGCCGAGCAGCGAAACCGCGCTCAGCGCGAGGCCAACTAGAAAGCAAATCAGATAGAACGATTCCCAAGTCATAGCTACGCTCTCTCTTTCGTGCGTCGCCCTTTTCGCAGATTTCGGATTGCTGCCGGTGCAGCTGTTCCCTGATCCCTGTTGCCTGTTCCCTGTTTCTTCGGTCTCAGCACTTCCGTCAGCCGCGGCAGAAGTCCCGGCGTTTCCAGAATCGATTCGAGCAGCAGAAGACACTCGCGCGAGCGCTCATTCCGCGCCAGCGTCAGCAGCGCATGCTTCAACTCGGGATCGCGGCGGAATCGCTCGGCGCCCGAGACCAGCCAGAGGTCGAGCTTGTCTTCCACGTTGCGCAGCTCGCTCTGCAATTCGGGCGAGTAGCCCTCCGGGTCGTCCACCAGATAACCGGGGTGGACTTTGAAGAACCCGGCGAGCAGTTGCCGCGTGGTGTTGGTCAGATGCGGGCGGGCGCCGCTTTCAATCTGGGAGAGGTAGCTCTGGCTCAGTTTCGAGCCGGTCTCGGCATCAATGGCCCGCACCAGTTCCTGCTGGCTCATGGCGCGGTCGAGGCCTCTGAGGCTGCCTTCCACCTCGCGCAGGTAACGAATTTTTTCGCCGAGCTTCATGATATGCGATGGGATTCCTTCCAGGTCGATTCAGCAACCCATCGCAAATTGCAATAACAATATCGCAATTTGCGATATGCGTCAAGAAAAATCGGAGGTCATCACAGCGGCGGTCTAGGCTCTAGGCTGGCTTGATTGGGACGACAGAAGCGTGGGAAGCGGGTGCAGGTTTCCGCTTCTCCTGATCCTCTTTTTTTATGCGCTGCTTTCCCACCCTTTCGCCAGGAAAAAGGCGAAAGGATGGGGCACGGAGATGATACGAGAACGAGCGGTGAGAGACCTAGTACTACAGTTGCACTTGCCTCGGATCGCATAAATCCGGGCCTAAAGGCCCCAAATCTTGTGCTGGTTTTCAGGGGGATAAATCCCCCTGCTCCCTCCGGAACGACTATTTGCAACTGTAGTACTAGAGCGCGCTGGGGGTAGGCGGAAGGATCCTTCGAGAGAACACGGCCTTTTCGTTCATCTGAGCCGATTGGGCCTAGGGAATGGTCCGGAGATGCGAAGGCCCTCCGGCTTGTTGCCGAAGGGCCTTCAGGTTTACAGCTATTCCGCTGCTACGCTGTCACAGTCCGCGTAGGTTTGGAGCCCCACAGCCCGTAGTAGGCGATGAAGAGGTAACAGAAGATTGGAATGACGAAGGCATGCTGAATGCCCATTTTGTCGGCCGCCGCGCCGAGAAGTAGAGGCACGATGGCCCCGCCGACGACGGCAGTCATAATCAACCCCGATCCCTTGCTGGTCATCGGACCAAGCCCGGCGATGCCCAAGGCGAAGATGTTCGGGAACATGATGGAGTTGAAGAAGCCGCAGAGCACCACGGTCCAGATGGCCACCGGACCGCTCGAGAACATCGAGACGACGAGCAGTGCAGCGGCGATAAAGCCGAAGGCCCCGAGTAGCTTGTTTGATTTGATCTTGGTGAGTACCCACGAGCCGAGCAGGCGTCCGACGAGTGCGCCGAACCAATAGAGCGAGACCAGGAACGACGCGGTCTTGGCGCTGTCCACGCCCTGGCTCTTGAAGTAGTTCACCGCAATGGACGCGAGGCCGACTTCGACTCCAACATAAAGGAAGATGCCGACAGCGCCCAGCACCGTGTGCTTGTAGCCCCATATGCTGCGGCTCAGAATGGGATCGCCTTCCTTTGCGGGCCGGAATGCTTGCGTGTTGGAGATATGCGGCAGGTGCATGAATGCCACGGCAATCCCCAGGATCAGCAACCCGCCGGCAATCGCGAGGTAAGGTCCACGCACTGTATCGGCGACGGCCGCTTTGCTCGCCAAGCTTGCCGGATCGGTCAGGATGTAAGCACCCGCGACGAGTGGCGCAATCGTTCCGCCGAGGGAGTTGAGGGCTTGCGCCAGGGTCAACCGCACCGGAGCGCTATGTTCAGGGCCGAGAATCGCGACATAGGGATTGGCCGCAGTCTGCAGTGCCGTCACTCCCGCGCCGACGATGAATACAGCCGTCAAAAACATGGGAAAGCTGACCAACTTTGCGGCGGGCACGAACAACAGGCAGCCCACGACCTGGATGAACAGCGAGACCACCATCGTCTTTTTGTAGCCGATGGTTTCAATCAGCTTCGAAGTGGGCGACGAGAAGACGAAATAGGCCAGGAAGAAGGCCGACTCAGCCAGCATGGCCCAGGCATAGGGCAGGTCGAAGATAGATCTGAGGTGCGGCACCAACGCCATGTTGAGGTTGGTGATGAACCCGAAGATAAAGAACAGGACGGCCACCGTAATAAATGGCCCGGTGTAGCTCGGCGTGCTTTGTGTCGCTGGCGGTGTCGATCGCGTGGACATGAGAGGTTGTTCTCCGCTTCCTGAAAAAGAGTTCTGCCCGGTAAAGGCGTGTTCGCGTTCTGGGGATTTGACGCGTCTTTTGGCAGCCAGTGGTTTCTGCCCGCCGTTTTTGCTGCACACAACACTATACGGAAAAGCGCCTGTCTGGGAAGGGCGTGGGCCGGGTGGCGAAACGGCGCTAACGGAGCGGCCCTCGATTCGGGTATCCTCAATTCAAAAGCAAGGAGATAGAAGTGGCTATCGCCGCGTTAAGCAGCGCCCGGATCAAGAAAGTGTTGGCGGCCCTCGAGGGGAATTGGCTAGCCGAAATGGAGGGCTATCACACATATACAACGCTGGCCGATCGCGATTCCGACCCGGTTCGCGCCCAGATGCTCCGACATCTCGCCCAGGCCGAGCTCGAGCATGCCGCCTTGTGGGCCGGCCGCATTGAGCAACTCGGCGGCCCTGCGCCTTCCTACACCGGCCGTCCCGGCGGCGACGCGGACTCACTGGCCAGCCGTGCCGGCGGCGTCCGCATGGCCCTTCGCCGCCTCGAGATCGAAGAGAGCCGCGCCATCGCGAGCTACGGTGAGCAGCTCAAATTCCTCGGCGACGAGGACTCCATCGCCATCCTCGAGCACGTCATCGAGGATGAGAAGGAGCACTACCGCGAACTTGGTTCGCTGTTGCGCGGGCACTACGCGGCGCCGGCCGGGGCACCGAAGGTGGATGCCAAGGCAGTTCTCGACGAGATGCTGTCCAAGCGCAACGAAGGCCGCAAGCAGCCCGGCGCATGGATCGGCGACGCAATCTACGGCGTCAACGACGGCCTTGGCGCTATCTTCGGCATCGTCTCCGGCGTCTCCGGCGCCACCTCCGGCGACAGCAAATACGTTCTGCTGGCAGGACTCTCCGGCATGATTGCCTCCGCACTCTCCATGGGTTCCGGCGCCTATCTCGCTGCCAAGAGCGAACGGGAAATCTACCACGCGGAAATTGCGCGCGAACGCGAGGCAATCAAGATGAACCAGCCGGAGGCGCGCGAACTGCTCTCGCTCTACTACCAGGTCAAAGGCCTGCCCGAGGCCGACGCCATCCACATGGTCAATCACATCGCCAGCGACGCCGAGCAACTGCTGCGCGCGTTGGCGAGTGAGCGGCTGGGGACGTCGGAAGAAGCGCTGTCGAATCCCATCGTCTCGGCTACCTCCGGCGCGTTGTCCACCGCCGTCGGCGCGCTCATTCCTGTCGTTCCGTTTTTCTTTCTGCATGGAGTTCCGGCTGTTGTCGCCGCGGCCATTGTGTCGCTCGCGGCGCACTTCGCAGTCGGCGCAGCCAAGAGCCTCATCACCATCCGCTCCTGGTGGTCCTCCGGCTTCGAGATGACCGTGGTTGGCGCACTCGAAGGCGCTGTCACCTACGGCATCGGCATTCTGCTCGGAAAGGGCGGAATGTAGTGGGCGGTCTGATCCCGCTTGGCGATGCATCACGCCGGCCGCGGGGCTTTGCTGTCGTCACGACGGCGATCATTCTCCTCAACGTTTACGTCTTCCTGAAGGAATTGATGTTGGGCGACGCCTTTGTGTGGGCGTGGTCGGCGGTCCCGATACGAATCGTCCATGGCCACCACTGGCTCACGCTGCTGACCTCGATGTTTATGCATGGAAGCTGGATGCACATCATCGGGAACATGATCTATCTTTGGGCCTTCGGCCGCGAGATCGAAGATGCGATGGGCTCGGCGCGGTTCCTCTTCTTCTATCTCGCGGGCGGCATTGTGGCCATGATGGCGCAGATTCTGGGCGACCCGCTTTCCCGGGTTCCGAGCCTCGGCGCCAGCGGCGCGATTGCTGCCGTGATGGGAGCGTTCATCATCACGTTTCCGCGTGACCGGATTCGGACGATTCTCTTCTTCATCATTTTTGTCCGGGTCACGTTCATTCCAGCTGCATTCCTGATTGGGTTCTGGTTCCTGATCCAGGTATTCAATGTGGGTTCAGTAGCCCAGGTCAGGACAGGTGGCGTCGCTTACCTGGCGCACATTGGCGGTTTTCTCTTCGGCGTTGTCACGGCGCGCGTTTTTGTGAATCCAAATCGCATCGCTTACCGCCAGACCTTTTAAAATTGCAGCGTCTTTCTGTGCCAGGGCGATGGCCCATGCTTAAATACCCAATCGGGCTGAATCCTGGGAAACGCAACTCATATCGGAGAAGCCCCGTCGTTTACCACGCCGGACAGCTGCACAGATTTACCGCTCTTTCACGACGCAATATTGTTTCCCGACATAACCCGACGTTGGCGCTTGGGGTAAATAAACAAGCTTGCCGTTGAAATCCTTTGCCGCAGTGTTTGTGAATTGGATATCCACTACCCTGACGGAGCCGAGTGCGCGACGCACGACGCGCTCGTGCAGACAGTGCATTTGCATGTTTCCTTGACCACGTCCCAGCGCATCTTCAAATCTCGAACGGAGATGAAGAATGTGGCGGATTCGAGTCATGCGTGAGGACAGGTCTGGCGCCGCGAACGAATCTTGTACTCCGAACACAAGTACGCCACCTGGAGCCAGCACCCGAACGAATTCCTGCAGGTACCGCTCAGCAAAACGCGGGGGCACATGCTGGAGGACGATGTTGCTGTAGATAAACGAGAAGCTTACGTCGGCAAATGGCAAATTTGCACTGGAATGAGCCACGTAGCGGCAATGCGCATATTGGTTGAGAGATTCGGCTCTTTGAATCATCTGCTGCGAGATATCCACGCCGACACACGAGGCAAAACGTTGCGCCAGAGGTTGCGTCAGTCGTCCCACACCGCACCCGAAATCCAACGCCGCACCGTCGAAATTGGGGATGTGACCAATGCCGACCAAATGACCCATGATGATCTCAATTTCGGCAGCCCCAGTGGCCATGAACTCCGCAATATCCCACTTACCATCCGCCCGGGAGGCATCGGTAAGAATGGCCCCAAGTGCATCGCGCTCGGCGAGACCTTCCCAATCGTTCTTGAGCTTGTCGAGATTCATCGGTCTTAAGCCACAATTCTACGTGTATTCCGAAACTGCTCTAGAATGGGCTTCGACTTTCGCTCCGGGGAAATTCATGTCTAGAAAATCTCTTTGTCTTTTCGCGCTCACCCTCTGCGCTCCGATCCTTTTTGAATTCACGGCACCGCAGGGGCTCGCGCAGTCTGCGGCACCGCAAATGCTCTTCGAGCATAACGTCGCGATGAAAACCCGCGACGGCGTCACGCTCAAGGCCGACATCTACCGCCCTGCCGGCGAGGGCCCGTTTCCCGTCCTGTTGCAGCGCACCCCCTACAACAAAGATGGAGCCTTCGACTTCGCGCTCAAGGCAGTCGTGCGCGGCTTCATGGTCGTGGTGCAGGACGTGCGCGGCCGCTACACCTCCGACGGCGAGTGGTACACCTTCAAGCATGAGATGGATGACGGCTACGACACAGTCGAGTGGGCCGCCGCGCTGCCGCATTCCAACGGCAAGGTCGGCATGTTCGGCGGATCCTATGTCGGCGCCACGCAGATGCTCGCTGCTATAAGCCATCCGCCGCATCTCGCCGGCATCTGCCCCGTCGTCACGGCCTCGAATTACCACGAGAACTGGACCTACCAGGGTGGCGCATTCGAGCAATGGTTCAACGAGTCGTGGACCTCCGGCCTGGCGCAGGACACGTTCAATCGCGTGATCAAAGACGACTCAAACGCGGTGGTAGGGGATCAGGTTTTGCCCCTGACCGATTTTCCCGTGTTTAATCTCAAACCGGACGCCAGCGGCACGCAGTTGACGCACGAACTCGCGCCTTACTTCCTCGATTGGCTCGCGCATCCGACCTACGACAGCTACTGGAAGTCGTGGTCGATTGAAGAGAACTACCGGAATATTCAGGTTCCCGCGCTTACGATTGCGGCTTGGTACGACATCTTCCAGGGTGGTTCGCTGCGCAATTTTATCGGGCTGAAGGAACACGCAGGGAGTGAAACGGCACGGAGTGCCCAGCGCCTGTTGGTCACCATCGGGGGCCACGCCGGTAACGGCCGCAAGATCGGCGACGTCGAGTTCGGCCCGGCCGCAATGGACTACGACGAAAACACGATCACGCTCGATTGGTACGACTATTTGCTGCAGGGCAAACAGAACCAGTTTGCCTCACCGAATCCTGTCCGCATCTTTGTGATGGGTAAGAATGAATGGCGCGATGAGCCTGCGTGGCCTCTTGCGCGCGCAAAGCAGACCAGCTATTTTCTGCAATCTGCGGGTAAAGCGAACAGCGTTTCGGGGGATGGAGTGCTTTCGGCTGAAACGCCGCAAAAGGACGCTGCCGATCACTTCACTTACGATCCGGCCAACCCTGTCCCCACTGTTGGCGGTCCTCTTTGTTGCGATTCAGTGCATCTCGCCCCCGGTCCGCGCGACCAGAAGGATGTAGAAGCGCGGCCCGATGTACTTGTCTATTCGACGCCGCCGCTCGAGGATGATCTCGAAGTCACCGGGCCTGTGATGCTCGATCTCTTTGCCAAGTCATCAGCGGTCGACACGGACTTCACCGCCAAGCTCGTCGATGTGTGGCCGAATGGATTCGCGCAAAATCTTACGGAAGGAATTCTGCGCGCCAGTTTCCGCGACTCGACACTTGGCGAGCCAAAGCCAATCACTCCGGGGCAGGTCTACGAGTACAAGATCGATCTCTGGTCGACGAGTAATGTGTTTTTGAAGGGGCACCGGATTCGGCTTGAAGTGTCGAGCAGCAACTTCCCGCGCTTCGATCGCAATCTCAACACCGGTAAGGATGCAGCCGACGATTCGCATTTCGTCAGAGCGACGAATTCGGTCCTTCACGACAGCGCCCATCCTAGCGCGCTGATTTTGCCCTTGGTGCCGAGGTAACGGCAGAAGAGCGAAGCTCTGCGAACCGATTTTGTTCTGACTAGCTGACTGACTAACTCGCCAGCTCGCTCACGGACGTACTCGCTGAGTCGCCGACTTCCGATTGGCTCGCGAGCAGTTCTCGCGCGGCTTGACGCCCCAGGCGAATGCAATCGGGGATACCGATGCCGTCGTAGGCGTTTCCGGCTAGCCATAAATCGGGTAGCTCAGCGACCCGCGCGCGAATCCGTTCCATCTTCTCCTGGTGCCCTACGGCATATTGCGCCATGGCCCGGCGCCAGCGCGAAACCTGCGTGTGCTCGGGCATCGCACCGCGGTCGATGATCTCTTCTCCAAGAATCGAGGTCAACTCGCGCCGTACCACGGTTACAAGCTCTTCGTCGCTCTTCGCCATCAGGGCTTCGTTCTTCATGCCGCCCAGGAAAGCCCGCAGCACAACTTTTCCTGTCGGCGTCCGGCCCAGGAATTTGCGGTGCACAAAGGTGCAGGCCAGCATCGCGCGGCCTTCGCTTGCCGGGACCAGGAATCCGAATCCATCCGGCAAGTCGCCAAGCTGCTCCTCGTCATAGAGCAGGTTCACCGTGATCGACGATGAGTAGGGAATCCCCGCGAGTTCTTCGGCGAGCGTTGGGTCAACGGCGCCCAGCAGCGCGCCCGCAGCCCATGCCGGCGAAGCCAGAATCACCGCGTCATACGATTCCTGCGATCCGGGCGCAGTCACCCTCCAACCGCCTTGAATCCTTTCGAGCGCAGTGACCGGTGTGGATCGACGCACCCAACTCGGCTGCAGCCGCGCTTCCAATGCATCGACCAGCTGCTGCATTCCTCCGCGCAACGTTGTGAAGACACCGCGTGGCCTGCGCCTTCCATTGTCTGGAATCGGCGTGGAACCGGGTGCGCCTGAGGCTGACTTTTTCTGCGCCTCGGCTCGAGCGCGCATCTGGCGGTGCGCCGCGAGCATGCCGCGGGTAAGGGAACCGTACTGCGTCTCCATCTCTACCAAGCGCGGCAGCACGGTGCGAGCGCTCAACTGCGTTGCATCGCCGCCGAATATTCCCGACAGCAACGGGTCGGCTAGCCGGTCCACCGCTTCGGCGCCAAAATGACGTTCGACCAATGCCGCGACCGATTCATCCTTGTCGCTTGGGCGCGGCGGATGCAGCAGTTCCAGGCCCATCCGAATCTTTGTCGAGAGGCTGAAGAGCCGCGTAAACGCAGTCGGAATCAACTTGGTTGGCACCAGGAACATGAGCCCATCGGGCAACGGCACCAACCGGTTGCGCACCACGACATAGGTTTTCCGTTCCGCATCATTCGAAGGCGTCAGCTGGTCGGCCAATCCCAGCTCGCGGCATAACTCTGCCGCAGCCGGCTTTTCGCTCAAGAACGAATCCGGGCCGTACTCCAGAACCGCGCCATTGACGACTTCCGATGACAGAGTTCCGCCCAGGCGTGCCTGTGCTTCGTAGAGCGTGTACTCCTCATCAGCGCCCGCGGCGCGTGCCTTCTCGAGTTCATAGGCAGCTGCCAGCCCTGCAATGCCGCCGCCAATGATCGCTGTCCGCATGATTCTTGCCTATCGAGATCGGTTTCCACTGTACGCCTGCCGGGTAGACCCGATCCAACCGCTACCGCAAACCAACCGGGCGGCTCCAGATTCAGAATTAACCCGCCGTTCCCGAATGCGGGTGATTTGAATCACTCACGATGCTTATACCATTTCCACGTGCGTCGCACCCAGCCGGGCAGGAACTTCTGGTTCCACGTTCCGGCAGTCTACAACCAACCAGTCCCATAAACCAATGAAAGGGAAACTTGCCTCGATCATAGGAACCAACGTGTATAGAAGCTCGTAGATCTTACAAGCCAACGCCCACATCCTGTTTCGATTCATGACCGGTTTGTGGACCCGCACCTGGAAGCTGCAGCGCGGCGACTCCAGGAGGGAAGACCATGGCGATAAAAGCCGCAAAGAACGGACCCACGATCGCAGTGTGGGTCCTCAGAGCGACCCATGGGAGCCTTTTTCTGGCGATTGGCGGAGCGAAACTCGCCGGGGTCTGGCAGACGGTGCGGCTATTCGCGGCAATTGGGTGGGGACAATGGTTCCGCTACGCGACCGGCATGCTCGACGTGGCTGGAGCATTGCTGTTGTTTGTGCCACGATTGATTTCTGCGTTGGCTGCAGCAACGCTCGCGTGGCTGACGCGTCCGCATCGAGTGAGCTGAGCTGTGGTCGTTCCCGTCGACGACATCACCACGAACGGGACGAGCGCAATCCTTTTGTTTACAACGACACCAGCGTCCCGGCAAACTCCTTCGGGCTCATACAGGTGCACTCCTCATCGACAATCGGCGCCCAGTTTTTCGGCTGATGGATGCAGCAGGGTTCTTGTGCCAGCGGATCGCCCGTCAACGCATAAGCACGCGCCCGCGAGCCCCCGCAGATTTCCTTGTATTCACAGGCGCCGCATTTGCCCTGCAGACGGCCCGTGTCGCGCAGCGCTTTGAAGATGGGCGCATTACGGTAGATATCGGCCAGTGGTTTCTCGCGGATATTGCCGGCATGAATGGGCAAAAATCCACTGGGGTAAACATTGCCCAAGTGCGACACAAAGAGAAATCCCTTGCCGTCGTTCACACGCCGCGTCGCCCAACCCGCGGTGCGCGTTTGCGCGTCAGTCTGCGGCGTACCTGCCTCGTACTCGTGCGGCGCGGCATGCGGATGCCCATGCCCCATGCGCTTCTCTTCCAGGTTGTGCTGCAGCAGGTAGCGGCGATAGTGCATGGCCTCGGTTGTTTTGATCTGGAAGTTGACACGATGCGAGAGCTCGTAAATTTTGCCAAACACCTGCTCGAATTCTTCTCCTCTCAGCAGATCGCCCAACTGCCCACGGCCCACGGGCACCAGGAAAAAAACGTTCCACATCACGATCGCCAGCTTCTCAAACAGCGCGCACAGATTGTCGAGATCGTCGGCATTGTGCCGGCTGATGGTGGTGTGCACCTGGATGGGAATGCCGGCTTCGTTGGCCCACTCGATGGCCTGGATCGTGCGCGCCCAGGCCCCCGGCAGCCCACGAAACGTGTCGTGAATCTCCGGCGTCGATCCGTCGAGCGAAATTCCCAGCCGGACAAGACCGGCTTCTTTCATCTTGAAGATAGATTCCCGTGTCAGCAGCGGTGTGGCGCTCGGGGTCACGGCTACCTTCACGCCTTTGTCCGAGGCGTAGCGGATCAACTCGAATACGTCGGCGCGCTTTAGCGGATCGCCGCCCGTGAACACAAAAATCGGTACGTGCAGGTCGGCAATCTGGTCGATAAGGGCTTTACCCTCTGCTGTCGTGAGCTGATCGGGATGGGCGATCGGTTGCGCCGCGGCTCGGCAATGTTTGCAGGCCAGGTCACAAGACTGTGTGACTTCCCATATTGCCAGAAAGGGCGCTTCGTCGTAGTTAAGTCCGCCGCGCGCGGGGATCTGATGCATCGGCTCCATGTGGCCTCCGTCGAAACCGTGGCGGCAGTTCGATTCAATCGGACCGTCTCGGAAAGCCACGATTCCTACTTGCTTAGGAAAGCAGTCTCGAGGATCAAAATCTGTGATTTAGGTCACCTTGCTGTAGACGCTTACAACCGGTCTCATCCATGCCTCTGTCTTGATGTGTGTGACGTTGGGAACCGATCATGAGGCGCGCCTCAGGAGGCTGGCGAGTTGATGAATCGCTTTAGGAGGACGGTTCCAGAGGTGTGCCGATTGTCACTGGACAAACATCAGAAACAGGGGGACAATTGCGTTACATCAGCGTGGCCAGGGACAAAAGCACGCATTGATCCGGAACGAGCGCCCCCACTCCGACGGTCTGCAACACCGGTCAGTCCACCCTCCTTTGGTGACTCAGATCACCTGACCTTGTGCCGCCGGGCACCGACAACAGCTACTGGATTTGCCACAGTACAACCAAAAGTCAAGGAGGTTCCTATGGCCGCTACCACGAAGCCAGGATGGAACAAACCCTCCACCATCCTCTTTGCCTCCGAGATCCCCGCGAACGAAAAGGCCCTCAGCTTTGCCACAGCACAAGCCAAGGAGTTTGGCGCGAATCTCATCCTGTTTCATGCCTACGACACGATGGTCGTGGCGGCGTCCGAGACCTCGGGAATCCGCTATTATGATTACGCTGCAGCGGCTCGTGTCGAAATCGAACATCTCCAACCACTCGCCGAACACATCAGGGAACAGGGCATCTCCTGCGAAATCATCGTCCGCCCCGGCTTGGCAGCCGATCAAATCCTAGCCTTCCTCCGCGAGCGTCAGGTAGATCGCATCGTGATGGGGACCCATAGTCCCGGACCCGTCGGAAAACTCCTGGTCGGCTCCGTTGCCGAAGCCGTCCTGCGTACTGCTCATGTGCCGGTCTGCATCATCGGTCCCGACGTCGTTGACGGGAAGTATCGCAACTACGCAACCAAGACCATTCTGTGTGCGGTCAGCCTCAACGAATCCAGCGAAATGGTCGCTGAATTCGCAGCCGAACTCGCGGCCCGCCATCGTGCGCGTCTCGTGCTACAGCACGTAATCAAACCACAGGAACGTGCCGAAGTTTTGGCCGGTCGCTCCATCGAGGACCTTGAAGAAGAGATGCACTCTTTCGTGCCGGAAAAGCTGCAAAGAAAGCTCTCCGTGCAAACGATTGCGGTACCCGGTGATCCGACCGAAGAACTGCTCTATCAGGCGAGGGCGCAACAGGCCGACCTTATCGTACTTGGCGCGCACGGCGCTTCGGCGTTTGCGGCCATTGCTCGAGCGGGCGTGGTCTACAAGGTGCTCGCGCATGCGCATTGCCCGGTTATCACGCTGTCTCCGGCCCTACTGGCCGATTGCGGTGTGGTCTCGACAAGGGAACGGCGCGCGGAAGTCTTTCTTGCGGGCGTCTTCTAAGTCAGCGTCTTTAATCAAGCTGGAAATTGACCGGGTGGATTTTCGTTGAGGCGAATCTTCCACCCGGTCTGTGGTTTTTGATCGCGTTCACTCCGGCATCGGCTTATTTCGCCGCTTTCGGCACGAACTTCACACTCGCCGATTTCCCGTTGCACGACTTCCCGTCACATAGCGCCCCGGTGATGCCTTTGCTTTCGGTGATCGTATAGATGCGATCGACCGCCGGCAGTTTGATCGACTCTTTTGCGCCCGACGGCCAATGAATGTCGGCTGTCCCGGCATCGGTCGCGTCTCCCAAGCCAAAGTGTGCGCGTTGATCGTTCGAAGAGATGTAGCTGCCCCCGCTCATCACGTCTTCGCGCTGGCGAATTCCGTTGGCGGTCAGATACACCGTGGCTCCGATTGCGTCGCGCGGACTTGACTTGCCATTCGCGGGATTGACGCCGCCCACCAGCTTCAATTCGACCCAATGATGGTGATCCGGATTCACGTTGCGCAGTAGAACCGGAGGACCATCGATGGGATTGATGACCACATCGATCTTGCCGTCGTTGAAGAGGTCGCCAAACGCTGCCCCCCGTCCCGACGTGAGCGTTGCGAGCCCCGACCCTTTCACAGGCGGCACATATTCGAATTTCCCATTGCGGTTGTTGTGAAAGAGCAGCGGCCTTTGCGCAAAGGTTGTTCCCCAATCGTGTTCGTCGACCTGCGGATAGACGTGACCGTTGATCATCATCACGTCTTTCCATCCGTCGTTGTCGTAATCGAGAAAACCATCGCCCCAGCCCACAAAAGGAACCGGGATCTGCGCCAGTCCCGCCTCACTGGCAATTTCTGTGAAGCTGGCCTCGCCGTCGTTGTGATAGAGAGCCTTGAAATCGTCGGAGAAATCCGTAACCAGCAAGTCGACGAGTCCGTTGTTCATGTAGTCGCCCACCGCCAGACCCATGGACGCGATCTCGCGACCCTCGTTGTTGAGCGCAAATCCTGAGATGTAACCCTGGTCTTGAAAAGTCCCGTCGCCATTGTTGATGTAAAGGAAATTGGGCTCCGAGTCGTTGGCCACTAGAAGATCCGGCTTGCCGTCGCTGTTCACGTCCACGAAGATCGCGGTAAAGCCGTAGTAGGCGTCCGGATCGGAGACCCCGGCTTTTTTGCTCACATCGGTAAAGGTTCCATCACCGTTGTTATGGAAGAGATGGTCCGGTTCGCCCGGCAACCCGCGCGGACCACACATGACTTTGAAACCGTGCAGCTGGCAATAGGCGAACGGTACTTCTCCGCTATCGGAGTCCGGCTGATGACTCAGGTCGTAGTGCACATATCCGGAGATGAAAAGATCGAGCCGTCCATCGCCGTCGTAGTCGCCCCACGTGGCGCCGTCCGACCAGTTGCCCAGCACCACGCCGGCCTTTTCAGCCACGTCGGTAAATGTGCCGTCGTGGTTGTTGCGATAGAGCCGGTTTCCGCCGAAGTTGCAGACAAGAATGTCGGGCCAGCCGTCGTTGTCAAAATCGCCGATAGCGACACCGAACCCCCAGCGGTCGTTCGTTACGCCAGCTTTGGCCGCCACGTCGGTAAATGTGCCATCGCGATTGTTGTGGAAGAGCGCGGCGTGAGGTGGAGACTTTCGTCCGGCGATTGCATCGTAGGTGGATCCGTTCACAAGGTAAATGTCGAGCCAGCCGTCATTGTCGTAGTCGATAAGCCCCACACCCGAACCGTCGGTCTCAAGGATGTACTTCTTCTGCGCGGTCCCCATCACGTGACGCCACTGGGCCAGCCCGGCGGCCTTTGTCACATCCTTGAAAACCACGGTTCCTTTGTCCACGAATCCACCTGCGGTGATCGGACGTTTCTCCTGATCGTATACAGGGGCGAAGGTTCCCGCGGACGAAATGCCGCCCATGCCGCTCTGCGGCTGCTCCGTCGTCTTCACCGGCTGTTGCGCGAAAACCAGCAGACTTGAATTGCCGATGCCAAGAGCGCAAACGCAAAGTGAGCTGGCCAAGCAGAAGCTACGCGCAAGCCCGAGAAGCGGACGAGTGGCACTAGGATGCACGAACAACACTGGAACTCCTCGCAAGAGCCAAGTCTGGCGTGAGGACCCCGCGAGACGATCTGTTGCGCGCCTCACTTCGCTGCGGGCTTGGCGGCTGCGGTGCTTGGAGCCTTCGAGTTCGGGCACGGCGTACCCCCGCATAGCGCCCCGGTGACGCCTTTGCCTTCGGTGATCGTGTAGATGCGATCGACCGCCGGCAATTTGATCGACTCTTTCGCGCCCGACGGCCAATGAATCTCGGCTGTCCCTGCATCGGTCGCATTCCCCAACCCAAAGTGTGGACGGCGATCATTGGCCCCGATATAACTGCCGCTCGCCAGCACGTCCTGCCGCTGACGCATGCCGTTGGCTTTCAGAAAAACCGTGGCGCACGTTGCATCGCGAGGGCTCCGCTTGCCGTTGGCGGGGTTGACGCCCCCGATCAGTTGCATCTCCACCCAGTGATGATGATCGGGATTTACATTGCGCAGCAGCACCGGCGGCCCATCCACTGGATTGAGAATCACGTCGATTTTTCCGTCATTGAATAGATCGCCGAAGGCAGCCCCACGTCCCGGAATCACTACTGCCAGTCCCGTGTCCTTCACCGGCGGAACATATTCGAACTTCCGTTCCTTTGGACCATCCGGCACGTTGTGGAACAGCAGTGGGCGTTCGGCAAAGGTCGTGCCCCAGTCATGCTGGTCCACCTGGGGATACACGTGGCCATCCGTTTCAAATAGATCGAGCCAGCCATCGTTGTCGTAGTCGATGAACCCGTCGCCCCAGCCCACAAACGGAATTGTGGTCTGCGCGATGCCTGCTCTGTAGCTCACATCGGTGAAGCTCGTGTCGCCGTCGTTGTGAAAGAGGACCTTGTAGTCATCGCCAAAATCGGTGACATAGAAGTCGACGAGCCCATTGTTCTCGTAGTCTCCGGCGGCAATGCCCATCGAGGCAATCTCGCGTCCATCCTTGTTCAGGGCAAACCCGGAGACGTAGCTCTCATCGTCAAACGTCCCGTCTCCCTTGTTCACGTAGAGAAAATTGGGTTCTGAGTCATTGCCTACAACGAGGTCCGGCCTGCCGTCCCCCTTGAGGGACACAAAGATGGTGCTGAATCCGTAATACTTTTCCTTGTCCTCGACGCCGGCCTTCGCCGTTACATCGGTGAACGTCCCATCTCCGTTGTTGTGAAAGAGGTGATCCGGCTCGCCAGTAAGCCCGCGCGGACCGCAGTTGACCGCGGCGCCACGATAGAGACACGACGCGTAGCCTACGGCCTTTGTGCCGGCGATCGGCAAATTGTCGCGATCGAAATGCACGTACCCCGTGACGTAGAGGTCCAGCAGTCCATCGCCGTCGTAATCTCCCCACGCTGAACCCGGCGACCAGTTTCCGAGCGCCACCTTGGCCGTCTCGGCCTTGTCGGTGAAGGTTCCGTCGTGATTGTTGTGGTAGAGCCGGTTCTTTCCGTAGTTGCCGACGTAGAGATCGGGCCAACCATCATTGTCGTAGTCGGCCACCGAGCATCCGTAGCCCCAGCGGTCATTGGCCACCCCCGCCTGCTGCGTCACGTCGGTGAAAGTTCCGTCATGGTTGTTGCGGAACAGCGCTGCGTGGGGCGGCTCCTCTTTTCCATCGAGTGAGTTGAACGTCGCACCATTCACCAGGTAGATATCGAGCCAGCCGTCGTTGTTGTAGTCGATCAGGCATACGCCCGAACCGTTGGTCTCGACGATGAAGTTCTTCTCCGGCACGCCCATTTTGTGCGTCCAGCCGGAGAGGCCTGCCTTCTTGGTGATGTCTTCGAAGATCACCGGGCCTGAGGCCACAAATCCGCCCGCCGTGATCGGCCTTTGCTGCGCGTCGTAGACGGGCGCTGCCGAAACGCCCGAAGAAATGCCGCTCATCCCGCCTTGTTGCGGCGTCGGCGCTTGTTGGGCTCGCCCCCCTACATTACCGCAAAGCAGACAAATCAAGGCTCCGCAAACCACACCGCGACTGCGCAAAAGAAAATACCCCTTTTGGGTGCAGTGTATCGTACAGCGCTGGCGCTTGAGGCAACCCTTGGCCCGACTGCAAGAACAATGTGATGGGAATATGTTGCGCGGATGGCATCTAACGAGTGAGAGGTCAGGCCGATGAATCGCCAGGTCAAGATACAAGTCAGCGCACAGAATCCGAGAGGAAAAGAACCAGAACTCAGGATCCCCTTCGATCACTTCGGACGCTTTGCGGTTGTTGCTTCTTTCTGGCTCGGTTCAAAGTGGGCGTTCATGCTGGCCGGCTCAGTCATCTTGGTATGGGTAGTTATGTATCCGAATAATGAAAGATGGGGCCGGTACTGGCAACTGGTCATCAATACCGGCACAACGATCGTGACGTTTCTGATGGTCTTCCTGATTCAGAACACCAAAAATCGCGATGCTCGCGCCATCAATCTCAAACTTGACGAACTGATTCGGGCCATCGACAGCGCGCGCAATCAGATGATCAATATTGAGACGCTGAGTGACATGGAACTGGATCTGCTGCACGCCCAGTATGAAAAGTTGACGGCCACGCGCAACCCTAGTCGAGAGGCAAACCACGCAGGCCACACGAATCCCAGCAGCCCCCGTAACCGATTAGAGACAGCAAACGCTGAGTCGATCGAGTGAGGCAGTTTGCCTTGACTCCATCTGTTCAGCGTTTGCTCGTGCGCGAAGCGTGACTGGTCGATTCTGCTTCAAAAGACTTTCAGCAAAAGCAGGATCAGAACAATGGTGAGGATCAGGCCTAGTCCGCCGCCGCCGTAGTAGCCCCAACCCGGGCCCACGCGGTAGCCGCCATAACCAAATCCAAAGATGAGCAGCACAAGAATAATGATCAACAGCATGTCGTTCCTCCTGGGCTGCGCGAGGATTCACACATACTCGAGACCGCGCCTTGCGGACTTAGCGATTCTCCTTGCGACAACCGGTGTCAACGCTGGTGCCGAACGCACAAAGCATATTTGACTCTCGGTTCGATGCACCAACGAACGTGCATGGCTGTATTGCTGATGTTGCATTCGTCGCAGACCAGTTGCAAAGAGCAGCGGCGCTTGCTTTTAGGGATTGTTTCCGAACATACGCATTTCGGCGAACAACCTTACACATGCAGGGCGGCGTCCAAGGTTAGGTTGTTAGAAGTTTGAGAGAGTGAACGCGGGAGGTAAGGACGATGCTTTGGACAATCTTTGTAATCCTCCTGGTTTTGTGGCTGCTGGGCGTTGTGAGCAGCTATACGCTGGGTGGGTTCATTCACATCTTGCTGGTCATTGCACTGGTTGTGCTTCTCATCCAGTTGATCTCCGGGCGAAGGCCGGTGGTCTAAACACAACACGCACGAGACGGTGAGTACGCCGTCTGGAATCATGTTTCAGGACCCAAATTACGAGTTCCAAAAAGCAGCCACCAGGAGGTGGAGTTATGGATAAGGACAGAGTGAAGGGTACAGTTGACGACACGGTAGGCCGCGCGAAGCGCCAGGTCGGCGAATGGACCGGCGATACCGGCACGCAGGCTGAAGGCGCCGCCCAGCAGGTGAAGGGCAAAGCCGAAAAGGCCTGGGGCAACGTCAAGGACGCCGTCCGCGATGCGAAAACCGATGCCGACCGGGAGCACGAGAAGAATGTCCAGGCCGAGCGGGATCGCGAGTCCGAGCATGTAGGCAGCGGTCCGGCAGGCACGCAAAGCCGACGCTAATCACAAAACTTTGATTGGGGCAGCCTCCCCATCGATCCACTTGCTGAATCAAAACCCAACCCTGGCGGCACGGAGTTCCCCTCCGCGCCGCCATTCTTTTTGATCTAAGACCTGGCCGCATGAACCACTGAATTGCATACCGAGCCAGGCAAACCCGCTCAAGGATCTGCCATCGACGGCAGGTGGATTGGACATCTAATCCCCTTAGATTTGGAACTAATTTGACGGGGACGGTATACTTAGGCAGCGGGTCGGTGATTCTCACCTCCTCGCATGTGAGGTGCGTCTTCCGCAGGGACTCCGGTTCACTGACGTTCGACGTTCCGCCATCAGAGATTTCCAGATGGCGCGCAGTGGCCCGCGTGCTTCGAAGTCCCCTTGATGCTGTAGGTTGCATCATCTTTCCCGCCTCTTGCACCGTCTGCGGCTCCCTCCTGCCGCAGCTCTCCTCCGCGCCAATTTGTTCTGCTTGCTGGATGGAAATTTCCGTCTCGAGCGAAGCCGCGTGTCAACGCTGCGGCGATACTCTTGACGCCCCTTCCGCCCAGCCGGCTCATTCTGGGGCCCAATTCTGCCGGGCTTGCCGCCTCTCGCCGCCCCCCTTTGTAAGGGCCGTTGCATACGGTCCCTATCAAGGCCGGATGCGCGAGCTGATTCATGCACTCAAGTACCAACGCCTGCGACCGATCGCTCCGAAACTGGGCGAGTTGCTGGCTCGCGCCATCGCACAGCTTGCGCCCGAGGCTCCGGCCGAAATGCTTGTTATTCCCGTTCCGCTTCATCGGTCAAAACATACCGATCGCGGATTCAACCAGGCGCGCCTGCTTGCTGCGGAAGCGATTGCCTGTTTACGCAAACACCACGCAGCATGGCGCCTGACACTCGCCCCCAGCACGCTGATGCGTCTGCGCGGAACCGATAGCCAGGCCGGACTCACTCCGCGCCAGCGCCGCTTGAATGTGCGTGGCGCGTTTGGTGTCTCTGATCCCGCGGCGGTTTTTGGCAAGCATGTTCTTTTGATCGACGACATCCTTACTACGGGCGCTACAGCACGCGCTGCCGCACGCGCTTTGCTGCAGGCCGGCGCAGATTCTGTTTGGGTGGCCACTTTGGCTCGCGCGCGCCGGATTGGTTTTTCCTCCGAGATCCCATCAGTTTTTCGCAAAGATTCGTCAGTTAGTTTCCTGTCAATCAACGACGCACAGGGCAACGACGCA
>OBLW0100001042.1_pt1 | contig 23982 bp, 17 predicted proteins | sample 1520161 | NCBI WGS metagenome assembly OBLW01 (sample SAMEA3539309, study PRJEB22396) | soil metagenome | biome: tundra; feature: field; material: soil | place: USA | collected 2010-05 | depth 0.15 m | reverse complement strand
ACCGTCACACCCGATCCGCTCGTGGTCGCGACCGAATGCGTCACCTGCGGCCCGGTCGTCCCCTTCGTTGCCGCTGTGGCGCCAGCGCCGGCTGTCGTCGACGCCGTGCCCGCCGTCGTTGCCGCAGTGGGAAAGGCGTTGTGGGCCAGTGCCACGGTGGTGGCCCCGGTTCCGGCGATAAGCGCGGCCAGCGTCCAGTTCGACATCCGCCGGACGCGGCGGATGCCATCGCGCCGTGCCCGCACCGGCCTGTCGGCCCAGTCCGGCTCGCCGGATTCCGGCAGCGGCACCCGCCCTTCGCCGGGGGGCGAGCCGCCGAAACCCGGCAGCGGCACCCGCCCCTGGGGCGGGGCTGGCCCGCCGACGCCAGGCAGGGCCTCCTGCCCTCCGCGGTACTCACGATCAGAGTCCATGGTCGCGATTTCCTTTCCGTTCGGCCGGGCCCGGTTCCTGCCCGGCTGCTTCATCCTGCGTCCGCGCTGATGAGGCGACCGTGAGAGGATCATGTGAGGCTTCACATCTGCAGGTCCGGCCCGCGCGGCTCTCATCGTTTTCACATCTGCCCGGCGTAGCTTCGTTGGTATGCGAGTGCTTGTCGTCGAGGACGAGGTGCGGATGGCGCGCCTTCTCAAGCGCGCGCTTGAGGAGGAAGGCCACGCCGTCGATGTCTCCGGGGACGGCCCGGAAGGCTTGTGGATGGCGACCGAGAATCCCTATGCGGCGGTCGTCCTGGACGTCATGCTGCCGGGATTCGACGGCTTCGAGCTGTGCCGGCGGCTGCGCGCGGCCGGCATCTGGGTGCCCGTGCTGATGCTCACCGCCCGAGACGAGGTCGGTGACCGGGTCCGGGGCCTGGACGCGGGGGCGGACGACTATCTGGTCAAACCGTTCAGCCTGCTGGAACTCGCGGCGAGACTGCGGGCGCTCACCCGCCGGGACGCCCGCCGCCGCCCAGCCGTGCTGGCTGAAGGCGACCTCAAACTGGATCCCGCCACCAAGCGCGCGTGGCGCGCGGACAGCGAACTCGAGCTGTCCCCGAAGGAGTTTTCCCTGCTCGAGTTCTTCCTCCGGCACCCGGGCACGGTGCTGACCCGGTCCCAGATCATCGAGGCCGTCTGGGATTTCGCTTATGACGGCACATCGAACGTTGTCGACCAGTACGTGAATTACCTGCGCCGCAAGGTAGATACCCCGTTCGGGCGCAGTGACATCCAGACGGTCCGGGGGATGGGCTACCGGCTGCGCCACGAGGAGCCGGGATAGGAATGTCGATCCGCCTCCGGCTTGCGGTCGTGTTCGCGGTCGCGTCTGCGATCCTGTTCGCGCTGGGGAGCTGGCTGTTCGTTGCTGAGCTTTCGTCCTCCCTGCTGGGCTCCATCGATTCGCAGCTTGCCGTGCAGCTTGGCCAGGCCGCGCGCTACCTCCCGGCGTCAGGCGGGCCCGGATCCGGGCCCGCTACAGGCATCCCGGCGCCCGGTGAATACATCGTCCAGATCATCGACTCCGCCGGCCATGTCCGCGGCGCCAGCGCGGACGCCGGGACCACCCCCGTGCTCAGCGCTGGCGAGCTCAGGCAGGCACAGCACGGCCGGCTGATCCTGACGGCCTATGTCGACGGTGAGCGTGAGCGCCTCATCGCCGCGCCGCTCCCGCACCACCCTGGCTTGATCGCCGTCTCGGCGGTCTCGCTCGAAGCGCTCGACGAAACGCTGAGCAATGTCACCCGCGAGCTGCTCATCGCTGGCGCGGTTTTCGTGGCGGCGGCCGGGTTCGGCGCCTACGGGCTAGCGCGGGCGGTCCTATCCCCCGTCGAACGGATGCGGCGCGAGGTCGCGGCGCTCTCCGAACGCGACCAGACCCCGGGCATCCAGGTCCCGCGGACCCGGGACGAGATCGCCGCGCTGGCCAGGACGATGAACCAGCTGCTGAGCCGGCTGCAGCATGCGCTCGCGCGGCAGCGAGCGCTGGTCGCGGACGCCAGCCACGAGCTGCGGACCCCCTTCGCTGTGCTGCGCGGCGAGCTGGAGCTGGCCGGGCGGCCAGGACGAAGCCGGGAGGAACTCGCGGTCGCGGTGGAACGAGCCAGCGAGGAGGTTTCCCGGCTGGCGCGCATCACCGAGCAGCTGCTCTTCCTGGCCAGGAGCGATGAGGACAGGATCCCCCCGCGCCTGGAACGGACCGGCATCAGGTTGCTGCTCGCCCGCAGCGCGGAGCACGCAGCCGACCGCGCCAGCGCGGCCGGCGTCTCGTGCCAGGTGGAAGCGCCCGCCGGGCTGGCCGCGGACGTCGACCCGGATCGCATCAGGGAAGCAATCGATAACCTGGTCGACAACGCGCTGCGGTTCGCTCCCGCGGGAACGCCGATCGTGATCTCCGCCCGGGCAGCTGGCCCCGATCTGATGATCGAGGTCCGCGACCGCGGTCCCGGTTTCCCGGCCGAGTTCCTGCCGCACGCCTTCGAGCGCTTCGCGCGGCCGGATTCCGGGCGTGCCCGGAGCGACGGGGGCGCCGGCCTGGGACTGGCGATCGTGAGCGCCATCGCGCGCGCTCATGGCGGCCGGGCGACAGCGCGCAACCGGCCCGACGGCGGCGCCGTCGCCGCGCTGGAGCTTCCGGGCGCGGCTCAAGTCCAGCGATTACGCTGAGGCGCTGAATCAGTCAGCGCGTGTTCGGCATGGACCGCCGAATGTTCATGATCATTTTGACTTTTCATCGGTTACGACCATGATCACATCTGGTTTTGGGCCGTTTTGTCTCGTCGTAGCTCGCGAAAAGACGAAACGATCATGGAACTAGGTGCGGGGCAGTGCGGGGCAGATGCCACGGGCGGTGCGGGGGGGCCTGCTATTCCTCGCCGTGTTCGCGCAGGAACTCCCGGAACTCGTCGACCGCCCCCTCCAGGTCCGAGCCGAGATCCTCGGCCACCACCAGCTTCGTGCCGTCCCAGTACGCCCCCACATACGGTCCGGTGTCATCCGGCCGCACCAGCAGCGGAGCATGCACGATCTTTATGTGGTCCCGCACGTCATCCCACGGGACACCGGCCGGCACCAGGCCGATCGCCGGTGACTCGCTGTCGTCGGAGGTTATGCCGTCGAGCACCGCGTTCTCCCTCTGCTGGCGGTGACCCCATCACGGTAGCCAGCGCTGGCCTGCCGGTCGAAAGTTAACCCACGCCGGCCTCGCCGGCCAAAGCTAACAGAGCGAAACACTCAGCTGGCATCCTTGGCACGGTGACAGCACGCACCGTCGGAGTCGAAGAGGAATTGCTGCTCGTAGACCCGGCCACCGGCCAGGCGCGCGCGGTCGCGGCCGCGGTGATACAGGCCGCGGAAGAACCGGCGGCCCGGGCGTCCGACGACGACCAGGACCAGGGGTGGCGGGACGACGGGGACGATCCTGCTGAGGAACTCGAGTTCGAGCTCAAGCTCGAGCAGCTGGAAACCGGAACCCGGCCGTGCGTCTCACTGGACGATCTGGGCCGCGAGATACGCCGCTGCCGGACGCTGGCTGCTGAGGCCGCCGGGCGGGTAGGCGTCCAGGTAGCCGCCGTGGGCACGTCACCGATGGCGGTCGAGCCATCCCTCACACGGCTCAGCCGGTACCGGCGGATGGCAGCCGAGTTCGGCCTTACCGCGCAGGAGCAGCTGACCTGCGGCTGCCACGTCCATGTGCAGATCTCCTCGGCCGAGGAAGGGATCGCGGTCCTCGACCGCATCCGGCCATGGCTGCCGCCGCTGATCGCGCTGAGCGCCAACTCCCCGTTCTGGCAGGGACAGGACACCGGGTACGCGAGCTTCCGGTACCAGGCCTGGGGGCGCTGGCCGTCGGCCGGGCCGACGAACCTGTTCGGGTCGCCGCAGGCCTACGACGAGGTCACGCAGGCGATGGTGGACACCGGCACGGTGCTGGATCAAGGCATGATCTACTTCGACGCCAGGCTGTCCCGGCACTACCCGACCGTCGAGATCCGCGTCGCGGACGTCTGCCTGCATCCCGACGACGCCGTGCTGATCGCGGCGCTGGTCCGCTCCCTGGTGGAAACCGCGGCGCGGAACTGGCAACGGGGCGAGCCGGCCAGCCCGGTGCGCACCGAACTGCTCGGCCTGGCTTCCTGGCGGGCCAGCCGGTCCGCCCTGGAGGACCAGCTGGTCGACCCGGTCACCCTGCGGCCGGCGGCGGCCCACGCCGTCGCATACCAGCTGCTGGAACACCTGCGGGCCGCCCTTGAGGACGCCGGGGACTTCGGCACCGCCACAGGACTTCTGGGCGAGCTGCTCGCCCGGGGAAACGGTGCCCGGGTCCAGCGCCAGGCCTACCAGCGGGCCAACCAGGCCCGGGACGTGGTCCGTGCCGCCATCGCCCGGACGCTGCCCTGGTGACCGGCCGGTTTCTGCCGTTGCGTGCCTCATCTTTGTAAAATCGCCGTAACCACATCCACTCGTGGCCGGCACTCAGAGCCGAGGGAGCCCCCAATGATCTTCATCGTCGTTAAGTGGACCATCCAGCCCGAGCGGAGCGGCGAGTGGCTCACGCTCGTCGATGACTTCACCCAAGCCACCCGCGGCGAGCCCGGCAACATCTTCTTCGAGTGGTCCAAGAGCGTCGACAACCCGCACCAGTTCGTCCTGGTCGAGGCGTTCGGTGACGACGCGGCCGCGGCGCACGTGAACTCCGACCACTTCAAGGCCGCGATGGCCTGGATGCCCGACGTGGTCGCGGAGACACCGGAGATCATCAACGTGCAGGTGCCGGGCGACAACTGGTCGAGGATGGCCGAAGTCACGCCGTCACAGGCCTAACTTTTAGGCAAACCACAACCCGGGAAGTAACCCAACGAACACCCCCGTTGATCTTCGTCGGCCAGGTTCCGGGCCATGGCCGTGCTCGTGGCGGCCGGGCCGGTTTGAGGGAACACTGGGTGGAGAGCTGGAAGATCCAGGGCTGATCGACCGATCGGGGCGTTAAGCCGCCCACGGAAGGAGCGGGCGGTGGCAGTTAACGAGCGCGCCGGCCAGCCGGCCCGGCAGGCCGACCTGGTGGATGTGGCCGGGCTGGTGACCGCGTACTACGCGGAGCACCCCGACCCCTCCGTGCCGCAGCAGCGAGTGGCGTTCGGCACGTCAGGGCACCGCGGTTCAGCGTTCAAGCTGGCCTTCAACGACGACCACATCGCCGCCACGACGCAGGCGATCTGCGAGTACCGCGCCCAGGCCGGTACGACCGGCCCGCTCTACATGGGCCGCGACACCCATGCCCTGTCCGAGCCCGCCTTCGTCACGGCGCTTGAGGTGCTCGCCGCCAACGGCGTGGCGGTCCGGGTGGACAGCAGGGGCGGCTACACCCCGACCCCCGCGGTGTCCCGCGCCATCCTGGCCCACAACGAGGGGCGGCCGGCCGGCCTCGCGGACGGGATCGTGGTCACCCCGTCGCACAACCCGCCGGAGGACGGCGGCTTCAAGTACAACCCACCCGACGGCGGCCCCGCGGGTTCGCAGATCACCTCGGTCATCCAGGACCGGGCCAACGAACTGCTCAGCGGCGGCCTGCGGCAGGTCCGCAGGATCAGCTACGCGCGGGCCCGGTCGGCCACCAGCGGCGACGCCTTCGACTTCCTTGACGCGTACCTGGACGAACTGCCGACCGTCGTGGATCTTGACGCGATACGGGACGCCGGAGTGCGGATCGGCGCCGACCCGCTGGGCGGGGCCAGCGTCGCCTACTGGGCGGAGATCGCCGACCGGTTCGGGCTTGACCTGACCGTGGTCAACCCGGTGGTCGACGCCACCTTCGGGTTCATGACCCTGGACTGGGACGGCCGGATCCGGATGGACTGCTCGTCGCCGTACGCGATGGCCTCGCTGATCGCCCGCCGGACCGAGTTCACCATCGCGACCGGCAACGACACCGACTCCGACCGGCACGGCATCGTCACGCCGGACGCGGGCCTGATCGGCCCTAATCATTTCCTCGCCGCCGCGATCGACTACCTGTACGCCCATCGCACGGACTGGCCGGCCGATGCCGCCGTCGGCAAGACCATGGTCAGCTCCTCCATCATCGACCGGGTGGCGGAGGCGGCCGGGCGCCGGCTGACCGAGGTGCCGGTCGGGTTCAAGTGGTTCGTGCCCGGGCTGCTTGACGGGAGCATCGCCTTCGGTGGAGAGGAGAGCGCGGGGGCCTCCTTCCTGCGCCGCGACGGCCGGGTCTGGACCACCGACAAGGACGGCATCATCCTGGCGCTGCTCGCTTCCGAGATCACCGCGGTCACCGGGCGCACACCCAGCGAGCATTACCGCGACCTTACCGCCCGGCTGGGCGACCCGGCCTACGCCCGCATCGACGCGCCCGCCAGCCGGGAGCAGAAGGCCGTCCTGGGCAAACTGTCCCCGGACCAGGTCGGCGTGGCGGAACTGGACGGTGAGCCGGTGCTCGACCGGCTCACCACGGCGCCTGGCAACGGCGAGCCGCTCGGCGGCATCAAAGTGATCACGAAATCTGGCTGGTTCGCGGCCCGGCCGTCGGGTACCGAGGACGTCTACAAGCTCTACGCGGAGTCGTTCCGAGGCGCCGATCATCTCGCTCGCATCCAGGAGGAAGCTCAGCAGATCCTCGACAGCGTGCTCAGTGACAGCGTCGTCAAGGAGGCGTGAGATGGCCGAACCACACATATTGGGGATCGTGCTGGCCGGCGGCGCGGGCAAGCGCCTGGCCCCGCTCACCGCCGACCGGGCCAAGCCCGCTGTGCCGTTCGGCGGCCTGTACCGGCTGGTGGACTTCGCCCTGTCCAACCTGGTCAACGCCGGCATCCTGCGGGTTTGCGTGCTCACCCAGTACAAGAGCCACAGCCTGGACCGGCACATCACCACCACCTGGCGGATGAGCGACCTGCTCGGCAACTACGTCACGCCGGTGCCAGCCCAGCAGCGGCTGGGCCCGCACTGGTTCACCGGCTCGGCGGACGCCATCTACCAGTCGCTGAACCTCATCTATGACGAGCGGCCCGACCTGGTGATCGTCTTCGGCGCCGATCACGTCTACCGGATGGACCCCCGGCAGATGATCAGCCAGCACCTGGAGCGCGGGGCCGGGGTCACCGTGGCCGCCATTCCCGTGCCGCGGCACGAAGCCACCGCGTTCGGGGTGATCCAGACCGGGCCGGACGGGCAGTCCATCGAGGCGTTCCTGGAAAAGCCCGCCGACCCCCCGGCACGGCCGGGCCACCCGGACGAGGCCTACGCGTCCATGGGCAACTACCTGTTCACCGCCGACGTTCTGGTCGAGACCCTGCGCAAGGACGCGGCCAACCGGGCGAGCCGCCACGACATGGGCGGGGACATCGTCCCCATGCTGGTCAGCGAGCGCAACGCGGACGTGTATGACTTCCTGACCAACGAGGTTCCTGGCGCGAACGAGCGTGATGCCGGCTACTGGCGCGACGTGGGCACGCTGGACTCCTACTTCGATGCCCACATGGACCTGTGCGCCGTTCTCCCGGTGTTCAACCTCTACAACGACAAGTGGCCGATCCTGACGAAGGTAGCGTCACAGCCACCGGCCAAATTCGTGCACGACTCGGGCGAGCGCGTCGGCCGGGCGATCGACAGCCTGGTCAGCAACGGGGTCATCGTCTCGGGCGGCCTGGTGCGCGAGTCTGTGCTCTCCGCGGGAGTCCGGGTGAACAGCTGGGCCCGGGTGGAGCGGGCCGTGATACTCAATAACACCGTCATTGGCCGCCACGCGGTGATCGAGAACGCCATCCTCGACAAGAACGTCGTCGTCCCGGAGGGCGTCGTCGTCGGCGTCGACAAGGAGCACGACCGGGAGCGCGGCTTCGTGGTCTCCGAGGGCGGGGTCACCGTGGTGGGAAAGAGCCAGGTGGTGACCGCGTGACTGCCGGTGGCCCCGTGGTGGCCAGCACTGGCCCCGTGGTGGCCAGGCCTGGCCGCAGGCTGCGGGTCGCGCTGCTCACCCGCGAGTACCCGCCCGAGGTGTATGGCGGCGCTGGAGTGCATGTCACCTACCTGGCCAGGGAACTCAGCGGCCTCGTCGATCTGACCGTGCACTGCCAGGGCGCCGACCGGGCCGGCGCCGTCGCGCACCAGCCGTGGGATCTCCTCGCCGGGGCGAACCAGGCCCTGCAGACGATCTCGACCGATCTGTCGATGACCGCTGCGGTCGGCTCCGCTGACCTGGTGCACTCGCACACCTGGTATGCGAACCTCGCTGGCCACCTGGCTGCCCTGCTCTACGGCGTGCCGCACATCGTCACCACGCACTCGCTTGAGCCGCTGCGCCCGTGGAAGGCCGAGCAGCTGGGCGGCGGGTACGCCCTGTCCAGCTGGTGCGAGAAGGTCGCGGTCGAGTCCGCGGCCGCCGTGGTCGCCGTGTCCGAGGGCATGCGGGCCGACGTGCTCGCCGCCTACCCGGTGGTGCCGCCCGAGCGCGTCCGGGTCATCAGGAACGGCATCGACACCAGCGAGTACGCCCCCGATCCCGGAACCGACGTGCTCCAGCGCTACGGCGTGGACCCGGGCCGGCCGACCGTGATCTTCGTGGGCCGGATCACCCGGCAGAAGGGCGTGCCCGTACTGCTGCGGGCGGCCAGTGCCCTCGATCCGGGTGCCCAGCTCGTGCTCTGCGCCGGCCAGCCGGACACCCCGGAGCAGGCCGCCGAGGTGACCGCGCTGGTGGAACACCTTCAGGAAACCAGATCCGGCGTGATCTGGCTGGCCGGCATGCTCGCCAAGCGCGAGGTCATCCAGTTGCTGACGCACGCCACGGTGTTCGCCTGCCCATCACTGTATGAACCGTTGGGCATCGTGAACCTTGAGGCGATGGCCTGCGGCACGGCCGTCGTCGCCTCGCGCGTCGGGGGAATCCCCGAGGTGATCGCCGACGGCGAGACCGGGCTGCTGGTGCCGCCGGATGATCCGGCCGCCCTGGCCGACGCCCTCAACACACTCCTGCGCGACCCGGACCTGGCCGCCGACATGGGCCGGCGCGGGCGGAAGCGGGCGGTCGCCGAGTTCGGCTGGCCCGCCATCGCCGCGCAAACGGCGGCGCTGTACGCCGAGTTCGCCCGCTGACGGGCTGGAAACCTACGATGCTTCTCCTGCCTTCCGGGTGTGGCTCCAGCGTGCGGAAGGACGAAGGAGGCGCACAGCCCGGCCGTAAATCCTCACCTCAGGGAGCGTGGTCATCTTGGCCTGGTAGGCGCGCATCGCCAGGCCGGTTCCGTACCCAGCATCGATCATGGATCGATAGGCTTCCTCGGCCTGCTCGCGAACGGTCATCTCAGGACCCCGAACCCGGCCGGTCCGCCTCCGGGCTGCACCGCGGCGGCCGCTTTGAGCTCCGCGAACACCGGTACCCGACGTGTGCCTCGGTGGGAGCGCGCGTAGGGCCGGCTGCCGACAGTTCTAGCCGGGGCTCAGCAACCGCCCGGCGTCGTAGCAGCCCGACAGCAGCCTGAACTACATCGAGATACATCCCGTCTCCTTCTGACGCGCGATGCGCGTGACAGACTTCGCGGACTCCCGGCCCCGACCTTTCTGGATTACCTAGTCGCTAGTCATGTGGGCGGATGAGCATCGTCACACGAAAGACGAGTGATCTAATCGCCGTGAGTGACTAATCGGGATTACCCGACAGATAAATACATTGCCAGGCTGCGGTCCGCGCTGGCTCACCTGAACGGGGGGGCGAGGCTACGCTGAATATAGGAAGGGAGGCCCGTAACACGCTGATGCACGACCCGGATCGGGCCGCCTGGATAGGCGAGCAGGGGCGCAAACGCGCCGTTGCCGAATTTGACTGGCACGCCATGGCGGCGCAAACGGCCGCGCTGTACGCCGAGTGTGCCCGCTAAAGGCAGCTGGCGGGCTTCTTGGCAGGGCACAGAGTGCCGTCGTGCTGGGTGGTGACCCGGTTAGCCCGAACGCCTCACGGCGCCGCGGTCTGCCGTTGCTCGGCCAGCGCCGACTTGATGATCACTCCGTACGGGCTGGTGGGCACGCCATTGAAGCCCTTGACCAGCGACCAGCAGTCGCCCCAGGGATTCAGGCTCCAGGCCGTCCAGCTCACCTTGTTCTTGCTCGCCCAGCTCAGCAGCGTGGAGTCGAACGAAGTGTGGCCGATTTCCGCGGGCGGGCAGTTGGCGTCGAGCGCCGGGGTGAAGGGCACGGTGAGGTTCGGGCCCAGCTCGCCGATGAGCATGGGGACCTGGCCCGCCAGGTTTTTCATGGCACCGTTGTAACAGCGCAGGGTGGAGCAGCCGTTGAACGAGTACACATGGACCGAGGCGACGAGATTCCCGGTCGGGTCGCTGGGCCGGTACTTCAGCCACTGGTCGACGGTCTCGGCGTACTGAATGCCCTCCGCGATGACGATGTTGCGGGCACCTGTGCCGCGGACCGCGCTCACTAGTTGCTGCATTCCGGCCGCCCGGTATTCCGCACCGCCGTTCTGCGAGGCCTGGGTACACCCGCCGTTCCGCCAGCACAACCAGGCCGCGGCCGTGTCCGCGTCGTTGTCCGGCCACGGTTCGTTGAACAGGTCGAATACCACCGCGTTGTTTCGCTTGAACGCGGCGGCCGCCGACCGCCAGAAGGCCACACTGTGACTGTCGGGCATCTCCTCTTGATTCGCCGACTTCTCGGGGCCGGGGGCGGTGCCCGCCAGATCCAGGATCACCGCGAAGCCGTAGGTATTCAGCAGCGACACATACTGCTCGATGGCACGTCGGTAGTTGGCGCCCGCGTAGGCGGCCCTGACGCCGGGCAGGCCCAGCCAGCATTGCTCATTCACCGGTATACGGACGGCGTTCGCACCGGCCCAGGTAGCCATCGCCGCGACGATGGCCCGGGGCATGGTGGTCTGCGGGGTGTCGAAAATCCCCCAGCCTTCCTCGCACGCGTACTCGGCGCCCGAGTTGTTGAATCCGATCAACCGGACGGCTTTCCCGCTCGCATTGACGATCCGGTTGCCGGACACGCGCAATCCCTGAACCGGGACGGCGCTACTTCCGGAATTCCGGGCCGACGAGGCTCCAGGCAGTACCGGCACCAGAATGACGCCGGCCGCAAACAGCAGCACGCCCAGCATCTTCGCGTGCCCGCGCCGTGCCTGAATCCGCAACGGAATCCCCTCCGGCCGTGGTCTCGCGGCTAGCCCACCACGCGGGCGCGCTCCTCGGGCAGCAACTCTTCGTTTACCCGGCGAATATCACTTTTCAGAATTCGTCGCCATCCGTCCGACCACACCCGGTGCTTCCAGCTACTGTGCGGCTCCGCTTCCTGTCTGTCAATTGCATCAGCGCTAATCTGCATGGGCTCGGTAACGGAAGACGCCAGCGATTTCGGCTCGGCTGCGAAATAGCGCCGCGGCCGCCTATTCCGCCACGAGCGCCGCACGCCAGTGATTACGCCAACGGTCATCCCAGACCCAGCCTCCCTGATTTCACCCGCGGCGGCCCTGACCGCGGCGCGATGGGTACGGCGAACGTTGGCCACGACCACCACTACGTGGCTCACGCGGGCCAGCGCGATCGAGTCAGAAACCGTCAGGGCCGGCGCGCTGTCGACCACCACAACGTCGGCCGCGGCCATCATTTCCGCGAAAACGCGGGTCAGCCGGCCAGCCTCAAACATCTCCGCCGGCCGGTCGGCTGCCGCGCCGACGGTCACCAGGCCCAGGCCGGGCAGGTCGGTCGGCACGATCACGTCGCTGAGCGATGCCCGGTCGGCCAGCAGATCGATCAGCCCGCGCCGTTCGCTGGTGTGGAACACCCCGCTCAGCGACGGGTGCCGCAGGTCCGCGTCGACCAGGAGCACGTTGGCACCGGAGTGCGCCAGCGCGGCAGCCAGGTTGCTGGCGACACACGTGCGGCCCTCGCCCGCTTGCGCACCGGCCACGAGCACGACCTTCCCCAGGGAATCAGCTGAGGAAACCAGCGAATCGAGGCGTACCCGCAGATGGCGGTAGGCTTCCGCCGCCGCGGAAAGCGGCGCCGCGGCGAAGACGGACGCTGGACCCGCCGAACGGCGGACGCGCGGGATAGCGGTGAGGACGGGGGCATCAAGGCACTGCTGCAGGTCGGCGCGGTCCCGGACCCGGTCATCGAAACGATCGAGCACGAATGCGGTCCCCACGCCCAGCGCCAGCCCGAGAACAGCGCCGATGGACAGCAGGATCGACCGGCCCGTTCCGGCGGGAGTGCTCGGCAACTGCGCAGGCGTAACGAGCGTGATGCTGAACGAGTCATGCTCCCGGACCAACGTGGGACTCCCCGCGTCATTGCGGAAGTCGGCGTAGGACTGCGCCACGGCGGTTGCGCACAGCTGAGCCGCCGCCGCCTCAGGCATCGTGCAGGCGATCGACAGCAGGTTGGTGCTGGCCGGCGAGGAGACAGCCAGGTCCGCCGACAAGGTGTCGGTGGTTATGCCCAGTGACTGCGCCGCGGTATCCAGGACGCTCCCGGATGCCGCGATCGCCTTCTCGTTCGCGAGGTTCGGCGTCACCGGCACTGTGTTGGCGAATACGTGCGCCTCTACGTCGACCTGGGCGGTCGAGGTGTATTTCACCGACCCATGCGAGGTGACCAGCCAGGCTCCCGCCATGCAGGCCATTGTCGCGAGCACCACCCACACGCCCCGCTTACGCAATAGTTTCATCGGTGTCCATCCACCAATCCGGTCCCGGTCACGCTGATGACCCCTCTTTCCCGTATTTTTTTCTTACGCCCGGCCGGTGTGCCGTCACGATCCGCGGGGGCCGGGCCGAGCAGCTCCAGCAGAGCTGAAACGTACGGCCCGGCCTGATGGTCCCACCCGATAAACTCTCTTACGCGATCCTGGCCAATCTGCCCCATCTGGTCACGACTTATCTCGTCGTCCAGCAGCTCATCGATCAGCCGCGCCATCGTGGCGATATCCCCCTTGGGGGCGTATCGGGCCGCTTCCCCCGCCAGCCGGACATTCTCTTCGGCGGCAAAGGCCACGACGGGCAGACCGGCCGCTAGGTACTCCATCACCTTGACGGGAGACACATAATCCTCCGTGTTGGGCTCGAGCCCGAGATCGGCGGTGGACAGGTAGTCGAAGACGAGCCGTTCCTGCGCCCAGCCGGGAAAGCTCACCCAGTCCCCGAGGCCGAGTTCGAGGGCAAGCTGGCTGACCGCTGGCAGCGCCTCGCCCGCGCCGACGAAAACGAACGCGCAGTCGGTCCGTTTCCTTACGTGCACGAGATGGTCCACCGCTCTCAGCGCCAGGTCGACCCGGTCCTGCGGGCCGATCAAGCCCACCCAGCAGCAGAGCCGGCGACGGCCCTGCCGCAGCTCGGGCCGGGCGGCGTGCCGGGCCACCCGCGACGCTACGGGACCGTTCCCGACCACGACGATCCGCGCATCGTCCACGTCCCCGCGCTGGCGAGCCATCCGCCGCAGGGATTCGTTGACGACCAGCACCCGGTCGGCCGCCCGCAGGCTGCGGCGCTCAAGCAGCAGGAGCGCGCGGTAGGTAGCGCCGTGGCCGCTCCCGTAGCGGGCCTCGTAGGTCTCAGGCGACGGGTCGCGGAAGTCGAAGACGACGGGACGTCCCAGCCACCTCCATGGCGCGGCGACCAGGAAGTAGATGTCCGGCGTGCTCGCCACCTGGAGGATGTCGAAGCCGTGCCGGACGAAGGCCCAGAGCGTGAGAACAGTCGCCATCACGACCGAATAGGCGTATTCCCAGGCGAACGCCAGCAGGCCTGAGCCCTCCGGGGGCGCCGGGTACTCGAGCACCCGCACGCCGGGGACGCATGCTTTGTTGCCCGGGTCCCGCTGGCAGATGACGGTTACCTCGAACCGGCTGGCCAGCAGGGCCGCAGCCTGCTTGCGCAGCCGGTGGTCACGGGCCAGCGGCACGTTCTCGATGAGCATGAGCACCCGCCGTCGGCGGGACCGCTTGCTGCGCAGCATCATGCGAACACCTCCTGAGTCCTGGGCGCTGCGGCGAGCGCCGTTACTGCCTGGCCGCTGTCATCCGCTGTGGCCCGCAGTCCGGGCAGCACCCGGACCAGCGCCAGGATCAGGAAGAAAGCGTCACCCGCGCCGCGGTAGGTCAGATGGGGGTCGAAGATCATCAGGAAAACCTGCGCGCACGTGGCCGCGGCGATCGCGGTGCCGGCGATTCCCGCGGCGTCCGGGCGCCTGGCGTAGATCCAGCCTTTGCGGATGACCGCGCCGGCGACCGCGAGGTAGCTGGCCAGCAGCGGGATCCCGCCGCCCCAGAGCAGCCAGGTATAGCCGCTTTCGATCCAGACGTAGCCGTACTCCTGATTAGGCGCGACAGCCCGGGCGGAGGGCCGGACGCCCAGAATCCAGTTGTAGTCGGAGAACAGGGTGGGCCAGAAGTACGTCTGCAGGTTGTGCAGCCTGGTAATCCAGCTGATCGGCAGGCCAGACGCGCTATGGAAGCCGCTCAGCCGGATCTCGATCACCGGCCAGAGCAGAACTCCGCCGAGGAGCGCCACCGGGAGGCCGTAGGCGAGGATCTTGCCCGATTTGGTCAGCGCTACCACCGCGGCGAGCGCCACCACGAGCCCGATGACCGTCGAGAACTCCGCCGCGGCCAGCACGCTGAGCGCGAGGAGCGCCGCGATACCGGCCAGCCAAAGCCGCCGCGGGTGACCGCGGGCGATCATGGCGATCGCGATGACCAGGTTGAGTATGGCCAGATCCGCGACGGCGGCGGGCAGGGAGAGCAGCGAGCTGCCCCGGCCGTTCGACAAGGCGGTCGTCACGCCAAGCGGCGCGTAGTACTTGGCCAGCAGGCCGGGTACGCCGAAAAGGCTGAGCGACTGGAGGATGGCGACCGCGGAGACGATCGCGGCCGAGATCATGGAGAGCACCAGGCAGCGCATCGCTTGCTCGCGGGCCGTGATGGTGACGCGCACGATGATGTACTCGCCGAGCAGCTTCCAGATCACGATGCAGTACAGGAGGTCGTCGGTGGCGATCGCGCGCTGCCGGGCCACCATCATCATGAGCGGAACGACCGAGCTCGTGAGGCCGAGCGCGATGAGGGTGATGTCGACACGGTCCAGCCTCGGCCACCGGCGGTCGCCGGTGCGGACTCCGGCCAGCCAGCGCAGGCCGATGAGCGCGCCGAACAGGACGATGAGAGCCTCGTTCGGGCGCAGGAAGGGAATGAGGTGGCCCGCATCGATGCCCACGATGAGGGGGGTCAGGAAGATCAGCAGGTAGGCCGCGACGGCGGGCCTGGCCAGGACCCATCCGCTGAGACCAAGCACAACCACCGCGACTATCGCGTACTTGACGCTGATGGCGGTGAGGACTCCGATCGCCGCGCAGCCGAGAAGAAGCGCTATCTCGAGCCGCAGCCGCCCGAGGATCGGCCATATCGTCTGCCCGAGCTCGGCTGCCCGCCTCGACCAGCGGGCACGCCGGCCGGCCGGCCACCGCGGGCTGGCGACCGCACGCCCCGGCGGGCCTGGCCGGGGCCGGCCGCGCCGCAGCGCTCCGGCCACCCAGTGCATCTGCGGCGCATGCAGGGACGCCTGCAGCGCGAAGTAGACGCTGGCGCCGACGACGCTGGCCGCGAGCATCGCGACCACATGGCCGGCGGCCGTGTTCAGCTGGCTGGCCAGGAAAGTCGCTGTGCCCCAGGCCGGCACGACCATGATGGCCGAGCAGACGATCGTGCGCAGCAACGGACGGAGCGCGGGCTCGCCCCCTGGTGGCAGCCCGCGCCGCAGGTGGTGCACCAGGTAGAGGGCCGCGCTGATGCTGCCGGCCGACAGGCCGAGGCCGAGCGCGGTGAGCAGGGCGGGGCCGTGGATTTGCAGGCTGGCGGCGATGACCCCAGCGCAGACGGCCGTCTGAATGATCATGCCCCGGAGCGGATGCGTGGTGTCCTTGCGCGCATAGCACGCGTAGGTGGTCACCAGGAACAGCGTCTCGCCGACGATGCCGGGCGCCAGACCGGTCAGCGACGCCGCAACCAGGTGAACGCCGCCTGACGCGCCGAAGCGGCCGAAGGCGATCGCGCCGGCCAGCGGCCGGGCCAGCACTGCGTACGCGACGGCAGCCGGGATAACGAGAAAAGACGCGAAGGCCAGGCCGCGCACGTAGGTATCGCGGAACAGAGGGGCCTGGCTCGGCGCGGTCATCCGGGACAGCCGTGGCACCAGCGATAGCGCCACCGGGGTCGCGCCGACGGCTATCGGGAGGAAGTAGAAGCTCGTCGCCAGCTGGAACGCCACGACACCACCGGCCACCCGGTCGGCGACAACCAGCAGTGCCCCCAGCTGGAGAGCCGCCAGCGCCGCCTGGGCCAGTGCGGGCAGTGCGCGCCGGACGACCGTACGCACCTGCGGGTCACGCCAGCCGGCCCGGGGCACGAGCACCACGCCGACCCGCCGGGCGCCCCACCATTGCGCGCTCGCGTGCAGCAGAACGGCGCCGGTCGTCCCCAGGCCCAGCAGGAGCAGCAGCGACATGGGGGCGGTCCGCTGCTGCGCCGCCCGCGCATAGAGCACCGCCACCACCCCGAGGACGGCGATCGTGCCCAGGTTCTCCAGGGCCGGCGCGGCGGAGGCCAGCGCGAAGCGGCGGTGCGCGTTCATGACCGCCGCTGCCGTGCCCACCACGGCGTACAGCGGCACCTGCGGCAGCAGCAAGAGCACCAGCACGGCACCGATATGGGCCTGGCCCTGCGCCGCCGCCGGGTCGGTCGCGCCGATCGAGCCCAGGTGCAGCAGCACCGGCGTGAGCACCGCCACGACCGGGACGAGAGCCATCATGCCGACCAGGGCTATGCCGAGCAGGCCCCCGGCGGTACGCGCGGCGGCCCGCCGGTCGCCGGAGTCGACGTGCGGTACGAGCGCGGGAACGAGGATTGAGGAGAACAGTGACCCAGCCAGCAGGCCGTAGAAAACGAGGTTCGGCAGCGAGTTGGTGAACTGGTAGGTGTTGGCGAAGTACGTTGCGCCCAGCACCGCGGCCACCGTGACCCCGCGCAGGACGCCCGTAAACCGGCTGATGATGGTCCACACGGCGACCGACATCGAGTCGCTTACCGCACCTTCCGGCGTAGCCAGGTCCGAGCCGCCATCCAGCATTTCCCGGTCAGCCACGCCCGGCCCGCCACCGCTGGACGTCACGTCGCGTCGCCCCGGAGCAGAGCTGGCACGGTGCGGACCAGGATGACGAGGTCAAGAGCGAAGCTGCGGCGGCCGACGTACTCCACGTCGAGGTCGAGAGCCTCCTGCATCGAGAGCTTGCTGCGACCGCTCACCTGCCACAGGCCGGTGAGGCCGGGCTTGACCGCAAAACGCCGCCGGTGAGCCTCGCTGAACAGCTTCTCTTCCCAGGGCAGCACCGGACGTGGCCCGACGAGGGACATCTGCCCGCTGAGCACGTCGAGCAGCTGCGGCAGCTCATCCAGGCTGGTCCGGCGCAGCCAGGCCCCGAGAGGCGTGACACGGGGGTCGGCGTCCAGCTTGAAAAGCCCCCTGGACCCCGCCGTCTGCGGCTTGGCGTCGCCGAGCATGCTCGTTACGTAGTCGCGGTGGATCTGGTCGTTGTTGTCGGTGTACATGGTGCGCAGTTTGAGCACCGTGAAAGGCTGCCGGTCCAGGCCAAGCCGCTCCTGCCGGAACAGCCCAGGCCCCGGCGAAGTCCGCCGCACAGCGCACCAGAGCAGCGTGACCAGCGGCCACAATACGATGATCAGGGCCAGCGAGACGACGATGTCCAGCGCCCTCTTCGCGGCGTCTTCAGCCAGCCCAAGCCCGGCGCTGCGGAGCGGCCGCTGGGCAAGCTGCGTCATGGGAGCGTCCCCTCGCCGTCGCGGTCGCCGGCCAGCCGGAACCGGCTGGCCGACTGGGCCTCCGCGCTGACCCGCCCGTCCACCGGCGGCAGGTCGGTGACCGCGCGGTGCACGGCGGCGGGATTGCCGAACGCGACGGCGCCGGCCGGGATGTCGCGGGTGACGACGGATCCGGCGCCTATCAGGGCACCCGCTCCGATCCGGACGTAGGGCAGGATGGTCACGTTAACGCCGATCTGTGCTCCAGCGCCGATCCTGGGACCAGCCATGAGCTCGGCCGACCGCTTGTCACCCGGATAGAGGTCATTGGCGACCGTCACGCCGGGCGCGAGGAAGACGTCGTCTTCGAGCTCGGTGTACTGGGCGACATAGCAGTTGCAGTGGATCTTCACCCGGTCCCCGATGTGGCACCCGTAATCGATGACGCTGTTGCTCCAGATCGACACGTCATCGCCGATCTCGCAGCCTTCCCTGACCACGACGCCGTGCCCGGTCTGCAGGCGATGCCCAATGGCCGAGCCGTCGTAGAGAACGGTTCCCGACCGGAGTTCGGCCCCGGCCCCCAGGATCAGTGGGTTAGTGCCGCCACGCGATACCGGGTAACCGGCCGTCACGCCCTGGTCGGCCCTGAGGAGCGCCTGGCGCTCCTGCTGCGCCGGTTCAGCGGCCACGGCTGAACTCCCGGCTGGCGCTGATGGCCGGGAGCATGTCACCAAGCGCATCACAAGTCAGGTCGACCTGGTCATCGGTCATGTGCGGGAACAACGGGAGCGACAGCAGTTCCTGGGCGGCCTGCTCGGCCACGGGTAGCGGGCCATCCGCGAATCGCCGCAGCGGCGGCTGCAGATGGCAGGGCACCGGATAGTGCACTCCGGTCTGGATTCCGCGGCGCCCGAGTTCCGCCCTGACCCCATCGCGGCCGGCAGTCCGGACGACGAGCAGGTGGTAGACGTGGCGTGCCCGAGGCGCGACGCTGACCAGCTTCAGGCCCATGTCACTCAGCCGGGCCCGGTAGCGGGCCGCCAAGTCGATCCGCCGCTGCGTCCACGCGTCCAGATGAGCCAGCTTGCCCGAGAGCGCGATCGCCTGGAGAGCATCCAGACGGCTGTTTGTGCCGACGACCTCATGCTCGTAGTGCGACGAACCGTGAGACCGGCCGTGATTGGCCAGCGCGCGTACGCGATCGGCGAGTTCCGGCCGCGACGTCACGACGGCCCCCGCGTCGCCGAAGGCACCCAGGTTCTTCCCCGGGTAAAAACTGAAGCAGGCGGCAGCGCCAAAGGAGCCCGCCCGCCGGCCGGCCCATTCCGCGCCGTGGGCCTGCGCGGCGTCTTCGATGACGAGAATCCCCGCCTTATCGGCGACAGCGAGCAGGGCCGCCATGTCGGGCATCTGACCGTACAGGTGGACGATCATGACGGCCCGCGTGCATGGGGTGATCGCTGCCCGGAGCGTTTCTGGCGTCATGAGCAGCGTCTCGTCGCTGACGTCGGCGAAGCGCGGCGCCGCGCCCGCGCGCACCACAGCGGCCGCCGTGGCGACGAACGTGTTCGCTGGGACGACGACCTCATCGCCCGGCCCGACCCCGAGTGCGGTCAGGGTGAGCTGCAGCGCGTCGGTCCCGTTGGCGACACCGACGGCGTGATCGGTGCCACAGTAGGCGGCCCACTCCCGCTCGAAGGACTCGACGGCCGGGCCGCCTATGTAATTCCCGTCAAGCAGGCAGGATAGGTAGACCGGCTCGATTGACGGCCAGATCTGCCTGGTCATCGCGGACAGGTCGGTGAAGGGTACGGTGATCATCTCGTTGGTACCTCGTGTCTCGGCGTGCGCTGACGGCGGACTAAACCGTGCGTGATGCTGGACGGATCAGGCCGGGGTTATCCCGGCGAAGGCGGTGTCCCGCGCGCGGGATGCGGCGGCCAGCGAGCGCTGTGCGACCTCGACCAGGGCCACGGGCCGCTGCTCGGTAAGTGAGATCTGGGCGCACTCGAGGACCTGGACCACGGTCAGGCCGCTGTTGCCGTTGGTCGACGGCTGTGAGCCATCGGCGATGCAGTCCACGAAATTCTGATCCTGAACGACCAGCGGCTCAGCAAACGCGATGAACGGCGAGACCACGTCGCCGAGGTGGTAAGCCACCCGGGACAGCGGCCCTTCGGCCGCCTGCGGGGCCATCGCCGACTTGTCGTAGATCCGGATCCGCTCGTCCACGGCCATATCGTCGTAGATCGCCATCTTCTCCGAGCCCACGGCCGTGATCCGGCGCACCTTATCCGGACTGAGCCAGCTGACGTGGATGTTGGCCTGGACGCCCACATCCGCGTAGTCGAGCCGCAGGTAGGCGACGTCTTCGTGGTCGGGGTGGACGTAACGGGCACCCCACGCCGTGACCGTCGTCGGCCGCGAACCCAGCACGAAATTCACGATCGAGATGTCGTGCGGGGCCAGGTCGACGATGACGTTGACGTCCGTCTGGTACAGCCCAAGATTCAGCCGGGCGCAGTCCAGGTAGTACAGCTGCCCAAGCTCCCGCTTGCGCACGATGTCGCGCAGCTTGTGCACAGCCGCGTTGTGCTCGAATGTATGGCCCGCCATGAGCACAACGCCGGCCGCGCCGGCCGCGTCGACCAGCGACTGCGCGGCGGCTGTCGTCGTCGCCATCGGCTTCTCGATCAGTACATGCTTGCCCGCCGCGATCGCCTGCAAGCCAAGAGCCGCGTGAGTCGACGGTGGTGTGGCGATGATGACCGCGTCGATCGCCGGCAAGGCCTGCCCGAGGTCGGCATATTCGCTCTGGAGATGGCCGGCGCCGGCTCGCCCGTTAGCCGCCCCGGCGAAACGCTGGTCAATGCTGACGACAGCTGCCACGTCGGTCATCGAGCGCAGCACGCGTACGTGCTTAGACCCCCAGTAACCCACACCGACAACCCCGACTCGGATTCCCTCACGCTGCGAACGCACGATGCTGCTCCCCAGGATTAGCGGTTCTTTTACCGCTCTGCCGAATTAGCTGATTTCGTTGTGATGACCCGGCGGGGAAGGTCTCCCGCCAAATCGTTCGCGGTCAGCACCCGTCCCTGACCCCCGCCGCTCCTAGTTCTCGCTAGTCGGGCGCGCTGGACTGCCACATGGGCTAAGCCCCGGGCCGAGCGGAATTGGCAGGGCCGGTGGCATTAGCCGCAAGCGGCAGTGTTGCTTTCTCCGCCGAGTCTGCATTCCAAGGAGTGCCGCGTACTCATCCAAATGGCACGTCGCTCCTCACCCAGATGCATTAGATGGCGGTACCGGGGGGCCCTCGCGGGCGGGGAACGGCCCGTTCCCTGGGCCGGGAAAGCAGGCCCGGGCGCGGCAGAAGCCACCGTGCCCGGCCCGGCCGCCCGCTGCCAAGGGGCGCGTTTCCCCAGGCCACGGCCTCTTCTGCGGCACCTACCTGGCACTGGACCGGGCGGCCTCGCCAGGATCGACTCGCGCTGGGCGTGGCTTCGGCCCAGTTGCCTAGAGGCTGGAACCCTGTCGCAAGCGGGCAGACGGGAAAGTTCTAATCTTCTGTCGCAAATAACTGATTCCTCATGTACGGTATGCGGCAGTAGTTGCAGACGGATGTCCGCAGGTAGATACCTCATACACAGCTGAGCAGGTTCCGCGGAGGAACCGTCCATCAAGTCGCCGGGGGGACACAATGACGCGTGGGCTGTTTCGCCTAAGGTCATTTAATAATCGATTGAGACGAGCTGCATGCGTCCTTGCGGCGGTTTCAGTCGCCGCCTTTATAGCAGGCGGTCTGTCGGTCGCGCCCGCATCGGCGGCGGCCACTCCTACACCGGTAGCGCCCAAAGCGCCCGCACCAGTAGCGCCCGCACCAGTGGCGCCCAAGGCGCCCGCAGCGGTGGTGCAGCCGACGGTCGTCTCGTTCACGTTCGACAATCAGTGGGCATCCCAGATGACCGCCGTGACGGATCTGAAGGCGCACGGAATGGCGGGCACGTTCTACACCATCTCCGGCTGGATCGGCCTGCCCGGCTTCCTGACAATGGCCAACCTGCAGACCGCGGTCGCGGACGGGGACGAGATCGGCGGCAAGACCGTCAACAACTCCGACCTCCCGACCCTGTCGGACGCGGAGGCCGAGCGGGAGATCTGCCAGGGGCGTGATGTGCTGCTGGCCGACGGCTTCAAGGTCACAGACTTCGCCTACCCGTTCGCGGATCTCAACGCCGAGGACGAGACGCTCGTCAAGACCTGCGGGTTCAATTCCGGCCGCGGTGTGGGCGACGTCGCCTCCGTCGACCCGGGCGCCTGCACCTACCCGGACTGCCCGTACGCGGAGACCATTCCGCCCGCTGACCCGTACAACATCGCCACACCCGACGACGCCGAGCAGACCACCACGCTGGCGGACATGGAGAAGACCGTCACCAACGCGGAAAGTCACGGCGGGGGCCTGCTGGCGTTCTCTTTCCACCAGATCTGTGTCGCCGGCACCGCGGGCTGCGACCCGGTGTACTCGTGGTCTCCGACGCTGTTCAACAACTTCCTGACCTGGCTGCAGGGCCAGGAACTGCTCAAGGGGGTCCAGGTCAAGACCATGGCGCAGGTCATTGGCGGCGCAGCTGCGCCCGCCGTGACGGCGCCGACCGTGCCTGCCGCCGCGGCCGGCGTCAACGCGCTGGTCAACCCGAACCTGACCACCGCGGACTCGGTTACCCCGGCCAACCCGGCATGCTGGACGGCCGACACCTACGGCCTCAACGCCAACACGCCGACGTTCGCTTGGAGCACGACCGGCGGTGCTAGCGGCGGTGGCCAGGAAACGGTCACCATGCCCGCCGGCGGCACCGGAGCCGCGACCCTGCTCTCCACCTTCGACCTGGGGCAGTGCGCGCCCACGGCCACCACCGGAGACAGCTACCAGCTCAGCGCCAGTTACAAGTCCACCGTCCCGGTGTACTTCACCTTCTACCAGCGGGCCGCGGACGGCACCTGGTCCTACCTAACCCAGAGCCCGACCTTCCCGGCGTCCGCCGGCTGGACGCCGGCGACCTGGCTCACCCCGCCTGTGGCCTCGACGGTGACTGCGGTCAGCTACGGGATGACCATCGCCAGCCCGGGCACGCTGTCCACCTCCAACTACAGCCTGGCCGCCCAAGCCGGTCTGCCGGCCGCTGCCGGGATCGGGGTCCAGGCGCTGCAGAACCCGACGCTGACCACAGCGGACGGCAGCGGAACCAACCCCGCGTGCTGGATGGCGGCCGGTTACGGGACCAACAGCTCGACCTTCACCTGGAGCCCGACCGGCGGGCAGACGGGCGGCGAAGAGACAGTCAACATGACGAGCTGGACATCCGGTGATGCCAAGCTGGTCACTCCGTTCGACAACGGCAACTGTGCCCCAACCATCACCGCGGGCGGGGTGTACACATTCAGCGTGTACTACGAGTCGTCGGTACCCGTCTTCCTGACTATTTACAGCCGCAACGCCAGCGGCGTCTGGGGGTACTGGACGCAAAGCCAACCCTTCCCGGCCGCCACCGGCTGGACACTGGCGACGTGGACGTCACCAGCGGTGCCTTCGACCGTCAACGGCGCTAGCTTCGGGATGACCATCGCCGGCGTCGGCACCCTGTCCACCTCCAACTACAGCCTGGTGAGATCCAGCTAACCCCCCCCCGCCCCAGCCCCCGTATTTCGCAGCTCGCGAAGCACGGGGGCTGTCGGCTGGACGGGCCGGGAACAGGCTGGCTGATCAGCCGCGGCGTGGGGCAACGAGCAGAGACTGGGCACCGACGCCGACCGGGCCGTCGAGGTCATGCAGGACCGACGTGGCCAGCCCCGCGCCGCCCGCGGAGATCGTTGTCCTGGCGTCGAGGCAGATCCATTCACCTGCCGCCATCCGGTGCAGATGCACGGTGAGCTCGGGGTTGATGAACTGCCAGCGGGCGATGTCAAGCTCGCTGGAGAGGCCGTTGCCGCTGTCCGCGACGGCCAGCACCCGCTCCAGCGGGCCGGTCTCCTCGTCGGGTACGAGCGGGTAACGCAGCCTCGCCCACACGGTGCCCGGGCCCGGCGAGGCGAAGCTACCCCGCACCGGCCGCCATTCGATGGCCGACAGATAACCGTCCACCCAGCCGCCGTGCATCCCGCCGCC
>OBLW0100001036.1_pt1 | contig 24044 bp, 16 predicted proteins | sample 1520161 | NCBI WGS metagenome assembly OBLW01 (sample SAMEA3539309, study PRJEB22396) | soil metagenome | biome: tundra; feature: field; material: soil | place: USA | collected 2010-05 | depth 0.15 m | reverse complement strand
AATATTTTACATCATTAAGCTGAGGATAAGTATCAATAAAATCCCCGTTAGCCGAAACGAACCAAACAATTGGAATCATTACAGCGAGGAAAACGAGGGAATATTTCAGACCTATTTTATAGTCCCCTATCCTGAGACCAAAGCTGGTAAATTTCCCCTTTAGGAGAAATTTAATTATGAGCAGAGGTAAAATGAATAGTGTAAGAAAATCTCCGACAAACCAATAAATATATTCATACAAGAAAACATTTTTATCGGACTGGAGCTGCTCAAAATAGTTGTATCTGAAAAACCTACGGGAAGTATAGTAATACGAAATAGTCTGGAGAACGGCTACAGAAATGAAAATAATAATTATTTTCCTATCAAGCTTTTTAATTATTCTCCAAAGGTCTTTTAACTCACTAGCCAAAAATTTCCTATTTTAATTAGTTTAGCAAAAATAAAATATTAGACCGTCTATTAAAATATCCACAATTTGACGTAAATTTATAAAATTTCAGTTAGTTAAAACACAAAAGAATTTTTGCAAATCAAAAAAGGGTTGGGTAAATTATAGCGAATATAATATTATAAATAATAATAAGGATCTGTCATGAAACTAAATCTATTACTATTATTAACTATACTTTTTGCATTTAATCTCTTTCCACAGAATGATCTACAGACCACATTACAAAATCTTTCGAAAGATGCTGCAACTGCTTATGTGGGTCCAGTTGTATCTGCCTTAGGCGCTGATTTAAATTCCGGATGGGTTCATCGTGTTCCAAAAGCAACTATCTTCGGTATTGATATTGAATTAGGTGTTGTTGCAATGGGGACTTTTTTCAGTAATAGCAATAAAACATTTTCGACTTCCGGAACTTTCAGATTTAACAGTCAACAGGCAGGACAACTTGTTGATGCCTTAAACCCCAATCTCCCAACACAAGTAAGGACTACTCTGATAAATCAAATAATTCAACAAGATATTAACGTGGGAATAAGTGGTCCTACCATAGTAGGTTCCAAATCTGATTCTGTAAAAGTTGGGATTCAGAATTTCAATGTAAACTACCAAGGTACTAACTATAATTTTGGCGGGGAAAGTGTTGCACTTCCGGTGACCGGATATTTAGAAAATTTACCTGCATTCCCGCTTTTTGCTCCTCAATTAACAATTGGAACATTTTATGGCAGTTCAGTTGCTATAAGATTTGTGCCTACAATGAAACTAAGCGATAAAGTGGGGGATTTTTCTTATTTCGGAATTGGAGTACAACATAATCCTGCAATGTGGTTACCTTTCCCCTTACCATTAGAGGTTTCTGTTGGCTTATTTACACAGAAAATGAAAATAGGAACTGTGTTTCAAAGTTCAGCCACTACATTCGGGATTTATGGAAGTAAAACTTTTGGACCAGGTGCTTTTAATGTAACCCCCTATGCCGGGCTTTCCTATGAAAGTGGTTCCACTGATGTTGCTTATGATTTTATATTAGACTATCCAGTACCAGGCACTTTACAACATGTAGCATTTAATTTAGTAGCTGAGAATTCCGTACGATTGATGTTAGGGGCTGCATTTAAGTTAGGCTTCATAAGTTTAAATGTTGATTATAATATTGCCAGTTATAATGTATTGAATGCAGGAATTGGTATCATTTTTTAAGGATTTATTTAATTAACAGATTTAAGCCTCAGAAATAATCTGAGGCTTTTTGTTTTAGGGGATCATTTGAAACATTTCGTGATTTGGCGCAACCTTCTTCATTAAAATTAGCATTTTAAACATAATATTAAGAAAAGGGATAAATCTAAATCCAAATTTTCTTGACATGCAAGATTACTAATAGTATATTAGCACTCTCAATTAGAGAGTGCTAATATCAATCCATTTCATAAAAATAAAATTGGAGGTAATCAATGAGTAAAATAAACTTAAAGCCATTGGCAGACAGAGTAATTGTAAAGCCGGCTGAAGCATTGGAAGTAAGCAAGGGCGGTATTATTCTTCCCGATACAGCTAAAGAAAAACCGATTGAAGGAACTATAGTAGCTATAGGACCTGGTAAAGTTGGGGATGACGGTAAAATTGTAAAACCTGAAGTAAAGGTAGGAGACAAAATTCTTTACGGAAAGTACAGCGGAACTGAGGTTCAGGTTGAAGGCGTTGACTATTTAATAATGCGTGAGAGCGACATTTTCGCAATTATCGGTTAATAAACAGATTTTTTAATTAAACACGGAGGAAAAAATTATGGCTTCAAAATTAATTGAATACGATAGTGAAGCTCGTACTAAAATAAAAAAAGGCGTAGATAAATTAGCTAACGCCGTAAAAGTTACATTAGGTCCTAAAGGACGCAATGTAATTCTTGAAAAGAAATTCGGTGCACCCACAGTTACAAAAGACGGTGTTTCAGTTGCAAAAGAAATCGAACTGGAAGATGCAGTTGAGAATATGGGTGCCCAGATGGTTCGCGAAGTTGCATCCAAGACAAGTGATGTTGCTGGGGATGGAACAACAACCGCTACTGTATTAGCCCAGGCTATTTACAGAGAAGGTTTAAAAAACGTTACAGCAGGTGCCAATCCGATGGATCTGAAAAGAGGAATTGATATCGCAGTTACAAAAGTAATTGATCATTTAAAATCAATTAGCAAGGAAGTCGAAGGAAGAAATGAAATAGCCCAGGTTGGTTCAATTTCAGCTAACAACGACATGACCATCGGAAATCTTATTGCAGACGCAATGGAAAAAGTTGGTAAAGACGGTGTTATAACTGTTGAAGAAGCAAAAGGTACGGAAACCGGTCTTGAAGTTGTCGAAGGTATGCAATTTGACCGTGGTTATCTCTCCCCTTATTTTGTAACTAACACAGAAAATATGGAAGCCGAACTTGAGGATCCATTTATACTTATCCATGACAAAAAGATTTCTGCTATGAAAGATCTTTTACCTATACTGGAAAAAATTGCTCAGCAAGGACGCTCTATGTTGATCATTGCTGAAGATCTAGAAGGAGAGGCTTTGGCTACATTAGTAGTTAACAAGATCCGAGGTACACTGAAAGTTGCAGCTGTAAAAGCTCCAGGTTTCGGTGACAGAAGAAAAGCAATGCTTGAAGATATAGCCGTATTAACAGGCGGAACGGTAATCTCTGAAGAGAGAGGATTCAAGTTAGAGAATGCAACTGTTTCCTACTTAGGTACAGCGAAGAAAGTTGTTATTGATAAAGACAACACAACATTAGTCGAAGGTGCCGGTAAAACTGACGATATCAAGAAAAGAATCAATGAGATTAAGGCACAGATAGATAAGACTACATCAGATTACGACAAAGAAAAGTTACAGGAAAGATTAGCTAAACTTTCAGGTGGAGTTGCAGTATTAAAGATAGGCGCTTCTACCGAAGTTGAAATGAAAGAAAAGAAAGCTAGAGTTGAAGATGCTTTACATGCTACGCGTGCTGCAGTTGAAGAAGGTATTGTAGCCGGCGGCGGTGTTGCATTTGTAAGAGCTATAGCAATTCTTGAAAAATTAGAAGGCGCTAATCCGGATCAGACGATTGGTGTTAAGATAATAATGAAAGCTCTTGAAGAGCCATTGAGACAGATTGTTAACAATGCCGGTATCGAAGGAAGTGTTGTCCTTCAGAAAGTTAAAGAAGGAAAAGATGACTTCGGATTCAATGCTGCTACAGAACAGTACGAAAAACTTATCAAATCCGGTGTTATCGATCCTACCAAGGTAGCCAGAACTGCTTTGGAAAATGCTGCTTCAGTAGCTGCTCTACTTATTACAACAGAAGCTGTTGTTTATGAGAAAAAGGATAAAGAACCAGCTATGCCTGCAATGCCTCCCGGAGGAATGGGCGGAATGGATTATTAATAGAATCCTAAATTCTAGAAAAAGGCTGCTGATAAAGCAGCCTTTTTTTTTATCATAAACAGCATATATACCAAAAATAAATCTCCAGAGAAATACTCTATTAATAACAATATTATTAGAATTCCTTACCGATTTCAATTATAATTCTTAAATTCACATTGTATTTTTTTTTGATTGATAAGGATTCATCTTTGGCTCAAGAAGACTACAATGAACTCCTGGCGGAATCATTCGACCACCTGAATAAAGGTCGGAATAGGATGGCTTTGACTACCGCTAAAAAAGTTTATGACTTAAGACCGGAAGACTTCAGATCGATCTGCTGTTATGCATGGGCTATTCTTGAAAACGGTAATCCTCACCAGGCGCTTGAACTTGCCAATTATGCTGTTCAGATTCACCCCAATGAGACGGATGCAAGGTTATACCGGGGGTATATGCTTATGAGAATGAGCATTTTTGATGGAGCTGTGTCTGATCTTGATTATGCTATTTCAAACAAAACAGATATGCTTATGTGGGCGTATTGTAATAAAGCAAGAGCTTTGGCGGGATTAGGAAAATACTTCGAAGCATTAGAAGAAATAGAGAATGCCATTAAACTAAACGGACCAGAACCAAAGCTCAGTTATGTTAAGCAAAAACTTAAATTCATTCTCGATACAGAAGGACAAAGATTAAAGGGCCAATACTTAAAAAAGAAAACACTTATTAATGATGCCGAGGAGGCTTTCAGGGAAAAGGAATACTGGTTTTCCTTATGGGCATGCAGGGAAATACTAAATACTGACAAGGAACATATACAGGCTAATTTACTTGAGCTTGAAACTATGACTGCATTGTTCCAGTACCGCCCTGCCCTGACAAGGGCTGAACAGATAAAGCATTTGTTTATAAATGACGACCGTTTCCATTCATTATATAAAAGAATACGGAAAGCAACGGCATCAAATGACCAGGAAGCAGTATTACAAACAAAGGATGATACTCAAATTAAAAGATGGAATTTCGAGAAAGGGGATACAAAACTATTTGAAGTGCTTCACGCAAAAACATATGATTTACTAGAAAACCTCCGCTCGGGAAAGAGGACTTACCTACTTCAATTCGATGAAGAGAACATACTATATATTGGAGTGGAGACGGTAATTGATAATCCATTCTATGGAAATAAAAGAATGGTGGCAGAGGGAATGGCTGTCTGGTATTTAAATAATATAGAAGTAGGGCGGCATCAATTTGAACTACCTTTTGAAAAAGAATGGGCATCCGTAGAGTTTGTTCAAAGCTGGGGGACTGATAATCTGGGTTTCTGGAAGCAAGGTCAGGGAAGGGTTGATATTTTTCTTAATCTTGAAAAGGTATGTTCACGCTGGTTTTATATTGACCATTCCGAAATTGTAAATTTTGAAGCAACCAATAGCAAAGAAGAAAAGTTTGAGCACCAGGAAAAGCCTGAAATTGATCAGCCGAATAATGTTTCCAATGCAACATTAAGACCTGCGGAAGATAAATCTCTTGAGGATCTGCTTGATGAATTAAATTCTTTTGTCGGATTAAATAAAGTCAAGCAATCAATGAAAGACTTTGTTGATTACCTTAACTTTATTAATGACAGAAAGAAGCTTGGGCTGAAGACACAGGGCAATCTTTCCGTTCATTGTGTTTTCCTGGGGAATCCCGGCACAGGTAAAACAACTGTTGCACGTCTTTTAGGAAAGATATTCAAGGCAATGGGTATACTTAAAAATGGTCATGTAATTGAAGTGGATCGCTCGGGATTAGTAGGACAGTATATAGGAGAAACTGCGCTAAAAACAGAGAAGGTAATTAGCGAAGCTCTAGGTGGATTATTATTCATTGATGAAGCTGACACATTAATTAAACAAGGGAGCCAACAGGATTTCGGACGTGAAGCAATAGATATACTTCTAAAAAGGATGGAAGATAAAGCAGGTGAGTTTGTAGTTATTACAGCAGGTTATCCTGAAGAGATGATGAGTTTTATTAACTCTAACCCCGGAATGAAATCACGTTTTTCTCATTTCTTTACTTTTGAAGATTATTCTCCCGAAGAACTTGTAGAAATTTTTAAATTGACATCAGAAAAAGAAGAGTATACAATTAAAGAAGATGCATTAGAAATACTAAAGAAAGAACTAGTAAGAGTATACCGAAAAAGGGACAAAACATTTGGCAATGCACGTCTTGTAAGAAATCTTTTCAATGAAGCCAAGATACAATTAAGCAAAAGGTATCTTAAAGAAAAACCCGACGAAAACCGCACACGGGAGGCAATGACAACAATTATTGCTGATGATATTAAAGCTGTTATGAACAGTGTCATCGTCAAGGACATTAATATTGGAATTGATGAAGAAAATCTTAAAGCAGCATTAAATAAGTTGAATAATCTTACCGGGCTAGAATCGGTTAAGAAAGAGATTAACGAGCTGGTAAAGGTTGCCCGATATTACATTGAGCAGGGAGAAAATCCACAAAATAAATTTAATAATCATATCGTTTTCCTGGGCAACCCGGGGACAGGAAAAACCACAGTAGCAAGGTTATTCAGCGAAATATATTCTGCATTAGGCATACTTCCAAGGGGACATCTTGTGGAGGCAGACAGACAAATGCTTGTAGCAAGTTATGTCGGACAAACAGCATTACGGACAAAGGAAATAATCGACAGCGCCATAGGGGGCACGCTATTTATTGATGAAGCGTATACTCTTGCAATGAAAGGAGAAAGTAATGAATCTGATTTCGGAAGAGAGGCAATAGATACTTTACTAAAAAGAATGGAAGATGACAGAGGGAAGTTTCTGGTTATAGCCGCCGGTTATACTGAGAATATGAACAAGTTTCTTGAAAGTAATCCGGGTTTACAATCACGTTTTACAAAAAAGATACTGTTCGAAGATTATTCTCCTGATGAATTAATAATAATAACAGAAAAATACCTCAATGATAAAGGACAAAGCCTTGATGAGGAAGTAATTGTACCATTAAGAAATTATTATAATAAGGTATACCGTGATCGGGATAAAACATTTGGAAATGCAAGGTTAGTTAGAAATCTTATAGACAGTGCAACAAAGAACCATATGCTTCGATTGGTTGATTTTCCTCCTGAGGAGAGGCATGAAGAGGCCGTTAAGTTATTCACTATTGATGATATTAAGGATTTGATAATTCCCAGGAAGGTTAAAGAAAGTTTACAGATTGAGGGAGACCCTCATTTATTGAATCAATATCTCAAAGAATTAAATGATTTGGCCGGTTTAGAATCTGTAAAGAAATCAGTGGATAAACTTCTGAATAGTATAAAAGTTTCGAAACTTAGAGAAAGAAGAGGATTGAAAGTGCTTCCACGCAATCTTCATGCACTTTTCATCGGCAATTCCGGTACAGGGAAAACAACCGTGGCGCGACTCCTTAGCAAAATTTACAAAGAAATGGGAATTCTTGAGAGAGGTCATCTTATTGAGGTTGACAGGACTGCATTAGTTGCAGGTTATCAGGGACAAACTGCGATTAAAACGGATGCAGTTATCCATAAGGCAATGGGAGGCACTCTTTTTATAGATGAGATATATACTCTTGTAAAGAATGAAAATGACCCCGGACAAGAAGTCTTGGAAACTCTATTAAAAAGGATGGATGATTATCATGGAAAATTTGTCTGTATTGCGGCAGGACTTACAAATGAAATGAAGGATTTTATTGGATCCAATCCTGGATTACAGTCACGTTTCACAAACAATTTTATTTTTGAGGATTTCAATCCCAGGCAAATGCTTGAGATAGCTTTGGATATATCGGATAAAAACGGTTATAAACTTGATGAGGGAGCATGGCAGTTATTTCATGAAATATTTACAGAATTGTATCATAAAAGGGATATTAATTTCGGCAATGCAAGAACAGTAAGAAATATTCTTTATAAGGCAATTAGTAACCAGGAGGAGAGGATTCTTAAAATAGCTGATCCTTCAAATGAGGATCTATGTACTATTATGTTTGATGATGTAGAATAGTATCAATAATAAATCCATATTTATCCACATGTAACAAGGAAAATGAATATTTTTAGTTATAAAAATTAATTCATCTTTTCCTTGCATTTATATAACAATAAAAATAACTTTTAATCTTGATTTTCGAGGAGTATGACGGAAAGCCCGGAAGAAAAAAACGTTACTGTAAACCGTAAAGCAAGATATGAATATGAAATTTTACAGGTTTATGAGGCAGGAATTGTTTTACAAGGTACTGAAGTAAAGGCATTAAGAGAGGGGAAGGCAAATCTGGTAGATAGTTATGGTTTATTGAAAGATAATGAAGTCTGGCTGATAAGTGCCCATATCAGCGAATATACTCAGGGAAATATCAATAATCATGATCCTACAAGGACACGGAAACTTCTGATGAACAGGAGTGAAATTCGTAAACTAATAGGAAAGGTAAAGGAAAAGGGGTTAACGTTAGTCCCTTTAAGAATCTATTTCAAAAAAGGAAGGGTCAAGATAGAAATTGCGCTAGCCAAGGGGAAAAAGGTGCATGATAAAAGAGAAACCATCGCGAAACGCGATTTTAACAGAGACCAGGAAAGAAAGATAAAATACTAATAAATGGATAAAATTAAATTTCCTCCTATAAAAGAACAGATGGACCTGATAAAAAGAGGTGTATCTGAAATAATTCCGGAGGAGGAGCTTTTAAGAAAGTTAGAAAGATCCAATAAAGAAGGAAAACCATTAATTGTTAAGTTAGGGTGTGATCCAAGCAGGCCTGACTTACATATAGGACATTCGGTAGTTTTACGAAAGTTAGCTCAATTCCAAACTTTAGGTCACCAGGCAATTCTTATTATTGGAGATTTCACAGGAATGATTGGCGATCCTTCAGGAAGGAATGTAACACGTCCAGCTCTCTCTTTAGAAGAAGCACGTAAGAACGGGGAATCCTATCTCGAACAAGCTTCCAAAATTTTACATAAGGAAAAAACAAAGATAGTTTATAACTCAGAGTGGTTAGGCAAAATGAGCTTTGAAGATGTAATCAAATTATCTTCAAAGTATACCGTAGCCAGAATGTTAGAAAGAGATGATTTCACAAAAAGATTTAAATCAGGAGAACCGATAAGCATGCATGAGATCCTTTATCCTCTTGCCCAGGCAATGGATTCGGTAGCAATCTCAAGCGATGTTGAGCTTGGAGGAACGGATCAGAAGTTCAATCTGTTGGTAGGCAGGGATATACAAAGAGAATTTAGAATGGAACCGCAGGTAATCCTTACTATGCCCTTAATAGTTGGAACTGACGGAATAGAAAAGATGAGCAAGTCATATAATAATTATATTGGGATTTCCGATTCGCCAAAGGAAATTTTCGGAAAAACTCTTTCTATCCCCGATAGTTTAATTGCAAATTATTATGAGCTTGCAACAGATATTTCAAATGAAGAACTGAATAGTATAAAACTTCAACTAAAAGACCCTACAGTTAATCCAAGAAACATCAAACGGAATCTTGCAAAGAAGCTAGTTTCGATGTATCATGATCATAAGGCAGCTGAAGTAGCTGAAGAGGAATTTGACAGGATTTTCATAAAAAAAGAAATCCCGGATGAAGTTCCAGATTTTAATTGGGAAAAGGATAATAAAGCAGGTATTCTTGATCTATTAACAATAACCGATCTTGCTCCTTCAAAAGGAGAAGCAAGAAGACTTGTTTTACAAGGTGGAGTATCAATTGACGGTGTTAAGATAGACGATATTAATGCTATCATTGATATCAAAGATAATTCAATTATAAAAGTAGGCAAGAGAAAATTCATCAGAATTAAATTATAAATCAAAAGAAAGGAGATGAGAATTTGTATGTTCCCACAAAAATATTTTTTACAAAAGGGGTAGGCAGAGATAAAGAGTACCTCGTATCATTTGAACTTGCTTTAAGAAGTGCAGGTGTTCAGATGTGTAACCTGGTTTCAGTAAGCAGCATTTTTCCTACAGGCTGCAAGAGAATAACTAAAGAAGAGGGAGTTAAAGAATTAAACCCCGGGCAGATTACATTTGCAGTAATAGCCAGAAATTCAACTAATGAACCAAACCGTTTAATAGCAGCTTCGATAGGGGCAGCTCTTCCGGCTGATAATACCAATTACGGATACCTTTCGGAACATCATCCCTTTGGTCAAACTGAAAAAGTTGCCGGTGAATATGCAGAAGACCTTGCAGCTACAATGTTAGCTACCACCCTTGGAGTGGAATTCAACCCGGATACTGATTGGAGTGAAAGAGAAAATATATATAAAATGTCAGGTAAAATAGTTCGTTCCTTTAACATTACTCAATCAGCGGAAGGAGACAAAAACGGATTATGGACTACTGTTCTTGCTTGCGGAATTCTTCTTCCCTAATAGGAGGAATATAAATTGCTGAATGAATTTGCATTCTGGATATTATTTGGAATAATTGTCAGCATTCTTTTCTTTATTGACTTATATGTTACAGAACATAGAAAAAGTAAAATTACTTTTAAGTCTAGTATAACATGGAGCGGTATTTGGATTATAACTGCTCTTCTTTTTGATCTTTGCATTTATATATTCCTTGAAAAGGGGCACACACGTTCACTTGATTTTTTAACAGGATTCATTGTTGAAAAATCATTGTCTATTGATAACCTATTCATATTCCTGATGATTTTTAAGGTAATGGCTGTACCACTCGAAAGTCAACCTCATGTACTTAAGTGGGGTATCTTAAGTGCAATTGTATTCCGGATAATTTTTATCCTGGCAGGTATTGGTTTAATTAAGGTGTTCCATCCCATAATATATTTATTTGGGCTCATCCTGCTTTATGGCTCATATAAAATGGCATTCGGAGAAGATAAAGAACTGGAATATGAAAAGAATCCTCTGATTAAAATTGCAGTAAGGTATCTTAATTTCAAACCGGGATTTTATGGGAAGTATTTCTTTATTAAAAAAGAAGGAAAGGTATTTGCAACTTCAATGTTCCTAACATTCCTTCTTATCGAATCATCAGATATAATATTTGCCGTAGATTCAATCCCGGCTGTAATTGCTATTACCAGGGATTCATTCATCATCATTTCTTCCAACATATTTGCCATATTAGGGTTAAGAGCTTTATTCTTTGTTCTTGCTGAAATGGTAGATATGTTCGTTTATCTTAAATACGGAGTTGCACTGATCTTATTATTTGTAGGCATTAAAATGCTTGCTTCAGAATATTACCCGATACCTACTGTCATATCATTGATTATAATTCTTACTCTGCTTACAGGTTCAATCCTACTATCCTTATCATCCAGGAAGATTACGAAAGTCTGATACCTGGTTTATAACATAATCCGATCACATGTATTGTCAGGGCAAACAATAATCCAATAATCATTGGCTCTAAAGAGTTAATAACCGGTACTGCATTAAAATTCTGTCTTATAAAATACCATATTATACTTGATCCCACTGCAGTGATCATTTCAGCAATCATGAACCCTGATGGGATTTTTATCTTTGGATAGTATGCACTTATTACTGCCAAAATCATCCCCGGAATACAAATAGAGCCTATTAAATACCATAGTTCAATTACAGACGGGATAAGATATGCTAGGATGACAGAAATGATACCGGAAACAACAAGTCCTATTATTGTATAGGACTTTAACTTCTTTTCCTGGGAATCAGGAAATAGTCTGAAGATAAAATCCCTTCCAATTGTAGTCCCACTAAGAAATAAAAAACTATTTAATGTGGACATTATTGTTGCAAATAAAGCTGCGTAGAAGAAGCCTTTAATTCCAGGAGACAATGCTTTCTCTGCGAATAAAGGAAATGAAAGAACCGGCTGAGTAAGATTAGGAATTGATGCGCGTGCATATAAACCGGTGGTTGTGGTAAGAAAATCAAAAAATGCAAAGAAAATAATTGAGATCAGAATTCCTTTAACAGCAACGCTTCCTGACTTAGCTGAATATGATCTTTGGTGAAAACCGGGATCAGCGAAAGTCCATAACGCTATCAGAAACCATACAATCAAATAAACAGGAGAAGCCCCTCCAGTAATCTTTAAATGATTAACCGGCAGGTGAGTTTCCAGATAACTATAACCGCCGAATGTGAAATAGGAGATGACAACAATTATTATAAATCCGGTAAACATTACAAAAAACTGGAATACATTTGCATATAAGTCAGAACGAAATCCTCCTTTAAACAAATAAACCAAAGAAAGCAGAAGTGCAAGGATCAGACTAACAATTGTATTTGTTTTGAAAATCAGTCCCAAAAGATTAGCAGTCATTAGCAGATAAGGAGCGGGAGAAACAAGGACAAAAACAATAAAAGCAGCAACTGCAGCTGTCTTTTTTCCATATACCTGGGATAGTTTATCAGGAATAGTAAAAAGTTTGGCAGCTCTTACTTTTTTTGCAAAAAGCAATGCAAAGAGGAAGGCAAAGATATAATATGGAAGTCCCTGAGTAAACCAGCTTTCCAATCCATACCTATATGTAAATTCACCGATACCTAGTATTCCCCCATACCATGCTGATACATTGGCAAGTACAAAAACAAATAATCCTACTTTTCTATTATTTAATAAATATCCATCCGGATCATTCTTTGCCTTTTTACCTGAAATAAATCCAATCAATAATACAGTAAAGAAGAAAAGAGAGATAATTATCAGGTCGATAAGTTTAAAAGAGATCATGCCTGATTACTGTTTTTAAGTCCCTAATTACAAAAATTACTCCACCAGCAATTATAAGTTTTACTATTTCACCTGTTGCAATGTTACTTGTACTTTCTTTTACACCAAAATGCAATGAGATATTCTTCAACGGATAATAAAGTCCTTCAGAAATAATCCTTGTTTTGGAATCAAATCCGTACAATGAAATGGTTTCTCCGGAGCATGTTTTTATATGTACATTTCCAGAAAATGGAGTAAGGAAAGAATTTTCAGCAATCATCCTAATTTTGGCTAAATGAGAAAATTTAAGGACTATACCAAGATTACAGAATGTGTGGTCCAATCTATCGCCAGTAACTCCAACTAAAACAATATCATTCAGCTTTTTCTTAATGGCAAATTTTATACATTTCTCTACATCCGTATCATTTTGCCTTTTAATTTTAATAATCTCTGATCTCTCAGTATAATATTTCAAAGTATTGTTAGTTATTGAATCAAGATCCCCAATTATATAATTCGGGAGCACGTTTAATTTTTTTGCAGAATTTGCTCCCCCGTCAGCACAAATTAATATAGAATACCCCCTATTAGTTAAGAAACTCAAAACGGACTTTGCTGGTGGTTTACCATTAGCAAGAATTATACATTTATTGTCTTTTATCATCCACTTAATTCCTTCTTTATTTTAAAGAAAATGCATAATATCCTGCGCATATAACATTTTACAAATTATGAGTTATACAACTCATAATCCTAACTTAAAACCGGCTATAAAATTTCTTTCTGCTCCGGGAAAGAATTCTGCTCCGATAGCATTTGCGGAATATAATCGGTCAAATATATTATTTATCTGCAAATAAAGTTTCGAATCCGAAACAGCATTAAATAAATTAAAGGAATAACTTGCAAGGAAGTCTGCCGTAAAATATGCAGGATTTTTATTGTCAGAATATGCAACAAAATCCCCATATGTTGCTAAATATGTATTCAAATTCTGGTCATAATTATCAGAATAAAATGCTCCTACATATTTCCCCGTGAGTTTGATGTACAGTTTGTTAATGTCATATGTTACTCCAAAATTAAAAAGAAATCCGGGAAAACCACTTATTTTGTTACCGCTCAGATTTATGCTTCTAAGAGAATCAATATAATATCTACCTTCTTTAATAATATCATTACTCATTGATACATTGGCAAATACATTTAAAATATTAGTCTTATAGATAGCCGAAAGTTCAACACCCTTATGCATCGAACTATTCACATTACCCGTCACTGGAACACCATATTGATCTACCTGGCCATTCTCTACAATTTCATTATCGAATAACATATAATACAGATTTAGAGTAAAGAGAATGTTTTTGAAGAGGTAAGAGGCTCCCAGTTCAAAGTCATTCATAGTTTCAGGATTAACCAAAGGTTCAGAAAAATTGTAAGTACCATCAGGATTATGTTTAAATTGAGGTACTTCCCCACCGCTCGATTCATCAGCATTATAATAATTTATTAATCGCGGTTCCCGTGATACCCTGGCGAATGAAAAATATATGCTATTATTATCTAGGTACTTATAGTTTATTCCAAATCTTGGATTGACAAAAGTGTTCTTAACTGAAAAGTCAGTACCTACATATTTCTCCTGATATAACATGTATTTATGATATGCAATCTGCAATTCTACAAGAAAATTTATCCGGTTATTCAATTGGTGAGATTCATGGACGTATCCGCTGATCATATCCTTTCCACCCCTATAGTCATAATACTGATATCCGCTGGTAACACCCACCGGTAAATTTTCAGCATAACTTATATTTCCCCAATGTTCTGAACGATGAATTCTAAATTCTGCTCCTGCAATAAATTCACCATCTGTATGTTTCCAGCTTAGCCTGGGAATCCACCCACCCTGCTTATTATCAACCCAGGCACCAATAAGAGCATTTCCCGGATTACCTGACGGGGCAAAACCATTTTGACTTGTAAGTCTGAAATAGGTTGTATCAGCCCATGATCCATCATAATTAAAAAATCCGACACCGTTTACATAAAATAATGCAGAATTAAGAATAACATCATCACTTATTTTGTATTCATTGAGTAATTCATAATGGGGTTGGGTGAAGTTCTCAATCTCCTCAGGTCTTCTTGGCGTTATGTAGGTAAAAGAATCTGGAGTGGCAGTCCAATAAGAATAATTTTGTCTACGAAGATTTTTATCCTGAATAGCAAACTTTGGAAGTCCCGTATATGCTAGACCATCGGCAACAGGACCACCATAAATATTTACCTGCGAAGTTAGATTGTCATCATACCTTATTGCAGAGAGGTAATAACTTTTGAAATCAGTCCATGACAGATTCCTGTATCCGCTGCTTAATATTTCCGAGATTTTGGCATAAAAGGAATATTTATTATCAATCAATCCGCTGGAAAATGAGGCTAAATATTTCCTTGTGTTATATGAACCTAAAGCAGCTGAGAAATTATATTCCGGTTTATAGCTGAAATTTGAAGTAATGATGTTAATAGATCCCCCTATTGCTGGATAACCAATAATGCCGGATCCTGCACCTCTCTGAACTTGTATGAATTCAGTACTTTCCAGGAGGTCCGGAAAATCAAGCCAATAGACATCATGATCTTCGGGATCATTCTGAGGTATTCCATTGATGGAAACGGATATTCTTCTCTGATCAAACCCCCTTATACTTAAATAATTATATCCAATCCCATTACCATTTTCAGAATAAAATGTAGTTGAAGGAAGCTCCCCCAGGAATTGAGGAATATCCTGAACGATATAATTTTTCTCAATATTATTTTTGGTAATTTTTTGAAATGTAACGGGTGTAACACCCTCTTCACCAACTGAAGCTTCCACTAAAACCGTCTGGGCAGGTATTATAGCTGGCTCTAAGGAAAGTAAGATGAGTTGGGTGAAGTCATTCTTTTTGAGGATAACTTTTTTAGTCGTGAATCCCACATAAGTAATTATTAAAACGTCCCCTTCATTAATGTTACCTTGCAGGGTAAAATCACCATTTTTACCAGAGGTAGTCCCAATGTTTCTATCAGCAACAATTATATTAGCATTCGGAAGCGGCAAATGCGTTTCAGCATTACTTATTTTTCCACTTATCTGTGAATAACTAACCGGTACAAACAAGTAAACTAGAAATAGAATAATTAAATTTTTCATAGAAACTCCATAAAAAAAGCCGTTTATAGAAACGGCTAAAAACTTAATTATTCTTTTTAACCCGTTTCCCTACGCTGGTATTATCCAGATCAGGTTTAAGGGTTTAATCTCAGTTATTTATTTAAATAACACCCCTAACGGCTTCAGACAATAAAATTAAGAACTAAAGTATGATCAATTTATATTACAAAATCATTAATAAATATAATTAAAAAATGTTCCGTAAATATTGATCCAGGGAACAATCCTTTAAATTATTCAACTTTTAATTTCTGACCTTGATTTAGTTTATTACCTTTAAGCTTATTCAAATTTCTAAGGTCTTCTACAGTAATTCCATATTTTTTAGCGATTGCAAATAAAGAATCTCCATGTTTAACAGAATAGAAATTTTCACTCTTTTTCACTGTTATTTTATCCGATTTTTTATTTACGCTAATATTATTCTTGGTTGTAGCATTATTATCGCTTATATCATTAACTCCAGCATCAGAATAGATCTTAAGATTTGTTCCTGCGATTATTTTGTTGTCTTTCAAATTATTCCATTTCTTTATGCTGGAGACAGAAACATTATAGTGCGTGGCAATAGCAGTAATATTTTCCCCGGCTTTAATTTTATAATAATTTATATTCGCAGAGTTTTTCAAGGTATTATCGCCAAGGGATGAAATCTTTGAATCACTGAATATTTTTAATGACTTACCCGCATTAAGTGTGTTAGAAGTTAAGCCATTCCAATTCTTCAGATTGGCAACTGACACACCAAATTTATGCGCTATTTCACTTATAGAATCTCCTCTTTTTACTCTGTATTTGTATACAGAATTTTTATTCGAATTCTTTTCATTCGAAGCAATATAATCAGAATTCTTAGCTGCTAAAATTCTAATCTTTTTTCCAGCAGCAATTTTATTCCCATGAATATTATTCCAGTCACGAAGTTCATATATATTAACACCATATCTTAAAGCAATAGTTCTAAGACTTTCTCCACGTTTTACTTTGTGATAAACCCAAGACTTATTATTCTTAACAACTGTATTCTTAGAAGTTGCCTTTTCAATTGAGGTTTGATTATCAAGGCTTGCATAAAATTCTTTTTTATCTGACGGAACAAATACAATAAGGTTATCACCCACGCCTATTGTTTTTGTATAAGGAATATTATTCCAATTTCTTATGTCACTAACTCTAACATCAAAAATGTCAGCAATGGCAAGGAGATTATCTTTTCTCTTAACTCTATAGTTTACAGCAACTTTACCATTAGGAATAATAGCCTGGCTAGTTGTAACTGATTTATCTGAAGTGGTTTTGTTATCGACAATAGCAACATTTTCAGATTCATCTACATCATCACTCTTTTTTTCAGTAAGAGTATTAGCAGGAGGGACAGAAGTTTTAACTTTAACATCAGGGTTCAAAGTCAGATAAGGTGAAACATAATCATCAGTTCCACTGTTATCTTCACCAACAGATTTATTTTCCTGCCCGGTATTATTTTCTTCAGCAGTTTCAGAATTTGTATTATACGCATAATCAGAAGAAACAGTACTTGTAATTGGTATTTTCAATTTAATACCCTTATAAAGTCTGGTCTTCGTTGATATATTATTTGCTTCAGCTAGGTTAGTTTTAGAAACACCAAACTCATCTGCAATCCTTTGCAATGTTTCCCCTCGTTTAACAGTATGCACGAGGTAATTTCTTTTAGCTGATTCAGGAATATTCTGAACATTGGATGCAAAAAGTTTTACTTTTTCTTTAGGTAAGCGAAGAGGATAACCGCCTGGGAAATTATTAGGAGTACACATCTGAATAAGTTCAGGGTTAATTTCCTGAATTGTCTCCAGACTTATACCAGCACATTTTGATAGAAAACCAAGATCGATCGCTCCATCTACCTTATAGGTTTCATATTCAGAGGGTGCTTCCGGCTTTATGTCCTTAAACCCATATTTTTTAGGGTCCATAGCTATTAAACAGACAGCAATGTACTGTGGGACATAACTCTGTGTTTCTTTAGCTAAATATTTTGATATAGCCCAGAAATTATTTTCACCGGAACGATTCATAGCACGGGTAATTCTTCCTTCGCCTGCATTGTAAGCTGCTAAAGCAAGATACCAATCCCCCAGGGAATTATGAAGATCCTTTAAATGATGCGCGGCAGCCTTAGTAGATTTTTCAGGATCTCTTCTTTCATCAAAATAGAAGTCAGAATTAAGCCCATATAATTTCCCGGTCTGTTTAATAAACTGCCACATACCGACAGCATTTGCCCATGATCTGGCAGTGGGGTTAAGTCCACTTTCAACCATACTTAAATAAACAAGCTGCTGTGGAACTCCCTCTTCCTTGAATATCCTTGACATCATAGGAAGATATTTCCCCGAACGTGAAAGCCACAATTCCATATATTTTCTGCCACGGGCAGTAAAATATTCTACCCATTGCTCTACTACCGGATTAATTTCCAGAGGTATATCAGTAGAAACAACGGAAATAGGTTTAGAAATTTTCTCTTTATCTTTAAGAGTCAACTGAACATCAGGCATTGTCTTCCCCATCCACTCTTCCAGAGCAGCGAAAGAAACATCAACGGGGAGTTCGGTTAATCCATCAACATATTTTCGGTAATCTTCAATTATAGACTTCTGAAGTTCGATATAGGCATCATTCTGCTCTATATTAGGATAATAACTAAGATTATTGATTATCCTGAGGGAAGATTCATAATTGTTGATTGTTTCGGTAGTACTATTAAGTTCCTGTTTTGCCAAAGCTGATACATAAAATTGGCGGGCCTGCTCTAACATTTCAGAAACGATACCTCCTTTAGGCACAGTCATCTGTGTCTCTTTGGAGTTATCGTCTTTTGCTATCTCTTTATTTGCTCCGCACGAGTAAAAGAACAAAGCCAATAAAGAGATAGCAAAAAGCGGTAATAACTTTTTGCTCATTAAGAGTTCTCCAAATAATTATATTTATGACGTAATATAAGACATCATGTGATTATAAGCAAGAAAAAAGATTTAAGGCATCTATAATGGTATGTTGCTATGCTTTTTACGCGGGTTTTTATCGACTTTCGTTTTTAATAAATGAAAAGCATTTATTAATTTACCTTTTGTATCCCTTGGAAGAATAATATCATCAATATACCCTCTTTCGGCAGCAATGTAAGGATTTGCGAATATTTTTATATATTCCTCTAATTTATTTTCAATTTCAGTTCCCGGATTCTCTGATTTAGCAATTTCCTTTTTAAATATTATTTCTACAGCTCCTTTGGGACCCATAACCGCAATTTCTGCGGAAGGCCACGCAAAATTAAAGTCTCCCCTTATGTGCTTAGAGTTCATAACATCATAAGCGCCACCATAAGCTTTCCTGACAATTACCGTTACTTTGGGGACAGTTGCTTCACAAAAGGCAAATAGTAGCTTCGCTCCGTGCCTTATAATTCCGTTCCATTCCTGTTCGGTTCCCGGCAAAAATCCCGGTACATCTACTAGAACCAATAATGGTATATTAAAAGCATCACAGAAACGAACAAACCTAGCGCCTTTAACAGAAGCATTTATATCAAGTACTCCTGCTAAAACCTGAGGTTGGTTAGCCACAATTCCTAAAGACATTCCCCCTATCCTTCCAAATCCCACAATAATGTTCTCAGCATAATTTGCATGAACTTCAAAAAAATCCTGTTTATCCACCAATAAATTTATTACTTCTTTCATATCATAAGGTTTATTGGGAGTATCGGGGATAATAACATCAAGTCTTTCATCAGGGAAAATATCACCTGCATTAAAAGGGAGATCAACAGGTTTATCCATGAAATTTAATGGCAGGTAACTTAGTAATCTTCTGACATTTAACAGAGTTTCTATTTCATTTTCATATACAAAATGAGCAACTCCACTTTTGGAAGCATGAGTTTCAGCTCCCCCAAGATCCTCAAAAGAAACATCCTCATGAGTAACTGTCTTAACGACATTTGGACCAGTTACAAACATATAACTTGAATTGCGTACCATAAAAATAAAATCGGTAATAGCTGGAGAATAAACAGCACCTCCGGCACATGGACCTAGGATTACCGAGATTTGCGGTATTACCCCAGAGGCCAACGTATTCAATAAAAAAATATTGGCATAACCACCAAGACTATTAACACCTTCTTGTATCCTGGCCCCTCCGGAGTCGTTCAATCCAATCACCGGAAAACCACTTTTCATTGCCATATTCATTATCTTACTTATTTTCTCAGCGTTAGTCTCTGAAAGGGAGCCTCCGAAAACAGTAAAATCCTGGCTGAATAAAGCTACAGGTTTACCATTAACTTTAGCAAAACCAGTAACAACGCCATCCCCCGGAATTTTAATTTTATCCAGACCGAAATCATTAGCCCTATGATTAACAAACATATCAATCTCTTCAAAAGTTCCTTCATCAACAAAAAACTCTATCCTTTCTCTTGCCGAAAGTTTTCCTTTGTTGTGCTGATCTTTTATTTTCTCCTCTCCCCCGCCAAGTTTTGCTATTTCTTTCTTCTTTAATAAATTTTGAATTTTATCTTTCATTTTTTCCTTTTATCAAATAGAAAAATTTGTTGCATTATTTAAATTCTCTTTTTGTAATATCTCCTGAATATCATCTTTTAATTGCTCCAATCTGTGTTTGTATTTATCGATGATTATTTCACCTGATAAATAACCCGGTTTGCCATTAATTATTAAAATCTTATCGGAAAGCAGAGCAGCCTCTGTAATATTAGAAGTAGCTATAAGAAATTTAATCTTTTTTACAGATGCTATTTTTTTTATGAGTTCAAAAATTTCATCTTTAGTTTCCGAATCCATAAGTTTAAATGGATCATCCAATAAAATTATTTTGGGAGAAACTACCAGTGCTCTGGCCAATGATATTCTGAACCTAAATCCATAACTTTTATTACAAGGAAAATGATCTTCATAACTGGTAAGCCCTGTCAAATCAATAACTTCCTGAAATTTAATCTGCGATAGCCTCTCCTCTTTTTCCAGTATATTCATAATTAATCTTATATTGCCGCTAACATTAAGCCACGGAAAGGAAGTCGGTTTCTCAGGTATAAAAGGAAATTTATTTTTAATTTTTCCTCCATTTAAAAGTAAATCTCCCTTATAATCATAATCCAAACCGGATAATATTTTAAGAAGAGTAGTTTTACCTGCTCCAAAGGGAGCCAATATCGAAGTAATATTATGTTCTTCACTAATAAAGAAGCTCAAATCCTCAAAAATAATTTGCTTAGAACCTGCTGGTCCATTGAAATACTTTGTAATATCTTTTACTTCTAAAAAAGGATTCAACTAATACTCCAGAAGAAAAATTTATTCTTGAAATATTTAATTAAAGAGGCACCGATAAATATTATTAAACAGATAATCAGGACGGAAGCAAAAAAACCTGCAAGATCTTTATATAGGATAGCTATTCGGAGAACAGTCCCCAGTCCGGGTCCTCCTTTAATTAATTCGAACATGATGAGCATAGACCACAAATAAAAATGCAGCTCAGTAAGAGACTCTGCAAGTGCAGGTTCTATGAGTTTCCAGTAAACCTTATCAGATATAAAATTCTTTCCGGCACCAAGTGAAACAGCAGCATCAATAAATTCACTATTTACTTTTTTAACCTCATTTTCGAGGTTATTAATAAGATAAGTAAAAGAAATAAAGAAGATGAATATATATTTTATAAATTCGGAATCAGGGAACCAAATAATAAGAAACAGCCCTATCAAAATTCCTGGTACAATTCCTAAAATCCATTTCAGATAAAAAGCAACGTATCCGAATACATTTTTACTATTAATTAGATATCTTTTGAATATCCAGATAAAAAGACAGGCTGCAATAAAAGATAAATATAATGTAGATATTGATGAAAACAGGTTAATCAGAAAATGGTAATCTGTAAACAAGGAAATAATTGACATTACTGCAATGGATGGTCTTGGCAGTATCTGATTCGGCGGGAAGATAAACTCAAACAGAATAATCCATAAAAACAAAAAACCGGATAAAAAATAAATATATTTCCTATCCGAATGATATATAGTGGTCATTTTTTATTTTTTTCCCAAATTTATTAATAGAATATACTAAGGCAGAAGTATATATCAAATTGATATAACAGTTCTTAATATTAATACTTTAAATTCTAAATTAAAAAACAAGTTTCGTTCTGCTTGAATTCTGGAAATTTCATTTTATTATTGGTTTGCCTATGCATCCTGATGGTTCTGTGATTTTTAATAAATTTGATATAGTAGGAGCAATATCGATTGTAAATACCGGGTCATTTATCTCCTGCTTCGGAATACCCCAACCAAAAAACAATAATGGCACATGTGTGTCATAAGAATAGCCGGTTCCATGGGTTGTTCTGTCTGTACCGCCCAAATTAAAATAACTAACGGGATTGAGTTCAATAAGTAAATCACCAGATCTTACTGGATTAAATCCATTTAACAAAAAGTTCTCCCCATTTCTACCGGGGATCTTACCCGCAAAATCATCCCTAGTAAATATCAATAAGGCAGAATCAAAATTTTCCCTTAAATACTGTGCTAGTTTATTCCTTATGTCTACAGTATTTAATTTCTTCTCGCCGATAATTGAATTATTTAAGAAAATCTGCTTGTTAGAAAAGTCAGAAAATATTTTATCAGTCCCATAATTGTTTAAAAGAAAATCCTTAACAGATTTTGTAAATGTTTTAGTTGAAGCGAATTGTTTCACTTTAGTATTTACCAAATCAGGAATTTCCGCTACACCATGATCGGCCGTTAAAAATAATAGATAATTACCTTTCCCCACTTTTTCATCCAGTATTTTTAATAAATCGCTGATCTGCTGATCTAGCTTTATATAAGTATCCTGAATTTCGACAGAGTTGGGGCCATACTTATGACCGATATAATCTGTTGAAGAAAAACTAATAGATAAAAAATCAGTGGCATTATTTTGTCCAAGTTTTTCATTATCAATTACTGCTATAGCAAAATCTTTAAGCAATTGATTACCATAGGGAGTAGATTTAAGAAGTTCCAGTTTATCGGCATCCTTAATATTATTTAATGAATGAGGGAATGAGGTTCTTCCTTCCTCAAACAGATCAGGTTCTATCCTGGTCTCATCCGGAAAACTTGATCTATAACTTTCCAAAGGTTTGGAGAGGGACCATTCCATAACCGAATATTTATATGGGAGTTTCTTATTATTAAAGTCCTTTACCCAGTCGGGAAGATCATTCATATAATAAGAAGAAGACATGAAATTTCCATTATCTGCATTATACCAGTATGCCGCATTTGCCAGTCGTCCCCCCGGAAGAATTGCGCCCCGGTCCTTCATAGATATTGCGATAACTTTAGACATTCCGTTATTTGACAGCCTAAGTTGGTCAGTTATGGTAGTGCTCATTAAATTCAAAGGAGACATCCTGTCCTTTCCCCCAAGTCCAATAAATCTGTTATCGTCTGTACAATAGATATGTTTAGCAGAATCCCGGTTGTACCAGTCATTCGCTATAATCCCATGAAAGAATGGAGTAGTCCCGGTGTAGATAGTTGCATGTCCGGGAGCTGTGGTAGAGGGTATGTAATTTAGATGCGCGTATGTAAAGTTTGATCCTTCGTTCATAAGTTTCTTAAAACCATACTCGCTATAATTATTGTAGAACCGGTATAGATAATCAAATCTCATCTGGTCTACTACAATTCCTACGACCAGTTTCGGAGCTTGTTGTGGAAAAATCAGACTTGCAGATACAATAATTAAAAGAAATATTTTACGAAATAACATTTTACGCCTTATTGAAATTGAATATATATATGTTGATCATGAAAATTAAATATTATAAAAAGAGATGCCTAAGCACCTCTCTTAATCTTATCCAATTTTCAGTTATTTACTTATTTTTCATCGAATAATGGCCATTTTCTGGGTGATATTTTGATTCTGCCCATCCTTGGAAATAATAATTTTATAGAAATAAACTCCATTTGCAGGGGTATCCCCATCATGATCTTTTCCATCCCAGTATATCCTGTTAAAATCATAATTAAGATCTGAGGATTTTTTGATAATCTGTTTTATTAACCTACCTGCAACAGTGTAAATATTTATTTTTAATTCATCAGGAACCTGAGTTAGCT
>OBLW0100001035.1_pt1 | contig 24047 bp, 18 predicted proteins | sample 1520161 | NCBI WGS metagenome assembly OBLW01 (sample SAMEA3539309, study PRJEB22396) | soil metagenome | biome: tundra; feature: field; material: soil | place: USA | collected 2010-05 | depth 0.15 m | reverse complement strand
TGGGTCCCTATCAAGATCGCCAGCCCTTCTCCGCATGGCAGGACAATTCGATATGCGCGGTCGAGCAACAGTTGGCCACGGCTCACAACTTCGGCATCGATTTTTTCGTTTTCGACTGGTACTTCAACGTCGCGGTGAACGATCCCGGCGAGAATCTCAACTCCGCTCTGCAGATCACTCAGGCACTCCCCGATCGCTACGGTATGCAGTACGCCATCCTGTATGTGGACAGCCCTCCGTTTGATGTCCAGCCAACCAATTGGACCACCGCCGTGAACGAGTGGGTTGGCTATATGACTGACCCGGACTACGTGCAGGTCAGTGGCAAACCCGTATTGTTCATCATCGATGTAGGTGAAATGCGTTCGGATTTCGGAACTTCTGTCGCGGTTTCTGGCGCGCTCCAACAACTGCGTGCGGCCGCCCAGGCACAGGGTCTTTCCGGTGTCTACGTCGTAGGGGGCTTCGGGGTGCCTGACGGCACAATGGGGCAGAACTCACTGTCAGATGGGTTCGCTATTGCGCAAACCGATGGCTATGACGCGATCGCCTTTTACAACTATGCTTTTGCGCCACCGCCCGTGAACGGAATGCTCCCTTTCTCCACTCTTTCCGCCGCCGGGCTGTGGACGTGGAACGAAGCAGCCCAGAGTAGTCCGCTCCCATTCATTCCGACCGCTATGGCTGGCTGGGATCCCCGCCCATGGAACGAAACCGAGTCAACTTCGGGAGACTTGATGTGGTATAGTCGAACGCCGCAGGATGTAGCCACTTTCGCGCAGGCTGCCATTGCATGGGCCGCGGCCAACCCGCAGCTTCGGCCCGAACCCCCGCCCACCCCGCCGCTCGTGCTCATCGAGGCTTGGAACGAGTTCGGGGAAGGAAGTCACGTGATCCCGACGGCTGGCGACGGGACCACATATGGGGACGCGATCGCTGCGATGTTGCTGGGGCCCTAGCTCGGGCGGGATCCTGTTGAGGCTCTCAAAACGCCTTCCCTTCGATCATGCCCGTATTGCGCGTGAGTGAGTCAACTGTTGTAAACAGGTCGTGGGTGTTGAAAAACTCCGTGATCGGGAAGTTTTTTCGACTGTTGCGTCGCTTCGGTTGCGCTCATTGGTCTGCCTGAGGTCATTTCTTCGTTCAGATTTGCACATGACTTCCGATGTGCTTGTGCCACTCCGTCGCTTGCTCATATGCACGAGCAAGCCTCAGCACCAGATCTTCCCGCCAGCGCGGCCCCGCGATCTGCAGCCCTATAGGCAGCCCGCTCTTCGTAAAGCCGCAAGGCACCGAGATTGCCGGCAATCCCCACACATTGAACGGCCGCGTGTTGCGGAGCAAAACAAGTTCCGCTGGGCGCAGCGCTTCGGGATCTTTCCTCAGATCGGCGATGGCTGGCGCCGGGATGGGCGTTGTAGGCGTGACCAGCAAATCCACTTCGGCGAAGAAATCATGTGCGCGGCGGCGCTCGCGATCCAGTTCCTGACGGCGTTGAATGTATTCCGCCGCCGTAATCTGCGCGCCGGAGCGGATGCGTCGCAACGTCTCCGGCTGGTACAGTTCCGGCGTCCGTGCAAGATTTTCTGCATGATAAGCATAAGATTCGGCAGCTTGTACGGTGCGGTCCGTGGGCACATCCAGACGAACGTCAATAATTTTCGCCACCAGCGTTCTGATCACGGCAAGAGCTTCGTCAACGGCCGCGCGAACCTCAGTATGAAGGTCGTCGCAAAAATAGGTGCGCGGAATACCAATCCGAAGAGTCTTCGCGGATTCGATAAGAACTGAGACATAATCAGATGCAGGAACATCGACGCTGTTAGTGTCGAGCGGGTCGTATCCCGCGATGGCCTGCAACACAACCGCGGCATCGCTGACCGCTGCGGCCAGTGGACCCACGTGATCGAGCGACCACGAGAGCGGAATCACGCCGCGCGTGGACACGCGCCCATACGTCGGTTTGATTCCCACACACCCGCACAGCGCCGCCGGTTCACGGATGGAGCCAGCCGTATCGGTCCCAATCGCCGCGTAACACAGCCCGGCAGCAACGGCGGCGGCCGATCCTCCCGACGATCCTCCAGCTATATGTGTCGCATTCCACGGATTATGTACGTCCCCAAAAAAGCTAACCAGCGAGCTTCCGCCATACGCGAACTCGTGCAGATTGTTCTTGCCAAGAATCACCGCGCCGGCTTGCCGCAGCCGCCGCACTATTTCCGCATCTTCCGTGGGGATGCGATTCGGATAAAGCGCGCTGGCAGCGGTGGTGCGCGTGCCCGCAGTGTCAATGAGATCTTTTATTGCAATCGGAATCCCGTGCAGCGGCCCGCGCCATTGCCCGCGAGAGATTTCGGCCTCTGCGGTGCGAGCCTCCCCTAGCGCCGATTCGGCCGTCACGGTGATAAAGGCGTTCAGCTCGGGATTAAGTTTCCCGATGCGATCAAGGCAAGCACGAGTGAGTTCCAGCGGGGAAATCTCTCTCCGCCGAAGACGCGGAGCAAGTTCAACAATGGTCTCGAGAATAGGCATGGCAGTTGACGGCTCAATTGTAGTGGCCGCCGGCAGGGCCGATGTCCGCAAACCGGCGGCGGCACCTGGATCTCTGTCATTCGGCACTTTGCCCTTCGGAGGCAACCCTGCAACGAAGGCTATAATCAAAAGTCGTTCGTTTCGGACCGGGAGGCAAAATGGCGGAAATGACGATCGTTCCGGTGGAGACGCCAGTCACAACCCACGGTTTCTTTATTGACGGCCGGTGGGTGGAGGACGGTGACGCAGTTGAAGTCCGATCGCCATTCAACGGCAGCGTTGTCGGACGAGTCACCCAGGGGCGGCGCGAACACGCCGACGCCGCGATTGCCGCCTCAGTGAAGGCTTTTGGCACTACCCGTCGACTTCCGGCCTTCGAGCGGCAGCGTGTGCTCCGGCGTGTGGCTCAGGCCATTGCTGAGCGCCGAGAAGAATTCTCCCGCACCATCGCGCAGGAGGCTGGCAAACCAATCAAGCTGGCGCGCACGGAAGTGGACCGCGCTGTTTTTATCTTCAACGTCGCCGCCGAAGAAACTACGCGAATTTACGGTGAATATCTTCCCCTCGACTGGCAGGAGTTTACAGCTGGGCGCTGGGGCATCGTAAAACGCTTTCCCCTCGGCCCGGTCGCGGGGATCACGCCTTTCAATTTCCCGCTGCACCTGGTCGCACACAAAGTTGCGCCGGCAATCGCCGCGGGCTGCTCCATGGTCTTGAAACCTGCGCCGCAAACGCCGCTGTCGTCCCTGCTGCTGGCGGAGTGCGTTCAGCAGGCAGGCTGGCCTGATGGCGGCCTTAATGTCTTGCCGCTTTCGAACGAGGATGCGGGTCTGCTGGTAACTGATGAGCGGATAAAACTGATCACTTTTACGGGCAGCGTGCCCGTTGGTTGGGAGATCAAGCGCCGCGCCGGCAAAAAGAAAGTCGCATTGGAACTCGGGGGCAACGCCGGAGCCATCGTGCACAGCGACGCCGATCTGGCTTATGCCGCGGACCGTTGCGTTACCGGAGGCTTCGCCTATGCCGGACAGACCTGCATTTCCGTACAACGCATTCTGGTGGAGCAATCGGTCTATGGCAAGTTCACCGACTTGCTCTGCGACGGCGTCAGGAAATTAAAGACCGGCGATCCTATGGAGGAATCGACCGACGTGGGTCCGCTGATCCGCGAGAGTGATGCGATTCGCGTGACAGCCTGGGTTGACGATGCTGTTCGCACTGGCGCTCGTTTGTTGTGCGGCGGTGGGCGCAAGGGCTCCGTGGTCGATCCGACGGTTCTGACCGGCACCAGGCCAGAGATGAAAGTGAACTGTCAAGAAATTTTCGGCCCCGTCGTAACCGTGGAACCGTACCATAATTTTGATGAAGCGCTTCGCCGAATCAATAACTCGAATTATGGCCTGCAGGCGGGATTGTTTACTCGCGACGTGAAGCTGCTTTTCCAGGCTTACGACGAATTGGAAGTCGGGGCTCTGATTGCTGGAGATATTCCTTCCTTCCGCATCGACCAGATGCCTTATGGCGGCGTGAAGGATTCCGGTCTTGGCCGGGAAGGTCTGCGTTACGCGATCGAGGAAATGACGGAACCGAAACTGTTAGTAATGAATGTGCGTTAAGCGACATAAGCAGAATTGAGATCTTTAGGACCGACATTCTTGCCTCGACGTTCAATTTGAGAAGGTTCGCAAATTTCTTGCTGAAGTACGCGACAAGTTCACGCAAAATATTTATAATCTCCAGTTCTCCTGGCTGACGCGAGAAAAAATCTATGGGAATTTTTATTGCGTTGTAACCGTTTAGCTTCCATCTATTATCCATATATTGAGAATCCGCTGGGTCTCATTCATATTTCTAGAAGTCGTACGTAAGGAATGCCTCAGATTTTTCATCGCAGTGCGAATACCCTGTCGCGGGCCACGATTTTTGGCGCCGTCTTCGTGATTGCCGTGCTCGGTTTGGTGGCGTACGAGGTTCAGGGCTCGCCTTACGTTACCTATGCGGGTGTGCGAAAACCGCAACCAGTGCCCTTCAGCCACCAGCACCATGTTGCGGGTCTGGGCATTGACTGCCGCTACTGCCACACTTCGGTGGAGACTTCGAGCTTCGCCGGTATCCCTCCCACCAAGACCTGCATGAACTGCCACTCGCAGATCTGGACCAACGCAGAGTTGTTGGAGCCAGTTCGCGCCAGCTACCGCTCCGGCCAGTCGTTGCAATGGACGCGAGTGAACCAGCTTCCGGACTTCGTTTTCTTCAACCACAGCATTCACGTCACCAAAGGTGTGGGATGCAATACCTGCCACGGGCCGGTTGACCAGATGCCGCTTATGTATCAGCAGGAATCATTGCAGATGGAATGGTGTTTAGGCTGCCATCGCGCGCCGCAGAATAATCTTCGGCCGCGCGATCAGGTTTTCAATATGCGCTATCGGCCGCCCTCCAGTGCCCATCCAGTTGTTGTGGATGGACAGAGTTATACAGATCAGGTCGATCTGGGGACGGCGCTGGTAAAAAAATACAACGTCCGCAGCGTGGGCGACATTACGAGTTGCAACACATGTCATCGGTGACGTGGATTTGAAAGGGCACGGCTTCAGTCGTGCCGCTAATGAGTGATTAAAGGAATGCGGCTTTTAGCCGCTGAGGTTGGCCTCGTTGTGAGTTGATATCTAAAAATGGACGATCAAATCAAATCCGGGTCACATGAGTCCAAGCGCGAAGACGTTTGCCCAACCAAGAAAGGCAAGCTCGATCTCGACTCCCTCCGCGACCAAATCAGCGAGGCCAACGAAAAAACCGGTCCGGAATATTGGCGCAGCCTCGAAGAACTTGCGGGCAGTCCCGCTTTCCAGGAAGCTCTGCACCGCGAATTTCCAAAGGGCGCTTCCGAGTGGGTCGATTCGGTTTCGCGGCGCGGCTTCCTTAAAGTGATGGGTGCGTCCATGGCGCTGGCGGGGATGACCGGCTGCGTAAAACTTCCGCAGGAGCCGATCGTTCCTTACGTGCGCCAGCCGGAAGAAGTGATTCCCGGCCGTCCCATGTTTTACGCGACCGCGATGACGCTCGGCGGATACGCCAGTCCACTACTGGTCGAGAGCCACCTCGGACGTCCAACAAAAATTGAAGGCAACGACCGGCATCCTGCGTCGCTCGGCGGTACTGACATTTTTGCGCAGGCGTCGATTCTGGGCATGTACGATCCCGATCGCTCGCAGAGCGTGATGTCGCTGGGCGACCAACGGTCGTGGCAGTCGTTTGTCACCGCGATTCGCGGGCCGTTGAGCGCGCAGAAGGCGTTGCAAGGCGCAGGCATTCGCATCCTCACGCCGACCATCTCTTCGCCCACGCTCGCCGATCAACTGCGCAACTTCCTGAAGATTTATCCCCAGGCCAAGTGGCATGTGTATGAGCCGGTCAATCGCGACAACGCGCTCGAAGGCGCGAAGCTGGCCTTCGGTCAGCCGGTCGAGACCCGCTACGATTTTGAAAAAGCCGACGTAATCGTCTCGCTCGACGCCGACTTCCTGTATGCGGGTTTTCCGGGAAATGTCCGCTACATCCGCGATTTCGCCAAGCGCCGTAATCCCGACGGCAACATGAACCGGCTGTATGTGATCGAGAGCACGCCGACGACAACGGGAGCGAAAGCGGATCATCGGAAACCGGTGCGGGGCTCGGAGATTGAGAAGCTCGCGTACCACATGCTTTCTGGACACGAGCCTATAGAAGATCTGAAGGCTTATCGCGGAGCTGGCATCGTGATTGCCGGCGACCATCAATCCCCGCTCGTCCACGCTCTCGCGCACGCGCTGAATGAATCTTACGGTAATGTCGGGAAGACCGTTTTCTATACCGACACGGTTGATGCGAACCCTGTTAATCAGATTGAATCGATCATAGACTTGGCGGCCGATATGCGAGCAGGCAAGGTCGACCTGCTTATCATTCTCGGCGGCAATCCGGCTTACGACGCTCCCGCTGATCTCGACTTTGCTAACCTCCTAAAGAACGGCAAGATCCCGCTGCGCGTGCATCTGGGTCTTTATCAAAACGAAACCGCCGAATTGTGTCAGTGGCACGTCAACCAGGCGCACGAGTTGGAGGCATGGGGGGACGCTCGAGCCTATGACGGTACGGTAAGTATTATTCAGCCGCTGATCGCTCCACTGTACAACGGAAAAAGCGCGCTGGAATTTGTTGCGCTGCTTTCCGGACAATCCGATGCCACGGGTTATGATCTCGTTCGCGCCTATTGGCAGAAACAACATGGGGGAGCAGATTTCGAGCAGTTCTGGCGCAAGTCGTTGCACGATGGTTGGGTCGAAGGCACGGCGTTTATTCCGAAGCAAATTGCCTTGAAGGAATCGAAATTCTCGGAGCCACCGTTCCATGGTGCGGACCCCATCGAGCTCAACATCCGCCGCGATCCCACCATCTACGACGGACAATTCTCTAACAACGGCTGGCTGCAGGAATTACCTAAACCGATGACTAAGCTAACTTGGGATAACGCCGTGCTTATCGGTCCCAAAATGGCGGAGCGCCTGCAGATTAAAGTGGAAGACGTCGTCGAGCTGGAATTGAACGGCAAGAAAGTCACCGGCCCCGTCTGGATTCAAGCCGGCCATCCCGACAACTCAGTCACGGTGATGTTGGGCTACGGCCGCAAGCGAGCCGGCCGCGTCGGTACTGCACAAGGGTTCGATGCCTACGGGTTGCGCACGACCGCTGCGCCATGGATCGCGACCGGCCTGCAAATCCGCAAGACCGGAGAAACTTACAAGCTGGCATCCACGCAGGGTTACCAGACAATGGACACGCCTGATGGCGGCCATCGTCCGCTGGTTCGCGAGACCACGCTTGAGGAATATCGCAAGCAGCCGAACTTTGCCACTGAAGAGGAACCAGAGCCAGCGCCGGGGCTCACGCTCTACAAGCCCTATCCGTATAAAGAAGAAGCTTACGCCTGGGGCATGACCATTGACCTCAACTCCTGCGTGGGTTGCAACAATTGCATGCTGGCCTGCCAGTCGGAGAACAACATCGCCGTCGTCGGCAAGGAGCAGACGGTCATTGGACGCCACATGCACTGGATCCGCGTCGATGCTTATTACCAGGGCGACCGCGACAATCCCAAAGCATTCTTCCAGCCCGTGCCCTGCATGCAGTGTGAGAACGCTCCGTGCGAAGTGGTCTGCCCGGTCGGCGCCACTAATCATTCGAGCGAAGGCCTGAATGACATGGTCTACAACCGCTGCGTGGGCACGCGCTATTGCTCGAACAACTGTCCTTATAAAGTGCGGCGATTTAACTTCCTGCTTTTCCAGGACTGGGAAACGCCACAGTACAAGATGATGCGCAATCCCGACGTCACCGTGCGCAGCCGCGGCGTGATGGAAAAGTGCACCTACTGTGTGCAGCGCATCAACGAACACAAGATCGACGCTGAAACTGCTTCGGTGCGCGAAGGCAAGGAAATCAAGATCAATGACGATGAGCTGAAAACGGCTTGCCAACAGTCCTGTCCAGCGGGCGCAATCATATTCGGCAACATCAACGATCCAAACAGCAAGGTTTCAAAGCTGAAAGCGCAGTCGCGCAATTACAGCTTGCTGGGCGAACTCAACACGCGCCCGCGCACAACTTATCTGGCAGAAGTCAGCAATCCGAATCCGGAACTGAAAGGGTGAACGCCGCAGAAAGTTCGAGGGTCACAAGAATTTGGTTTGGGTAGGGCACGGCTTTAGCCGTGCCGTTAGCAGCTGATTTGAGATGGGCTTTAGCTCCTGAAGGGAAGCTGGCAGAAGAGCATGGATGAGCAATACAAGATGACGGTCGATGCACAACGCGCGCCGGTGATCGAACCCGGCCACACTTTTGGTACCGTCACGGAAAAAATCAGCGCCATCGTGCTGACCCGTCCTGCTTCGAACGGCTGGTTCCTGGGATTCGGCGTCGCTTTCATGCTCACGATGATGCTGCTGTTCGCCATCGGATACCTGTTTCTCAAAGGCATCGGCATCTGGGGCGTTACCATCCCCATTGGATGGGGCTTCGCCATCGTCAACTTCGTGTGGTGGATTGGAATCGGCCACGCCGGAACGCTCATCTCCGCCATCCTTCTTCTGTTGCGGCAGTCGTGGCGTAATTCCATCAATCGCTTCGCCGAAGCGATGACACTGTTCGCCGTCGCCTCGGCGGGAATTTTCCCCGCCATCCACGTCGGCCGGCCGTGGCTGGCGTACTGGCTCTTTCCTTATCCCAACACTATGCGGGTGTGGCCGCAATTCCGCAGCCCGCTGATGTGGGATGTGTTCGCCGTTTCTACCTATGCGACCATCTCAGCCTTGTTTTGGTTTATAGGTCTGGTTCCCGACCTCGCAACCCTGCGCGATCGCGCGACTCACCCCGCGGCCCGGCTGATCTATGGCGCGCTTTCCCTAGGCTGGCGCGGATCCGCGCGCCACTGGCACCGCTATGAGACTGCCTATCTTCTTCTGGCCGGATTGGCTACGCCGCTCGTGCTCTCGGTTCACACGGTAGTAAGTTTTGATTTTGCCGTCGGCATCGTTCCCGGCTGGCACACTACTATTTTTCCGCCTTACTTCGTTGCTGGCGCGATCTATTCCGGCTTCGCGATGGTTTTGATGCTGGCAATTCCCATTCGCAAGATTTACGGCCTCGAAGATTTCATCACCGAGCGTCATCTGCAGAACTCTGCAAAAGTGATGCTGGCTACGGGATTGATCGTGGCCTACGGTTACGGCATTGAAGCCTTCATGGGTTGGTACAGCGGCGATCGCTACGACGCCTTCACCCTCTGGAACCGCCTGCACGGTCCTTATGCCATCCCCTACTGGTCACTCCTGGCGTGCAATATCTTCATTCCACAAGTCCTGTGGATCCGCAAGCTGCGCACCAGTCCAGTGGCACTTTTCCTGATTTCTTTTGTGATCCTCGTAGGCATGTGGCTGGAGCGCTTCATCATCGTAGTCGTCAGTCTGCATCGCGACTTCCTGACCTCGTCCTGGGGAATGTACTATCCCACGCGCTGGGATTGGATGACGTACATCGGCACCATTGGCATGTTCCTTGCCGCGATGTTCCTGTTCCTGCGCCTGTTGCCTGCGATCTCGATTTTTGAAATGCGGACTCTCCTGCCGGAAGCGGAGGTCAAGGCCGAATGAAACGCGATCCGGTATACGGCATCATGGCGGAGTTTGCTTCGGCTCAGGCCCTGGTTGACGCCGCCAAGCGCACGCATGAAGCTGGTTATCAAAAAATCGATGCCTACAGTCCGTTTCCGATTGAGGGCCTGGCGGAGGAGCTTGGCTTTCACCAGAACTCGGTTCCTCTGGTAGTACTCATTGGTGGCATCGTCGGCGGCCTGACTGGCTACCTGATGCAGTACTGGATGTCTGCTGTGGACTACCCCCTGAATATTGGAGGAAAGCCGCCGCATTCCTGGCCCGCATTTATCGTCATCACTTTCGAAATGACGATCCTCTTTGCCGGCGTCTCTGCCGTTCTCGGAATGCTCGCGCTGAACGGTTTGCCCATGCCGTATCATCCCGTGTTCAATGTGCCACGGTTTGCGCTGGCCTCGAAGGACCGTTTCTTTCTAATCGTGTTTTCTTCCGATCCCAAATATGATCCGGCGGGCACACGCAACTTCATGGAGGGACTGGCGCCACGCTCGATCTCGGAGGTGCCCAGCTAAAATGTGCACTCCGCAAAAAAAACCATGTGGGGACAGCCGCCCCCGGCTTTCCGGTCGGGCGAAGCTCGACGGTTTATCTGTCGTCACGATGCTGCTGGCGGTTGCTCTTACCTCCGCCTGTCGTATCGACATGCACGTGCAGCCACGCGTGAACCCCTTGGCCAAGAGCGATTTCTTTCCCGATCAGCGAGGCGCGCGTCCGCTCGTCGAAGGCACGGTTGCACGGGGACAGCTGCATGAAGATGCCTACTTCTACACCGGGAAAAACGGCAACACGCCCGGCGATTACATGCCATTTCCCGTGACCAAAGAAGCTCTCGAACGCGGGCGCGAACGCTACGACATTTATTGCGCTCCCTGTCACTCGCGGGTTGGCGATGGCAACGGATTCATTCCGTCGCGCGGATTCTCTCGCAAGCCGCCATCTTTCCACGACCAGCGGCTTCAGAAAGCTGCACTGGGATACTTCTACGACGTGATCAGCAACGGCTTTGGCATCATGCCCGACTACTCCGCGCAGATTCCGCCGCGGGATCGCTGGACCATCGTCGCTTACGTGCGCGCGCTGCAATTGAGTCAGAACGCAACCAAAGCCGACGTTCCAGCCGGGCAGAACGTGCCCTCGGACCCGCCGGCGTTTCAAGCGGAACCGGGCTCAGGTGCGACTCTTCCGGTGATCGCGCCTGAGGCTGCCGCCAAAGAGATTGGGCCAAAAGAGGAACAGAAATGAGCGCCGCTTCCACTGTACGTCTCGATCTGACGGCACCGGAAGTAGTCAGAAAAATTTCCCAGCGCTCGCTTGCGATCGGCGTTATTTTCGCGCTGATTTCGGGCGCACTGGCGTTCGTCCGTCCCGATGAATTCTATCGCGCCTACCTTCTCGGCTTCATGTGTTGGCTGGGCGTCGCGCTCGGTTCCATGGCGATCCTTATGATCCGCCACTTGACCGGAGGCGGTTGGGGCACGGTGATTCGCCGCATCCTAGGCGCGGCCATGCGCACGCTACCGCTGCTCGCCGTTATGTTCATCCCTGTGATTATTGGTGTGGGGAGTCTCTATATCTGGGCGCGGCCGTTGGAGCTAGTCGAGGACAAGCATCTCCGCGAGCACCTCCAACAAATTACTCAGACTTATCTCACGGTCAACGGCTTCATCATTCGCGCCATATTCTATTTCGCCGTCTGGAATGTACTCTCGTTTCTCCTCTCGAAATGGTCCAAGGAAACCGACAAACCCGGCGCTCCCGACAACAGCGGACGCTTCAAAGCAGTCAGCGGGCCCGGCCTCATCCTTTACGGCTTCACCATCTCCTTCGCAGCCATCGACTGGGTGATGTCGCTCGACCCCAGCTGGATCTCGACCATCTTCGGCCTGCTCATCCTTATCGGTGAAGTGCTCTCCGCCATGTGTTTCGCGGTGGTGGTCGAGCGCATTCTCTTCAACTACAAGCCCATGTCCGAGATGTTGACCCCCGACTTCGTCCACGACCACGGCAAGTGGATGCTCACCTTCATTATGGTCTGGGCCTATTTCTCGTTCTCGCAGTGGCTCATCATCTGGGCCGGGAATTTGCCCGCAGAGATCACTTTTTATCTGAAGCGCTTAAGTAATGGCTGGGGATCGATCGGACTCTTTTTGGTACTGTTCCACTTCGCCATCCCATTCGCATTGCTGCTCTCGCGCCCATTCAAACGCGATATTCGAAAGTTGGTATGGCTTGCGGTCTGGATGATGCTGATGCGGTATCTCGATCTGTTCTGGATCATAGAACCGAATTTTTCAAGAACTCTTAACGTCACCATCGCCGATATCGTCGTGCCGATCGCCATCGGCGGAATCTGGCTTTGGTATTTTTTCCGTAACCTGGCTGCGCTGCCGCTGTTGCCAGCCTACGACCCGGACGCTCACGAAGTTTTACGACCGGCACATTAGTAAGCGAAGACTATGAGCGATGAGTTCAAACACGAGAACACCACGGGGCACGAGAGCTTCGAGCACCAGGACCTAAAGCCCGCCGGGATCGTTTACTTCTTTCTGACCCTGGTTGTAGTGACAGTGCTCTGCATGTTCGGTCTCAAAGGCCTCTATGCCTATCTCGACCGTCGCGAAAAGGCTTCGCAGCCAGAAGTGAATCCGCTGGTTGCCAAGGTTCCCGAAGATACGCGCAATGTCGCTCCCGGATACCCGCAGACCGCCTTCCCTAGCCCCAAGCTCGAAGAATTCGAGGACGAGCGTGGTCAACTGAACGGGATCAGGATGGAGGAAGAGAAAACGCTCTACAGCTACGGCTGGGTCGACGAAAAAGCGGGAACGGTGCGCATTCCGATCGAGCGCGCTATGGATTTATTGGTACAGCGCGGACTGCCGGTGCGTCCGCCGGGCGCGGCCAATGATAGCTCGGCCACTAACGGTGCCACAAACAAGAGTAAAGCATTGAGCGACAAGGGTGAGAAGAAGTGAGCCGTAGAAAATCCAATTCGAGTTTCGCCGTGCGCGTTTTGTTGTTAGTTTCGCTCCTGGCGATTTCCGTGAGCGCCCAAATCAATAGCGGCGTCATGTCCCCTCCGGCGAATACGCGACCTCCCCGTCTGGAGAACGTCGGTATCGAGCAGCATCTTAATGCCCAAGTGCCCCCGGATCTTATGTTCCGCGACGATGCCGGCAAAACCGTGAAGCTGGGAGATTACTTCGGGCGTAAACCCCTCATCCTCAATCTGGTTTATTACAACTGCACCATGCTGTGCGGCGAAGCTCTCGCCGGACTCGCCAGTGCGATGCGTCTGGTGAAGTTCGATGTCGGCAGTGAATTCGACGTGGTCACCGTAAGCTTTGATCCGCGTGAGACTCCAGAGATGGCCGCGGTAAAGAAGATCGACTACGTCAAACGCTATGGCCGAGCCAACGCCGCTGCGGGCTGGCATTTCCTTACCGGCCAGCCGGACTCGATAAATGCGTTGACGAAGACAGTCGGCTTCCAATATCAGTACGATGCCAAGAGCAATCAGTACGCGCACGCCACCGCCATCATGGTGCTGACGCCGCAGGGCCGCATCTCGCGCTACTTTTACGGCGTGGATTTTCCGCCCAAGGATTTGCGCATGGGACTGGTGGAAGCTTCGCAAGGCAAGATCGGCAATGCTGTGGACGCCGTGCTCCTCTATTGCTATCACTACAATCCCGAGACCGGAAAATACGGCGCCATGGTCGCAAATATCCTGCGCCTGGCAGCTGCCGCAACCATTCTCTTGCTGAGCGGTTTGATTTTTATTTTGTGGCGGCTGGACCGTTCCGTAGCGAGGAAGACGGCAACAAAGACAAGGTATGCTCAATAATTTTCCATTATGGCCGCAACAGGCTTCCACGTTGGCTGCCCACGTGGACGCGCTCTACATTTTCCTGCTTATCGTTACCGGCATGATGGCTCTGCTGGTCTTTGTCTGCATCATCTTTTTCGCCGCCCGTTACCGTCATCGTCCCGGCGTCCGCGCCGAACAGATAGAAGGTTCGAACGCTTTGGAAATTACCTGGAGCGCGATTCCGTTCCTTATCTTCATGGTGATCTTCGTCTGGGGCGCGCTCGTCTACTTCAAAGAGCGGACTCCGCCCACCGACGCCAGTGAAGTTTATGTCGTGGCAAAGCAATGGATGTGGAAAGTGGAACACGCCGAAGGGCAACGTGAAATCAACGAACTGCACGTTCCCGTGGGACGTGACGTGAAACTAATCATGACCTCGCAGGACGTGATCCACAGCTTTTACATTCCCGCTTTCCGCATCAAGCAGGACGTCCTTCCAGGCCGCTACACCGTGGAATGGTTTCGCGCCACCAAGCCCGGTGTCTATCATCTATTCTGCGCTGAATATTGTGGTACCCAGCACTCCGGGATGGTTGGCTCAATTGTTGTCCAGGAACAGGCGCAATATGAGGCGTGGATGAACGGCGGTTCCACGGGCCCGCTTTCCGCCAGCGGGGAGAAAATCTTCGCTGAACTCGGCTGCGCGACCTGCCATCGCACCGATACGCCAGGGCGCGGGCCGAATTTACAGGGCGTTTTCGGTCAACCTGTTCAACTCGAAGACGGCCGCACGGTCACTGCGGACGAGAACTATCTGCGAGAATGCATCCTGGATCCGGGCGCTAAGCGCGTCAAGGGATTCCAGCCGATCATGCCCACCTTTCAGGGCTTGGTCAGCGAGGAACAGGTCAATGCTTTGGTCGCTTATATCAAATCGATCTCCGCGAACAAGCCGCTGGGCGGCGCGAAGACGACTGCGAGCGTAGTCGCGCCCCGACACGAGCCAGGTGAGACAAAAGCTCAGGCCAGTGAGCGCGTCCACGCACAACCGAACGGAAGTCAGGTGCAATGAGTATGAGTATGGCCACCCCGATACTGCAACCCGTTGAGCGCGAAAACTATCTGAACAAGGAGTACGGAGTGTGGTCGTGGCTGCTCACCACGGACCATAAACGCATCGCACTTCTATATCTCATCTCGATCACATTCTTCTTTTTCATTGGTGGCTTTTTTGCATTGCTCATCCGCCTCGAACTGCTGACTCCCGCGGGCGACCTCGTGCAGGCCGACACCTACAACAAACTCTTCACCATGCACGGCATGGTCATGGTGTTCTTTTTCCTGATTCCTTCCATACCGGCCGTGCTCGGGAACTTCCTCGTGCCCATGATGATTGGGGCCAAGGATCTCGCTTTTCCCCGCATCAATCTGCTGAGCTGGTATCTCTACATCATCGGCGGGGTGATGATGTTGCACTGCATGCTTACAGGTGGCGTTGACACCGGTTGGACCTTCTATGCGCCGTTTAGCACATCATTTACCAACACAAACTTTATCGAGGCCGGTCTGGCGATTTTTGTTGCCGGATTTTCTTCCATCCTCACTGGCCTGAACTTCGTGGTCACCATCCACCGCATGCGCGCGCCAGGCATGACATGGTCGCGTCTGCCGCTATTCATCTGGGCGCATTACGCAACCAGCATTATTCAACTTTTGGGTACGCCGGTCATCGCCGTCACGATTGTGCTGGTCGCTGCCGAACGCGCTCTGCACCTCGGAATCTTCGATCCCAAACTCGGCGGCGATCCACTGCTTTTCCAGCATCTTTTCTGGTTCTACTCCCATCCCGCCGTCTACATCATGATTCTGCCGTCGATGGGCGTGATCACCGAAATCATTGCCTGCTTCTCGCGCAAGCGCATCTTCGGCTACCACTTCGTAGCTTTCTCCTCCATCGCAATCGCGGTCTTCGGCTTTCTCGTGTGGGCTCACCATATGTTTGTGGCTGGAATCTCCGTCTACTCCGCTCTTGTATTTTCTTTCTTGAGCTACGCCGTGGCGCTGCCCTCCGCCATCAAGGTCTTCAACTGGACAGCCACTCTTTACAAGGGTTCCATTCGCTACGATGCGCCCATGCTTTACGCCTTCGGCTTCCTGGGACTTTTCACCATCGGCGGCCTCACGGGATTATTTTTGGCGGCTCTCGGCATCGATGTCCACGTCACTGACACGTACTTCGTCGTCGCCCACTTCCACTACATTATGGTCGGAGGCGCCGTGATGGGCTATCTCGGCGGAATGCATTTCTGGTGGCCCAAAATTTCCGGACGCCTCTATCCCGAAGGCTGGGCGCGACTGGCTGCGCTAATCGTTTTCATCGGATTCAACCTAACGTTCTTCCCCCAATTCGTGCTTGGCTACATGGGAATGCCGCGGCGCTATTACGATTACAGCCACATGCCGGAATTTCAGGTGTTGAACGTGCTCTCGACGGCTGGCGCCACGGTCCTTGGCGTGGGATATTTGCTGCCCATGGTTTATTTCCTCTGGTCCATGCGGTATGGCAAGCCGGCATCCGACAATCCGTGGAACGCCGCCGGGCTTGAATGGAAGACGGCCTCTCCGCCGACCACCTTCAACTTTGACGAAGAACCTGTCGTGACGTGGGAAGCCTATAACTATGAGGAGTTAGACGCGCCTCACAAGGAGGGGGTGCCCGTTGCACGATAGCTCCACAACCGTTGTTCATGACCGTAACGGCGAAGCTCATGCTGCGCACAACCCGGCCTTGCTGCACCACTTCGCGGAACCGCAGCAGCAGCGCGACGCCGCCAGCCTGGGAATGTGGGTCTTCCTCGCAACGGAAGTCATGTTTTTCGGCGGCCTCTTCTGTGCCTATCTGGTTTACCGCCAATGGTATTTTGGAGACTTCGCCGCCGCCAGTAAGTCCATCAATATGGGCCTCGGCGCCACCAACACTGCGGTGCTGATCTGCAGCAGTTTGACCGTAGTGCTCGCCGTGTGGGCAGCGCAAACGGCTCGGCGTAGCCTGCTCATCGGCAGCCTCGCCCTTACCATGCTGCTCGGTCTCACGTTCCTTGGCATCAAGGGCATCGAGTACAGAGATAAATTCGTGGAGCATCACGTGCCCGGTGCTTCTTTTAGTTTCGAGAATGAGCCAATCCCCGGGCATCCTGGTCAGTACGCCAATGCCCGCCACGCGCAAATGTTTTTTTCTCTCTACTTCGTCATGACGGGCCTGCACGCGCTGCACATGATTATCGGCCTTGGTATTTTTCTGTGGCTGTTGATTATGGCGTGGAAGGGACGATTTACCCCAGAGTGGCACACTCCGGTTGAGATTGGGGGGCTGTACTGGCATTTCGTCGATATCGTCTGGATTTACTTGTTCCCGTTGCTTTATCTGATCGACCGGCACCCATGAGGCTTGCATGTCAGCACATTCATCAGCAACATCGTCGCCTTTGAAAATGTACTTTGGGGTATTCTTCGCATTGCTCGTCGGCACCGGTCTGACGGTATACGCCGCGACGCTCGATCTGGGACGATACAACGCAGTAGTCGCTCTGGGTATCGCCACCATCAAGGCAACTTTGGTCGCGTTATTCTTTATGCACGTCTGGCACGCCAGCGAAAAGCTGACGAAGCTGGTCGTGATCGCCGCACTTTTCTTCCTGCTGCTGTTGCTCGGGCTCACGATGTCTGATTATGCGACTCGCATGTGGAGCTAGTCCCCACCTGCGTTTGCGTTCAATCTCAGGTATACTCGCGCCGACCGTTTAATTCACCGCCCGGCGTGAGGTGATGTATGGCGTTCTGCAATTCTTGTGGCGCAAGTCTGGCCCCCGGAATCCGATTCTGTAACAAGTGCGGTGCCGCAATACTCGCTTCATCGCCCGCGTCGAATGTTGCGACCCCCGTCATGGCTGGATCGACCATTCCTGCGGCTTCCGTCCCTGCGGCGAACGCCGGGCAGGGAAGCGGGGCGCTCAAAGTCATTCTCATTGTGGTGGGCGTGATCGTTCTGTTGGGAATTCTGAGCGTCGGTTCGTTCACGTTTTTTGCCTGGCGCATAGCGCGGCACGCGCACGTCCGCCAGGACGGCAACAACGTAAAAGTGGAGACTCCGTTCGGCAACGTTGAAACGACGCAAGATCCGCACGATGCAGCGCGCAATCTTGGAGTGGAGATCTATCCCGGAGCGAAAGTCCTGAAGGATGGCTCGGCTTCTGCAACTTTTGGAGGAGTTCATACGGCGTCAGTCAGTTCCGAGAGCACCGATTCCGTGGACAAGATCGCCAGCTTTTACAAAGGGAAATTTCCCAACGCCATGGTCACGAGTTCCGACGCCGGCCGTTGCACGATCATCGCGAACGATCGCAAAAGCATGATTACCATCAATATTGAAGCTGAAGGCGGCAAGACGAAGATTCAGATTACCAATGTGTTCCGTAAATCTGACGCGGCAGATTCGTCTTCGAACTGATCTTCGAAAGAACGAGAGACCGCGGCATGTCAGACTTATTTGCAGAACTCGCGCAGTCCGCCAAGTCCGCGCAGGTCGACGCTTTGGGGCTGGCGGAATCTCTGCGTAAGAAAATTCGCGGTGAAGTCAGGTTCGACCGCGGCACTCGCGCTCTCTACGCCACCGACGGCTCCAACTATCGCCAGGTTCCGATTGGCGTTGTACTTCCCCGCGATCCCGACGATGTTCTCGCCACGATTGCCCTGTGCCGCAATTTCGGCGCGCCACTGCTCTGCCGCGGTGGAGGCACATCCCTCGCCGGCCAGTGCTGCAACGTTGCCGTCATCCTCGATTTTTCCAAGTACATGGCGAGGATTCTGGAAGTCGATCCCGCCCGCCGCATCGCTCGCGTGGAACCAGGGGTTGTGCTCGACCATCTCCGCGCCGCTGCCGAAAAACACCATCTCACTTTCGCGCCCGATCCCGCCAGTCATGATCGCTGCACGCTCGGCGGTATGATCGGCAACAACTCCTGCGGCGTGCATTCGGTCATGGCCGGCAAGACCGACGACAACATCGAAGAACTCGAAATCCTGACCTACGACGGCGCGCGCATGAAGGTTGGCGCCACGGCCAGCGGGGAACTCGCACACATTCTCCATCAAGGCGGACGCCGCGCCGAGATTTATGGCAAATTGCAGAGCATCGCCACTACTTATGGCGATCTCGTCCGCCAGCGGTTCCCGAACATTCCGCGGCGCGTCTCCGGCTACAACCTCAACTATCTTCTGCCCGAAAACGGATTTCACGTTGCGCGCGCACTCGTTGGTTCCGAAGGCACGTGCGTCACGGTTCTCGAAGCTACGTGCCGCTTAGTCGAGAGCCCGCCCGAACGCGTGCTGCTGGTCGTCGCCTATCCCGACATTTATCAAGCCGCCGATCATGTACCAGAAATCATGGCACACAAGCCCATCGGCCTCGAAGGCTTTGACGATCTTCTTGTTGGCTATACGCGAACGAAAGGGATCAACTCCGAGGGCCTCGCGCTTCTGCCTGATGGCGGCGGATGGCTGCTGGTCGAATTCGGCGCTTCCACCGCGAAGGATGCGGAGTCTCAAGCCCGCGCTCTGATGCGGTCGCTTAGCCACAGTGCAACGCCTCCCAACCCGCTCCTCTATACCGACAAGCCCCAAATCAAGCGCGTGTGGGAAGTCCGCGAATCCGCTCTGGGCGTCACGTCGCACGTGCCCGGCCAGTTGCTGAACTGGGAAGGATGGGAAGATGCGGCCGTCGCCCCCGAAAAACTTGGAGGATACCTCCGCGATCTGAGCAAGATGATGGCCGCTTACGGCTACAAAGGCTCCCTTTATGGCCACTTCGGCCACGGCTGCGTGCACACCCGTATCAATTTTGATCTGCAATCGAAGGAAGGCATTGCCAAGTTCAGGAAGTTCATGGAAGAGGCGGCCGATCTCGTTGTGAGCTACGGTGGTTCCATTTCCGGCGAGCACGGTGACGGTCAATCCCGCGCGGAACTGCTTCCGAAAATGTTCGGTACCGAACTGGTGCAGGCTTTTCGCGAATTCAAGTCAGCGTGGGATCCGAAATGGAAAATGAATCCCGGCAAGCTGATCGAGCCCTACAAACTGGATGAAAATCTGCGCCTCGGCTCTGCCTACTCTCCTTGGGAACCGAGAACCGTCTTCCAGTTCACGGCTGACCATGGAAGTCTCGCCGAGGCCACTTTGCGTTGCGTGGGCGTAGGCAAGTGCCGCCGCGAAGAAGGTGGCCTGATGTGTCCCAGCTACCGGGTTACGCGCGAAGAAGAACACTCCACGCGCGGGCGCGCTCACCTTCTGTGGGAGATGACGCAAGGCGAAGTCATCCGCGACGGCTGGCGCAGCGAGGAAGTGAAGCGGTCGCTCGACCTCTGCCTCGCCTGCAAGGGATGCAAAAGTGACTGCCCCGTTGGCGTCGATGTTGCGACCTACAAGTCCGAATTCCTGTCTCATTACTATGAAGGCCGTTTGCGCCCGCGTAGCGCCTATGCATTCGGCAATATCGATTTGTGGGCCCGCGCGGCATCGCACGCACCCGGTCTTGCCAACCTCGCCACCCAACTACCGGTACTGCGCGATATTTCCAAGCTGGTCGCCGGAATCCCCAGACAGCGTTCTGTTCCGGCCTTCGCTCCAGAGACTTTCAAAGCATGGTTCCATCGCAGGCGGACGCTTGGCGCTCGAGGTGCTCGAAAAGATGGTTTTGGGTGGCGCCGCGCTTCAAGCGCTGCGATTGAACCGTCCGATTCTGGAAGGGTTTTGGCCCCTGAGGACGCCCGTCCCGTCCTCCTGTGGCCTGATACGTTCAACAATTATTTCCATCCCGGCACCGCGAAAGCTGCCGTCGATGTCCTTGAAGCCGCCGGCTTCCAAGTCCTCGTGCCAAGAGCCCACCTCTGCTGCGGACGCCCGCTCTACGACCATGGCATGCTCGACCGTGCCCAGGCTCTCCTGCTGCAGATCCTCGATGAACTCTCGCCCGAAATCGAAGCTGGCATTCCCGTCGTCGGTCTCGAACCAAGTTGCGTCGCCGTCTTTCGTGACGAACTTCTGAACTTACTTCCGCACGACGAACGGGCTCAGGCCCTGTCGCGCCAGACTTTCCTTCTCAGCGAATTTATCGAAATCCACGCCCCGCACTTCCGGCCGCCAAGTCTCAATCGCAAGGCTATCCTCCACGGCCACTGTCATCAAAAATCTCTCATGAAGATGACCGCCGAGGAGGCCGTCCTACACCGCCTGGGCGTCGACTTCCACAGCCCTTCTCCCGGTTGCTGCGGCATGGCCGGTTCGTTTGGCTTCGAACCCGATAAATACGACGTCTCCATCGCCATCGGCGAACTCGAACTTCTACCCGCTGTCCGTCAGGCCCCGCCCGACTGGCTGATCATCACCGACGGCTTCAGCTGTCGTGAACAGATCGCCCAATGCACGCCGCGTCGCGCGCTTCACCTTGCCGAGGTCTTGCAAATGGCAATGCGGGGCACACACGCGCCGGAATCCGGACCCTATCCCGAATCGGCAAGCGTCAGCCTTAACGAAGCTAAAGTACTTCATTCTATGAGACGTACAGGATTGGGTCTGGCAGCCTCGGCGGTGACCGGGGCACTGCTGTGGAAGATGTTCAGAAGTCGCTTATTTTAAGTCGTTTAGCGGTGTTTGTGGCTGGATTTTTTCGGCTGTCACTCGCCAAATTACCCCACATCTGGGACAATAGAACTCTCGCCGCCCGTCCCGCCGTGTTAGGGATCGTTGCATTATGGATCGTGAAACCACAATCACCGCGCCGGCCATTGGGAAAGTTCCCGCCGAGGCCCTGCCGACTTTAGTTGCGGTGAAGCTCCCGGACGCTCCCCTGTCCGGCTCTGTCTTGGTGATGATCCAATTCGACGTCTGCGAAGAGATTCGGCTCGACGAGCTGCGGAGCATTCTCGACGCACGAACCGTCGACACCAGCTTTAAACACATGGCTCCCGGATATGTCCGCTTCCAGCGTCCCCCGGTGGAAGAAGCCCTCGAACCGCTCGTCCTAGAAAGTGGCGAGCGCCTCCAGGGAGAGATTAAATACTTCGATTACGGCGTGGTCAGCGTGGTCTTCGAGCTGCCATTCTCGGGCAATTGGGAGAAGCTGGTCCAGCTTTCCAGCCGCTGGGTTTGGGATACCAACTTTGAGAGCCTCGCTACTCGCATCGTCAAGCAGAAACTTGGGCGCGCCGCCCCCGCGCTGGTCAAGCCTTACACCGCCGAGTGGTTGAAGGAAGACTATTTCATCTTCCATCTGCGGGAGATTGCAGGGGCCCCCTCTGGCGCAGACCTGCTTGCATCGCAGGCAGATTGCATTTCTCAAGTCGTACGCGGTGAGAACCAGCCGCTTTCCGACGGCGAACGTCAGGAAATTCTCCAGTCGCGGATTTCCTACTATCCCGGCGACCTCGCCGTGATTGGATGGAATGCTGCCTTTATCTACGACAGTCCTTCCGGCGCCGAAACGGCTATCCAGCTCCTGCAGTATGCCAATTCGCAGTTGCTCGAGTTCCGCCACTATGACGAACTTCTTACCAAGCAGCTTGAAGATGTCTACGACTTCCTGGAGCGCGGAGGCCGCGGACTTTGGTCGCGCTGGCGCACCGCCCGCGCCGCCTCCAAACTCCACACTGTTCTGCTCGACGTGAGCGAATTGACAGAGCGCGCCGACAACGCCATCAAGTTTCTCAGCGATATGTTTTCCGCCCGACTCTACAAACTCGCCGCCTCGAAAGTCGGCGTGCCCGACTACAAAGATCTCGTCCAGCAAAAACTGCAAACCGCCGAAGAGCTCTACCGCTTCATGGTGGACGAATTCAATCAAAGCCGCGCCTTCGTGCTCGAACTCATGGTTGTCATCATCTTGATCATCGAACTTGTCTACTTCTTCCGCGGTAAGCCTATTTAGAATTTTGTTTTGAAAGGGCGGGGCTTTCGGCCGCAACGCCAGCTTCTCCCACAACATTGTCATTCCGAGCGCAGCAGGAGCGCCAGCGACGGCGGAGTCGAGGACCCTGCTGTCTGCCCACCGCCACCACCGGCCCAGACGAACTTGAACCTTATCCATTAAGTAAGTAAGGACTACTCAATCCTTCCCTTCCAACGGGGTCATCCGAGCGCAGCAAACCGATTCGCCTCTTGAATCAATTTACGAAGTCGACGGATCCTCTAACTAAGGGCGTACCGCCGGACCGAAACGTTTCCTCCCTGAGTATCACAATCGATATGAATGGGTGGACACGACCGTCGAAAGAGCCTAATCTGGCGGACAAATCTCGCCTAAAGAGAACCTCAATAAGACACTTGCGTGAGTCGGACCCCTGGCCCGCGATACTGCTGCTTGTTGTGGCGGCCAGCGCTGGCCTTGCTCAGGCCCAGACCTTTATTCAGAAGTCAGCCGCTATTGCCTGCGCCGTAATGTCTGGGCAGTGAGGGGAATCCGGTTGCCATCGCGCTTCATCGGGAAGTTGTTAAGCAATGTCCCAAGGCATATCTGGATTATGAACAACGGAAGCGGACAAGCAATCCCTTTCCAGCAGGCTCCCTGGTCAAGCAAACTCCAACTCAACTCCTTAGCTCTCCATCCGACTACCCGATTCGCTGCCGCGGTGTCCACGGCATGGCGTCCACCGACGGGAAAAATCTAATCGTTGATTTTAAAAAGGGAGACCGTCCCGCCGATCAATTGCTGCCTGGCCAGTGCTCCTGGCTCGACCGCGGACTGCGCGCCAATGAACCGACTCGAATCGCTGACGGACGCCCCAGCGCCGACGAAGCGCGCAAAGCAGCGGAGCGCATAAACGCCGGCGACACTTGGACGTTCTGGGTGGTTAACGACGGGACTTCGTTCAAGGCCACGGCATCCGCCAAAGGCACCCCGAGTCAAAAGCCCTAGCACTTGCCCATCACTCCATCAGCTGTCTTCCTGCGCCATCGCCCGCGACCGCAGGCACCACCAGCATCACCGTCCTTTCGCCGCGCTCTTTCCAAAACTGCGCTCGTCCAGGCACTCAGGCAGAAGCGCGCTGTATGAGGGCTAATGCTGATGGAGCAGTCGACAATGCTGTGAATCTCGCGAGGTGAAAGTCCTCGTGCCGCCAATTGCCTGTAGTCGGGCGGCGAGCATATCCGATGCGTGCGAAGGCAACGACGCACGTTCTGCTCGGACGTAAACGCCTCAGCTGCCCTGCGGGGAAACCTGCAGCGGTAGGAGGGATCCGGGAGGCAAGCCAACTCGGAGGCCTGAACATAACGAAATAGCTGCAACTTCGAAAACTTCCCCCGCGAAAAATCGCGTTCGCGGAAAGAAGCGGGAAGCCGACCCGACATCAGCGTGGGGAAGGCCGATGACACTGGGGAAGAACCAGGCAAGTGCACTCAGTGGGACCGCCGTGGTAGGGGCTCAGGCATCTGAGGAAAGATTCGCA
>OBLW0100001034.1_pt1 | contig 24048 bp, 23 predicted proteins | sample 1520161 | NCBI WGS metagenome assembly OBLW01 (sample SAMEA3539309, study PRJEB22396) | soil metagenome | biome: tundra; feature: field; material: soil | place: USA | collected 2010-05 | depth 0.15 m | reverse complement strand
CATCAGCCGGAAGTTCACCTCCACTTGCGCCTGCATCGGAACCGCCACAAGATCCTTCGTCCCCGGGATGAACTTCCACTGCTCCACGGCTTCGATGGCTTTCTCGTCCAGACCCAGACCCAGGGTGCGGAGCACGTGCATATCTCCGACCTTCCCATCGGTATTGACCGTAATCAAGAGCACCACTGTGCCCTGGAACTTGCGCTGGCGAGCCGGTTCCGAGTATTCCGGCTCGACCTTGTGCTGCAATTGCGGGAACGTAACGCCGGGGCCGGGCGCGCTACTGGCCTGGTTTGTTCGCCAGACCAGGGTGGAGTAGCCCTCACGGCAATCGAGCTTAGCCGCCGCGTTTCCCGGGAGGGTGACACTGATCTTGCGGAACTTGCCGTCCAAAACCAAATTGGGGGTGTAGTAGCCCAGGATGTAATAACTTGACGGCCCGCTGTCCAGTTTCTGGTATTCAAAGACCACGATCCGTTGCGGCACGCCGTCTTCGGCGATGGCGAAATCGCTTGCAGTGAGTCCTTCGATTCTAGTCCCGTTGGGATAGGAGGCGGTAACGTCCAAGCTCACCAGCATCGTTCCGGCGGAAAACCGCGCCATCGGTGCGCCGGCCGCCGGCGGAGCGGCTGCGGCTTGGGGGGCGGCAGCCATCAGGACAGGCGGCGTCGGCTTGGCGACGTGCGGCTTTGCGGCAGGCGCCGGAAGCGGCGCCGGCTCAGGAATCGGCGCGTCCGCGGTGATGTCCGCCGGAAACGGTTCCGGCGCGGCAACCATCTTCAAGGGCGCCACGGAGAGGACCAGCGCCATCGCGGCGGCGCATGCGAGCGCAACCGGCGCTGCGCCGGCCCGTCCGCGGCGCTGCCGGCTGTCGAGGACCGCTCCGACGCGCTTCGCCAGGTCGGCGCGGCTCGCCATGGCCAGCAGGGGCGGTCTTGCCGCCGCCGATAACCGCTGGGCGACTGCCACCAGTTGGTCGGCGTAGGCGGTCGCCTCCGAGCGCGCCAGCACCGCGTCGTCGCAAGCCCGCTCCGCGTCGAGCACAAGCCGACGCCACGCCATCCAAACCAGCGGGTGAAACCAGTACGCAGCGCATACCGCCCGCGCGAGGCAATGGCTGGCCCAGTCGCCGCGCCGGACGTGCTCGATCTCGTGCACGAGCGCGCGGTTCAGGTCCTCCTCCTTCCAGTTCGGTGCGTCCACGGGCAGCACGATGGCCGGATGCAGGACCCCGCACATCATCGGCCCCGGCAGCTCCTCGTGCAGCAGGACTTCGATGCGCCGGGGAACGCCCGCGTCGAATGCCAGACCCTCGGCGACGGTTTGCCCATGCCGCCACGGCAGGGCGGTCCGGCGCAGCCGGCGGACTTGCCGCAAACCCACAATCACGGGCAGGAGAAAGAGCGCCGCCCCGGCGAGCCACACCACGAGCAACAGCGCGGAAGGCGAAAGCCTAGAGGATTGCGAAACCGCAGGCGCGGCGACGGGCGCGTCCGGCGCGGTGAAGGGAACAGCGCCGATGGGCGGCGCGTGAGGAACCGGCGCGGCCTCAGCCGCGATTCGCAGCGCGATGCGGATGGGCGGAGCGGCCATGGAGACGAGCGGCAACGCTACGAGCGCCCCGAACGCCACCGCCAGCAGCGCATGGCGCACCGCGGCGCGGCTCCGGCGAGCGAGGCCGGCGCTGGTGAGCCCCAGCGCGGCGATCACGGTTGCCTTGGTTACTATCGACGCGGCCGGCGAGTTGCTTATTGCGAGCAATGCGGCATGAATATCGGGCATCATGGCTGGTTCTTCCTTTCCTTGCGTACGCGGTCGATCTCAACCCGTAGGTGTTCGAGTTCTTCATCGGTCCACGGCGCCTCGCTTACCAGGGCCGTCATCATTTGCCGCAGCGAGCCGCCGAAGAAGGTCTGGACGTACTGTTGCAATGCCGTCCGCTTGGCGACGGCCGGCGAAACGGTGGCCGAGTAGATATAGCGGAGGCCATCCCGCTGGTGCTTCAGGCAGCCTTTCTTTTCAAGGCGCGCGAGCATGACGCGAACCGACGAATCGCCGGGAGGGTCGGAGAGGCGCGTGCGGACCTCCTCCGCCGAGGCGCGATTGCCCAGCGAAAAGACGGCGTTCATGATTTCCCGTTCCCGGCGCGTGAGTGGCGGAGTTTTAGACATTGTAAGGTGCGACACTTGTCTCATGATAGGCGCGACAGGTGTCGCATGTCAAGAGCTAAAATGACAGGCCAAAAAATACGATGGCCTGTCCCACCAAGCTGCATGGCCGCCCGTGTTAAGATGGAACACCGAACGGCATGGAAATCGCCAGCAAAGTGATTCGCGGGATTAGGGTCGGCGGCGAGCCGGTCAGCGACGAACAACTGGCCTGCGCCGCGTGGCCGCGATCGGTGGGCAAGACAATCGCCGCGCATACGCGCGCGGCCCGCATGGTTCGCACGCGCCTGGTGGTGGAGGTGGAGGATCACGTCTGGCAGCGCCAGTTATTTACGCTGAGCGGGCAAATTCTCCGGGGCCTCGAAAAGAACCTGGGACGCGGGGTGGTGGAGGACGTGGAGTTCCGCGTCGTGCCGAGGCGGATGGAGGCCCGGCGCGCCATGGCGTCCGCGCCGGAGGCCGTACAGGATGACGCCGAGGGCATCGCGGACCCGGTTTTGCGCTCCATTTATAGGGCATCCCGACAAAGGGCACAGGCGTGAGAATCACCGAAAAAGAAGTCCGCTACGTGGCCGGTCTGGCTAATTTGAAGCTCGACGATGGGGAAGTCGCCCGGTTCCGCGCGGACCTGGACGGAATCCTCGAACACATGGATAAGCTCAATGAAGTGGATACCGCGGGCGTCGAGCCGATGGCGCAGGTGCTCTTCGAACAGGCGGCCGGACTGCGTGACGACGCGATCGAGACGCCGCTCGGAAGCGAGATCGGTCTGGCAAACGCTCCGCAGCGCGGCCCGGGGTATTTCAAGGTTCCCAAAGTCGTGGAACGCTGACCGCGCATGCAAATCGCCTCTTTAACCATCGATCGCATTCGCGCGGGATTGCTCTCGCGCCATTTCAGCGCCGTCGAGCTGACGGAGGAAGCCTTGCGCTTCGCCGAAGCGGAGAACCCCAAGACCGGCGCCTATCTGCGGCTCTCGCCCGAACGCGCCATGGATGCCGCGCGGCGCGTGGACGAGCGAATGGCGCGGGGCGAAGAGCCGGGCCCCCTGGCCGGCGTGCCTGTCGCGGTCAAGGACGTGATCCTGACCAAAGGGATTACCACCACCTGCGCGTCGAAGCTGCTGGCCGCCTATGTGCCGCCCTACGACGCCACGGCGGTGATACGGGTGGAAGAGGCGGGCGGCATTCTGCTTGGCAAGACCAATTGCGACGAGTTTGCGATGGGGTCGTCCACCGAAAACTCGGCTTTCGGCCCGGTGCGCAACCCGGTTGCGCCGGACCGGGTCCCGGGAGGCTCCAGCGGGGGTTCGGCGGCGGCCGTGGCGCAAGGTACGGCGGTGGTGGCGCTCGGCTCCGATACGGGCGGTTCCATCCGCCAGCCGGCGTCCTTTTGCGGCGTAGTCGGAGTGACTCCGACTTACGGACGGGTATCGCGGTACGGGCTCACCGCGTTTGCCAGCTCGCTCGATCATATCGGCCCGTTCGCCCGGAACGTGAAGGACGCCGCGACGCTGCTGCGGGTGATCGCGGGCCGCGACCCTCGCGACTCCACTTCGGCCGGAGCGCCGGTCCCGGACTACCCGGCGTTGCTCGGCGGCGGCCTAAATGGCCTGAAGCTTGGACTGCCTCGGGAGTATCTAAAAGACTTAGGGAGCGAAGTCGGCGACCCGATCGGGCGGGGCGTGGATGTGTTCCGGCGCCTAGGCTGCGAATTGCGCGAGATTAGTTTGCCCTCAACCGGTTACGCCATCCCGTGCTATTACATTATTGCGACGGCGGAGGCCAGCTCCAACCTGGCGCGCTTCGACGGCGTGCGGTACACGTTTCGCTCCGAGAGTTCCGAAACCTTGGCGGATATGTATCGCAACACACGCGGAGAGGGTTTCGGCGCCGAATGCAAGCGCCGGATCATGCTGGGAACCTATGTTCTCAGCGCGGGCTATTACGACGCGTACTATTTGAAGGCGCAGAAGGTGCGTACGCTGATCGCGCGGGATTTCGCCAGGGCGTTCGAAGAAGTGGATGCCATCGTGGCGCCGGTTTCGCCGTTCCCGGCTTTCAAGCTGGGCGAGAAGCTGGACGACCCTCTGGCCATGTATTTGTCGGATATTTATACGATCACCGGCAGTTTGGCGGGGATTCCGTGCATGAGCGTTCCATGCGGAAAGACCGCCGGGGGGCTGCCGGTAGGGATGCAACTGTTAACGACGCACTTTGGCGAACCGGCTATGTTCCGGCTGGCCGGCGCGTTCGAAGAAGCCGGTGGGGTGAATTAGAACCGGCCCGGTTATCACTCGGATCACTCAGAGAAGAACAAGGAGAAAACTATGCCTTTCACATTGCCGCCGCTTCCGTATGCGCCCGACGCGTTGGAGCCTCACATTGACAAGACGACCATGGAGATCCACCACGGCAAACATCACGCCGCGTACGTTAACAACCTGAATAAGGCCCTGGAGTCGGCGCCCGAACTGGCCGGCAAGACCATTGAGGAACTGCTGGCGCACAACTGCGTCGCCGTTCCGGAGAACATTCGTACCGCGGTAAGGAACAACGGCGGCGGCCACATCAATCACTCGATGTTCTGGCAGATCATGGCTCCGAAGGCTGGCGGAGCGCCGGTCGGCAACGTGGCCCAGGCGATCACCGGCACGTTTGGCGGCTTCGACGCTTTCAAGGAGAAATTTGGCCAGGCTGCGGCCACGCGCTTCGGCTCGGGCTGGGCATGGCTGTTGAAATCGGGCAGCAAGGTCGAAATCCTGTCCACCGCCAACCAGGATAGTCCGGTGATGGAAGGCAAGTTCCCGGTGATGGGCCTGGACGTGTGGGAGCACGCCTACTACCTGCACTATCAGAACCGCCGCCCGGAGTACATTGCCGCATGGTGGAATGTGGTCAACTGGCCTGAGATCGAGAAGCGGTTCAACTCCGCGAAGTAACCGCGGGCCTGATAGATCGACCCTGGGCGCGCGAGGCCGATTGGCAATCGGCCGCAGGTTGACAACCTGCCCCACTGATCAGGGCTTACGCGCTGGGGCTATTTTCTAACGCAAGCTCGTAAATGGCGGAGGTTTTTTCGATCATGTACTCAAGCCGAAAACGGGCCTCGTAGGTGAGACGAGCGGCCATTCCCAGTTGGAGCCTGCGAGGGGCGTCCGAAATCAATTCGGCGAGCGCGGCGGAGAGGGCGCCGGCGTCGGCGCGGGGGACGAGCACGCCATTTACCCCTTGATCCACCAACTCCGGCAGCCCTCCTACGTCGGATGCCACCACCGGCAGCCCCGCGCGCATGGCCTCCAGCACGCTGCGGGGGAGGGCTTCGGAGCGGGAAGACAAAGCGAAGACTTGCGCGCGCGCCAGCACGGCCGCTACGTCCGGCGAGTAGCCCAAGAAACGGACTCTCCCGGCGATTTCCAAGCGCGCCGCCAAGGCGCGGCAGTCGGGCTCCAAGGGACCGTCGCCCACCAGTTCCAGTTCCCAGTCGAGGCCGGGGATACGGGCCAGCGCGCGCAGCAGGGTGGCATGGTCTTTGGGCGCCTCGAACCGCGCCACGGAGACGATCCGCGCGTGGTTCGTCCCCGGACTGGCGCGGAGATCGCGGGGGATCTCGCGCACGCCGTTCAGCACCACCAGCAGCTTGCGCGGAGGAGCGATGGAGTGGGCCAGCGCCAGCTTGCGCTCGTGCTCGCAGACGCAAATCACGGCGCGCGCCCAACGGCCCGCTACACGCTCCGCAGCCTGGAACAGCAGGCCCCGCGCGCCGGGCATGCGGTCCCCGACCGGCAGGCCGTGGGGAGTGTAGATGGCGGGAATGCCGAGATGGGCGCAGGCCGCGCGCCCGATCCAGCCGGCTTTGGCGGTGTGGGTGGAAACCAGATCGGGCCGGAAATCGCGCAATTCCGCCGCCAGTTCGAGGATTGCGCACAGGTCCCGGTCCGGACGAATGGCGCGGCGCAGAAACCGCAAGGGCAGCACGGGCACGCCGGCCTCGGCCAGTAGGCGGCCGGCCGGGCCATCGCCGCCAATGAAGACCACGACGGCGTGGCCGCGCTGCAACATTGCGCGCGCCATCTCAAGCACGTGAATGGTGGCGCCGCCTACCGAGTCGGCGCGGGTGACCACATAGGCGATCCTCATGCGGCTTCCTTTCGCGAGAGAATCACCAGGAAGGCCAGTTTACGGAATAGGGCGACGGCCGCCGCTCGCGCGGGGGGCAGGCGCAGGAGCCCCGCCGCGGGAGCGCGCCACCGCCGTTGGCAAAGCCGGTAGCGGATGTAATCGGCTTCCAGCGGCTGGCTCCGGAAATACCTGTCGAAGGCGCGGAAAATCTCGGCGCGCGAGCGGTAGCGGGTGTAGGCGTCGATCCACGCCAGCTTGTCGACGGCCCACTGGCGCCCGGTGGCCGCTTGCTCTTTCCAATGGCCGAAACCGAGCGAGCGCAGCGCCCAGGCGTACCACAAGCGGACGCGCGAACCGCGTGGAAACCAATGCGCGAAGGGGATGCCGATGTGGCCCTCCCGCCAGACGTCGCGCGAGGGAAAAACGCTCAGCGCGATGCCGCCGGGCTTCAGTACGCGGTGGATTCCGGCAAGCGCGTGGTCCAAATCCTCCACGTGCTCCAGCACCTGGTTGTTCACGACCAAATCGAAAGTGGCGTCCGGAAATGGAAGGCAGCCATCGCGGATCTCCAGGATGACCGTGCCCAGCAAACCGGCGGCCTCGGCATCGCGGCGCGTGGCCGATCCACCGTAATAAACGTCCGCTCCCCAGATATCCAGACCGGCGGCGCGGCCTTCCGCCACCAGACGGCCGGCGCCGCAGCCGAAATCGAGGATCTTGCGGGGACGGCTTGGGCCTGCCTTGTCGAAGCGGCGCGCGAAATCGAGCACGAAGCGGCTGGTTACATCCATCGCCAGGCATTCTCCAGGAGATCGCGGTACGCGGCTTCCCATTGCGAAACCACCACGCTCAGGTCGAACCGCGCGACTGCCGCGGCGCGGGCAGCGCGGGACATGCGCTCGCGCTCGTCCGCGGGCAGCGCGGCGAGCCGCTCCATGGCCGCCGCCAAGGCCGCCGGATCGCCCGGCGGGACCACCAGGCCGGCTTCTGCATCGCCTAGGATTTCGCGGACGCCCCCGGCATCCGTGGCCACCGCGGGCAGACCGCTGGAGGCCGCCTCCAATAGCGCCACGGGCAGACCTTCCACCACCGAAGAGAGCGCCAGCGCGTCGGCGGCATTCATCAGGGCGGGCATGTCGTCTGCCTGGCCAAGGAAGCGAACGCGTGCGCCAATGCCAAGTTCGGCGGCCAGGTTCTTCAGTTCGGCCTCTTGGGGGCCGGCGCCGGCGATCAAAAGCGTGGACCCCCTAAGCAGATGAAAGGCGCGCAATAGGGTTGGGTAGTCTTTCTTCCACATCAGGCGGCCCGCGGCCAGCCAGACGAATTCGGATTCGATGCCCAACTCGCGGCGAACGCGCCGGCGGCGGCCAGGGTCCGGGTGGAAGACGGACGTATCTACGGCGTTCGGAATCACGCGCAGCTTTCCCGGGCGAACGGCTCGGGAGGAGGCGTGGCGATCGGCGGCGGCTTGGCTCACCGCCATGATGGCATCGGCCAGGGGATCGGTCAGACGGTACAGGAGGTCGCGGGTGGAAGACATGCCCGCAGGAATGCGGGCATCGCCGCCTGGAAAGGCTGCGCCACGGAAGGCTGCGGCACGGGAGGCTGCACGGGGGGTCTCGGCGGCGCTGTGGAGGGTTGAGATCAGTACGGGCACGGGGCAAAAAAGGCGGGCGATGCGCGCCAGCAGGTTGGCGTGAAACATGTGGCTGTGGAGCACCTGGGGGCGCAGGCGTTTGAGCGCCACTGCCAGGCGAACGAGGCCCCGCGGGTCCGGCTTACCGGGCCGCATGCCCAGCGAGAGCACCGGCACTCCGGCCTCTTTGAGCGCGTCCACGTAGCTTGCCGGAGGCAGCAACGAGACCACGGCCAGTTCCCAGCCGCGGCGTTTCAGCTCGAGGGACAGGCGGAACACCTGCGCTTCCGCACCGCCTGGCGCCAGGCATGTGGTCAGCATCACGATGCGCGGCATCAGCTCTTCCCCCGGCACACGCGCTCGAACAGGGCGGCGTAGCGTTCCACCATCGCGGCGACATCGAATTGGCGCGACCGGCGCGCGGCGGCCTCCGCGAACTCGCGGCGTTTGGCCGGGTTGCCGGCCATATCGGCCAGCGCGACGGCCAGCGCGGCGCCGTCGCCGGCGGGAGTCAGCAGGCCCGTGACGCCATTCTCCACCAGTTCCGGCACTCCGCCCACGGCGGTGGCCACCACTGGCAGACGACCGGCCATGGCCTCCATTACGGCGACGGAAGATCCCTCCCAGTCCGAGGCCAGGACGAAGAGGTCGCAGGCGGAGAGCAACTCCGGAACATCCAGGCACAGACCGGTGAAATGCACGCGGCCATCCACGCCGAGGCGCGCGGCCAAGCGGCGGCTGGCCTCGATCATGCTGCCCTCGCCGGCCATGACCAGGTGCGCGGACGGACAGCCGGGCAGCGCCCGCGCGAACGCCTCGATCAGCCCCAGCGGGTTCTTCTGAGGCTCGAAACGCGCCACGGAGGCCACCAGAAAATCGGCCGGGCCGAAACCGCGAGCGCGCCGCCAGATCTCGCGCGCCTCGGGACGAAAGCCGTGGAGCGTGTCGGCGCCGTTGGGAATGGTGGCCGCGGGCGCAAAGCCGTACATGCTCTGAAAGGATCGCGCCACCTCGTTCGAAATGGCTACCGGCAAGGCACCGGCGCGAAAAGCGATGCGGTGAACGGCCCGCCCGATCGGTTCGACTTCCTTCTCGGCCAGATTGTGGACCGTGTGGACGATTGTCCCCCGGCGCGCCAGCCCCCACGCCGGCAACACGTAGCGCATCACGTAGGAATGCGTATGCACGATGTCCGGGCGGAAGCGGCCGAACGCCGCGGCCAGACGGGGCCACATGCGCGGATCGAGACCGTTGCGCTTTCCCAGATGCCGCACTGCGACGCCGTGGTCTTCAAGCACCGGTTCGAACCCGCCGGGGAACGAAGGTTTGAGCGAGATCACCTCGGTCTCAAACCGGGAGCGGTCCAACCCGCAGGCGATGGCGACGGCCACCCGTTCGGCGCCAGCCCGCCGCAACGACGCCAGCACCTCAAGCACTCGGATCTTCAAGGCTCGCGTTCCTCCGGCTGGAAGGCGCGGGCCCAGGCGGTCATAATCAGGGCGAAGATGAGCCACGTCGGCTTGCGGTGTTCCCACGCCACGGTGAGCACGGCGACGCCCCAGACCGCCAAAGCCGTGAGCCATAAGGCCCGCTCGCTGGCCGCGAGCAGCCCGGTAAACCACACCAGCGTGGCCAACAGCGCCGCCCACAAAGCGAACCCGGCGACGCCGGTTTCCACCAGCACCGAAAAGAACGTGTTGTGGGCGTTGTAGTGGATGCGTAACGCGGGGTAGGCCGCCTTGGGATATGCGCCGAGGCCGATGCCGAGCAACTCGTGGCGCTTGAAAAGCTGCAGTCCGGCTTTCCAGATTCGCGTGCGGTCGTGCAAAGTGCCTTCGGTGGCCTCGTGGGGCAGGGTGGCCAGCCGCCTGCGAGTAGCCAGCGGGGCCAGCCAGAGAGCCCCTACAATCAACAACAGCAGCAGCGCGATGGAGGATGCTTTTTGAAGAATCGTGGTATGGCGCCAGGCGAGCGCTACGAATACGACGTTCACCAGGGAGGCCACCAACGCGGTTCGCGAGGCAGTCAGCAGCACCGCCGCGACAATCAGCACGGCCGCCAACCGCACCAGCCAAACCGCCAAGCCGCGCATGCGGATGCTTAAGTAGAGTGCGAAGGTGAGGGCTATGGCGAGGGTGATGCCAAGGTCGTTGGGGTCGAAACCGGCGGTGGCGAAGCGGCGGTAATTGGTCTGCCGGTTCAGCACGGCGCGCGCGATGGTCCACAGCGACGAGACTGCCGCGCCGGCCACGAATGCCTGGATCAACCGCTTCTGCGCGGCCGCCGTGCGGCAGAGTTCATAGACGAGGCATGCCATTCCCAACAACTGCGCCATGGTGAGGAAGCGCGCCAGGGTTTCCGGCCGGGCAACGCTCCAAACCCAGGACAGGCCGCCCCAGAGCACGAAAAAGGCGGCCAGCGGCAGGGCCGCGTTCGGCTTGCGCAGCTTGCGGCGCCAGACGACCGCGGCTGCGCCAACCAGGAACGCAGCCTGGCCGAGCAGGCGCGAGATTGTGCCGAGGTGCGGGAACTGAATCGCCTTCTCCATGGGAAGAGAGAAAACCAGCAGGCACAATAGCGCCCAAGCCGCGCGCTCCAAGACGGAATCCGGTTTCATTTCGCCGCCCGCCAGGCGTGGCCCAGGATCAGCAACGAACCGCCGGCCTGCACCAGCGACGAGGCTCCCAGCGCCACGGCGGCGCCCTCCAATCCCAGCCGCGGAACCAGCAGCCAACTCGCGATTCCCGCGGTGGCCGCGACGGCCGCGAACAGCGGCGCCTGGGCGGTGAACGCCCGCGCGGCGGTAATAATGTATCCGAGGGCGCCGGCGACATAGCCCACCGACGCGGCGGCCATCAGCCAAACCAGCAGGCTGCCGTAGGCGGCGTAGGTGCGGCCGTATAGCAGGGCCAACGCAAAGCGGCCCATGGCGAGCGCCACGGCGATCCCGGCCGCGCCCAACAGGCAGGAGACGCCGGCCAGTTGCAGCGCCAGACGGCGAAAGCGGCGCCCATCGCCTTGGCTGAAGTAACGGGCCAGCCGCGGGGTAGCCGCCTGGCCGAGCGCGTTGACCATGGTGGACCCCACGGCCATCAACGAAGCGGGCGCGGCGAAGGCCCCCAGCGCGGCCATGCCGAAGCGGTGTTCAATGGCGTAGCGAGGGAGGCTTCCGGCGAGCGAGAGCAACATCAGGACAATCCCAAGCGGCAGCGCCACCGCCAGGATGCCGGCCTGGGTACGAGCGCCCGATGTGGCCATCGACTCTCCGGCGGAACCAACGGGCCGGTCATACGCCAGCAGCACGGCGATGCGTACGGCGGCTTGCGCAGCCACGGCCGCCAGCAGGCTGTGGGTCAGCCACAATACCAGGCCCAACGCCGCCACCGATAGCGCCCCGCGCGCGGCCATCGAACGGGCAATCTGGTCCATACGGTCGCGCCGCTGCATGGCTCCGTAGTAGATATCGCTGAAGTTATCGGCGCTGAGTACCACGCCCGTAGCTACAATGACCACCGCCACCGGCCAGGCATAGCGGCCGGCGAGGGCGATGCCGGCAACCGCGAGGATTCCCAAAGCTACGGTCCCCAGCCGCACCGCAATGTAATCGCCAAACGGGTGGCGGCGTGCCACGTCGGTGGCCAATACCGCGCGCAGGTTCAAATGGGAAAACAGCGCGACCGGCGTGGCGATGGCCAGCGCCAAGGCGTACTCGCCGAGCATTTCGGCGCTACCCAACCTTGCGATCAGGCTGAGCGCGGCCCACTGGCTGGCGGCGAATGCCAGGTTCCCCGCGAATGTGGCGATGAAGCCCTTGCGCAACGATATGTAAGGCGTCGCAGCTACGGCGGCATCCCGTGGAATCCCAAGCATCTATCCTTACCATTGTAGCGGCGCCGTAAAAAGCGGGCGGCCGCGGACCCTTCCCAACCCCTGGGAGGGTACAATGGTATGTTAGATTACATATTTAATAGCCCTAAAGGGCTATGCCTCCCCGGGCATCCTGCGGCCCTGGTAGGGTAACTTCGTTGACGTTTGGAACGCTTTTTAAGAGAAGACTGTTTTTTGGAGCCGAGGCCCATGTCGAAACGCAAGAATTTTGTAAAATGGATTGGATTGATCGGGATGCTGGCGCTGCCGGTGGCAGCGTCCGCCGCGGGCGACATCTGCTACCTGCGCGATGCCGCCGCGCCTAGCGCCAAAACCGCATATCTCCTTTGTGGGCAGGGGATGGTGTATTCCACGACGGATGCCGGCGGCCACTGGACCCTGCAAAGAGTAGGCAAAGCCCTGGACGTGCGCGCGTCCGCGACGATGACCAATGAGCAGAAAGCCCAACTCGTCCTGGGGGCCACCCCTGAACTCCACGCGATCGATTTCAGGGATGAAACCCACGGCTTAATAGTGGGTGATGGAGGCGCGATTTTCGCCTCGGACGATGGCGGCAAGACATGGCTAAATCGCGTGAACGATAAGAAACAGAACTTCACTACCGAGCACTTGCTGGATGTCCAGGAGATTGGCAACCTCGCATGGGCCGCCGGGTTCGATGGCACTATCCTGCATTCGACCGATGGCGGGCTTACTTGGGAAAAGCAGACCAGCGGCACTACCATGTCCCTGCAAGGGGTCTACTTTCTGAATCCGAACCTGGGATGGGCGGTGGGCTGGTCGGGTACCATACTGCGCACCACCGATGGCGGAAAGAAGTGGCAAGCGGTCATGGGCGGTGAGGTGTCCAGTTCCGCACTTACCGCAGGGCAGCAAGGGGCCGCCACCGCCGCTGGCAGCGCGGTCATGGGCGGTGGGGCGTCCAGTTCCGCTCCTACCGCAGGGCAGCAAGGGGCCGACACGGACGTGGGCAGCTATTCGCTCAGCACAGTCTACTTCCGCGACGAGAAGAATGGTTGGGCATGCGGATTCGCCGGAGAATTGGTCGGCAGCCACAATGGAGGCTTGACGTGGCAGCCGCTGAAAAGCCCCGTCCAATCCCTGCTCTCCTCGGTGGCGATCGATAAGGCCGGCCACATCTGGATCGCGGCGGACGAGCAGCTTATCGTGAGCGAAGACGGCGGCCAGACCTGGACCGTCGATGCGGTCAACAAGAACCTGTTCCTCACCAGGGTCTTTGGCCAGGGCGATTCGCTGTGGGCGCTGGGCGAGCTGGGACTGCTCAAGCAAGTGGGATCCACCAAGGAATGGAAGGATGTTGAGAACTTCCATCCGGCGGGCACGTTTATCGCGGATTCGCTGGAAGCGATGGGCGACGCAGGCGCGCCCGCCACGCCCGCGGCGCCAGCCAAGTGACGCGCATTATGCGTTAAGCGCGCGATCCACTCGCTCCATAGCCTCGTCGATCTCGGCGGTGTTCTTGAATCCGATCGTAACGGCGTCCACCGCGCCGAGGCCAAAGGCGAACTTCAACGAGGCTTCGCGATCGTCCGCGTTCGTGAACCGTCCTTCGCCCACCAGCTTCATGCTGATCACGCCGATTCCCTGAGCGTGGACTTTGGTGGTCTGCGCCACCACCTGTTTGACGTCGCCGAAGTCGTTGGTGTCGCGCATGTCCGGAGTATCCATCCGCCAGCCGGTGTGGTTCATGCGAATCATGGCGATGTCCAGCCACTGGTTGCCGGGGAACGCGCCGAGCCCCTGCAGACCATGCACGGAGGCGCCCTTCGCCAGAATGATCTTCTTTTCCCTGGCTTCCGAGAACGCGTCCTGGGTGCGCTTCGTGTCGTCCGGCCACGTCGGGCTGCGCATGCAATGCATCAGCAGAATATCGAAGTACTCCGTGTTGAGCGTCTTGCGGAAGGCGTCGAGCTTCGCCTGAGTATCGTCGTTCGGCCTGACGGTGTACTTGGTCATCAGCTTGTAGGAATCGCGCGGAAGGCCCTTCAACGCCTCACCGAGCATGGCCGGGGTCTGATAAGATTCCGCGGTTTCGAAGAACCGGATCCCATGATCGTAGGCGTAGCGGATAAGACGGGTGAATTCGTCCTGGCCCAGGAGCGCCTGCACGTGGCCGCTGTTGGTACCCGTCCCGAATGCCAGCCGGGTGACCTGCACGCCGGACTTGCCCAGGGGAACGAAGTCTTTAAACGATCGCTTGGCAGCCCGTACGGGCCTGACGCCGGCGCCGGCCAACATGGTGGCGGCCAGACCGGACTTAAAAAAGTCGCGTCTTGTGAGGTGTCCCATTGCCCCTCCCTGGAAGCAACGATACCACAAAGGACTTGCGATGGGGACGGTTAAACAACCAGCTCGCCGGCCATGACCGTGACCGCCTGGCCGCCCAGAATCACGCGGTCGCCTTCGAGCCGTACGCGCACGATTCCTCCTCGCGCGGAGGCCTGGAAAGCCGTCATCCCGGTCTTGCCCAGGCGCTCACCCCAGTACGGGCCCAGGGCGCAGTGCGCCGAACCGGTCACCGGGTCTTCATCCACCCCGACGGCGGGAGCGAAGAACCGCGACACGAAATCGAACCCGGCCGTGGACGACCTGGCGGTGACAATGACGCCGCGGGCTTCAATCTTTCTCAGCGCCGTAAAATCGGGCGCCAACCGGCGCACCGCCGGCTCGGAATCCAACTCCAAGAGGTAGTCGAACCGGTTCCGCATTACCGCCTGTGCCTGGCATCCCAAGGCTGCCAGCAGTCCCGTAGGCGGGTCCGCGGGGAGGCCCGGCGTGGCGGGAAAATCGAGTTCGATCCAATTCCCACGGCGGTCCGCCAGCAACAGGCCGCTTCGGGTGTGGAACCGGGCCTGGGCGCCTGGCGGCAGATGGCCGTCCTGCCATAGGACGTGGGCGCTGGCCACGGTGGCGTGGCCGCAGAGGTCCACTTCCGCTGCCGGCGTGAACCAGCGCAGGCGAAAGCCGCCGTCCTCGGGGACCAGGAAGGCGGTTTCCGAAAGATTCATTTCGCGGGCCACATCCAGCATCCACTGTTCGGGAGCCGCCTCGGAAAGTACGCAAACAGCCGCTGGGTTGCCGGCGAAGGGCCGGTCCGTGAACGCATCGACCTGAACTATGCGGATGGACATATGCTTATCAGGCTATCGCAGTTGCAACCTTCGCCTGTATCGCGTAGTCTAACGAGTAAGTCAGGATGCTGGTCCGTTTCGCCAAACCGATTGCGGCCGCGGCGCTTCTGCTCGGTATGTGGGGGCTCGATTCCGTTCGCGGCGGCCGCCCGCACGCCTGGGCCGGCGCAGCGGAAGCGGCGGGACCGGTCCGGATTCTCGAGTTTTACGCCAGCGCGGGGACCATCCAGCCGGGCGAAAGAGCTATGTTGTGCTACGGCGTGGAGAATGCGAAATCGGTGCGCATTTCCCCCATGTTGCGCGGCGTATATCCCTCTCCCAACCACTGCCTGGAGATCGTTCCGGAGCACACCACGCACTACACGCTACTGGCGGAAGGCTACGACGGCACGGTGGACGCGCGCTCCCTGACGCTGCCGGTCCAGGCGTTTCCCCCCGCGAGCGCGCAAGTCTTCAACTTCGCATTGCTGGTACGTTGACCGGCGCCGCGCCGCGATTGGCGCGATAATACCTTGCATGTTCACGGTAAGCTCGCTCCCCATAGCCATCCTGTTCTGCGTGATTACGATGCTCGGGTGGGGTTCGTGGGCCAACACCCAGAAGCTTGCGGGTAAGACGGAATGGCCGTTCGAGCTTTACTACTGGGACTATGCCCTGGGAGTATTCCTGTTCTCGATTTTGTTCGCGTTGGCGTTAGGCGGCATTGGAAGTCCGGCCGAGGCGGGGGGCTCCGGTTGGGACGCCATGGCGACGAGCGCAATCGGAGGCGCCTTGTTCAGCGGCGCGATTTTCAACGTTTCGAACATTCTGCTGGTGGTCGCCATCGACGCGGCGGGCATGTCCGTGGCGTTTCCCGTAGGCGTGGGGCTGGCGCTGGTCATCGGCACGGTGACCAGCTATTTGCAGGCGCCGAAGGGTAATCCGGCGACGCTGGCCTGCGGCGTCGGGCTGGTGATTCTGGCGATGGTCTTTTCCGCTATCGCCTACAGCAAGCTTCCCCGCAAGGCCGGGCGAGGTTGGGCGCGCGGCGTGGCGTTCGCCGTTATCGCCGGCGCGCTGATGGGCTTCTTCTATCCACGCCTGGTGGCCACGATTTCGCCGGGTTTCAATTCCGGCTTGATGCAACCCGATTTTCTCAGCCCTTACGCCGCGCTCTTCTGGTTCGCCGTTGGCCTGCTGCTGAGCAATGTGGTGGTGAACACGGTCTTTATGAAGGCCGGCGGCAAAAGCTACCGGGAATATTTCCGCGGCACGGCCAAATTACACGCGCTCGGCCTGCTGGGCGGCGCCATCTGGATGCTGGCCCTTAGCCTGAATGTGATCGCCTCGGGAGTGGCCGGTCCGGCGATATCGTATGCCCTGGGTCAAGGCTCCACGCTGGTCGCCGCCATTTGGGGAGTCCTGATCTGGAAGGAGTTCCGCGCAGCCCCAGCGGGCACGGCGCGCTTCCTTTATCTGATGTTCGCGGGCTATGCAATGGGTCTCACGTTCATCGGCCTTGCTACCCAGTAACGCCGAAGCAAGAGACAGACGACAAAAGACGATCGTCTGTCCTACGGGACTAATACATTCCGACTATGGCCGGTGCGGCGCGGCGATGGTACTTATATCCCTAGAGTCTTTTAAGGGGGTATTTATCATGCTGGGTACATGCAAGGCCGCTGTTGTCTTCGCGCTAGCCGCGGGGCTGGCTTCTTTATCTTGCGTTCCCGCCCACGCGCAAGGCTGCATCGTGGCGCGTTCCAGTTCCATGGATATGGCGCCGGAAACCGAGGGCGGTTACCTGGATCCGGGCGATTGGTCCGTCGCTATCGGTTACCGGCACCAGTTCTCCTACGAGCATTTCGTGGGCAATGTGGAGCAGACCTATCGCGTGCAGCAGGGCACCGAGGTGATGAACAAGATCAACCTGCAGGATATCGACCTCACGTATCAGGCCACGCCGCGCTTCAGCTTCACGCTCTCGGTTCCGGTTCTGCTCGCCAGCCGCCGTTCGAACAATTCCTACTACACGAGCACCACCTCGGGAATCGGCGATACTTCGCTGGTAGCGCAGGGCTGGCTATGGAATCCGCGAACCACCAAGCGCGGCAACATCAGCATCGGTCTAGGCGTGCAGGCGCCCACGGGCAAGGACAACGAGGCGAACAACGTTTACACCACCGCAACGGCCACCGCGCCGACGCTGGTCACCGCGGATTATTCCATCCAGCCCGGCAGCGGCGGATGGGGCGCGGTTTTCCAGTGGCAGGCCTTCCGCGCCGCCGGCAATGCATTCACCTTCTACACCGATGGCGATTACCTGGCTACACAGGGCGGATATAACAACGTACTGCGCAGCGCGACCGCGCTCAACCAGCCGCTGACGGCTTACAACGCGATTCAGGACCAGTACCTGATGGAGGCCGGCGTGGCGCATCCCATCGCCGCGATCAAAGGCCTGACCTTCACGTTTGGCCCGCGCATGGAGGGCGTGCCGGCCAAGGACCTGATGGGCGACAATCTGGGCTTCCGGCGTCCGGGCTACGCCGTCTCCATCGAGCCTGGGTTTGTCTACGCGCGCGGCCGGAACATGTTCCAGTTCAGCGTCGGCAAGGCCATTTATCGCGACCGCACCACGAGCGTTCCCGACCAGATGCTCGGGACTCATGGCGATGCCGCCTTCGCCGATTACGTGTGGCTGGCGAGCTATACCTACCACCTGCCCTCCAAGGGAGGAGCGGAACACTAGATGCGGCGTTTGACTGGCGTAGTGCTGCTGACATCGGCGCTCGGGCTGTGGGCCGGCGCGCCCACCACGGACCTTGGGTTGAAGGATGCCGCCGGGCGCAAGGTCAGGCTCCGCGATCTGCGCGGCAAAGTGGTGCTCCTGAACTTTTGGGCGACGTGGTGCGGCCCGTGCCAAGCGGAAATGCCGGCGCTGGCCGATATTGAGAAACAGTACGCCGGCCGCGTGACTTTCATTGGCGCATCGCTCGACGACCAGAAGTCAGTGGCCAAGGTTCCGGCGTTCGTGAGCCAGTACAAGATCGATTTCCCGATCTGGTATGGGGCCACGCTGGACGACCTGGACCGGCTCAAGATGGGCAATGCGGTCCCGGCGACGGCATTCCTCGATGCGGAGGGCCAATTGGTGGCGCGCATACTGGGCCAGGTGCGGCCGGAGGAAGTGAAAGAGCGGCTCGATTGGTTGACCGGAGACCGGTCCGGGCCAGCGCCTACGGCGTTGGTCAAGCATCTGGAAAAGTGACGGTTGGCAGGTTGGCAGGCGAAAGCGCCTGCCCCACTTCAGCGCTTTGCCTTCCGCAGTGCACGCTCGAACCCACCGAGCGAGCGCTTGATCTGAATCATCGGCAGGGTGATGGAAAGCCGCATGTGGCCGCCGCGGCCAAAGCCCACGCCAGGCACTGCCAGAATCCCTTCCTCCTGCAACAGGGAGGTGAATGCGAGGTCGTCCGGGATGGGCGTTTTCGGAAACAGGTAGTAGGAGCCTTGCGGGCGCGGCGCGTCGTAGCCCATGCCGTTCAGGGCGTCGCATAGCAGATCGCGCTTGGCCTGATACTGGCGCACGTCCACCACGGCATCGGGGACTTGAGCCACCACCCGTTGCCAGATGGCCGGGGCGTTGACATAGCCCAAGATACGGTTGGCGAACGTGCAGGCGTTGCGCAACGACGCGGCTTCCGCCAGGCGCGGGGAAATCGCCAGGTATCCGATCCGCTCGCCCGCGATCGCCATGGCTTTCGACCAGCTAAACGCCACTACCGCGCGGTCGATCAACGCGAGCGTCTCGGGCGTCTCGACGCCATCGTATGTCAGCGCGCGGTACGGCTCGTCGGAAATCGCAATCACCGGCTCGCGCACGATGGAGTTCAGCTCGCGCAGGGCTTCGGCCGGGTAGACCGCGCCGGTGGGGTTGTTCGGCGAATTCAGAAGGATCGCCTTGGTGCGCGGGCCCATCGCCGCCGCGATGCGCGCCACGTCGGGCTGAAACCGCTCGCCGGTCTCCACTTCGACCACCCGCCCGCCATGGTTCTCGACATAGAAGCGGTACTCCGGAAAATACGGCTTCAGCACGATGGCTTCGTCGCCCGGATCGAGGATCGATTTGAGGACCATGTTGATAGCGCCCGCGGCCCCTACCGTCATAATCACGTCTTCGCCGGTGAACGGAGTCCCGAGGCGCTCCGCCAATCCTCGGGCGATAGCCGCGCGCACGTCGGGGAAACCCGCATTCGGCATGTAACCGTGACTCAGGGGCCGCTCCTCCGCCACCACCCGCCGCAGCGCCTCCAGGACAGCCTGGGGAGGCTCCACGTCGGGGTTCCCCAGCGTGTAGTCGAAGACGTTCTCGGGGCCGCGCTCCTGGCGAAGCCGCAGGCCAATCTCGAACATCCGGCGGATCCAGGACGAACGCTCCATCCGCTCGGCGATGGCTCGCGATATGCTCATGTGCGTTGGCTGACGAATAACGATTCTACCTTGCGGCGTTTGGTACTAACCCGTACCATACTTGTTTGCTTTCGGTTGCCGCCGCCTCCCGCGCGCCGCTAGAATCAGAGTGCGATGTCCTCTGACAACGGAAAAACGATTCTCGTGGTAGACGACGAGCCTGAGATCCGAAAGCTCGTCGGCGCAATGGTCGGCTCGCTCGGCTACAAGGTCCTCACCGCCGATAGCGGCGAGCACGCCCTGACCCTTTATAAGCACCACGGGCCGTTCGAGCTGCTCATCACCGACGTGGTGGCGCCGGGAATGAGCGGCCCCATGCTGGCCGACAAACTCACCGCCTTGCAAGCCGGTTTGAAAGTGCTCTTCATTTCCGGTTACGACAACACGCACCTGGTGCAGAAGTACGTGGTGGAAAAGGGCTACGCCTTGCTTCCCAAGCCGTTCACCGTGGCGGAACTGAGGGACAAGATGAGCGGGCTGGTGGCGCGGGTCGAGGCCGTTTGACGCTTGGCGGTGATCCGTGCGGCGAGCGACCGTTCGCTTCTGGTTTCATTCGGCGATGAGGTCACGGCCGAATCAGCCGGCGCCGTCGCGCGGTTGACGCGCAGTCTGGAAGGCTTGTGCGGCATTCTCAACCTGCATCCCGCATACGTTTCCGTTCTGGTGGAGTTCGACCCCAGGCTGCGGCGCCATGCTGAAATCGAGGCGCTGGTCCGCGAGCGTCTGGAGAGCGGCCTTGCGGCCGAAACGCCGGTCCAGCCGCAACGCACCATGGAGATTCCGGTCCGCTACGGCGGCGAATTCGGACCCGACCTCGAGGACGTGGCTCGCCGCGCCGGCCTGTCGCCGGAACGCGCCGTCGAGTTGCACGCTTCCGCCCGATACCTGGTTCACTTCCTGGGATTCTCGCCGGGATTTCCCTATCTGGGCGGTCTCCCGCCGGAGCTGGCCACGCCGCGCCTCGACGTTCCGCGCAAGCTGGTGCCGGCCGGCAGCGTGGCTATCGGCGGCAGCCATGCCGGCATCTACCCCATGGACTCGCCCGGCGGATGGCGCATTGTCGGGCGGACGCCGTTGCGCCTCTTCGATGCGGACGCTTCGCCCCCGGCGCTGTTGGCCATGGGCGACCGCGTGCGCTTCCTTCCCATCGCGGAGGGCCGCTTCTGAGGAGCATTCGAGTGGCGGCGCCCGGATTTCAGACCACGGTCCAGGACCTCGGCCGCTTCGGTTACGCACACCTCGGGGTTTCAGCCTCCGGCGCCGCCGACGCGCTATCACTGCGCGCAGCCAATCTGCTGGCCGGCAACGCGGAAGACGCGCCCGCGCTCGAAATGACGCTCACCGGCGGGGCGTTCGAGTTTGAAACCGACGCGGTGATCGCTCTCACCGGCTCCGATTTCGGCGCCGGACTGCCTATGTGGAGCGCCGTGGAGATTCCGGCGGGTACGCAGGTCTGTTGCGGCCCCACGCGATCGGGGGCCCGCTGTTACCTGGCCGTGCGGGGCGGCATCGCCGTGCCGAAGACGCTGGGCAGCGCTTCGACGCACGTGCTGACGGGCTTGGGGGGCCGCGTGTTGCAAACGGGCGACGTGCTACCCGTGGGCCAGGCGGCCGTTCGCAAGCCGCGTTTTGCCGCCGGCGCCGGCCCGCAGTACACGCGCACCCCCGTGCTGCGCGTGACGGCCGGCCCGCAAGCCGATTGGTTTTCCGGCGAGTTGTACCAGGCGGCATACCTGGTCACCGAGGAATCGAACCGTATGGGCCTCCGGCTGAGCGGCCCGCCCATCCCAAGCCCCTCCGGCCATATGTTGACGGAGGGCGTGGCGCTTGGCGCCGTTCAGGTTCCGCCCGGCGGCCAGCCCATCGTTCTTTTCGTGGAGCACCAGACCACCGGCGGCTATCCCAAACCCGCCAATGCGATCTCCGCCGATTTCTGGCGCCTGGGCCAATTGCGCCCGCGGGATGAAGTGCATTTCGAACCGATTACCCTGGACCGCGCCCTGGCCTTGCTGCGCGAACAGGAGCGATGGCTGTATTCTCTGTTGTGACGATGGATCTCAATTGCGATGTGGGCGAGCTGGAAGACGCGGGGCGCGAGGCCGCGCTCTTCGAGTACATCACCTCCGCCAACATCGCCTGCGGCGGCCACGCCGGCGACCCGGCCACCTTGGAGCGCACGGTGCGCCTGGCCCTGGCCCGCAACGTTCGCATCGGCGCCCACCCCGGCTATCCCGACCGCGCCAACTTCGGCCGGGTTGAAATCGCCATGAGCGCCGCCGAAATCGAAGCCGCCGTCCGCGAACAGATCGACCGCCTGGAGGCAGTGGTGCGGCGGCTCGGCGGTGAGATCGTGCATGTGAAGCCGCACGGCGCGCTATACAACCGGGCGGCTCGCGATGGAGAAACCGCGCGCGCGATCGGCCGGGCGGTAGTACGGTGGAACCCGAGCGCCACTGTTTTCGGCCTGGCTGGATCGCCCGCGCTCGGTATGTGGTGGGAAATGGGCTTGCCTGTGGCCGCCGAAGCGTTCGCCGACCGCCGTTACGAACCCGATGGTTCGCTGCGTTCCCGCACTTTCCCCGACGCGCTCATCACAGACCCGCGGGAAGCCGCCGTGCAAGCGGTGCGCTTCGCCCGCGAAGAAAGAGCACAAACCATTTGCGTCCACGGCGACACCCCCGGAGCGGTTGAGATCCTGAGAGCTTGCCGCGAGGCGCTGGCGGCATGTTAGAGTCTGGAGAGCGGCCTTTTTCAGTACTCTCACCTCATGGGCGGTTAGCTCAGTTGGTTAGAGCGCCTGCCTTACAAGCAGCGCAACCGTCTCCAAAACCTCTTTAGATTCATCTCCACTTTCAAGGTTTTCAACAACTTGGGGAATCTGCTTTTCGCTCAAAGGCAACCCCAGTCTGCTCAACGCGAGGGGTTTTGCCACGGTTTTGCCACGGTCGACTCACGACATTCGATCCTCTAGGCTACCGTTTCGTGGCTGAAGAAGCTCCGCATGATATCGGCGCAGAAGATCGGCGATTGTTGCTTCTGGAGCGAAGGTGGCGAACATGGGGGCCGAACAGCTCGTAATCGGCCAATGCAATGGCTTCTTCTCCTAATTCAGTAGTTTCGAACGACTGAACGCACGCCGCATGGCTCGTCACCAGCACGACGAGGCTGAACGCGATTGTACCCGCACCTCGGCGTGCCACATCGTCACCCTGAGTCTGCCAGCCTGGACTCTAGCCTCCTCGTGACGTTTCAGTGATTTGGTCCAGTTCAGACACGGGGGGCAACAATTCTCGGTATTTCCGCTCCTGGAAGGCCAGTGGTGAATTCGGAGGGCCTCGAAGGTATCTGGGGATCGCCGGGCTCCGATTCGCTCCCTGGGGGAATGCGTCAACTGGCTCGGCTGATCCGTCCAGCCCAGCACCGGGGGGCAACAATTCTCGGTATTTTCGGTCCTGGAAACGCCGTTGGCGAATCGGAGTCCTCAAATGTATCTGGGGATCGCCGGGGCTCCGATTCGCTCTCCGGGGGAATGCGTCAACTGGCTCGGCTGATCTGTCGGCTCAGCTGATCTGTCCAGTCGGGAAACGGGGGGGCAATAATTCTCGGTATTTTCGCTCCTGGAAACGCCGTTGGCGAATCGGAGTCCTCAAATGTATCCGGGGATCGCCGGACTCCGATTCGCTCTCCGGGGGAATGCGTCAACTGGCTCGGCTGATCTGTCGGCTCAGCTGATCTGTCCAGTCGGGAAACGGGGGGCAATAATTCGGTATTTCCGCTCCGGGCAGTCGCCTAACGCGCTCGGCGGCAACGGGGCAAAGATCCACGGAATTCCGTCTCCCAAGGCGAGATCCCGCCGTCCTGTAGCGCCAACGTTGGTGTGGGGGTAAAGATTCTCGGTATTTCGGGGCACGCCTGGTGCGGACCTAATGCCATCATCGATCACGCAACGAGAGCATTCGGCTGTTAACCGAAGGGTTGTAGGTTCGAGTCCTACCTGAGGAGCCAATTTAAGTCCTTTAGTTTCAACGTATCCCCTACTGAACACGCTACTTGCCGCGCCGCGCCCAAGGCACGGCTGTTTTAAATCTCTACCCATCCTTACCCGAATTTACCCAAACGTGGACGCCTGAGTTCCCCCAGTTTCCCCCCAGTGGGGCGCAAATGCACGGTGCAAGAGACAGGCGCGCCCGTGGCGTCGGCACCCCCGCGGTCTGGTAGAACGAGCCGTCTCGCCGCGCCAGGGCGCAACGTGCGCCAAGTCTGCGCGGACGGCGGCGCAACGAATGCGAGCACGAAATGGGTGTCGGCCCGATTGCGGTGGCATCCGCGCAAGACCGGCAAGGCGGGCGGTCCGCGCGGGGAACTTGGATAAACGACTCCCAATAGCGTATTGGATATACAATCGAAGGTCGTTCACTAGACGTGCCAATTCGTGGGAGGCGCAATTGAAAGCAGACCCTTTTCAGATCGGCGACGTGCTGAAAAACCCGAAGCGCTTTGTCGTGCCGATTTATCAGCGAACCTATGCCTGGAAGGTCAAGCCGCACCTCGAAACCTTTTTCGATCAGATTGAAGCGAAGGCCGAGGAACGGCTGAATTGCATCGCTGGGTTCCCCCACTATATGGGTGCG
>OBLW0100001033.1_pt1 | contig 24053 bp, 23 predicted proteins | sample 1520161 | NCBI WGS metagenome assembly OBLW01 (sample SAMEA3539309, study PRJEB22396) | soil metagenome | biome: tundra; feature: field; material: soil | place: USA | collected 2010-05 | depth 0.15 m | reverse complement strand
GCGCGCTCGGCCCTCCGGCGCTGGATGGCGGAACGTTCGCGGGTGGCGCGCTCGGCCCTCCGGCGCTGGATGGCGGAACGTTCGCGGGTGGCGCGCTCGGTGGCGTGATGCTGGCCGGTGGCGCGCTTGGCCCTCCCGCACTGGACGGCGGAACGCCACTCGGCCGGGCGCTGGGCGGCATGACGCTCGGGGCCGGGATGGTCGCCGAAGGCGCCGCGGGCGGAGGGGCGCCTGGCCAGGTACCGGTCGGCGAGGGGCCGAGCGGGCGGGCGGCCGATGGACCTCGCCCGGGCGGACCTTGCCCGGGCGGACCTTGCCCCGGCGGACCGGCGTAGGCAGCAGCGGCCCGGCCTCGCTCGCCGTCAGCAGGCTGGTGAGCCGGCCCGGGCTGCGGCACCAGCCCGGCCCGGGCTGGTGAACCGGTCCCGGAAGTCTCACGTGTTCCCGCTGGCTCCCACGCGGCCGCTGCAGCGCGCACATGACGCGAACCGGGCCGGGACGCCGGGTCCCGCCCAGCGGTCGGCTCGTACGCGAGGCCCTCGTACGCGAGGCCACGAGCCGCGGTGGGGTACTCCTCCCGGCCGTCGTGGGAGACCTCGATGAGCCCTGGCCGGAACGTGACGTCGGCCCTCGCCCTGGCCCTGGCCGACTCGGCGGCGGCCCTCCGAGGGGCCTGGGCCACCTCGGGCGCAAGTGCTGGCGGGGCAAGCGCCGGCGTGGGCGGCGCCAACCGCTCGCGCCTGGGGCGTGCGGATCGCCGGTCGGCGGCCCGCCGACCGGCCGACCGGCCGCGCTGCCTCGCAGCCTGGCGATCTTCCGCGGCCTGGGCATCTTCTCCCGGCTGAGCGGCTGCGGCGGCCGGCTGAGCGGCTGCGGCGGCCCGGCGCCAGATCCTGCCCACGACGACGACGTCGTCCTTCTCCGTCAGTGCCGTCATGCGGCACCACGTGGCAGGTTCTCCCAGGTAGCGGACTTGCGAAATGATCAGTTCGGGGAGGCGTTTGCTCTCCAGGACAGGGCGGGTGGCCAGCCAGGTGATCACACCTGGCGGCAGCACGTACAGCCAGAACAGCGTGTGGTTGAAGGGGAGGCCGAGCACAGTGAGCAGAACCACATACGGCACGGTAATCGCCGCGAATACGGCGATCTGACCGACCGGCACTGGCATCGGCAGCCGGAAGTCGTACAGCTTGTAGAGCCGCTTCTCGATCCGCCAGATGCTCGTATATGTGGGCAGATCCACCTGGTGCTCTCCTTCCGGTCCGGGCGGAGATTCAGTGGACGCCGAGTGCGTTCGCGATGCCCTGTGCGAGCGTCTGAACAATGCTCGGGGTGTAGAAGATCACAGCGATCGCGACTGCGAGGACGATGAACTGCACGAATCGGATGATTTCGCGGGTGAACAGGAAGAAGAGCGCGACGATCCCGACGATTCCCAGGAACAACGGCCCGAAAAGCCCCTGCAGGTAAGTCACGAGACCCGAGGTGCTGAGCGCCACAGGGTCTGCGCTGATGAGCGATTGGAACGACATCGATCTACTCCGGGTTATGTGGGTTTACGCCTGGCCTGGAAGGCTCATGCGGCCATCGGAGTTCTGTCACGGCGGCCCCAGTGCTGTAGTCGAGGCGCTGATGTCACTGACGTCCCAGGTGCCCCCGCGCTGCACGATAGTAAGCGCATAGCTCATCTCGAGCCCCGCGGGCCCTCCACTCTTTGCGCCACTCTGAACCGGGACGTTCCAGAGCACAGTAGCGGTGATTTGCCGCGTCGTTCCCCCAGGTGGCACGCTGATGCCGGTGATGGACTTGAACACCACCGCCCCGCCCAGCCCGGTCACCGACGCACCGGGGGCGAGAAATCTGCCCAGCGTGACCTGATTACCACTGCCGTACGCCTGGAAGAACGACGGAAGCTGATTCATCAAGACGGCCTGGGTGGCCGTGTCGGAGCCCACTGTGGCCTGGGACGGCACCGAAACCCGCGATGGCGGAGGAAGCCATGCGGGCTCACCGGAGACGACAAGACCGGCAGCCGTCGCGTAGATCGGCACGCCCAGTTCCATCAAGTGACCATTGACCTTCGCGAGAAGGGTCACCACCGCGTTCGAGTCGTCGCGCACGTCCGTCCCGGCGACCTGTTCAGATTGCAATTGCAGCGATCCCGTCCCATTCCAGCCCAATTGAGTATCGGACCCAGCGGGCACGAAGCCGGCCAACTGGCTCGACCTCTGCGTCGCGGCGCCCTGGCTGAAATTCAGGTATACCTGCCCGAACTGGAGAGCGTAAGCGTCGGCGAGCGTAACCGGGAACCTGCTCGCCGGGCTCGTGGCCGCGCGCCCTGCGGGCGTCCCCGGCCGTGTCTCACCGAGGACAATCGCTGTCACACCCCGGTAGACGACGACGAGGAGCACAGCCCATAGGATGGCGCGGAAAGTCCAGACAAGCCAGCGGCCGCCGGCGCCGCCCCAGCCATGTGACGGACGACTCCGGGCCGCCCGGCCCGGCTCCGGGTGCTCGGCCTCCGCCTCGTAGCCTCCGCCGTATACGTCCGACTGCGGACTGCGATCAACGGTTGACCTGCGAACCATCGCACCTCCGCCCGCCCCTGCGCACGCGCAGCCTTGAGTTGCGGTGCTCTCCATGTCCGTCCTGCGGACTATTCTGCGCCATAATGCGCCGACCGGGGAGCCCCTTTCCCCAGGCAACGGAGGTTGCGCCCCTGCGCACAAGCCGGTGAGCGAGCCGGAACTGGTCCCACCATTGACCAGACTATCTGGTCTGACCAGCGGAATTGCCCCGTGGGGTGCTGAATCAGGTAGGTACTGCTCGGGCACGCTCCGCGATGCCCAGAAACCCGGCTATTTGGTCAGCTTCTCCGGCCGAGCGGCTCCGAGCCATCAACTGCGGCCCTGTTCGGGCCTTCCTGGCCACCCTCCCCATCGACGCTGCAGTCGTCCGAAGCGGGCCCATTGGCCGTGTCCTCGTGCCCCGGCTGGTCCGGCTAGACACCGTTTGACTAGGACTATGGCCACCGATACCAGAATGTCCCAGACGCCGATTCGCAGCCGGCCCGGCATGGGCCGCCTTCTCGGGTGCCGGGCTTCCTCGCCCATCGGCCGCCTCGCCCATCGGCCGCGGCCTCCGTGGCGGGCGTCGGACTGATCATGCTCGCAGGCCAGGACGACATGCGGCGTATGCGACGGGCCGCTGACCGTCAGGCCAGGGACGTCTCGGCGCTGCGGGCGAGGATGGTGTCCACGGTCTCGTCGACTGTCATGGCCGAGGTGTCCAGCCAGAGCCCGATCCGGGGAGTCTCCTGGCGGAGCACCAGATCAAGAGTGTGCGGCGTCCAGGTACCGTAACCGTTCTTGCGGCGGCTCGCCTCCCGCTCCACGACCACCTCCGGTGAAGGGGCGAGCACGACCAGATGCAGCGGCCGGACCTTGATAAGCGCCAGGAAGCGGGGCACGAAACCACCCAGAATTACGTCCTGGACCACCACCGAGAAGTCCTCCTCGTGGAAAATCTCGGCCGCACCCGCGGCGAGCCGGTAGCGCAGCCATAGCTGCCGCTGGGCTTCGCTACCGCCTTCTGGATCTGCCGCGACCTGCCCGGAACGGATCATCCGGCGGTACACGTCGCCCCTGATGTGGACGCCGCGGTCGAACCGGCCGGCCAGCCGCTCAGCAACGGCGGACTTGCCGGCGGCCATGATCCCGGTAATCACGAACACAGGGCGCTCGCTCACTTCATCATCATCCTTCCCCGCCCTGGCCGCCCCTCCCACCGACCGCCACGGTCGCGGCGACAATCCGGGATGAGGAACTCTGCCAGGGGTAGGGGGTAGGCAGGCACCCGGGGCATGAACGCGGCTCCGGGCGCCCCCTAGAGCTAGCAGAAGGGATTTGCATGAAGTGGTTGCTATGGGTGTCCGCGGCTGGCGCCGTGACGCTTGGCGTGATCCTATTCGCCGGCAAGGACGACATAATTCGTTACAACCGCATGAGGCGCATGTAACGGCATATGAGGGTCGGCCGGTGACCAGGGCCGCTTGCCCGTCGACCATGACGGCAGCAGACGCGGGCGCCGGCCGGTCAGTCCTTGGCGCTAGACGTTGAAACGGAACTCGACTATGTCGCCGTCACGCATCACGTAGTCCTTGCCTTCGATACGGACCTTGCCCGCAGCGCGGGCAGCGGCCATCGACCCCGCGGCGACAAGATCCTCGTAGGCCACCACTTCGGCCTTGATGAAGCCACGCTGGAAATCGGTGTGGATCACGCCGGCCGCCTCCGGCGCCGTAGCCCCCACCGGGATCGTCCAGGCTCGCGTCTCCTTCGGGCCGGCCGTGAGGAAGGTCGTCAGCCCCAGGGCACGGAACCCGGCCCGGGCGAGCCGAGCCAGCCCTGGCTCGCCCAGGCCAAGCCCGGCGGCCATCTCGGCCGCCTCCTCCTCAGGGAGTTCGGCCAGCTCGGCCTCGGTCTTCGCGTCAAGGAAGATCGCCTCGGCCGGCGCTACCAGCGCCGCGAGACTGGTCCGCAATGCCTCGTCAGCCAGTTCCGCCTCGTCCACGTTGAACACGTACAGGAACGGCTTGGCCGTCAGCAGGTGCAGATCGCGCAGGTCGGCCACGTCGATCCCGGCCGATGCGGCCCCCGCGAACAAGGTGGTCCCGGTGTCGAGCAGCTTCTGCGCGGCTACGGCGGCATCAGCAGCGCTTTTCCGTTGCGGATCTTTAGCGAATTTTGCTTCTTTGGCCAGCCTGGGGACGGCCTTCTCCAGCGTTTGCAGGTCAGCCAGGATGAGCTCGGTGGCCACCGTGTCGATGTCGCGTTCCGGCGACACCTCGCCATCCACATGGCTCACGTCCGGATCGGTGAAAACCCGCACCACCTGGCAGATGGCGTCGGTCTCCCGGATGTGGGCGAGAAACTGGTTACCCAGGCCCTGGCCCTGGGCGGCGCCGCGGACCAGGCCCGCGATGTCCACAAACCGCGCCGTGGCGGGCACGATGCGGGCCGAGTCATGGAGATCCGCGAGAACCTTGAGCCGCGGATCGGGAATGCCGACGACGCCCACGTTCGGCTCGATGGTCGCGAACGGGTAATTGGACGCCAGCGCTCCGGCCCTGGTCAACGCGTTAAACAGGGTGGACTTGCCAACGTTGGGCAGGCCGACGATACCAATGGAGAGACTCACCCGGGCGAGTCTAGGGCGTTGGTACCAATGCTCCCCGGACGCGGGCACCACGGGCCACAGGGGCCACACGGGCCACACGGGCGCCGCCACAGGCGGGTTCCACGATCACGGAGTCTGGCTGGCCCGGGGGCCACCCCCGGACCCCGGGCATAACCCCCCATTGATCAAGGAAGATTACTGGGCCTATTCGACTCCGGGCGTATTTGACGGAAAAATTCGTGATCATGGAACGGGCATGCCTGGGGGCGCTTTGCGGCGCAGACGGGGACGAAACCCCCTCGCGACCACGGGTCGGCTCACCCGCGTGGCACCCGCCAACTGTCAGCCGCGGCTGCGACTATGGCAGACATGAACGCGATCTTGCTGTTGGCAGTGCTCGCGCTCGGCCTTGTCCTGGGCGCCGTGATCGGCCTGCTGTACGCGCGAGGCCGCGAGGCGGACGCCACGGCCGAACTGACCGGCCGGGCCCGCGCCGCCGACGAGCGGGCCCGCGCCGCGGAGGAGCGGGCGGCGCTGGTGGACGGCCAGCTCGCCGAGCGCTTCGAGGCGCTCTCCGCCCAGGCGCTCGACGCCAGCACCCGTCGCTTCCTGGAGATGGCCGAGGGACGGCTCGGTGCCGCCAACGCCAGGGCGGCTGGCGAACTCGAGAATCGACGTGCCGCCGTGGAGCACCTCGTCGGACCCCTGAAGGAAACGCTCGCCCGGGTGGAAACCCAGCTTCGCGACTCCGACGCGGCGCGGCGGGCGTCACACGCCGCGCTTACCGAGCAGGTGACCTTCGCCCGGCAGAGCTCGGACCAGCTCCGCACCCAGACCCAGGCCCTGGTGACCGCGCTCCGCCGCCCTGAGGCCCGTGGCCGCTGGGGTGAGATGCAGCTACGCCGCGTGGTGGAACTGGCCGGGATGAGCGCCCGGTGCGACTTCGACGAGCAAGTGGCAGTCGCCACCGACGAGGGCGCTCAGCGGCCGGACATGGTGGTGCGCCTGGCCGGCGGCAAGAACATCGTCGTGGACTCCAAGGTCTCGCTGGCCGCGTACCTGGAAGCCGCTGAGGCGGGCGACGAGTCCGTGCGTGACACGCGCCTCGACGCGCATGCACGGCACTTGCGGGAGCACGTGGACCGGCTGGCCGCCAAGGCGTACTGGGCGGCGGTCAGCCCGGCACCGGAGTTCGTGGTGCTGTTCATCCCCGGTGAGGCGTTTCTCGCCCCGGCACTGGAACATGACCCTGGACTGCTGGACTATGCGATGGGGCGCAGAGTCCATATCGCCACGCCCACGACGCTGGTCACGATGCTGCGCACCGCGCAGTACGCGTGGCAGCAGGCGGCGCTCTCGGAGAACGCCCGTGCCGTGTTCGATCTCGGCCGGGAACTCTATGACCGGATCGCCGGCCTGGGCAAGCACGTCGACCGGCTAGGCCGGGCACTGACCAATGCCGTGTCCACCTATAACCAGGCCGTTGGCTCGCTGGAAAGCAGGGTCCTGGTCAGCGCGCGGCGGCTGAGCCAGCTCGGCGTGGTCGACGGCGAACTGGAGACGCCCGGCTTGATCGAGCAGACCACGCGGGCGTTGTCCGCCCCCGAGCTTGCCGCCGAGCCGGGCCCCGAACTCGTCGCGGAACCGGGCCCCGAGCTTGCGGGCGGGTCCGGCCCGGGTGCTGCTGACGCGGAGCACGGTGCGTTCGCTACCGCGCCCAGCCGCGCAGCGTCGCGTTAGCACCGCCAGGCGGTCTGCCCATGTCAAGCGACGACCTCACCCCCCGGGACACGCCCGGTCCCGACCGGCCTGGTGGCGGATTGTCTGGTCCCAGTCGGCCCGTTCCCGGACCGCCCGTTCCCGGACCGCCCGTTCCCGGACCGCCCGTTCCCGGACCGCCCGTTCGCAGACAGCCCGTTCGCAGACCGACGGGCTGGGCCGCGTCGATTGTGTGGGGTGGCAGCGGGGAAATGATCGAGGCCGGGAACCTGGAGTTCGAGCGGGTGCTGTTCTTCAGTGACGCGGTCTTCGCCATCGCGATCACCCTGCTCGTGGTCGACCTCCGGGTGCCTATCTCGGCGACCATTCGGTCGGCCCACGTGCTGCGCGCAGCCGTCCCCGACATGATCGGCTTCGGGATCGGCTTCGTGGTGATCGGCCTCTTCTGGCTCGGCCATCACTCCCTGTTCCGGCACATCGTGGCGATGAACGGCTCGCTTATCCGGCTCAACCTGCTGTTCCTCGGCACCATCGCCTTTCTGCCTTACCCGACGGCGCTGCTTAGCGCCACTTCTCCCACCCAGGTGGCATCCGTCGTGTTCTTCGCGGTGTGCGTGGCCGCCGCAGGCCTCACTGAGGCCGCCATATGGCTGTATGCACTGCGGATTCCCCGTCTCGTCAGCACTGGTGTCGCACCGTGGCAGCGGCGCAAGGTCACGCTCCGGATGCTGGTGGCCCCGGTCGTGTTCCTGGCGTCGATCCCTGTCGCGCTCGTCGCCCCCGGGTCGGCCGAGTATGTATGGATCGCGGTGTACGTGCTGGACCTGTTCCTCAATCTCATGACGCGACGGGAGGAGGGCGGGAACTCGCGGGATGAAGCACCCGCATGATGCACAGACCCGGCTGACACGCCGGGGTAGCGCAACGGCCGGCGTTGCCGGCCGGATCAGCAGGGAGCGGAGGAGCGGAGCGTGTCCCAACCATGGCAGGAGAAGACCTGGCCCGCGCGCGGGCCAGGGCGAGGACGCGCCGGCTCACCAGGTGAGCCGGGGAGCAACTGGTCGCGGAGCCGCATCATCCTCACGGGACGGTCACAGCAGGGGGAGCCGCTGAGCCCGGGCGCTCCCGCACCGGACGGCGACAGGCGCGGTCGCGCGTCCGTGGATCAGCCCTCGGCAGCCCGGCTCACTGGGCGTGGCGCGCTCCTGGGCATGTTCGTCCTGTCGTTCCTCGGCATCCTCGTCTCCAGCTGGCTGCACTGGAGCCCGCTCGCCGGCGGGAGCTTCGTGCTCGGCTGCGCGGCGGCGGCCCGGTGGACCAAGCCTCGCGACTTGCTGAGCGTCGTGGTCAGCCCGCCGGTTCTCTTCTTCTGCGCGCTGCTCAGCGTCAAAGCGCTGACCTCCACAGGCAACGTGCTCGTCTCGATGGCCGAGGGGACCACCCTCACGCTGGCGGGCGTCGCGCCCTGGCTGTTCGCCGGCGTGGCCGTTTCCTTGATCATCGCCTGCTTCCGCGGACTGCCGCGCTGCATCCGCGACCTGCGCCGCGACCTGCGCGCACCGCGATAAGGGCAACGACCTTCCACAACGCTGTCGCTCAGCCACTGCCCCGACAGATTGCCGGGCCACGAGGGTGCCTGTGGATAACCCTTATCCGTGAAGTTCTTAGCCCCCTATGAGGGCAAGGAACTTCACGGGTAACCCCGTGGGCACTAGCCCTCGCGGGGCGCCGCCCGGCGCAGTTCCGGGGGAAGCGCGAACTGGAGATGCTCCTCGACCGCCTCGACTTCCTCGACGTCGCCGAAGCCGCAGGCGGCGAGCCGGTCCAGCACACCGGAGACCAGTTCCTCGGGGACGGAGGCGCCGCTCGTCACCCCGACCGTGGCCACGCCATCCAGCCACTGCTCGTCGACCGCCGTCGCGTCCTCGACCAGATAAGCCGCGGCCGCGCCGGCGTCCAGAGCGACCTCGACGAGGCGCACCGAGTTTGACGAGTTGCGGGAGCCAACAACGAGGACCACGTCTGAGTCACTGGCGATCTGCTTGACGGCAGCCTGGCGATTCTGCGTCGCGTAGCAGATGTCGTCGCTGGGCGGGTCCGCCAGCAGCGGGAACCGCTCACGGAGCGCGGCCACCGTCTCGTTCGTCTCAACGACAGACAGCGTCGTCTGAGACAGCCACGCCACCTTGGCCGGGTCGCGGACCTGTACGTCGGCGCCTCCCTGGGGACCGTCCACCAGATGGATACGGGACGGTGCTTCCCCGGTCGTGCCGACGACTTCCTCATGACCTTCATGCCCGATAAGGAGGATGTCGTAGTCCCGGGCCGCGAAACGCCTGGCTTCGTTGTGCACCTTGGTGACGAGCGGGCAGGTGGCATCGATGGTCCGCAGGCTGCGGCGCTTCGCGTCGTCGCGGACCTGAGGGGCGACGCCATGCGCGGAGAACACGACGACCGCGCCCTCCGGCACTTCCTCGGCCTCATCAACGAATACCGCCCCGCGCTCTTCCAGGCCCCGCACAACATGCTTGTTGTGCACAATCTCCTTGCGTACATAAACGGGCGCCCCATAGCGTTCGAGCGCGATCTCGACGGACTGCACGGCGCGGTCAACCCCCGCGCAGTAGCCGCGGGGCTTGGCGAGCAGGACACGTCGGGTCTTCACGGGCATGTCCCCCATGGTAGTTGAGGCGTTCCGGGCTTGCTGCTGGCGCCGCACCCCTGGCCTCACTGAGCGGTAACCTGTCCGCAGGCGCCTGCCGCTCCCAGCGGCATGCTCCAGGGCCCCCAGGTGGGCCCACGGGCCACGCGTGGCGCCCGGGATACACCCGAGGGAGAGCGATCGCGATGCCTTTGCCGCAGGTCAACGAACGTATCAAAGAGGTCCCAGCACAGGCGCTGCGGGCCGTGTTCGCTGGGATCGGCCAAGTGCTCCTCGTGGCCGACAAAATCAGGAACCGGGCGGTCGAGCAGGTTTCCAGAACCCCAGCCGCCACCGCTCCACCGCGCGAGGTTCCAGCTACCGAGCCCGCAGCCGAGCCGGCCGCCGGGGCGGCCGAGCCAGCCGGGGCCGCCCAGCCAGCCGGGGCCGCCCAGCCAGCCGGGCCAGCCACGCCAGATAGCGGTCGGTGGCGTTCGCTGGACGAGACAGGCAACGTCAGGCTGATCTCGGAAGGTGACGGGGCAGCCGCGGCCACAGCTAGCGCCTCGGCGCCCCCCCGCAACGCCGCTCCAGCCACTCCAGCCACTCCAGTCACGGACGAGGCGCCAGCGGCCAAGGTCCCCGCGACCGAGGCGGCAGCGGGCAAAGCATCAGCGGGCAAAGCGCCGGCGGGTAAAGTCCCGGCGACACCGCTGCCGGAGGCCACGGTGGCTCCGCCAGCGCCGGCCGTTTCCGAGGCGCCAGCGGCGCCGCAAGCCTCAGCCGCGCCCGATGCGGCCGCTCCGGGCGGAGCGGCAGAGCAGGGTGGGCTGCCACTTTCCAACTACGACGAGCTCACCATCGCCTCGCTCCGCGCCCGGCTGCGGGTTCTCAGCGTTGCCCAGATCACCACCCTGCTCGAATATGAGAGGGCCACCCAGGCCAGGTCGGCCGTGATCACCATGTTCGAGCGTCGCCTGGTCAAGCTTGCCCAGGGCGACGGCTGAGTGCCGGCCCACGGCGAGCCAGCCAGCCTTCGGCCAGCCGCGACCCAAGCCAGCCAGCCTTCGGCCAGCCGCGGCTCCGGCCGGCCAGCCAGCCGCGCCCCAGCCAGCCAGCCTTCGGCCAGCCGCGGCTCCGGCCGGCCAGCCAGCCGCGCCCCAGCCAGCCGCGCCCCGAGCCCGCCACTAGTCAGCCGGTAACCAGTCACCATGGCCCTTGAGACCTCGGCCGACTCACCGGTCCCTGTGCGTACCGTCATGCGCCTGGTCGGCGATTGGATCGGGCGTCTCGGACGGATCTGGGTGGAAGGGCAGATCGCCGAGCTAACCAGGCGCGGCGGTACCGCGTTCCTGACCCTCCGCGATCCGGTCGCCGCGGTATCGGTCAGGGTTATCTGCGCGCGTACCGTGCTCGACGCGTCCGACCCCCCGCCCGCCGAAGGGGCCCGGGTCCTTGTCTGGGCCAAGCCTGACTTCAACGCCAACAAGGGATCGTTTTCCCTCTCCGCGATCGAAATCCGCGCCGTTGGCATCGGTGAGCTGCTCGCCCGGCTGGAACGGCTGCGGCGCGCGCTGGCGGCGGAGGGTCTCTTCGCGGCGGAGCGTAAACGACGGCTGCCGTTCCTGCCCGGAGAGATCGGCTTGATCTGCGGCCGGGACTCGGCCGCGGAAAGGGACGTCCTCGGCAATGCCGCCCGGCGCTGGCCCGCGGTGCGGTTCCGGGTGGAGCAGGTCGCGGTCCAGGGCGGGTACGCCGTCGCCGAGGTCATCGACAGCCTGCAGCGCCTCGACGCGGACCCGGCGGTAGAGGTCATCATCATTGCCCGCGGTGGCGGGTCGATCGAGGACCTGCTGCCTTTCTCCGACGAGTCGCTCGTCCGGGCCGTGGCCGCCTGCCAGACCCCCGTGGTCAGCGCCATCGGGCACGAGCAGGACGCTCCACTCCTCGACTACGTCGCCGACGTCCGCGCGTCCACCCCCACCGACGCGGCCCGGCGGGTTGTTCCAGACGTTGCCGAGCAGCTCACGCTCATCGCCCAGTTGCGCGGCCGGGCCCGCCGTTGCGTGGCCGGAAGGCTGGACCGCGAGTCGTCCTGGCTGACCGGCCTGCGGTCCAGGCCAGTCCTCGCCTCCCCGGTCCGTGAGGTGGAGCGGCGCCAGGAGCAGGTGCTCGCCCTGGCGCAGCGGGCGCACCGCTGCCTGTCCGCCCGGCTGGACCGGGCCCATGACGACGTGGCGCACACCCGCGGCCGGCTGCTGGCCCTCTCCCCCGCCGCGACACTACGCCGTGGTTACGCGATCGTTCAGCGCGCGGACGGTACCGTGGTGCGAACGGCCACGAACGTGGCCGAAGGCGAGAAGCTCACCGTTCGGTTCGCGGAGGACCAGATGGTCGTGGCGGCAGAAAGGAATGATCGTTCCGAGGTGGCCCAGATCACCTCATCCAGCGCCTAGTAGCACTTTCTCCCCCGTCGCCAGTCACGCGTTTCTTCTCGCACCGAAGTGGCGGGAAGCAGGACAATGCTGTGAACCGGGGGGTCAGCAGAGTGCGAGCGCAGATCGTGCCGACAAGACGCCGCAAAGCCGTCACTCACACGAACGAGCGCACCAACGAACGTCCGAACGGCCGCCCGAACGAGCACGCCGGGCAGCGCCAGACCGGGCGCGCCCAGCTACCCGCCAGCAAGCCCGCGTCGGCGCGCGCGCCAGGACTGGATGGAGTCCGGGCGCTCGCGGTGCTCGCGGTCCTCGCCTTTCATGAGCAATTCTCGGCGTTTCCCGGCGGATTTCTCGGGGTCGATATCTTCTTCGTCCTCAGCGGGTACCTGATCACCGACCTGCTCGTCGCCCAGTGGGACCGCCGCGGGCGGCTCGACCTGCGGAGCTTCTGGGTGCGGCGGGCCCGCAGGCTGCTGCCCGCCCTCGCCGTCGTGCTGATCAGTGTCACGGCCGCCGTGGCGGTGATCGAACCAGCTCAGCTCGGTGCGCTCCGGCCCGCCCTGGTCGCGGCCGTGACGTACTCCAGCAACTGGTGGCAGGCCGCGCAGCACCAGTCGTACTTCGCCGGGTTCGGCCCGCCGCCCCCCTTGCAGCACCTGTGGTCACTCGCCATCGAAGAACAGTTCTACCTGGTGTGGCCGCTGATCCTGGTGACGGTGCTGCTGACCTGCCAGAGCCGACGGCTGCGGGCGGCCGTCGCCTGGCTCGGCGCGGTCGCCTCGGCGGTGGCCATGGCCGTTATCTACGTGCCTGACGCCGATCCTTCCTGGGTCTACTACGGCACCGACACTCACGCATCCGCGCTGCTCATCGGCGCCGCCCTCGCCCTGACCTGGCCGCTGCGGCGGCTGCGTTCGGCCACGCGCGAGAACGCGGCGCGCGCCGACATCGCGGGCCTGGCCGGGATCGCGGTGCTGGCCTGGGCGATGGGTCACTTCTCCGGTTCCGATCCCGCCCTGTACCCGGCCGGGCTCTTCATCGCGGCACTGGCGGCCGGGGGCGTGGTGCTGGCGGCGGCCACCCCCGGGTCGGTCAGCCGGATGCTCAGCTGGAATCCGTTGCGTTGGCTGGGTATTCGCTCTTATGGCATTTACCTGTGGCACTGGCCAGTAATCGCGCTGGCCGCGGCGGTGGCCGGGCCGGGATCCACCGGGATCGGCCTCTGGCTGGTCGAGACCGTGACCGCCATCACCCTGGCCGCGGCTTCCTGGCGATGGATAGAACAGCCAATTATCCGCAACGGTTTCCGTCCCACTGTCCTCGCCCGTTACAGGGTGGTAGCCGACTCGGTCGCCTCCGCGCGGCGGTCTCCCGGCCGCGCCTTCCCGGCGGTGTTCATGCTGGTGGCGCTCAGTGTTGTCGGCGCGGCGGGGTACGGGGTACTCGACGCGCCGTCGTCGGCTGGCTTGCAGCAGCAGATCACGCACGGGGCGAAGGTCAGCGCGGCCACCCAGCCGAAACGGGCGACGACGGCGCGCGCGGCCCGGCGGCGCGCCGCGCAGCGCGCTGCCGCGGTGAAGATTCCCGGCTCGAAGGTCACCGCCATCGGTGACTCGGTGATGCTCGCGTCCGCGCCGCAATTGGAGCAAGCGCTTCCGGGCATCTCCATCAACGCCCAGGTCAGCCGTCAGATGGGCGCGGGCCTCGGGGTGGTGGCCAGCCTCGCCGACCGAGGCGGGCTCCGCCGGGTGGTGGTGGTCGGGCTCGGCACCAACGGCACGGTGACCGCAGGGCAGGTCCTCCGGTTGATCGCAATGATCGGCCCGCACCGCAGGCTGGTGCTGATCAACACCTTCGTGCCCCGGCCATGGCAGGACGGTGACAACCAGGTGCTCGCCGCCGCCGCCCGCGAGCACGCCAATGTCGTGCTCGCCAACTGGCACGCGACCATCGAGTACCACACCAACCTGCTGTGGAGCGACATGGTGCATCCCCGCCCGGCCGGCGCGCCGCTCTATGCCCAGATGGTGGCGTCGGCCGTGCAGGCGACCCGCAACGTCGGGGCCGCTGCGGCACCCTGGCCGCCGCTGGTGCGGGCGCCATCAGGGCGCCTCAGCAGGACCGGCTGAGGCTTGGCTGAGGCCGGCCGGGGAGCCGCGTCCCGGCCGGGCCGGCCGGCTAGGTTGTGGCCGTGACTGCCGAGCAGGGTGGAGGGCCGCCAGGCGCAGGGCCGCCAGGTGACCGGGTCCCCTATGAGCAGGCCCGTGATGAGCTCACCGACGTGGTCAAGCGGCTTGAGGCCGGCGGTCTGACCCTGGAGCAGTCGCTCGACCTCTGGGAGCGCGGCGAGCGGCTCGCCGCGATCTGCGAGGAGTGGCTGGAAGGCGCCCGCGCGCGGCTGGCCGCGGCCGGGCGGAAGGCGGACCAAGGCGACTCAACCGCGGCCCCCTTCTGACCCGGCGACGGGCTAGCGTATGCGGGGTGAGCGATCAGCCGTCGGACGGGCCGACCGTGGTGCTGGTGGCCGTGGACGGCTCGGACACCTCGATGCGGGCTGAAGCTTACGCCGCGGGGATGGCGCGCCGCCAGAACGCCCGCCTGGCCTGCCTCTATGTGCGCAGCTACAGCATGGTGGCCGAGGCCGGCGCGGCCGCGCAAGTGCAGCAGGCCCACGATGACGTCGCACGTGAACTGCGGGACGCGGTCGAGACGCAGAGTGGCCGGATCGGGGTCAGGGCAGAATTCTTCGAACGCGCCGGCAATCCGTTCACCGAAATCGTCCGGCTAGCCGGCGAACTGCAGGCGGACGCCGTGATTGTTGGTGCCTCGACCAAGGCTGGTCACCGTTTCGTCGGTTCGCTCGCGGTCCACCTGGTGCGCGCCAGTCGCTGGCCCGTCACCGTCGTCCCTTAGCGGGCGCTCTCAACCGGTGAGCGGGCTCCCGATCCCGGACAGGACCTGCAGCACTCCGTCGGCCAGTCGCTCCGCGTGCCCGGTGTCCTCGCCGAGCGAGACCTCAGCGACCGCCAGCATCAGCGCGCCGGTCATCACCACGGCCAGTGCCTCGTCCAGCGGCTCGGCGCTGCGCGCGAAGAAGTCGGCGTTCTTGTCCGCCCACTCCCGCAGCCTCTGCCGCATCAGCAGGTCGAACCCGGGCGGCCCGTCGCCGCGCACGAACAGCCTGGCCAGCTCGCGCTCCTGCACGCATCCGTCCAGGTACGCCCGTGCGCCGGCGAGGAACAGCTGCTTCGGCTCGGTCACGCCAGCGTCCCGGGCGGCGCGCACCGCGCTGCGGGCCCGCTGAGCCTGGCTCTGATGGAAATCCTCGAACAGGGTGAAGTACAGGTCGGCCTTGCCGGTGAAGTGGTGGTAGAGGCTGCCCACGCTGGCGCCGGCACTGGCCACTACGTCCGTCACTCCGGCCTGGGCGTAGCCAACCGACGTGAAAACGTCACGGGCAGCGGCCATGAGCGCGGCGCGGGTAGCTGCGCCCCGCTCCGAGGTCCGCACGATAGGCTGGGGAAAGTCTGTTGTCATACGCCTGCGCAGCGCTCCTCACGGTCGGCTGCTCCAGGGGACCAGGCTACGCCTGCCCGTGAGGTACGTGAGATCGCAGTACTGCCACCCAGGGAAGGCGCCTCTTCCATGACCGAGAACCTGGCCAGCGGCACGGAATCGGTGCAGCCCGACCCGCTTAATGCGCCTGATCCTGGCCGCCGCGCCCCCGATCGGAACCTCGCGCTGGAACTCGCCAGGGTCACCGAGGCCGGCGCGATGGCCGCCGCCCGCTGGGTGGGCCGCGGTGACAAGAACGGCGCCGACGGCGACGCCGTGCACGCCATGCGCTTGCTGATCAATTCCGTCTCGATGAACGGCGTCGTGGTCATCGGCGAGGGGGAGAAGGACCGCGCCCCGATGCTCTACAACGGCGAGCAGGTCGGTGACGGGACCGGCCCGCTGTGCGATGTCGCGGTCGACCCGATCGACGGCACTCGCCTCACGGCGAACGGCATGCCCAACGCAGTCTCGGTGCTGGCGGTCAGCGCACGGGGGTCGATGTATGACCCGTCAGCCGTTTTCTACATGTCCAAGCTGGTCACCGGCCCAGCCGCAGCCGACATGGTGGACATCGAGGCGCCCGTGGCGGACAACGTCGCCGCGGTCGCCCGGGCCAAGGGCTGTTCCCCGCACGACGTCACGGTCGTCATCCTCGACCGGCCACGGCACGCCACGCTCATCGAGGAAGTCAGGGCGGCCGGGGCCAGGATCAAGCTCATCATGGACGGCGACGTGGCCGGGGCCATCATGGCCGCCAGCGAGGGCACCGGGGTGGATCTGCTGCTCGGTGTGGGCGGCACTCCGGAAGGCATCATCACCGCGTGCGCGATCAAGTGCCTGGGCGGGATCATCCAGGGCCGCCTCGCCCCGCGGGACGACGCCGAGCGCGATCGCGCCCTGGCCGCGGGCCACGACCTCAAGCACGTGCTCACCACCGACGACCTGGTCACCTCGGAAGACGCGTTCTTCGCCGCCACCGGCATCACCGACGGCGAGTTGCTGGCCGGCGTGCGCTACCGGGCCGGCGGCGCCACCACCCACTCACTGGTCATGCGCGCGCGGTCCGGCACCATCCGGACCATCCAGAGCGAGCACAAGCTCTGGAAGCTGCGCGCCTACAGTTCGGTCAACTTCGACGGCACCAACTGACGCCCGGCCCAGCCAGCCCCCTCACCGCCCGGCAGCCACCCGCCGCCCCCGATCAATGGGCCATTCAGCGGGTGCGGCGGAGGAACCAGCCGCCGCGACGGCGGGGCTGCGGGGTGCGGACATTGACCCTTCCCGCGACGACGAACGAGCGAATCTCGATCACCGGCACACCGGGCGCGGGCGGCGGGGCCCCGGCCCCATCCACGGGGCGGCCCGTGAGGCTGCCGAAGACCACGGTTACCCCGGGCGGCACGAGCAGGTGCACCTGGCCGCCGATGGCGGTCGCGTACACGATCGTGCGGCCGCCTTGCAGCAGTGCCTCCCGCAGGTCAAGCACCACCTGGCCAGCCACGGCGGTCACCGCGAGCCGGTCAGGGACGACCCAGCGGCCATCCCTGCGCTCCCGGCTGAAGAAGGCGCTCACCGCCCGTGAGCTGTCCAGGCGCAGCGGCTGGCCCCCGGGGGCAGCCAGGTCGCTGGTGAGCACCACCAGTTCCCCCAGCGTGCGGGCGGCATAAGCCTGCTCGACGCGCTGCGCGTGTTCGTCCATGGTGAGCCTGCCATCGCCCGCGGCCTCGCTGAGCGCCACCACCACGCGCTCCCGATCAGCGTCGGAAGCTCGCAGGTCACGCGGAGCTGGGCGGGAACTCATCCCCCGAAGATATCCGGCCTTGACGCCGGCCGGCCTGATCCCTAGCCTGACGCGGAATACCTCCGGCACGGCCGGCCCGGCGAGACACCAGGGAGCGGCCGATGAACCGTGACGGCACAAGCCCCCGGGATGAGCGTGATCGCCGGGGCCGGAGGGCCACCGTCGCGGCGTTCTTCATCCAGGGCCTCTGTTTCGCCGTTGTCGTGACCCGGGTGTCCGTGCTTCAGGACAAGTTCCACCTGTCCAACGGGCAGCTCACCATCGTGCTGTTGATCGTCCCGGTGATCGCCGGGGTGGGCAGCGTCGTCGCCGGGCCGCTGGCGGCCAGGCTCGGCAGCGGCCCCGTGCTGCGCGTCGCCCAGCCACTGGTCTGCCTGACGCTGCCGGCCATCGGCTTCGCCAGCACACTCGGCGAGCTTTACCCCGCGGTGGCCCTGTTCGGCCTGTTCGTCGGGGTCGTGGACGCGACCATGAACATGCAGGGCGCGGTCACCGAGAAACGGTACGGGTACAGCATCATCACCGCGTTCTACGGTTTCTGGAGCGCGGCCGGGATCCTCGGCGGCCTCTGGAACGCGGCCGCGGGCAAGCTCGGGCTCTCGCTGGGTGTCGCCTTCAGCATCGCCGGGGCCTGCGGCCTGGCCGCGTCGCTGATCAGCGGGCGAGCCCTGTTCGGCAAGTCCGAGGATGTGGCGCCCGTCTCCGAGGCCGCGGCCAAGAAGGCGGGCATCGCGATCCCGTGGCGGCCGATCATCCTGATCGGCATCGCCATGGGCTGCATGTACATCGGGGACGCCGCGGTCTCGAACTTCAGCTCCGTGTACATGGACAAGGTCCAGCACGGCAGCAAGACGCTGCTTCCGCTGGCCTACGCCGCCTACCAGGCGATGATGGTGGCGGGCCGGGCCATCGGCGACCATACCGTGCGGCGGTTCGGCGCTGCGGCCGTCGTCAGGGCGGGCGCGGTGGTCGCCGCGGCCGGGCTGCTCTGCGTGATAGTGGCGCCATCCCCCTACCTGGCGATCGGTGCGTTCGCACTGACTGGGCTCGGCTTCTGCGTGGTGCCGCCGCAGTGCTTCTCGGCCACGTCCAAACTCGATCCGACCGGGTCCGGTATCGCCATCTCCCGGGTCAACGTGTTCAACTACGTGGGCTTCGTGCTTGGCGCCGCGCTCGCCGGGGGCATCGCCGGCGGGGTAGGCGGCGCGGCAGGCTGGCGGGCCGCCTACGCCCCGCCGCTCATGCTCACCGTGGTCATCGTCATCCTGGCCCGCGGCTTCGACCCGAAACCCGCGCCCGACGCGGCCGGTGGCGCCGGGACCGCGGCCGACGCGGAGGCAGGCACCGCACCGGCCTGACCAGCGGTGGTCAGCACGGGCCGCCCAGGCCAGGCGATCCGTCCGGCCCGAGGCCATTGTTCCCGGTGAGCCGATGTTCCCGGTGGGCCGAGGGACTGCGCGAGATCACGTGGACCTCTCCAGCACCGGGGCGCGGTTGGTGTGGGGGTGCCGGACTTGAGGTCCCCGGGAACGGCGGCGGCGGACCCGCCAGACGCAGGCGCCGACCAGGATGAGAGCGGCGCCGAGGTAAATCGCCAGCTCGTACCACTGGAAGGCCCAGTAGCGGCCGGCGGGCTGGTAGGTCACCAGTTCGTGGAACGTGGTGGCCGTCTTCGCGGCGCAGTCGCGCAGCGCGTTCTGGGCCGCGGCGGGCACCTGAGTGTGACTGCCGGAGCTGCCGAGCCCGAGCCCGCCCCCTCCGGATGCTCCGCCAGCCTGCTGGCCCGCGCCTATGGCTGGACAGGCGCTCCGCATGAACTGGGCGGTGATCGCATGGCCGACCCTGTCGACCAGCTGAGTTGAGTAGATCCAGGCGTTCGGCATGTTCAGGGGGGCCAGTTGCAGGGTGTTCGGGCCCGACGAGCCTGGCCCGGCGCCCACGATGGACGCGGAGTTGATCGCGAGAGCTTGGTGCGCCGGGGCGATGAGGTGTGGCCGTATCCAGTGAGTCACGGTCAGCCTGACCGCGGTGAAGGCGACCAGGGCGGTGGCCATCGCCGGCAGGGTGCGCCGGATGAGTACCCCGGCGGTGACGCCGAGAGCAACGGCGAAGGCGGCGTAGCCGATGGGTGCGATGCCGCGCTGGTCGAATGACACGAACCGGTTCATGTTGGCCCGGTCGACGGGGCTGGACCACCAGGTGACCATCAGACTGAGCAGCCCGGCGACGGCCATGCTGGCCAGGCCGACGACGCCGAGTTTGATGGCCATCCACCGGGTGCGGGTAACGCCCTGGGTCCAGGCCAGGCGGTAGGTGCCGGTCTCGAGCTCGCGGGCGACGAGCGGCGCGCCCCAGAAGAGCCCGATGAGGCCCGGCACGACGACAACTAGGGCATCGAGCCCGATCTGCAGGGCGCGGTCGTTCCGGAGGAACGCGGCTGTGGCCGCCTGGCAGTCGCCGTGCGCCCGGCAGGTGGCGACGGTCGTGTCATAGAGGTGGGCCAGGTGGGGGCCGGTGATCGCCAAGGCGACGGCCACGACCGCCAGCCCGCCGAGGGCCACCACGGCCTGGGTGCGGAACTGGAGCCAGGTGAAGCGGATCATCGAAGGACCCCCAGTCCGGGCCGGCGAGATTGCTTGGCGTCGCGCGCCTGGCTCATATAGGCGAGCACCAGGTCCTCCATGGCGACCGGCTTGACGGTCCAGGCCGGATCGAGGATCGGTTCGTGGTTCGCACCAGGAGCATGCTCTGCTTGTCGGTGTGGCTTTCGTTGATGACTTCCTGATTAGGCGGCAGGGTGCGGGAGTCCCGGCGTGGTCCGGAAAGCCGGTGGTGCGAGGCCAGCAATGCGTCGACCTCCCCCGCCACCTGCACGTGGGAGGCGACGAGCACAACGAGGTAGTCGCAGACCCGCTCCAGGTCGGCGACGAGATGTGAGGAAAGCACGACGCTGACCCCGTGCTCGGCGACTATCTCCATAAGGCTTTGCAGGAACTCGCGGCGGGCGAGCGGATCCAGGCTGGCCACCGGCTCATCGAGGAGCAGAAGTTCAGGCCGCTTCGCGATCGCCAGGGTGAGGGCAAGCTGAGCCCGCTCGCCACCGGAGAGCGACCCGGCCTGCTGGCGTGAGTCCAGGCCGAGTTGCTCGATCCGGCGCTCGGCCAGTTCGCCGTCCCACCGCGGGTTGAGCCAGGCGCCCATGCGGAGGTGCTTGGCGACAGTGAGCCGCGCGTACGTCGGCGTGTCCTGGGCCACGAAGCCGACCCGTCCCATGTGCGCCGGGCCATCCGCGGGATGTCCGCCGAGGACCTCGATCGTGCCCGCCGTTGGTGCGAGCAACCCGACGGCCAGATGCAGCAAGGTGGTCTTGCCCGCGCCGTTGGGGCCGACCAGCCCGACGACCTTCCCAGCCGGAATGCCCAGGGTGCAGTCGTGCAGCGCCCAGCGCCGCCCGTACTGCTTGCCGAGCCCGTTGGTCTCCACGACGGCGGTCATGCCACACCCTCCGCGAAGCAGTTGCGGGCCGCGGTGCGGTAGATCGCCTCAATATCGTCCGGACCGAGGCCCGCCGAACGCGCTGAGCGCAGCCAGTCGGTCATGGCCGCGAGAAACCGTGCCTGCGTGGCCGGGTCGGTGCCCGGAAGTGACCGGGTGATGAAGGTCCCCTGGCCTGGCCGGGCGCGCACCAGGCCCTCGCGCTCGAGGTCGCGGTAGGCCTTAAGCACCGTATTCGGGTTGATCGCCAGCTTGGCCACGACCTGCTGGGCCGTCGGCAGCTGGTCCCCCGGTTCGAGGAGGCCGAGCTGCAGCGCATCATGGACCTGCTGGACCAGCTGGAGATAGGTGGCCACGCCCGAAGCGGTGTCGAGCTGGAACTCGATCATAACCATCCTTCCACTAATTGCTTAGTGGAAGGATGGTACCGGCCGCCGTCATGGTGCGCAACGCTCCGTCCTGCGCAACGCTCCGTCCTGCGCAACGCTCCGTCCTGCAGATGGAGAACCAACCGCTCACCCAACAGCGGCCATGCGGCCGCGCTGCGTTCCGGCCCAGCACCGGTTCCGGCCGCCCGGGCTCGATGCCCGCGAAGCTGGCTGAGGCGGTGGGCAGTGACCGCCTCCTCTGTTAGTTTGCTTAAAGCAAGTATCGGCAGATGAGACGGGAATACCGCGGGTGCGCGAGTCCGAGAACGGCCAGCCACGAGGAGCCGGGGCGAACGGGCAGGGCGGGCGCGGCGGCGCCAGCGTGAACGGGGACGCGGCAGGCGGCGAGGCATCGCCCCGGTCGGCCCGGGGCAGGCCGCCTGGCCCGCACTACAAGTGGCTGGCCCTGTCGAACACCACGCTGGGGATGCTGGCCGCGACGGTCAACGCCTCCATCGTGATCATCGCCCTGCCCGCGATCTTCCGCGGCATCAACCTCGATCCGCTGACCCCCGGCAACGTGAGCTACCTGCTCTGGATGCTGATGGGGTACCTGGTGGTGTCCGCCGTGCTGGTGGTGACGCTGGGGCGGCTGGGCGACATCTTCGGCCGGGTGCGGATGTACAACCTGGGTTTCACGGTCTTCGCGCTGGGCGCGCTGGCGCTGCCGTTCGACCCGCTGCACGGGCCAGCCGGAGCGCTCTGGCTGATCGGCTTCCGGATCGTGCAGGCTACCGGGGGCGCCATGCTGATGGCCAACTCCCCCGCCATCCTGACCGACGCGTTCCCCTCGGATCAGCGCGGCACGGCCATGGGCATCAACCAGGTCGCGGGCATCTCCGGTTCGTTCATCGGACTGATCCTGGGCGGCGTCCTCGCCGCCGTCGACTGGCGCCTGGTGTTTATCGTCTCGGTGCCGATCGGGGTCGGCGGGGCCATCTGGTCCTACTTCAGCCTGCGCGAGATCGGCCTCCAGACCAGGTCACGCATCGACTGGCTGGGCAATGCCACGTTCGCGCTCGGCCTGATCGGCCTGCTGACCGGGATTACCTACGGCATCCAGCCCTACGGCGGGCACGTGATGGGCTGGACCAGCCCGGTGGTGCTGACCGGGCTGATCGGCGGCGTCGTGCTGCTCACTGCGTTCTGTTTCATCGAACTGAGGGTGTCCAGCCCCATGTTCGACCTGAAGCTGCTCCGGATCCGCGCGTTCGCGGCCGGGAACGCGGCCACCCTGCTCGCCTCGATCGCCCGCGGCGGCCTGCAGTTCATGCTGATCATCTGGCTGCAGGGCATCTGGCTGGTGCTGCACGGCTACAACTACAAGGACACCCCGCTGTGGTCGGGGATCTACCTGCTGCCGCTTACCTTCGGGTTCGTCGTCGCCGGGCCGGTCTCCGGCTGGCTGTCGGACAGGCACGGAGCACGCGCCTTCGCCTCCGGGGGCTTGCTGGTGTCAGCGGCCGCGTTCGCCGGACTGCTGGTGCTGCCGACGGACTTCAAGTACCTGGACTTCGGCGTCCTCATCTTCATATCCGGCGCCGGCATGGGCCTGTTCTCGGCGCCAAACGCGGCCGCGATCATGAACAGCGTGCCGGCCCGGCAGCGGGGCGCGGCCTCAGGGATGATGGCCACCTTCATGAACTCCGGCTTCGTGCTGTCCATCGGCATCTTCTTCTCGCTGATGATCGCCGGCCTGGCCAGCACCCTGCCGACCACGCTGACCAAGGGCCTGACATCGCAGGGCGTGCCCTACGCCCTGGCCCACCAGATCGGGCAGACTCCCCCGGTCGCCAGCCTGTTCGCCGCCTTCCTCGGCTACAACCCGGTCCACGAACTGCTGGCTCCCACGGGGGAGCTCAGCAAGCTGCCGGCCCACAACGTGGCCACGCTGACCGGCAAGCAGTTCTTCCCGCACCTGATCTCCGGGCCGTTCCACCACGGCCTGGTGATCGTGTTCAGCATGGCGATCGCGCTGCTAGTGATCTCCGCCGGCGCCTCGCTGCTGCGCGGCAGCCGGTACGTCCACGACGAGAACGCGGCCGCCGGGGCTACCGCCGGAACTGCGGGAACGGCCGGACCCGCTGAGGTGACCGCCGAGGTCGCCATCGGGGCCAGCCCCGAGCTTGCCGTGGAGGTCGCAGCCGAGATTGACGGCGAAGCAACTCGCCAGGCGCAGCGCGAGGCCGAGCAACACGGCTAACCGGGCCGCTCGGGCGCGAACGGCCACTCCTCGAATGCGGCGCACCGGCCGTCGGCTGTGAACCGGATCACCCACAGATCGCGGAACTCCTGCTGGACCGGATCTCCGTACCAGACCTCCACCCGCACCACCGCCGTGTCCCCGTCGACCGCGACGACCTCGCTGGTCATGCGGAACACCTCGGCGGGCCCGGCACGCTCGGCTTCCCACATGCGGGCGACCGCGGGCAGCCCGGTGAGCCGCTCGTCGTAAGGCCCCTGCTGGTAGGTCGCGTCGGGAGTGAAGATCCCGGCGAGCCCCCCCGTCCCGCGCGACCGCCAGGCGCGCTCGTACGCCGCGACCCAGGTGCTGACCTGGCCCCTGGTGACGCCGGTCGCGCCGTGCTCAGTCACGCCCACCCCTCATCCACCGCCTCCAGGTCCGCGCCTCCACCCGGCCATCTTCACATGCATACCGGCCGGGCCTGGCGAGACCAGCGGCCGGATCCCACGGGCACCGTAGTTCCGTTGACGAGACGATCCGCCGCATCGGCCAGCTGGGCTGACGGCTCACGGCCTAGATCTCGGGGGACCAGCTCTCGGGGGACCAG